>ENA-OOXJ01000093-OOXJ01000093.1-human-gut-metagenome-genome-assembly--contig:-NODE-93-length-81225-cov-6.990452_pt1 | contig 81225 bp, 66 predicted proteins | sample MGYA00241587_ERZ501343 | MGnify/ENA primary metagenome ERZ501343 (study PRJEB25962, sample SAMEA2042918) | human gut metagenome | biome: human gut; feature: human-associated habitat; material: faeces... | reverse complement strand
GGATGCGGTTCGGCAATACAAATTGAGCAAGCTCTTTGTATTGCGCTCACCTTTCACTACCTTTGTTCTTTGAAAGGAAAAGAGATGAAACCAAAAATTTTATTGTCGTACGTTCATATGAGCGGCACGGAAAAAAAGTGGGTCGACAAGGCCTTGCAAACGGAATGGATAGTGCCGCTTGGACCGGAGGTCGACGAATTCGAACATCGGTTGGAACGCTATTTGGACGCGCCGCAAGTGGTGGCGTTGAGTGCCGGCACGGCCGCAATCCATTTGGCATTGGTGGCTCTTGGCGTTTCGGAAGGCGACGAGGTGGTATGCCAGTCGTTCACGTTTGCAGCAAGCGCGAATCCGGTGCGCTATCAAGGCGCGAATCCGGTGTTTGTCGACAGTGAACCCGACACGTGGAACATGTCGCCCGCTTGTTTGGAAGAAGCGATAATCGACCGCAAGCGGCAGACGGGACGTTATCCGAAGGCGATTATATCGGTGTCGCTCTATGGGATGCCGGCAAAAATGGATGAAATATTAGCAATCGGCAAGCGTTACGGCATTCCGGTGGTGGAAGATGCCGCGGAAGCCCTCGGCTCGGAGTACAAGGGACGAAAATGCGGCACGATGGGCGCATACGGGTGTTTGAGCTTCAATGGCAACAAAGTCATCACCACCTCGGGAGGCGGCGCGCTCGTTTGCCATACGAAGGAGGAGGCCGAGCGCGTGAAGTTTTACGCCACGCAAGCGCGTGAGCCGGTGCCTTACTACTATCACAAGGTGATAGGCTATAATTACAGGTTGAGCAACGTGAGCGCGGCTATCGGCTGCGGGCAGATGGACGCTTTGCAGGAGCATGTGGAATTGCGTCGCGCCATTCATGATTTTTACACTCGGGAGCTGTCGGGCATAGCGGGTGTCGGCGTGCAGCAAAATCCGTCGCCCGATTTCCGATCGAATTTTTGGCTGACGACGATTGCCATAGACCCTTCGACAGGCAAAACGCCGGAAGAATTGCGCTGCCACTTGCTCGAAGCAGGCATAGAATCGCGCCGGCTTTGGCGACCGATGCACATGCAGCCGGTCTACGAGGCGGCTCCTTATTATGGCGGCGATTGTTGCGAACGTTTGTTCGACATCGGCTTGTGCTTGCCCAGCGGCAGCGGATTGGCAGAAGAAGAGCTGCATTATGTGGCCGACAATATAAAGTCTTTTTTCGAAAAGAAATAGGCTCATGGTGATTGCTTTCGACCTCGACGACACGCTCTACAAGGAACGGGATTTCGCTTGTTCCGCTTATCGGGAGACGGTGGAAAGCATCGGGCTTCGAGAGCCGGAAAAGGAGACAGCTTACGAAGCGATGCGCATGGCGCTGGAACGCGGCGAAAATCCGTTCGACGCATTGCAGCGTGTCGCGGGGCGGACGTTGCCGATTGCAGAGTTGGTGGCTGCCTATCGCCGGCATCGCCCGTCGATTCGGCTTGACGTTGAAACGGCCGCCACGCTTGGGAGGCTTCGCGACGCGGGACACCGGCTTTGCTTGGTCACCGACGGGCGGTCGCAGACGCAACGCAACAAAATAGAAGCGTTGGGGTTGGCAGCCTTTTTCGACAACCGCGACGTGGTTATTTCGGAAGAAACAGGCGTCGACAAGCACAGCCCCGACAACTTCCGGCGCATCGAGGATGCCTATCCGGCGCAACGGTATGTTTATGTGGGCGACAATCCGGCAAAAGATTTCGAACAGCCGGAGCGTTTGGGGTGGACAACGATCTGCCTGAAAGACGATGGGCGCAACATCCATCCGCAAACGGGAGGCAGGCCGGCGCAATATGCCGTCGATGCTTTGTCGGAATTGCCGGAACTCATTGAAAAAATTGAAAGGAAAAAATAATGGACAAGAAACAGAAAGTTGCTTTAATAACAGGCATTACGGGGCAGGACGGTTCTTTCCTCGCCGAATTCCTTTTGGACAAGGGATATGAAGTGCATGGCATCATTCGCCGCAGTTCGTCGTTCAACACGGGGCGCATCGAGCATTTGTATTTCGACGAATGGGTGCGCGACATGAAACGCAAACGGCTCATCAATTTGCACTATGGCGACATGACCGATTCCAGTTCGCTCATCCGCATTATTCAGGAACTGCAACCGGACGAAATCTACAATCTTGCCGCGCAAAGCCACGTGAAAGTGTCGTTCGAAGTGCCGGAATACACGGCCGACACCGACGCCGTCGGGACGTTGCGGCTGCTGGAAGCCGTCAGGATGCTCGGTCTTGGCGGAAAGACGCGCATTTACCAAGCCAGCACGTCGGAATTGTTCGGGCAAGTGCAAGAAATACCGCAACGGGAAACGACGCCTTTCTATCCGCGCAGCCCGTATGGATGTGCCAAACTTTATGGCTTCTGGATCACGAAAAACTATCGCGAGAGTTACGGAATGTATGCAGTCAACGGCATATTGTTCAATCATGAAAGCGAACGTCGGGGCGAAACGTTTGTCACACGCAAGATCACGCTTGCGGTGGCTCGCATCGCTGCCGGATTGCAGGACAAATTGTATCTCGGCAACCTCAATGCCCGCCGCGATTGGGGCTATGCCCGCGACTACGTGGAATGCATGTGGCTGATGTTGCAGCAGGACACGCCCGACGATTTTGTCATTGCCACCGGCGAATACCATTCCGTGCGCGAGTTTACGGAATTGGCATTCCGCCATGCCGGCATCGCGTTGCGCTGGGAAGGGAGCGGCATCGACGAGAAAGGCATTGACGAGGCCAATGGTCGCGTTTTGGTAGAGGTGGATCCGAAATATTTCCGCCCGTGCGAAGTGGAGCAATTGTTGGGCGACCCGACAAAGGCGCGCACCGTGCTTGGCTGGAATCCGCGGAAAACGACGTTTGAGGAGCTTGTGCGCATCATGACCGACCACGACATGGAAATGATACGCACACGCCGTCACGACTCCGACACGCAAATTTGAGAATCGTCATGGAAAAGAATGCTAAAATATACGTGGCAGGGCATCGCGGGCTTGTGGGTTCTGCCATTTGGAACAATTTAAAGGCGAAAGGATATACGAATCTTGTAGGCCGCACGCATGCCGAACTTGACTTGCTCGACAGTGTGGCCGTGAAGCGGTTTTTCGACGCGGAACGTCCGGAATATGTCGTTCTTGCAGCTGCTTTCGTGGGCGGAATCATGGCAAACAGCATCTATCGCGCCGATTTCATTTACCGCAATTTGCAGATACAGCAGAATGTGATAGGCGAAAGTTTCCGCCATGGCGTGAAAAAATTGTTGTTTCTTGGCAGCACGTGCATTTATCCGCGCGAAGCGCCGCAACCCATTCCGGAGGATGCGTTGCTCACTTCTCCGTTGGAATGGACCAACGAGCCGTATGCCATTGCGAAAATCGCAGGCTTGAAAATGTGCGAGAGCTTCAATTTGCAATATGGCACGAACTACATAGCCGTCATGCCCACCAACCTTTACGGGCCCAACGACAATTTCGATCTCGAACGAAGCCATGTGCTGCCGGCGATGATACGGAAAATGCATCTTGCTCGCTTGCGCATGGAGAACGATCGCGAAGGATTGCGCAAAGACTTGGACAAGCGTCCGGTCGGCACGATGGACGGAACGGCGACTGACGAGGAAATCGACGCGATGTTGGAGCGTTTCGGCATCGGCATCGGCGTGTTGAACCTTTGGGGCACGGGAAAGCCCGTCAGGGAATTTTTGTGGAGCGAAGACATGGCGGATGCGTCGGTCTACATCATGGAACATGTGGATTTCGAGCAGTTGAAAGGCACAGCGCCGGAAACGCGCAATTGCCACATCAATATCGGGAGCGGAGTAGAGACTACGATAGCCCGCACGGCAGAATTGGTGAAGCAGGCTGTCGGGTTTGCCGGCGAGATTCGCTGGGACGCGACCAAGCCCGACGGAACGATGCGGAAACTGACCGACGTTTCGAAACTTCATGCTCTCGGATGGCGGCATAAAATGGAATTGGAAGACGGCATAGCAGCACTCTACCGTTGGTATTTGGAACATTAATTTCCCCTACCGTCAATGAATAAATTTGATATTGCAGCACGATGAGACCAGCGATATTCGGAATAGGATGCATGCTGTCGGTAGCGATGTTTTCGTCGTGTTTCACCGGCATAGAAAATACGGGACATATTTCGGAAAAAGACGTGGAAAAAGCACGGGCGGGCGAACGCACGGCCGAGGACGCGTATTTGGACTCGATAGTTCCGGCGCCTTACGCGTCGTGGCAGGAAGGAAAACAGTTTTATGTGGCCGACAATAATATCCGTTTGATTTTCAGTCCGCAAACTGACAGCTTGCAAGGCTCTACGTTGCGTTACGTCGGCAGCGAGTCGTTCCGGCAGATCGACAATACGGAGGAAGCCGTGTTGGTGTTTTCCGACGGGCAACGCGAGTATCGCTACGACACGGGAAAGACATTTCGCGAGCTGGAAGAAACCCCCGCACAATATCTCGTGCCTTTCATGACCGACATGGATTTCGTGGAGCAGGTCGACAGCATGCTTCGCGGCAAGGAATTGTATATCAAGACGTCGGATTGGCGTCGTCCCGACGGCACTGCGGAACGCGGCGTGCGCTATGTGGCGGTGAGGGTGACGGACGTGACGCCGGGGGATGCTGTCTATCCTTTTTATGTGGCGTTTGAGTGCGACGGGCGAAATTCCGGCGTGTTTATGTCGTCGGCCACTTCGTCGGTGCGCAATATGACATTTGGAAAATTATTTTCTTTCAGCGACATCCGGAAGCATTACCGGTCGATTTCGGATGACAATTGGAAGTTGATTGTCAACGGAAAGGTGAAGAAAGGCATGACGAAAGAGGAATGCTCGCTTTCGTTGGGCGCGCCGAGGACGATCGACCGCATGCCGACTCGGGCCGGATTGTACGAACGCTGGGTCTACGTCAATGGCGTGATGCTTGTGTTTGAAAATGGGTTGCTGACGCAGTATAGGCAATAGCGATGGTAGAAATTGAGTTTTTGGGAACGGGCACATCGACAGGCGTGCCGCAGATAGGATGCGATTGCGAGGTGTGCCGCTCGTCGGATCCGCGCGACCGGCGATTGCGCTGCTCGTCGATTGTGCGTGTCGGCGGCTTGCGATTGCTGATTGATTGCAGCCCCGATTTTCGCACGCAAATGCTTCGTGCTTCGGATATCGGGCTTGACGCATTGTTGCTGACGCATAGCCATTACGACCATGTGGGCGGCATGGACGATTTGCGGCCCTATTGCCGCCACAAGCCTTTTCCCGTATATGCGCAGCCAAATGTGTTGCGCGACATCGAATCGCGCATCCCATATTGCTTCAATGAGCATCCTTATCCCGGCGTGCCTCATTTCGAGTTGCATCCATTGGCGGAAACGCCTTTCTCGGTGGGCGGCGTTGAAATCGAGCCGTTGCCTGTGATGCACTATCGTTTGCCTGTGTTTGGCTATCGCATAGGCAATCTTGCTTACATCACCGATGCCAATTTCATCGGTCCGGCGACAATGGAGCGGATTCGCGGTGTGGACACGCTCGTGATCAACGCGCTTCGGATGACGCCGCATTTGTCGCATTTCAGCTTGCCGGAAACACTCGAAGTGATTCGCAAGGCGGCTCCTCGCAGAGCTTATCTGATTCACATGAGCGACGGTTTCGGGCTTCATGCCGCGACGTCTCGCCTGCTGCCCGACAATGTGGAACCGGCCTACGATACGGAAATAGTCAGGATTCCTTGAACTAAGAAGCGTTTGCTCCCATGCGCGGGGTAGGGCTCCGATATAATCCTTGCGGATTATTTCTGCCGAAAATGATACTCTCAACCATAGGCCGCTGCCGGCAATGTATCCTTTTGTGTTGCTGTTAGGGGAGCTTGCAGTGAGGCAGAAAGCGTTCTTGTGGCGCATAAAAAAAGAAGGTGCGCTTTCCGGCACACCTTCCTGTTTCTCTTAATTTGCAATGAAGCCGCCCAAACGGTATGGCATCCGTGGCTCGTAACTGTATGCTCTTGCAAATTGTTTTAAAAATTCGATTGTTGATTTTTTTGGTTTTGCAGCTGATGCCATGCTGCGTTTTTCATTAAGTAAAAGCGTAGAGTTTTTTTGCATAGGCAGACGGTTTTTAGGTGTTACAAAATTGAAACGTTGAACGTCGGCCGTTTATTATGCAGTGAATGATATTTTTTTGAAAATTAGCACTTTTATGGTGCTAATGAAGTTGATTTAACGATTGCATGATGCAACGAATTGCCGACATATTGAGGGATATAATTGCTATCGTGCGGAAAAGATATTACTTTTGTTTCGTAAAAAGGAATATTGATGGATAAATGGGAATATTAAAAGTCGTAACATCGCTTGTTTGTGTAGTTTGAATTTTGAATTCCTATAAAAATCTATAGTTAATGCATTTGTTGAAGAGCGAAAATTATAGGCGGGGCATTATCAGTTCATCATTGTTCAATGTCGGTGGAAAATCCGTGGCTTTTCTACAACAATGGCTGATAGGCTTTTATTTTGGAACACATTCGGATACCGATGTGTTTTTTTTCACCTATAATATCATATTGTTTTTGTCGTATTTCTTTTTGAATTTCACGACAGCTGTTCTTATTCCGGAAGGAATGAAAATTCGGGTGAGGGAAAGCGACGAGAAGTCGAAGCAATTTCTTAATACCTACATTCAGTTTTATGTCGTGGTCGGAGTGCTTCTTGTCCTGTTGTCGTTGTTTGACACGGGGAGGGTGTTTGCTTTCATTTCCGAATTTCCAACGGAGGTGATAGCGGACAATATTACGTTGATACGTTGGTGCTTGCCGATTATTTTCTTGAACATCGTGGTCACTATCATGTCGGAGATTCTGGCTTCTTATAAATATTTCACAGCACCCAATTTGATTACGTTGGTCAATTACGTATGCGGCGTGGCGTTTATTGTGCTTTTTCATGATTCGTTGGGAATCAATGTCGTTGCGTTGGGATTGATCGTTGGATATGTGGTTAATCTGGTGATTTTTACGTATTTCATGCGCAAACTGTTAAAATGGGAATTTTTTATACGCCCTGTCGGCCGTGTAAAAAGCATTTTGGGAAGTAGCATTTATGCGCAAGTCGGGCATGCGGTTTACTTGGTTGCGCTTTATGTGCCGCAAAATTTATTTTCCCAATTGCCATCGGGTACTTTGACGGCAATCAATTTTGCCAATAAGTTGATTTCAATTCCGAGTATCTTTCTCGTGGCTCAAATCACAAATGTGATGGCCATAAAGATCAATAATTTGGTTTCATCCAATCAGCTATCAGAACTTTCTCGATTAATAAAAAGGCTAATGACAAGTGTTTCGGCAGGTTTGGCAATTGTGGCAATTGGCATTTTTTTATTGAGCGACCCTATAATTGATTTGTTGTTTTCGTGGGGGAATTATGACATGTCGGCAATGTCAATTACGGCTCGGATTTTGTCGACAATGATATTTTTCTTGCCTTTTAGCTTCATGTTTGCAATGTATGAGAAAGTTTTCAATTCATTGAAGAGGCAAAGCTATGTGTTTTATATGCAATTATTTACGCAAGGATTAATGTTGGTTCTTTACTTTTGCATTATTCCTCGATTTGGCCTTTTTAGTTATTCGGCATGTCGGATTGTGCCTTATGTTATTGCGACAGCTTTTGCTTCATGTGTTTCTGCTTTAATGCTTCATAATAAAGCAATAATGTGGCATATATTGGCTTGCCATTTTTTGATTACGATTGTTGCAGCAATCTTTTTAGCCGTAGATTGGTATAAGTTTGGTTGGGTTTAATGTTGCCGGAAGCAGCTGCGATAGACGTCGGCTGTGCGTTGGGCTATCTTTTCCCAATCATAGTCTGTGATGTTTTCGGCGGTGCAGCGGTATTCGTTTCGGTCGGAATGAAGGAATTCCGCCAATTTGCCGGATAGCGCTTCGATGTCGTCCGGCTTGAAGTAGGATTTTTGTGGCAGGCTGAGCAAGTGGGAAGCCGAGATGTCGGACACGAGAAGCGGCAAATTTGCATTGATGGCTTCCAACAGGACCAATGGAAACCCTTCGACACGCGAAGCCAGCACGTAGGCTGCGGCATGGCTGTAAAGTTGCGACAAATTTTCGCCATCGACAAAGCCGGCAAAGACAACATTTTTTCCGGATGCAGCTTTTTTCAGCATGTCGATATAATCCGAATGGTGGTCGGCTGCTCCGGCAATCACGAGTTTCATGCCGGTTTCCAGTTTGGCAAAAGCTTTGATGAGAATGTCGAATCCCTTTTCGGGGGTAAGCCTCCCCACAGAAAGAATGTATTTGCCGGATTCAACTCCTATTTGTTGCAAGAAATCGGTTTGTTCGCTGCGTTGCAAGGGGACGACTCCATTGGGGATGTAAACGGATTTGGCTTGAATCTTAGCAGGATATTTTTTAAGTTGGAACCGGTTGACAAAAATGATTTTGTTTGCTGCTGCAAGCGCAATTTTTTCGCATGTTCTCAGCAATATTTTTTCAAGGGGATTCCATTTGTCGTGTTCGTAGTTTGCGCTGTGGTAGGTGAGCACTATTTTTTTCCCGAAAGCGCGCAGCAAAGGCGTGAACATGGCAGGCCCGATGTTGTGGATATGGACAACGTCCGATTTCGAAAATGCCGATATCGCTGTCGCCAAAAACGAATGGGCAACAGCTTCAAAGCCTTTTATGCGAGTGGATGGGAGATCGCAAAATCGGATGTGGGGATAGGCTGCATTTGCATATTCCGGATTCAGATACGGCCGGCGGCGAAACACGCGGATTTGAAACACCGGCGGCATAGACGGGTAGAGGCGTTCGCAATGGCGTTCCACTCCGCCTTGGATTCCGGGGAAGCCTCTTGTGCCAATAACGTCGATTTTCATTTTCCCGCCTCCTTTCTTGCCTTTTCGGGCAAATGGGATTTTTTATTCCCAGCAAATCGGTTTGCCTTGGTGAATGCGCCACTTGTTTTTTAGAATCCATTTGATTGGAATCCATGGACGACGCTTCATGTCGTGGCGTTCGGTGACGATAAAGGCGCAATTGCGTTTGCAGTTTCTTACTTTCTCCAACGCTTCTTTCGCTTTGTCGGAATTCATGATGTTTTCGAAACTGTCTTCTTTGATGTTGCCGATAATCCATTCTTCACCCGAGCCGTTACATGGCGAAACGTTTCCCCACGGGTCGATAAAGAAGAAGTCGGTCAATGCGCCGCAAGGGGGACGGTAGCCCGGCTCGTCGCCGCGCAAGCGTCGGTGGATGCTGCGGTTGAAATATGCGCGTCCATAGTCTTTCAATCGGTTTTTCAAGCCTCGGCGTTTTGACGTGAGCAATGCTTTGACAAATTCTTCGTGGGCCGCCAATGCTTCTTTGCTTTCCACTTGATTGTCGTCTTTGTGGAAATACCATGAATTGTGTACCACGGAATTGCCCAATTCTACGTCGAGCGCGACGCACAATTCGTATAAGTGGAGCAAATCTTTATAATTGTCGGGAGAAATTACAACTGAAAAACCGATGTTTTTGCATTTTGTCTTTTTCAGTTCGAGCATGGTGCGCAACGCATGGTCGAAACCATTGAGCGTCCCGCGCTTTCGGTCGTTCAATTCGGGAAGCCCCTCAACGCTGACGCGAATCAAGATTTTCGGGTATTTGTTTGCCAAGCGCACGATTGTTTCCGTGTTGAAACCGTTCGTGCTCAATTCGAGCAATGCCGCTTTCGGATATAAAATCTCGAATATGCGGTCTATGTCTTTTCGAATAGTCGATTCTCCGCCTGTAATGTTGATGCGCAAACCCGCCGGAAGTTTTTCATAATATGAAGCATCTATTTCTTCCTCCGGTCGTGTTTGATGCTGCCAAATGTTGCACATGTTGCATTTCGCATTGCAACGGAATGTGGTGATCAAACTGCCTTGTATAATATTTGCCATGCTATGCCCTGATTAAACACATAATGCGATGCTATGGGCATCGTATTATTTAACGAACGACAAAGGTAATTATTATTCGGGAATATCTATAATTTTCTTTAATTTTTGTGGGAAAGCAAAATTAGGGGATTTCGGCAGAAGGGAATTTCAAGCTTTGTATCCGAATAAAATTCTGAGCAATTTGTGTTTTCGAATCAGAAAAATATCCAATAAAAGGGGAAAAACCACGCCTGTGGCGCAAATCGCCAAAGTGGAGATTGCGAAGATGCCATCCCCTTCGATAGAACTCATCATGGCTAATATGGATTTTGCGCCTCCCATGAAGGTAGTATGTAGCAAATAAATGATATAAGAGCCGGACGATATTGCCAACAGCCATTTGCATTTGTTGGCGTATTTTCTTTCTGCCAATCGTGAAATGCAAATCACGCCGGCAATTCCTGCAAATGCAACAAGAAGTGTAGCGGCTTGTCCTATGGAGGTAGCGTTTAGGTATAGAATCTCGGTGATTGCCATTACGCAGACAAACAACCAAGCAGTAGCCGTTTGTATTTTTTCGAGCAGCATCGGGAAATAATCTCGAATTGCAACTCCCGACATGAAAAATACAAACATTTTTCTGAATTGCTCCAAGCAAAGCACGTCAGGAAATCGAACAGGCAGAAAATACAGAATGATGCTTATGCAAAGCAAGGCAGTGCGCAACTTGCGGGTGCGTGCCAATCCGATAACGACAAACATCCACCACAAAGCGAAAATGAACCACAAAAAATATCCGGCTTCCGGCAGATAGAACATACGCAAGTATGCTTCAAGTCCGACAGGATTTTGGACGTACATGTGGCTTTGTGACAGTATTTTCAAGGAAATCACAATGATTGATACTACAAAGTACGGAATTAGCAGCCGTTTGAATTTCTTCACGAGAAATGTTACGTATGAATCCTTTTTTAAAGACAACAGGTACACATACCCGCTAATAAACATGAATGCAGGCATGTGGAAAGCATAAATGGCTTTGTTGATTGCAACATACCAAGACGGTGCAGATTCCGGAATGTAGTGGCCTACGACCACTAAAATGATGCAAAGCCCCCGGGCAATATCCAACGATTTGTCCCTGTTCATCGATAGATGGCTAAAATTTCTTTCAGGTAGCGGTCTCGGCTGAAACGTGAGGCTGCATTTGCGGCTATGCCTGCGTAGTCAAACGGGTATTCCCATGCTTGGGCGATGCTGTTGGCCAATAAATCGACATTCCCGGAGCGGAAAAGCAATCCGCATCCGGGTTGAATCAATTCGGGAATGCCTCCGATGCGGGCTCCGACGACGGGCGTGCCGGCGCTGAGCGATTCGATTACGCTCAGCGGATTGTTTTCATACCATTCTGATGGCGTTACAGAAAAACGAGCTTCGCGCAGTAGCATGCCTATCGACTTGGCATCTAAGTGCCCTAAAAATTCGATATTGTCGCAACGTCCGAATTTTGTTTCCAATTCTTCCCGCAAAGGCCCGTCGCCTGCTATTTTGAGCGGGTAAGGAAATTGCACGGCAGCTTTCAGCAGCGTGAATAATCCCTTTTCCTGCGACAAGCGTCCTGCATACGCGTAGTATGGCTTGCGTTCGGCTTCGATTTTTTCAGGAACTTTTTGGGGGTCGACAAAATTCGTGACGATGGCAAGCTTCTTTTTGTCGAATCCGCCTTTTTCCATTTTTAAGGACATGAATGCGCTTGGGCAGATGAAGCAATCGGTATATGCGCTGAGCTTTTTCGCATTCCAATGGCAGGCTTCCATCCATGCCAGAAGGCTTGCTGCGCGGCTGCCTTTCATGCATCGTTTGCTGAACACGTGTTTTTTGCTTCCGCCAATGCAGTCTTCGCATGGCTTCCCGTTGGAAAGGCAAGCGTAGCTCGGGCAGACTAATTTATAGTCGTGCATGGTCCACACGGTTTTTGCGCCGAAATCTTTTGCCATTTTCACGATGGCCGGAGAGAGGTAGGAATGTATGTTGTGGAAATGCACAACGTCAGGACGGAATTGCTGCAACACTTCTGTGAATGAGTCGCGCACGCCGGCTCCTCCGAAAATTCGCTTGGCCGCCTTGATTTTCGCTCCGATGCTGCCTGTAAAAGAAACTTCCGGCGCAAAGCCGCCTGCGGGGATTGCCACGTTTTCGGCATAATCCATGGCAAATACGGCTGTTTCGTGTCCGTTTTCGCGAAGAAGCCGTTCCAAATTTATCGCGCAAACGCAATCGCCTCCGCGTGGGTAGTAGAATTTGTTGACAATCAAAACCTTCATGGCGCAAGTGTATTATTTGACGTATAGGATGTATTCGGAATCGGCACCGGATTGTTTAAATTCGGCATCGAAGCGGGCAACAACTTGTTTCAGCGTGCATGGCGGAATTACGCCAAATAGCAAGTCTGAAATTTTTGCAACGGAGGGAAGCGAACGGTATTCGTCGAAAGTGCCGCCGCTGATAATCACATAGTCGTACGATGTCTTTATTTCTCCGATGAACGATGCAAATTTGTTGCTGACCACCAAGTCGGTTTCGGCTTCTTCGCTGCCGGCCGGTACAACGTCGATTCCGTCCGCTCCATGCGCTATGGCTGCATCCATTTGTTCGCCGGAACGCAAGCAGTCAGAAAGATGAGGCGCTTTGTCGCACTTCAATTGCGTGGCAATCGGATTGCCGTGGATCAAATCAACGACGATTGTCCGTTTGTTTATTTTTGCGAGGGAAAGGGCGGTTGCCAATGCTGTTTGCGTGGTGTCGCCGTCGGATGTGCATGTTGTGAACGAGATCACGCCGGAATCACGTACAGACACGATGTGATTGCGCAATTTTCGGAAAAGCGCGTCGGTGTCTGCTTGGGAGTCTATTTCGAGCGCTATGGGGAAATCGGAGATTTTTTCCACGTCTTGCCGAATTTTTATTCTTTTCAGGCGTAATGCTTTGATCATGCAGATGATTGCCGGAATCAAGAGGGCGATCAACAGGGCTCCGCCGAGGATGATTGAACGTTTCGGCGCAATTTTTTTGATCTCATTGTAGGCATGGTCGATGGTGCGGCCTAATGGCGACGCTCCAAGTTTCAGCCCGTTGTTTTCCCGTTGTTCCAACAAGAAAGCATACAAGTTGTTCATGATTTCTTGATTGCGATACAAATTGATGTATTCTCTTTCGTGGGCAGGCAACTCTCGCAGTCGAACCGCATATTTGCCGTCCTCCCGCACGAAGTCGTTGTAGGCGATTTCGGCACTTTCGCGGGCTTTTTTCATCGTGGTGACGACGCCTTCGCGCATTCCGTCGATTTGCCGGTTGATGGTTTGCAGCGCTTTGTTGTCTTTCTTTGCCGACATGTCCAATTTCATTCGGGCAAGAATAAGCTCGTTGTAGGCTTCAATCGATTTTGCCGCACTTTCGTATTCAACGCCGCTGGTAACGGGAATCATGGAATAGCGGTTGGCCGGATCGTCCAAGAAGTCGCAAATCATGTCGAAAATGGCCAATTGTGTTTGGAGTCCGACAATGGAGGCTTTGTTGGCGCTTGTTTGCTCCAATAGCACTTTCGCTTCGGCTTCGATGTCGGTCACATTGTTTTCGGTTTTGAATTTCTCCAAATCGCGCTCTGCCTCGTTCAGTTGCTGTGTGAGTGATTCCAATCGGCTGTCGATAAATGCGATTTGATTGTTTGCTTTTACGCGCTCTTCGTCTAAGCGGCGGTTGTTGTAGAGTTGTATGATGGTGTTGAGCACATCTTTGCCGCGTTGGATGTCGTCGTCTTCATAGTAGAGTTCGATGCCGTTTGATTTCATAGACGGGGCATTTGCTATGAAGATGCCTTGCAAATCGTCGACAACGGTTGGAGTTCCGTCGACTGTTATTTCCATTTCCATTTCTCCCGATGGCCGGTGTGTGTCGGAAGCCGACAAGCGGAATGTGCCGGAAGGCAACTTGACGGAAGCGGGCAGGCGAAGCCCTTTCTTGTCGAAGCAGGTGGAAAACAATCCGTCTTTCACTTTCACGTCGACTGTCCCGTTGCGATGGAGTTTCAACAAGAATGAAACGCTTTCGATCAGGGTGTCAAGGTCGATGTCGGTGGACAAGAGTATCGGGGATTTTTTATATAACGACACCATGCGTGCACCTTGCTTTTTGCGATAATCGTAGTTTAATTTTAACTCGCGGACCATTTCCGATTGCAAGCTTCTGGATTGAAACACCAAAAGTTCGTCGTCGACCGAACCGCCACCTATGGCTCCCATGGAAAACGATGCCATCATCTTCATGAGCCCGCCTCCGGAGCCTCCTTCTTGCGGTTGTTCGATCAGAACGTTTGCGTGGAAAGCAAACACCGGATTCGTGCGGATTGAATAATATATGGCACCTCCCATGACGATAATGAACGAAATGAGAAAGTAGTACCAATGAGTTTTCATCTCATGGATGGTGCGTGAGAAGTCGATTTTGTCGGAATTCGTAGCCATATTCTTTTAGTTTTTTATTTTCGTATAGTTCAGTGATCGGACGTGCCAATAACGCTTTCGCTTCTGTTTTTGGGATAGCCTTGGTTGTTCCGGCGATGATGCCCATGCAGGCCATGAGCAGCTCGCCGCCGATTTGCAATATGCTGCATCCGGCCACTCCGTCGATTGCCAACAAGGCAAAACACATGACGCCGACGGCAAATAGTAAGCGGGATTCTGCGCGCAGGGCAATGCGGAATTTGCGCCATATCCACCAACAGAACGTCAAGAAGAAAAATACGCCGAGCAATCCGAATTGAGCCAATTCGGGATAGAACGTGTCGGCAATGAACGTATCTTTTTCCGGCGAGAGCCCCCATACCATGGAAATGCCGTATTCGTGGTAGAGCGACGAATAGTTGATGGCAGTGGAGGAAGAGAATGTCGCAAAAGAAGCCAAACCGGAACCCAATATCAAATGGTCGGCAAATATCAGCAATGAACCTGCAAAGAGCACCGGTCGTGCAAATTGTTCGAGCATGTCGGGGTCGAAACTGCCGGTGACGCTAAGCGAGCCGGATATGAAATAGTAGTTGATTTTTTGCCAAGCAACAACTAAGACCGCTCCCGTAATGGCAAGCGCGGTTGCAATGTTTTTCAAACTTTTCAGGTTGATTGTACCCGGCTTATACAAGAATATCAAATACAACGACAGCACGCAAGCGCCATAATATTTGGATCGAGTGCAGGCAAGCCCCATTAACAAAATGGCAATGCCCCAAAACAAGTCGTTCGGGCTGATGTGGCGTTCGTATCGGCGATCATAGGACATCAGCAGATAGACCACGGCGCAGCCAAAGCATAAAAGACCTTGATAGTATATATGGAAGAGTACTATTTTGTAAGTGTCGGTGGCAATGGTGATGACGCTGATGATTGCCAAAACGATGCACAATTTTTTTAGGAAATACTTTTCGCCGGCAGTAAATTTCGGCGCGATTGCATAAGAGAGCGAAAAAGCGACGAGTGGTTTGCATTGCAGGATGAAATCGTTGATTTGCGCTTTGGGAATGTTGTAGGGCGAAGCGGCAAGCGAATATGCCAAATAGAAAAGCATCACGCCGAGCAACACGAACATGAGCCGGTATCGTCGAAGATTCCGGTTGTAGAGCATGTCCAATCCTGCGAGAGCAGCAAACGCAGCAAGGCACAGCTCGTCTGAGAAAGGGAGCAATGCCGGCGCCAAGAACAAGCTGAGCACACAAAAACAGAAAATATAGAAATATGTCTTGTGGATGCTAAGCATTTCGGTGAATTGCGCTTATTTGTTGTTGTTGTTTATGAGAAGTGCAATGAGCAAAGAAGCCACGACGGACACGGCGCTTACGACAGTCGAAATGACAGAAACTTTGAATGAGTTGTTTTGGTTGTATTCAGCATTTTCGGCAGCGACATCGGAAGGCTCTACATAGATCACGTCGTTTTGTTGCATGTAGAAGTATGGCGAATCCACAATTCCTGCGTCTTTCAAGTTGAGGCGGTGGAATTCCCTTTTCCCGTTGTTGTCTCTGATGAGGAGTACGTTGTCGCGCTTTCCTTGCACAGTCATGTCGCCGGCAGCGGCCAGTGCGTCGAGCACAGAGAAGCGTTCAGACTTCACTTCTATGGAGCCGGGCTCTAAGACAGCGCCAAGCACGTTCACTCGGAAATTGACCAATTGCACGTTGACGATCGGATTGTCGATTTCTTTTTCGATTCGGGATCTCAGATAATTGGCGAGTTCTTTTGTGGTTTTGCCTTCTGCATGGACCTCGCCTAATATGGGAAATGAAATGTTCCCGTCTTTGTCGACTATGTATGTTTGAATTTTTGTCGGGGTGCTTGATTCCGACGTTTCCCCGCTTTTCATGATGCTGACAGCCGATAGGTTGTAGGGGGCTGCCGCTTCCGGAACAAGCGCGTTTACGGTGATTGTCAATTCGTCGGCAGGCTTGATGCGCGTGGAATAGTCGAGAGCTTGTTCGCTTTCCGGAAGATTGTCGACGTTTTCAAAATATGTTAGTTGGTTTGCTGTCTTGCATGAGGCAAAAAGCACGAGGGCTGCTGCCATGTAAAACATTCGTGTAATGTTGACATTCATAATGAGACACATTTAATATTTAATTAAAACGCAGAAAAACGCTGTTTATTTTCTTTGTCGTGTTGAAAATTTTGGTTTCGTCGATAAAAAGCGGCAAATATTCGGCAAATCAAGGCTGAGATGCCAAGTTGATTTGAGCGATTATGTTATGCCGAGATGCAAAGGTAGTGTAAATTTTCGTGGCACGCTAATGATTCGAACACTGTGTCCTGAGGCGGCAAACGGAAACTTCGCCGATTTTCATGCTGCACTGTCACAGGGTTCATAACGCGCAAAGTAGGAAGGTTGCAACTCTAAGTTCTCAACCATAGACCGTTGCAGGGCTCTTCCGCCAATGGTTTTCCTATCCGCGCTCCGTGCGGCAGAGGAGGTCATTGCTGTTTCGGCATTCGAGAAAAAATATCAACTGCGGCAAGCCGCCGAAATCTGCAAGGACGGCATGGACTAAGGTGGGATAAAAAAAGAAAAAGAGAATGTAATCTGTCGGATTCATTCTCTACTTCTTGCTGCTTTTTTTATTCCCAAAAAAAGCAACACTTTACAAACCTAACATAAAACCATTATTCGAATTTTCCCTCGTTTCCCAACGAAGCGAAAAATCATTTTTTAATACTCCATTAAAATATGTAGTGTTTACCATTGTTTGGTGTTGCAAAAGTATAACAAAAATTCCAATTGTCACCTATGTATCGATCTATATATAAATGAAAAATACTTAAAAAGTGTATTAACCAATTGGTTTTGTTGTAGTTGCTGTATCCTCCATTCTGAGATAATATAAATAATTATATTACTCAATATGGCCTATTTTCAATACGTCGCTCTCGAAATTTTCTCGATTTATCGCTTTGTTGCGCATCTTGTTTCGGTATGCGTAGATTGTGTTGACTGAATAGCGCAGAAATTCTGCAATTTTAGTCGATTCGGTAATGCCCAGCCGCATCAGCGCATATATCCTAAGTTCCGAGGAAAGCGCGTTGGGAGAGGTGGAGATTTGCTCGTCAGGGCGCAATAGCGCGTTGAATTCGGCTACAAAAGTAGGATAAATTTTCAAAAATGCGTTGTCGAATTCTTGATAAAAGCGTCCATGCTGCTCATCGGAAAATTTGGGCGTTTTCATCATTTTTATGAGATCGTCCACTTGCCCCAATGTCGCTTTGCGGTAGACTAATTTCGTAAAAGAATCGAGTTTTTTCATGTAGATGGAACACAGTTCGAGGAATTGACCCATGTATTCGTCCTTTGTCACATTGGCTTCTTTTAATTTTGCGCGGGCCGTGGAAAGTCGTTTCTTTTGTTTTGCCAAAATGACGACGGAGGCAACCAGCACGACCAGCAGCAATCCGCAGACGGCAATGCTGGCTTCCAATATGCGTTCGTGGTAGAGTCGTTTTTGGCGTTGTGCGCTTTCGATCACCGGCAACATGGCTGCTGCATTGTAGGCGCGCATTTGGGAATTGCAGAAAGCTGCGTCTTCGATCGATGAAAATATATAGCGGTAGGCGCGGTCGATGTCGTGGCGGTTGTATAGAATCAGCGACAGTTTGTACATCGATTGGTTTTCTTTGATGGCACATCGGATGTCGGTCATGGCGGATATGGCATAGTATCGGATGCTTTCTTGCATGTTGCCTTCCATTTCCAACGCTTCTGCTTGCAGCGCCGTTGCCATTGCATATTCGCCGGTGTTGGCTTTCAGTGAGTGGGCAATCAAGTCGGCGAGTATGTTTTTTGCAGATTTGACATTGCCATTTTTAAGAAATTGTTCGGCTTCGTAAAGCCGTCGCATGTCGGAATCTTCGGGCATTGCGGCAATCCATTTTTTGCGGTATTCGGAGGCTTGGTCGAGATATTTGCCATAGAAGTCGCCTTGCCTTTCGAGCGTGTTTAGCGGAAAAGAATAGAGACGGTAGCCGCATTCGTAGAAATCAGCCAATAGTTCGGGCGGAATCTCGTTGTCTTTTATGATTCGAAATTCGCTGCGCGCTTCGGCATAGTAGCCTGCGATTATCTCAGGGCGGATTTTTTTCAGTTGGGCGCGAAGGATGTTTTTCTCGTTGTTGCCGCGTCGGGCTTCGTTGATGGCTCTGTCGAAGTATAATACGGCGGAATCCGCTTTGAACAAAGTGTACTCATTTCCGATTTCCATGAGCAAGTTGAAGCGTGTTTCGGCATCCGATGCTTGCGCCAATTTCTTTTTGGCGGAAGATATCCGTTGGCGTTTCAACTGGTCGTATTGGTTTTTGTTTTCAATCAGTTTGTCCAAATCTTCCAGCTCTTTCATGGCTGGAAATGCAGGATGTGCCATGGAGATGGAAAAAAGCAGGAGCAAGAGTATTTTTTTCATTGCGGAGTATTTAATTGCATTCATCAAAACAAGGGCCGTTCTCATGCAATGCGGCAAACAAAATTATAAAAGAATTTGAATCTATAAAAATATGCAAGCATGGCGAAATGTGCGTATGACGTTTTTTTGCTGTAATTTTGCGCCATGGGGCATAAATATTTGCAGCATTATCGTGAGACATTGAAGCTCGGTCTGCCAATGGTGGTGGGGCAAGTGGGGGTAATTGTGCTTGGATTCGCCGACACGGTGATGGTGGGCCATTATGACACGGCATCGCTTGCTGCCGCATCGTTTGTAAACAATGTGTTTAATTTGGTGATCGTTGCATTGTTGGGGTTCTCTTATGGGATAACGCCTTTGATTGGCGCCCTTTTTGCCCGCGGTGAATACGAAAAGGCAGGCAGGGAGTTTCGGCATGCTTTGATTGCGAATGTCTCGTTTGGCGTGGCGTTGACATTGGTGATGGGAACGTTGTATTTTTTCTTGGATCGTTTCGGCCAGCCGGAGGAATTGCTTCCTTTGATACGTTCGTATTATTTGACGATTCTTGCTTCTGTCGTTTTTGTGGCATGGTTCAATGCAATGCGGCAGTTCACGGATAGCCTGACGCGGACATCCGTCGGAATGTGGATTTTGCTGTTTGGCAATGTGTTTAATATCTGTTTCAATTATTTGCTGATATTCGGCAAATTCGGATTCCCTGAATTGGGGCTTTTGGGCGCAGGCATCAGCACGCTGGGTGCACGCATGGCTATGGTTGTCGTATGCTCTATTTATTTGTGGCGGCGAAGCGTGTTTGCTCCTTATCGGGAGGGTTTCTTGCGTGCGCGTACGGCTGTTGCCGACATGCGCCGCATCGTCGGATTGTCTTTGCCCGTTTCGTTGCAAATGGGGATGGAGACAGGAACGTTTTCGATAAGCGCTGTCATGGCCGGTTGGCTTGGCACTGTGGCTTTGGCGAGCTATCAGGTGCTTATGACGATTGGGACATTAGGTTTCATGTTTTATTATAGCATTGGCGCGGCCGTGGCCATTCGCGTTTCGGGCTTTATGGGAAGAGGCGATGCGTCGAATGTGCGTAGCGGCGCTTGGGCAGGATACCATTTGCTGCTTATGCTTGCGGCAGTTGTATCGTTGGCCTTTTATCTGTTTTCCGATTCTTTGATTTCGTTGTTTACAGATGATGAGGCGGTTGTTGTAGCTGCGTCGGCGTTGATTCTTCCATTGATTGCCTATCAATTTGGCGATGCGACGCAAGTGTGCTTCGCCAATGCATTGCGGGGAACGGCACGGGTGGCATCGATGGTTTGGATCGCTTTTTTCAGTTATATGGCGGTTGGCATCCCGTGTTCATACCTTTTGGGATTCGTGTTCAGCCTCGGCACGAAAGGATTGTTCTATTCTTTTGCAGTTTCACTTTTCATGGCAGCTGCGTTGTTCTTGCGACAATTCATGCATGCGTCACGGAAATGCGTTTGATTAAAAACGAGTGTATTGGCGGCATGTATTTTTCGATGACTTTTAATTAATTTGATAAGTGTGTGGCGCATGAGAAAAATTGCGGCGGTTATGGGTTAAGAAATGCAAATATTTTGTAATTCCCATAAGCGCATTGCTTGATGTTTCAATTCTGCGTATATTTGCAACGCCAAAAAGTGAGCTTGGCACACTTCGGGGAGATTACACTACCGCAGGGCAATTCGCCTCACCTCCTTGCAGGACGGTTTGGAGAAAGTAGTGGGACGGCTCTTCTCCCCACATGCTTAAAACATGAATAACTAATTTTCTACGTCCCGTCTTGTAGAAATATGATGCAGCTGCCGGCTTCGGCTGTCTACAGTGCTGCGCTATGATGCTTGCTTTGTCGTGATGTCGAAAGGGAAAGCGGGCGTTCTCGACAATTTCGACAAGGAGCTTGTGCCATGTCAATATGACAACGGCTCGTATTCCACCAATCCAAGGATGGCTTATTTGTACGACAATAGCAAAGAAATCATGTATACCCCGGCAGATAAAAGTTTGACAGCGCGCAAGTATTCGGGTTATAAGCGCTTTATCGGGGCGAAAAGTTATTACAGGGTGGAACAAAATGGAAAATTCGGCGTGGTCGACGACAAAGACAATTTGATTTTGCCATTCAAATATTCAAATATAACAGAAGCCATAACGTCGGACAACGGGCATCTTGACGACGCTTTCCATGTGTGGGATGCCGACGGCCGCATAGGCGTGGCGAAAGTGATCAACGGCAAGGGCAAGGAAATTGTGCCGTGTGCGGGCAACTACGACCGCATTTGGGGCTATGAGTCTTATGGCGTGATCGTGGTGAAAAACGGCAAAGAGGGCTGCATAAAAGAGAATGGCGCCACTTTCTGCCGGACGGTTTACGACGGGCACATCAACGGCATGAAACGAGTGGGATTCGTCAAGAATTCAGGCACATCAAACGATGTCTCTGTCGATATTTACGACTACAATGGCAAGTATCTCACCACTGTCAAGGTGGGTAACAACTATCTTGACCAGCGCTGGTTCGTACAAAAATACTTGATGTAAGGGATAGACAGGCATTATGATACAAAGAGAGGCGCGAATTTTCGCGCCTCTCTTTGCATCATGCAACTTTATGGGCCGAGTTGCATTTTCGCCATGCATCCGCTTCTGTGAGCGGAATGCCGCTTTATTTGTTTTCTGTGTCGGGATATACGCTGCCGGAGGCATTAGTGCTGTATTGAGCGCCTTGCGTGTTGCATTTGAACCGGAGCGACATGGCCGTGGCGTTTTTATATACTTCAAATGAAACGTCCGTCATCGTGTAGTTTTCAAGCGGGATGTCGTTGATTTCCGGAACAATGCTTTCCGTGTTGAGCTGGTAGCCGCTTCTTGTCAAAACGACAGGAATGTTTTTCAACGTGATTGTCATTTTGGGCATGTTGCGGTCGAACTGAGCGTTGTTGATTACGACGGTTGCCGACTTGGAGTTGTTCAGCGTGACATCGTAAGTGGTGGATGTGCTGGTGTACGCTTCTGAACCGAGTGTGCCTGTCGTGGTTTCGCAATCGATGAAATGCGGTTTCGTATCGCAATAGAAAGCGCTGTAATTGTCGGCTAAGCGATAGGTCGCTTCGAGGATGGAGGCATCGACGGTTTGCCCGTTTTCGTCGGTTGTGTAACGAGGCGTGATTTTAATGTCCAAATTGCGCACGATATAATCAGCCGGATTTCCTTCTGTCACCTCCGGAGTGACATCGGTAGCGGAGATTGTGTAGGCATTATCGGCTGTTTTCAGGTCAAGTCCTGGCATTTTTATGATAAACGGGTCGCCTTCCGGCGTGTATGAGCTTTCGATTGTGACGTCGGCCTTTTGGGCGGTGATGTCGAGGAATATGGTGTATCGAGAAGCTTTGAGCGCGACGGAATTGTCGTTGAGGTCGGTCAGATGGTTGTATCCGACGAAAGCGACAGTTTGCGTTATTTCCGGATCGTCGCCGTTGTTAAGGCAGGATTGCAAGTTTATCGACAGAAGCACTGTCGCAAGGAGCAAAATTGTTTTTTTCATCATGTTGTATTTTTTTTAAATTGATATTTTTAGCGTTGCGCCAAAAGTGGCCGGTTTGCCTCTTTGGTAAAATTCGTGTTGTATAGAAACGAAATAAAATGTGCGATACTGCGTCCGTGTGATGTTTTTTGCCCAAAAATCGATTGAAAATCGTTTGAACGAAAATCTCACATTGGCGTCGAGCCGCGCATAAAAATTCTGGCTTGCCGAATTTTCTTCGTTCCAATAAATTTTGCCTGCGCCGTGAACTCGTGCGCCGAATGCAATGTACGGCATTGCCGTGGCATTGGTTTTCAGCGCATAGTTTGCGGTTGCAAAGATAGTGTTTTGCGGCGCGTAGGGAATGAAATTGCCGGAATAATCTTGTTTGCCGTTGTTGAATTCGACAAATTTGGCATTTGTGTAGCCATATCCCAATGAAATGTCGAGCCGTTCGACGGGCGTGTATCTGACGGATATTTCGGCTCCTGCGCTTCTTGTTTTCCCTGCGTTTGCCATGACTCGCCCTGTCACGTCGCCTTCGGGGAAGACGGTGAGTTGCTGGTCATGGCAGTTGATGTAGAATGCCGCAATGTCGGCGAATAGCCGGATGTCGTCCCATTTGCCGTGAATGCCGATTTCGTAGTTCCAACTTTTTTCGGGTTCGTATCCGACGACTCGCTCCACGTCGTAGCGCTCGCCGATGCCCATCCGGCTCATCAACTCTTGTTGCAAGACGTCGGAAAACATTTGCGTGTTGAATCCGCCGGCTTTGTATCCTTTGGCGGCACTTGCGTAGATTTCAAGAGTGTTGTTGGGGGTGAAGGCAACTGAAACTTTCGGAAGCAGCTGCATGAAATTCTTTTTCAAGGAATTTTTGTTGTGTATCTCTACGTCGCGATGGCTGTATGCGTCGGTGGTGTTTTGCCGATATATGGTGTAGCTTGTAGAGCAGTCGCTGTTGTAGCGAAGCCGGATAAATTCGTAGTCGAACCGGAGTCCTGCGTTGAGTTTGAAGTTTCCCAAATGGCAGGAGGCTTCTCCGTAGAGCGACGCTCCATAGTTGGGCGTTGAAAACGACGAATCGAGCAGGAAACTGTCGGAGTCCCAACGAATGGGGTAGGAGCTGACCATTTCGTTCCATTTGGAAAGAATCAGGTTTTCAATGCCATAGTCTTTGAAGGTGACGGGAGCGTCCATATCGGTATGGCGATAGAATCCGAACAGCCCGCCGATCCATTTAAAGCGGTTGTCGTCGGTGTTTTTCAATATGATTTCTTGGGTGACGGCGTGCTCTTTTTTGGTTTGCGTAAGCGTGAAATACGAGACGGGCAAAAAGTCCTGATCGAGCGTCATGTTGTCGTCTGTGTATTGGTAGCTTGTGATGGACGTTGCCGAAAGGCGGCCGTTGCTCCATCCGATGGTCAGTCCGTCGAGAATCGAGGTCCTGCGGTAAAAGCACGTGTCGTTGTAGTTGATTTCTTGTGTTTCGGCAAATTCGTAGGGGTATCCTCCTTGGCGGACAAGGGAAATGCTTGCGGCGTTTTCGATGGAAAGGCGTTCGGCGGGAAGCCATGCAGTTTTAACCATGAGCCTGCCATTTTTTTCTTTGTCGCAATTTTCGTCGTTGAAAAGATTTTTGAAAACGCCGTCGGTCCGGTAGAAATACAAGCTCGCGCCGATGCCAAACTTGGAAGAAGGCTTGTTGTAATGGGAAATTCCGGCTTTGACGCTGTTGGCGCTGCCATATTCGGTCAGCAACCTTGTGCCTTGATAGGACAATGGTGATAGCGTCCGTATGTCGATGAGTCCGCCCATGGTGTTCCGTCCGTACATTGTGCTTTGCGGGCCGCGCGACACGGTGATGCGCTCAATGTCGGGGATGTCGAAGTCGTAATTGTCTTTGTTGAGGATTGGGATGTTGTCGATTGTCATTCCGACGGCAGGCTGGTCGATGCGCGTGCCAATGCCGCGCACGTAGATGGATGATGTGATGCGCGAGCCGTAGTCGGGGATGAAAAGGTTGGGCACGATTAGTGCGGCATCTTTGGCGGAGACGATGTTCAAGCGTTCGATGGATGTGCGTGAGATTTTAGTCTCAGATCCGTCGGCGCGGGATCCGTCGAGATGCTTGACGGCCGACACGGAGACTTCGCGCAGCATAATCGTCGAATCGCGAGGCAATGAGAATGTCTCGCTTCCATGCGCGCTGAATGTTGTCAGCAAAAAAATATGGAATAATTTTTTTAGCATAAAGTCGGAACAAAGGAATTGAGTTTTGCCGGATTGCGCAATCACTAAATTTTGTGATTTTTCGGAAAGGAGAAAAAGGAAAATATTTTTGAAATTTTTACCATGAAATTCCTTTGAAGAAATCACATTTTTTACGGGAAAGATTTGCTATATTTGCACAGCCTAAACGCCAATGTGGGCGGAAGGCTGAATGGAATGCGACGATAATGGCTGATTGTTAAGCTGTTATGTTTGCTTCTTTTGGTGTTGAATAAACTATTTAATATGGAATTGTCGATATTTGGAATTGAAAGTACGACGACAGCCCTTGTGGCGGTGTTGACAGGAGTGGCTTTGGTAGTTATCGGCCTGTCGTTGGCCGGATGGCTTGGTCCGCGGTCTTATGCTCCTCAAAAAGGAGAGGCTTACGAATGCGGTGTTCCGACACGCGGAGAGAGTATGGTGCAATTCAAGGTGGGATACTACTTGTTTGCGATTCTCTTTTTGATGTTCGATGTGGAGGCCGTTTTTTTGTTTCCGTGGGCTGTGATAGCTAAGGGCATGGGCGTCGAAAGCATTCTTGCCGTGTGTGTGTTCCTGTTTGTGTTGATTTTAGGGCTCGCTTATGCGTGGCGGAAAGGAGCATTGCAATGGAAGTGAAAATAAAGGGAATGAAGCGTGAGGACTTCAAGGACAATGAGTATATAGACAACTTGGTAGCTCAATTGAAAGAGTCCGGGCAAAATGTTGTTGTCGGGAAGCTTGATGAGTTGATCAATTGGGGTCGTTCCAATTCTTTGTGGCCTTTGACGTTTGCCACCAGCTGCTGCGGCATTGAGTTTATCTGCTTGGGAGCCGCTCGCTACGATATGGCGCGATTCGGATTTGAAGTGGCCCGTTCGAGCCCCCGTCAGGCTGATTTCATGATGGTGGCAGGAACAATCGTGCATCGCATGGCTCCGGTTTTCCGAAGACTTTACGAGCAACTTGCCGAGCCGAAATATGTGATAGCAGTGGGAGGCTGCGCGGTGTCCGGCGGTCCGTTCCGCAATTCGTATCATGTGGTGAAAGGCATTGACTCGGTGGTACCTGTCGATGTATATATCCCGGGATGCCCGCCGCGTCCCGAAGCCATGTTCTACGGCTTGATGCAGCTTCAACGGAAGGTGAAAGTGGAACGTTTCTTCGGCGGCGTAAATCGCAAGAAAACTCGGGAAGATTTCTTTAAGGAGAATCCGGAAATCGCGAAAGAAGAGCATGTAGCAGAATAGTAAATAACGATACACATTATTATATGGGTAATATACAAGAGTTGATCGGCAAGGTGTGTCCCGATGCAGTGTTTGAGGAAAATGAGACGCTGACGGCAGTTGTCCCCGACGCAAAATGGCATGCAACCGCCGAGGCTTTGAAGAATGCAGGATATGATTGGCTGGCAGCAGTTGTCGGCGAAGATTGGGGCGATTCTTTGGGCTGTGTTTATTATTTGAAATCGACTTCCGACTATTCAATGGTGTCGGTGAAAGTGTCGACGACCGATCGGGAGAATCCGATGCTCCACAGTGTTTCCGATTTATGGAAAGTGGCAGAAATTGAAGAGCGGGAAGTGTACGACTTCTTTGGCATAAAATTCATCAACCATCCCGACATGCGCCGCTTGTTTTTGCGCAACGACTGGGTGGGATATCCCTATCGCAAGGATTACGACGAAAATCCGGATATAAATCCCGTGCGGCTGTATCATGAAGAGACAGACGATAGCACGGTGTCTTATAAAGAGGATGCGGATGGAAACGTGCACGAAGAGAAAGTGGCAATATTCGACGATAAGGATTTTGTCGTGAACATTGGCCCGCAGCACCCTGCAACGCACGGCGTGCTCCGGTTCCGCACATCGCTCGACGGCGAGGAAGTGAAAAAAATCGATCTCGTTTGCGGATATATTCATCGCGGAATCGAGAAATTGTGTGAAAAGCTCACTTATCCGCAGGTCGTGCATTTTTATGACCGGATGGATTATTTCTCTGCATTGCCCAACGAGCATTGCGTGTGCATGTGTGTAGAAAAAGCGCTTGGCATAGAAGTGCCGCGCAGGGCTCAGGTGATTCGCGTGATGATGGATGAGCTTTCGCGCATCGCATCCCATTTGTTGTTCTACGGCACTTATTGCATGGACCTTGGCGCGACTACGGCGCTGTTCTACGGGCTTCGTGAGCGCGAAACGATTCTTGACATCTTTGAAGAGACATGCGGAGCGCGCATGACGTTCAATTATAACACAATTGGCGGCGTGCGATTCGATTTGCATCCGAATTTCGTGCAACGCGTGAAAGACTTGATTGCCATCATGCCGTCGCGGTTGAAAGAATACCATCAACTTGTCACGGGCAACATCATATTCCAAAACCGTCTGAAACAAGTGGGCGTGTTGAGCAAGGAAGATGCCATAAGCTATGGCGTGGCCGGACCTTCCGGACGTGCTTCCGGTTGGGCGTGCGATTTGCGTAAGACGAACCCGTATTCCATTTACGGGGAACTCGATTTCGAACAAGTGGTGCTTGAAGATGGCGACTCGTTCAGCCGCTATTTGGCGCGTTTGAAAGAAATCGAGCAATCGGTGAAGATTCTCGAACAATTGGTCGATAATATTCCGGAAGGCGATTACTGCGCGAAAGTGCCCAAGATCATCAAATTGCCGGAGGGCCATTGGTATCAGGAAGTGGAAGCATGCCGCGGCATTTTTGGCGTTTATATCGAAAGCAAAGGCGAGAAAACGCCGTATCGCATGAAAATAAACGGAACTTGTCTGCGTCTTGCCAATGTGGTGGACCATCTGACGCGAGGCGAGAAAATCGCCGACTTGATAACGATTGGCGGTTCGTTAGACTACATAGTTCCCGATATCGACAGATAAAATTAATTAACGGAAGTATCATAAAGAAAACAGATAATTATGTTCGACTTTAGAATCGTCACAGAGTGGTTTGACAACTTGCTGAACGGCGTGATGCCGGCGTGGTTGACGACAGTGATAGAATGTGTGTTGTTGGGCTTCGGCTTGTTGCTCGTTTATGCCCTGCTTGCATTGTTCTATATTTATTTCGAGCGCAAAGTCTGCGGAGCGTTCCAATGCCGGTTGGGCCCGAATCGCGTAGGCCCGTTCGGATTGCTTCAAAGTTTCGCCGACATGTTTAAGATTTTGATAAAGGAATTGATTCCGATCAACAATATCGACAAGTTTTTGTTTGCTTTGGCTCCGTATCTGGTGGTGGCATCGTCGTTTGCTGCGTTTGCTGTGCTGCCGTGGGGCAATGGCTTGCAGATCATAGACTTTAACATTGGAATTTTCTTCCTTACGGCCGTTTCGTCGATTGGCGTGCTGGGCATCTTGCTTGCCGGATGGTCGAGCAACAACAAGTACACCTTGATTGGCGCTTTGCGAAGCGGCGCGCAGATGGTGAGCTACGAATTGTCGATAGGTTTGTCGATCATGACAATTGTTTTACTTGCCGGAACGATGTCGGTGAGCGGCTTGGTGGAAGGCCAAAAAGATTTATGGTTCATTTTCCAAGGCCATATTCCGGCGGTGATAGCTTTCATTGTGTATATGATTGCAGGCACGGCGGAGACCAATCGCGGCCCGTTCGACTTGCCGGAGGCGGAGTCGGAGTTGACAGCAGGCTATCATACGGAATATTCCGGTTTGCATTTCGGTTTGTTCTACCTTGCCGAATATTTGAATTTGTTTATCGTGTCGGGCGTTGCGACGCTGCTTTTCTTCGGCGGGTGGATGCCGCTCCATATCCCCGGATGGGAAGGCTTCAACGCCGTGATGGATTATATCCCCTCGGTCGTATGGTTTGTAGTAAAAGCGGTGGCATTGTCGTTTATCATCATTTGGTTTAAATGGACATTCCCGCGTTTGCGAATCGACCAGCTTTTGGCGTTCGAATGGAAATATCTGCTCCCGATTAATTTAGTCAACTTGGTGCTCATGTTGATCGTCGTGGCATTTGGCTGGCACTTTTAAATAATGGAATTTTAAATCATATACGATATGGCCAACAATATAGGAAAGATCGTACAGGTAATCGGACCTGTGGTCGATGTGTCGTTCGATGTGGAAAAAAGCGATTTGCCGCCGATTTATTCGGCATTGAAGGTGAGTCGTTCCGGTTTGGCCGATTTGGTGCTTGAAGTGGAGCAACATATCGGCGAGCAGACAGTGCGCTGCGTGGCTATGGATGCAACCGACGGGTTGCGCCGTGGGATGGCAGTGGAAAACATGGGGCAGCCGATCGCCGTGCCTACGGGCGAACAGGTGAAGGGCCGCCTGCTGAATGTGATAGGGCAGCCGATAGACCATCTTCCGGAATTGAAAGATGAAAACAAGCGTCCGATACACCAGCCTGCTCCGAAATTCGACGATTTGTCGATAAGTTCGGAAATCCTGTATACCGGCATAAAGGTCATCGATTTGTTGGAGCCTTATTTGAAAGGTGGCAAAATCGGTTTGTTCGGTGGCGCCGGCGTGGGAAAAACGGTGCTTATCATGGAGTTGATCAACAACATCGCAATCGGGCAAAACGGTTTCTCTGTATTTACCGGTGTGGGCGAACGTACGCGCGAAGGCAACGACTTGCTGCGCGAAATGCTGGAAAGCGGTGTGTTGAAATATGGCGATAAGTTCATGGAAGGCATGGAAAAGGGCGAATGGAATCTTGCCGATGTCGACATGGAAGCGTTGAAAAAATCGCAAATCGCGCTTGTTTTCGGCCAGATGAACGAGCCGCCGGGCGCACGTCTTCGCGTGGCTTTGTCGGGCTTGACTGTGGCAGAGCAATTCCGCGATCAAGACGGTGGCGCGAAAGACATATTGTTGTTTATCGATAATATTTTCCGTTTCACGCAAGCCGGTTCGGAAGTGTCGGCGTTGTTGGGCCGCATGCCTTCGGCTGTGGGCTATCAACCGACTTTGGCTTCTGAAATGGGCGCTTTGCAGGAACGCATTACTTCTACGAAGCAAGGTTCGATTACGTCGGTTCAAGCAATTTATGTGCCTGCCGACGACTTGACCGACCCTGCTCCGGCCACGACATTCAGCTTCCTCGATGCCACGACGGTGTTGAGCCGCAAGATTTCGGAATTGGGAATTTATCCTGCTGTCGACCCGTTGGAATCGACATCTCGCATTCTTGACCCGAACATTATTGGCGAAGAGCATTACAATGTGGCGCAAGCAGTCAAGCAATTATTGCAGAAGTACAATGAACTTCAAGACATTATAGCTATTCTTGGCGTTGACGAACTTTCCGATGAAGACAAGCTTGTCGTTTCTCGGGCGCGTCGCGCACAACGCTTCTTGTCGCAGCCATTCCATGTGGCGGAACAATTCACGGGGCTTCCGGGCGTCATGGTGCCATTGAGCGAAACGATTCGCGGGTTCAAGATGATTCTCAATGGAGAAGTCGACGAATATCCGGAGCAAGCCTTTTTAAATGTCGGAACAATCGACGAAGCAATAGAAAAAGGCAAGAAATTGCTTGCTGAAATAGGATAAAAAAGAGCGTTATGACATTAAAGGTGATTTCAGCGGAAAAAATTCTGTTCGACGGGAAAGTGTCGTTGGTGACATTGCCCGGAGAAGCGGGGCTGTTTACTGTGCTTGAAAATCACGCTTCTCTTGTGTCCGTCTTGACTCGCGGAGAAATCGAGTATCAACCTGAGGACGGAAGCGAGCGGCAATCAATGCCGATTGAAGGCGGAATTGCCGATGTGGATAGAAACGTAGTGTCGGTATGTGTGTATTGAACTTATGAAAAAACTGATTGCCATATTATTCATCGCAATGATGTTGCCGGCGATTCCGGCTTCGGCCAATGAGGAATCAGGGGAAATGGACTTGCAGGGTATCATTTTCGAACATCTTGGCGATGCCTATGGTTGGGAAGTGCCGTTTTCGCATGCGCACAGAATCCCGTTGCCCGTCATCGTCAACGATGAAGCGGGCGATTGGCATTTGTTTAGTTCTGCAAGAGTGACCGGCGGAGAGGCGTATGCCGACAATGGTGTTGTTTTCGCGATAGCCAAAGACGGCGATTATAAGGGCAAGGTCGTTCAATTGACAGCCGACGGCCGCCTGTATCGTCCGGTGGATTTGTCGATTACGAAAGACGTGGCAGGGCTGATGATTGCAGCTTTGATCGTGGCAGCCGTCATGTTTTCGCTTGTGCGTTATTATAAGCGGAAAGGCATGAAAGCGCCGCGGAAAGGCATGGGGGCAGTGGAGGCTCTGATCGGGTTCGTATACGACGGCGTGTTGAAAGACACGCTCGGAGAGAAAGCCCCGAAGTTTGCAGGCTATCTGTTGACTGTGTTTTTCTTCATTTTCACGATGAACTTGTTGGGCTTGATCGTGATTTTCCCGGGAGGCGCCAACATCACAGGCAACATTGCCGTCACTTTGGTGCTGGCAGTCTGCACGTTTGTCATCACGAACGTGAAAGGCAACAAGCATTATTGGAAAGACATCTTCTGGCCCGATGTGCCATTGGCATTGAAGTTCCCGTTGCCGATCATGCCGCTCATTGAATTGTTTGGCATTTTTACGAAGCCGGCAGCGTTGTGCGTCCGTTTGTTTGCAAATATGATTGGCGGCCACATGATTGTGATTGTGCTGACATTGCTGATTTTCATATTCGCGCCGTTCGGTTTTGGAGTGGCATCGGCGACTACGGTCGTTTCGATGTGCTTCTCCTTGTTCATGCTTTTGCTGGATGTGCTTATCAGCTTCATTCAAGCTTATGTGTTCACTATGTTGTCGACTTTGTTCATTTCCCTTGCCATGCCAAAGGAGGCGGAGGAGTCGTCGGAATTAGCAAAATAAAGAAATAGAAAAAATAAAAATTAACCATTTAAATTAAATTACTATGTTAGGAATGATTTTAGCGCAAGCCGCTGATGCAGTTATGTCTTTGGGACTTGACAAAATGGGTGCATGTTTGGGCGCTTCAATCGCAGCGATTGGCGCAGGTATCGGTATCGGTAAAATTGGCGCGGCTGCCATGGAAGCTATTGCGCGTCAGCCGGAATCGTCGGGCGACATTCGTAGCAATATGATTGTGATTGCTGCGTTGGTCGAAGGCGTGGCTTTGTTCGGCGTTATCGTATGCGTTCTTTCACTGTTTATTTAATATAGATAAAAGCAGTATCAGATGGAACTGTTTACGCCTGAATTCGGCTTGGTGTTTTGGATGTTTGTCGTCGTCGTGCTGTTGTGCGTCGTGCTCGGCAAATTCGCATGGCCTGCCATCATCAAGATGATGGAATCGCGTGCGGATTTGATCGACAAGGGCGTGTTGTATGCGCAAGAGGCGAAAGAACATGTAGACAACGCGAAAGCAGAGGCGGACAAGTTTATCCTTGAAGCGCGGAAGCAACAGGCTGAAATCCTTCGCGAAGCTGCTCGGATGAAAGCGCAAATCATCGAAGAGGCGAAAGAAGCTGCCACGGTAGAAGCCAAAAAGGTTACCGATGCGGCAAAATTGTCGATTGAGCAAGCGCGCAAAGAAGCTGAACTGCAATTCCGCAATGAGGTTAGCTCGTTTGCCATTCAAATCGCGGAAAAACTTCTCCGTGAGAAGATGGACAACGAAAAAGCCCAATCTCGACTCGTGGAGAAATTGCTGGATGAGATGGAAACTAAGAATTAAAAAACGCAAGGAAAATGAATGATGGTTTGATTCCTAACCGCTATGCGAAAGCGCTGTATCTCTATGCTATGGAAAATGGAGAGGCAGATGCTGTCTACGAGCAAATGGCGCGGTTGGCGGACAGCTTCGCGACACGGAAAGAGCTGACCAAGGTGGTCGAAAATCCGTTTCTTCCGCTTGCCGGCAAAATCGATTTGCTTTTGACTGCGGCAGGAGCTGCATCAGGAAAGAGCCTTGACAAGTTTTTCAGACTTGTTTTCAGCCATAGACGAGAAGCTTTGATACAACCGATGGCATTGGCTTACGGGCGAAAATATCGAGAGACGCACGGCATTTCGCAAGTGGAAATCGTGACGGCATCTCCCTTGCCCGAGAAGACGATGGAAGAGCTTAAAACGGCTGTGCAGTCGCATTTGGATGGCCGCAAACTCGAATATCGCGAGCGTGTCGACGGTTCGTTGATAGGCGGTTTCACCGTGAAAGCGGATTCGGAGCTGCTCGATGCTTCGATGAAAAACGAATTAAGAAAATTGCGATTAAAACTATTAAGCAGAAAATAAAAGATGATTGATCCCAGTGAGATATCAGACATCCTGAAGCAGCAGCTCGACGGATTGAAGAACAAGGCTTCGTTTGAAGAGGTCGGGACAGTGCTCAATGTCGGCGACGGCGTGGCGCATGTCTACGGGCTTGACAATGTGGAAGCCAACGAACTTGTGGAGTTCGAGAATGGCACGACAGGCGTTGCGATGAACCTTGAAGAAAGCAACGTGGGCGTGATTCTTCTCGACCGCATCAACGAAGTGACGGAAAACATGTCGGTACGCCGTACCGGCGAAATCGCTTCCATACCTGTCGGCGAAGGCCTGCTGGGACGTGTCGTCAATGTGCTTGGCGAACCGCTCGACGGCAAAGGCCCGATTGGCGGCGACTTGATACGGTTGCCGCTCGACCGCAAGGCTCCGGGCGTGATTTTCCGCCAGCCGGTGAAGCAACCGCTTCAAACCGGTTTGAAAGCTGTCGACTCGATGATCCCCATCGGGCGCGGACAGCGCGAATTGATTATCGGCGACCGTCAGATCGGAAAAACGGCCATTGCAATCGACACGATAATCAATCAACGCAAAGATTACGAAGCCGGCAAGCCCGTCTATTGCATTTATGTGGCTATCGGGCAGAAGGCATCGTCGATCGCCTCGCTTGTGAACACGTTGCAAAAATATGGCGCGATGGACTATACGGTGGTTGTGGCGGCATCGGCATCGGATTCTGCCGCGATGCGCTATTATTCTCCGTTTGCGGGAGCTGCCATTGGCGAATATTTCCGCGATAGCGGTCGCGATGCATTGATTGTCTACGACGATTTGTCGAAACAAGCGGTGGCTTATCGCGAATTGTCGCTGATATTGAAACGCCCGTCGGGGCGCGAGGCTTATCCGGGCGACATTTTCTATTTGCATTCCCGTTTGTTGGAACGCGCTGCGAAGATCATCGAAAACGATGAAGTGGCCAAGAGCATGAACGATTTGCCGGAAGCATTGCGTCCGATGGTGAAAGGCGGCGGCTCGTTGACTGCATTGCCGATTATCGAAACTCAAGCCGGCGACGTGTCCGCTTATATCCCGACGAATGTGATTTCGATCACCGATGGGCAGATCTTTTTGGAGACAGCTTTGTTCAACAGCGGTATCCGTCCTGCCATCAATGTGGGAATTTCGGTGTCGCGTGTCGGTGGCAATGCCCAAGTAAAGGCTATGAAGAAAATTGCCGGCACTTTGAAAATCGACCAAGCGCAATTCCGCGAATTGGAATCGTTCACCAAATTTGGCGGCGACATGGACCCCGTAACGGCGCGCGTAATCGACAAGGGACGCAAAAACGAGCGTTTGCTCATCCAATTGCAATACCATCCCATGGCGGTGGAAGAACAGATAGTCGTGATTTTCTGCGGAACTCGCGGATTGCTTTCTTCCGTGCCGTTGGACAAAGTGGCCGAATTTGAAGCGGAATTCATTCAAATGCTGCAAGCAGGACACAAGGAAGACGTGTTGGCTGTTTTGAAAGAAGGAAAAATGACCGACGAAATTGCCGACATATTGACAGAAACAGCAAAAGCAGTTGCAGCAAAATACGAGCAGAAATAAACCTTTGTAGAATATGTCAACGTTGCGAGAATTAAAAGGAAGAATCGGTTCGGTTGCCTCTTCGGAAAAAATAACGGGGGCAATGAAAATGATTTCTTCAGCGAAGATGCACAAAGCCGAACAGGCTTTGGCTCGCGTCGTGCCGTTTCGGAATCAATTGCAGACGATTATGGGGAATCTTGTCTCCACCGATGCGGAATATGCCTCAGAGTTGACAGAAACGAGGGAGCCGGCGACGGCTGCTTTTATCGTGCTCGGTTCCGACGACGGTTTGTGCGGCGCGTACAACATCAATATCTTCAAAGGCTTGCTTGCCCGAATCAACGAGCTTCGAAGCAAAAATACGGAATTGCAAATAGCAATATATCCGATTGGGCGGAAGATGGAAAAAGCCGTTTCGAAGCTGGCCGGCGATTTTATTCGAGTGGAAAAGACCGGAGTGCCGGCCAAAGCCGGAATAGAGGAAGTCAAGTCGTTGACAAATCGCGTGAAAGACGATTTTGTGGGCCATCGGGCAGACCGAGTGGAGATTGTGTCGATGAAGTTTATCAGTGCGGGACGCCAAAGGCTGGGCATACAGCAATTGTTGCCGGTAGCGGCCGAAGCATTTGGAGAATCGGCAAGCACAGCTGTCAATCGTCCGTATTTGTTTGAACCGGATGCCAACAGGATTTATAATACGGTTTTGCCGCTTTACGTCGTTTCGGTGATGCAAGAGGTGTTTTGCCAAAATGCGGCATCGGAGCAGGCGGCTCGCGTGATGGCTATGCAAAGCGCAAACGACAACGCCGCGAAATTGTTGGATTCGTTGAAACTTGAATATAACAAATTGCGCCAGCAAAGCATAACGGCAGAATTGCTCGATATACTTGGCGGGCAAGTTGAGAAATAGAAAAACAAGATGTCGGGGAACGGAAAACATACCGGAACTTTCCCCGACGTCGCAAATAAAATTAAATAATGCTTCCGGTATGAAAAACAAGTTGGATAGAACAGAACTTTATGGGTAGTGTAAAAGAATACTTCACCGGATTGGGACAAGGAATTTCCAGCCTTTTGAAAGGAATGGAAGTGACCGGAAAGGAGTTTTTCACGAAAAAAGTGACGGAAGAATATCCTGACAACAGGGCAACATTGCAAATCGGGGAGCGTTTCCGTGGCACGTTGGAATTTATTTACGACGAGAATGGAAATCATAAATGCATCGCTTGCGGTTTGTGCCAGATGAGTTGCCCGAATGGGACAATCCACATCGATTCGAGAATGGTGGAATTGCCCGACGGGAAGAAGAAAAAAGTATTGGACAAGTATTTGTACGACATAGGCAGCTGTACGTTTTGCCAATTGTGCGTGACGGCTTGCCCGCATCATGCAATCCGTTTCGTGAATGATTTTGAGCATGCAGTATTTACGCGTTCAAAATTGGTGATGCAATTAAACTATCTTCCTGAAAAAGATCCTGTGGCAGCCATGGCCGCGAAATCGGTTGAGAAACCGGCAGCGGCACCGGTGAAAGAAACGGCTCCTGTGAAAGAGCAGGTAGCGAAATCGCCTGTGGCATCTGAATCGAAACCTGTCGATGCGGGATCGCCTGAGGGATCGACTGAAAAGACAGAAAAAAATTAATAAAATAGATATATGAACGTAGTAGGTAATTCAATCGTGTATTGCGTAATTGCTTTGGCAATTGTCGTATTCTCGGTTTTGTCGGTTACTTCGCGCAAAATCTTGCGCGCCGCCACATACTTGCTTTTCACGCTGTTTGCCACAGCTGCGCTCTATTTCCAATTGGGATATGAGTTTCTTGGCGCAGTGCAACTTGCAGTGTATGCCGGCGGTATTCTTGTCTTGTTTGTCTTTTCTATTTTGTTGACAAGCAAGCCGGGCGACAATGCCGAGCGTTTAGCTTCGAAGCGCAAGAAACTCGGATTGGCAGCAGCCGTGGCAGGCGTAGCCGTTTGCGGTTATGCTTTGTTCGCATTCTTTTCTGCGGAAACTGCATCGTTGTTTTCCACGACAAACGATGTGACGGTGGAAAAAATCGGACAAGCACTGATGGGCACTGAGAAGTTCGAGTATTTGCTTCCGTTTGAAGCTATCAGTGTGTTATTGTTGGCATGTATAATCGGAGGCGTGACGATAGCCCGTAAACGTTAAGTATTGCTATGGAACTGACACTGTTATATTATTTGGTACCGAGCTTGATCATGTTCGGATGCGGGGTTTATGGCTTTATCACTCGGAAAAATCTGATTGCAATCTTAATTTCTTTGGAATTGATGCTCAATTCTGTCGACATCAATTTTGTCGTGTTCAATCGGTTTTTGTTTCCGGGCCAAATGGAAGGCATGTTTTTCGCATTGTTTGCGATAGCAATTGCCGCCGCCGAGACCGCTTTGGCAATCGCAATTATCATCAACATATTCCGTGCGGTGAAGAATGTTGATGTGCAGAGTTTAACTAAAATGAAATATTGAAACTTATGGATTTGTCTCTGTCTATCATAACACTGCTTCTTCCGTTGTTCATGTTCCTGCTGTTGGGCTTGTGTGGCATGAAAATGTCGAAACAGGCAGCCGGCGTGTTGGGAACGTTGGGCATGTTGGTGACAACGGTTGTGGCTTATGGCGTAGCTTTGAACTATTTCTTCAATCCTGAATTCGTAGTCGATGGCGTGCGCGAGGCGCAGTCGGTGTTCGACGCGACATGGCTCACATTGGGCGACGGATTGAAAGTGACAATGGGAATTTACATAGATCCGATTTCGGCGATGATGCTTATCGTCATTTCAACGATTTCGATGATGGTGCATCTTTACAGCCTCGGATATATGCATGGCGAGAAAGGGTTCCAGCGTTATTATGCGTTTCTTGCCTTGTTTACGTTCTCCATGCTTGGATTGGTCGTGGCTACCAATATATTCCAAATGTTTATCTTCTTCGAGATGGTGGGCGTGTCGTCCTATTTGCTGATAGGGTTCTACTATGAGAAGGGCGCAGCCGTGGCAGCTTCGAAGAAAGCGTTTATCGTGACGCGTTTTGCCGATTTGGGCTTTTTGATTGGCATCATGTTGCTGTCGTACTATTGCGGCACATTCGATTTCAAAACGCTGATGGCAAGCCCCGGCTCGATACTCGCCAATTCCGCGGGCGTGACGTTCCTCGGATGTTCGGCGGCCTCGTGGGCATTGGCTTTGATTTTTATTGGTGGTGCCGGAAAATCTGCCATGTTCCCGTTGCACATTTGGCTTCCCGATGCCATGGAAGGCCCGACGCCTGTGTCGGCGTTGATCCATGCGGCAACGATGGTCGTAGCCGGCGTGTTCCTTGTGGCGCGCATGTTCCCGCTTTATCTTGGAACGCCGGAAGTGCTTGAATTGATCACGGTCACCGGCGCTGTCACTGCCTTGTATGCGGCCATAGTGGCATGTGCCCAAACCGACATCAAGCGCGTGCTGGCATTCTCTACGATTTCGCAAATCGCATTCATGTTTACGGCTTTGGGCGTGGCGCGTCCGGAGTTTCATGAAGGCGTGGGCTATATGGCCTCCATGTTCCATCTATTCACGCATGCCATGTTCAAAGGCTTGCTTTTCCTTTGCGCCGGCGCGATTATCCACATGGTGCACAGCAACGAAATGGACGCGATGGGCAATTTGCGGAAGTATATGCCTATCACGCACATCGCATTCCTTGTGGCATGTTTGGCAATCGCCGGAATCCCGCCGTTTGCCGGATTCTTCAGCAAGGATGAAATTCTCGTTGCCGTTTATGCCAACAGCCCGTTCTGGGGTGTTTGGATGTCGGCAGTTGCAGGATTGACGGCTTTCTATATGTTCCGTTTGTATTACCGGATTTTCTGGTGGAACAAGCCGGATTATTCCCACCACACGCCTCACGATTGCGAATGGACGATGAGCGTGCCGCTGATCATTCTCGCGGTGATTTCCTGTGTGGCAGGATTTATTCCGTTCGGGCATTTCGTTACTTACAACGGCATGGAATATTCCATCCATATCGAATGGAGCGTGGCAGCTCCGAGCATTGCAATTGCGGTGGTCGGAATTGTGATAGCAACGGTGCTTTATCGAAAAGAAAACCCGATGCCGGATCGCATCGCTTCTTCCATGAAGGGCTTGCACAAAGCGGCATATCGGCGTTTCTATATCGACGAGATTTATCAATTCGTCACGCATCGGATTATCTTCGGCATTATCTGCCGCGGCATCGAATGGTTCGACCATGTGATCGTCGACGGAACGATGAACATGTTGGCAAGCGTTACCAACAGTGCTTCGTATGCAATACGCAAGTTCCAATCCGGTTCGATACAGATGTATGTATGGGTGTATTTGATAGGAGCGTTGCTTCTGGCAGTCGTGACGTGCCTGTTTTTAATTTGGTAATGGACGAATAAAAAATAGCGATATGTTTAATATACTTTTCTTATTTGTAATCATTCCGGTATTGACGTTGGGCGCGTTGTTCCTGACGCGGAATGTGAAACAGGTGCGTGCCGTGGCGGCGACGGGAGCGTCGTTGCTGCTGATAGCCGCGCTCTATCTTTGTTATGTGTTTTTGGAAGCGCGCGAGGCCGATCCGGCTGCGCCGATGCTGTTGAAAGCCAGCTACATGTGGTTTGAACCGCTGAACATTCATTTCGCGGTCGGCGTGGACGGCATTTCGGTGTTGATGATCCTTTTGTCGGCGATCATCGTGTTTACCGGCACATTCGCTTCGTGGAAAATCGAGCCGCTGACAAAAGAATATTTCCTTTGGTTCATTTTGCTGTCGACCGGCGTGTTCGGCTTCTTTATATCAATAGACTTGTTCACGATGTTCATGTTCTATGAGGTCGCGTTGATTCCGATGTATTTGCTTATCGGCGTATGGGGCAGCGGCAACAAGAATTATGCTGCCATGAAGCTTACTTTGATGCTGATGGGCGGTTCTGCACTGTTGTTGATCAGCATCCTTGGCATTTACTATCATGCCGGCGAGACGATGAATCTTGTGGAAATAGCCGCAAACGGTGTCGATTTGGAATGGCAAAACGCTTTGTTTGTCGGAGCGTTTGTAGGGTTTGGCGTGTTGGGTGCGATGTTCCCGTTCCACACATGGTCGCCCGACGGTCACGCTTCGGCGCCTACTGCCGTGTCGATGCTTCATGCCGGCGTGTTGATGAAACTGGGAGGCTACGGATGCTTCCGCGTGGCTATCTACCTGATGCCGCATGCCGCTTCCCAATTGGGCTGGATATTCATGATACTGACGGGCATTAGCGTCGTTTATGGCGCATTCACCGCGTGTGTGAAGACCGACTTGAAGTATATCAACGCTTATTCATCCGTGAGCCACTGCGGCTTGGTGCTTTTCGCCATATTGATGTTGAATCAGACGGCAATGAGCGGCGCGGTGTTGCAGATGTTGTCCCACGGTTTGATGACGGCATTGTTCTTCGCCTTGATCGGTATGATTTACGGCCGCACGCATACGCGCGACGTGCGCGAGATGGGCGGATTGATGCAGATTATGCCGTTCTTGTCGGTGGGATATATCATTGCCGGTTTGGCTTCGCTCGGTCTTCCGGGTTTGAGCGGATTCATTGCCGAAATGACGATATTCCTCGGCTCGTTTGAGAATACGACAATCTACAATGCCGTGCTTGGCGATGGAAATCTTTTCCGCCACGCCTTCACGATTGTTGCGACTACTTCGATTGTGATAACGGCGGTGTATATCCTTCGCGTGGTCGGCAAATTGCTGTTTGGCCCTGTGCAAAACGAGCATCATCGCAAGCTCGACGACGCGCATTGGTATGAGCGTCTCAGCACGGTGACTTTGATGGGAGCCATTGCAGTGTTGGGCTGTTTCCCGGATCTCGCAAACTTGATTCTTCGCGACAGCTTTGCGCCGATTGTAGAACATATTATGGCATTTGCACAATAATCAAAAAGTAACGGACTATAAAAAAGAATTTGGATTATGGATTATTCACAGTTTTTGTTGATGCACCACGAAATCGGAATACTTATCGTTTTTCTATTGGTGTTTTTGTTCGATACTTTTTTGCCTAAAAGCGCGCAGTCGAAACTCTCGGTTGCTTCTTGCGTGCTGTTTGGCCTATATACGCTCTATTGCTTTTTTGCGCCGATGACAATAGGAGAGGCGTTTGCCGGCATGTATGCCACATCTCCGATTGTCGCTTCGATAAAGAATATATTGAACGTAGGGCTTTTCCTCGTATTGCTGCAATCCATCAAATGGAACGATAGCGAGAGCCAGCTTGTGCGTCGCGGCGAATTCATCGAGTTGCTTTTGGTGACGCTCTTTGGCATGTATTTGATGGTTTCTGCCCGTCATTTCTTGATATTTGTCATCGGATTGGAAACGGCCTCTTTGCCGTTGGCGGCATTGGCTGCTTTCGACAAGAAGCAATACGAATCGCACGAGGCGGCTGTGAAATATTTGTTCACAGCGGTATTCTCTTCCGCGATTTATTTGTTGGGCATTTCGTTTGTTTACGGCTTCACGGGGTCGCTTTATTTCCAAGACATCGCCTTGTCGGCAGCGCTTGCCGAAGGCTCGGTGTTGGTTTATGTGGCGCTTGCGTTTGTCATAGCCGGCATCGGATTTAAGATTTCCCTTGTGCCGTTCCATTTGTGGACAGCCGATGTCTATCAAGGAGCCCCGACTTCCGTCACTTCTTACCTGTCGGTCGTGTCGAAAGGCGCGGCGGCGTTTGCGGCCTTTATTGTGTTGACGCAGGCTTTCGGCGCTGTTTACAGTGCAGTGTGGGAATGGATGCTTTATGCGTTGATTGTGTTGACAATCACGGTCGGCAACTTGTTTGCCATCCGTCAGACAAACATGAAGCGCTTCCTTGCATTCTCGTCGATTTCGCAAGCCGGCTATATCATGCTTGGCGTGATTGCCTTCAATGCTGCCGGCGTGGCTGCATTGGCCTATTACGTGTTGATCTACATTGTTTCCAACCTTGCCGCCTTCGGCGTGGTTCAAGCAATTGAAAACGCGACAGGCAAAGTCGACATGACAGACTACAACGGGCTTTACAAGACAAATCCGAAATTGTCGTTTGCGATGATGTTGGCAATGTTCTCGTTGGGCGGTATTCCTCCGTTTGCGGGATTTTTCAGCAAATTCTTCATCTTTTCGTCGGCATTGGCCGAAGGAAGCGTGGCAATTTATGTGCTTGTGCTCATAGCCTTGCTTAACACAATCATTTCGCTTTATTACTATTTGCTGGTAGTGAAAGCGATGTTTATCCGTCCGAACGATAATCCGATAGAGCCGTTCAAATCCCATTGGAGCGAACGTGCAGGATTGTCGATTTGCGTGGCAGGCATTATTTTGATTGGCCTTGTCAGCACGATTTATATGTTCTTGAACAAAGCAGCAGAAGTGAGCGGCCTTTTTTAAGGTAGGTTTGCAAAATAATTGAAACGGCGGCTATCGGCATCGGTAGCCGCCGTTTTCCTTTTTGCTTTGGCTTTTTCGATTCGGATGATTGAAAATACCTTTTTTTTGCCTACATTTGCGCTGATAAACCGGTTTGACATAAAAACCTATATAAAACCAAAGATATGAAGAAATTAATACTTTCGTTGTGCGCTTTTTCGGCGTTGTCCGCATTCGCAGTGGAAGGCGGAACATTCAACATTAACGGTCAAGATTATCCTTATCAGCTGCATGAGCAGAAGGAAATCGGTCCGGGCGTGACGTATCATAGAATCCGCATACCGGATTACCCGTTGAACATCAATTACATGACGGTCGATTTGACGAATCCTTACAATCGTATCGAAACTCAACAGGCAAATGAGCGGCTTGGCTCTACGGAGCGTTTGGCAGATGCCTACGTTCGTTTGCAAGAATCAGGGAAAAAGCCGTTGGGCGGCCAAAACGGTAATTTCTGGGTCGTTTCCAATCAAGGCATTCCTTCCCAATTTTCCTTGGGTGCAACTTACAATGCAAATTTGAAAAACGGTCAAATAATCACAGAAACGAATTGTTATAGCGACCAATGGGATGGTGGCCCGGCACGCACCGGCGTAGTCGGAATTGACGTGGACAAGCGTATTTGGCTCGAATCGATGGCATGGAAAGGCACGGTGCGCGCAGACCGTTGGGGCGACGCGCAAAAGCCTGAAATCATATTGGTCAACAAGTATTGCCGCGCTGCGGGAGAAATGACGCTCTACAATTCGTACTACGGACGCGACAAAAAGTTCCAAACCATCGAGCAAGTCGATGGCAATTGGACGACAGTCGACGGAAAGACTTGCGAAATATATCTTGATTTGAACGAAGGCCAGCAATGGGCTGCCGGAAAGGATTTCACGGCTACGGTGAAAGAGGTGCGCACGAACACGACGGCCGGAACGTTGGGCGACTACGACATGTGCCTGACGGGAACGTCTACTTATAAAACGCTTCTCGAACAATTGCAAGTGGGAGACGTGGTGACAATCAACTATGGCTGGATTTCCGAAGACGGAACGACTGTGCCGCTTCTGGAGCAGGCAATCGGCGGCAATGCCATCGTGATGAAAAACGGCGAATTGACAGGACGCAATTACGACGAGACTTACAACACGCAGATTTATTCTCGTTCCGCCTATGGCGTGAGCGAAGACGGGAAAACGCTTTACATGTTTGTCATAGATAATTCCAACGATCCTGTTTACGGGCTTTCCGGCGGATGCCCGACAGCCGACATGTGCCAGATCATGAAGGCTCTTGGCGCATGGACTGTGTGCAATGTCGATGCCGGCGGTTCTGCGCAATTGATGGTGCAGGGCGAGGTGGTCAATAGGACGACGGAAGGCACGCCGCGTGCTGTGGCAAACGGCTGGATGGTTTATTCTATTGCACCTGACGATGCCGACAGCAACGTGGTTACGCGGATTGAATTTCTCGACCCGTCGCTCGACGTGCCGTTCTATTCTACATACACGCCGACCGTGTTGGGATATAACAAATACGGCGAATTGATTTCGGAAAATGTGGAAGTGGAATTGACAGTTGCCGATGAGAGCCTTGGCGAAGCGAAAGGTTCTTCATTTTATGCTTTGGGCGTGAGTGGAACGGTGGAATTGACAGCGCATAGCGGCGACTTGACGGTGACGAAAGATTTGAATGTTGTGACTGCCGAGACAAATGCATTGGCAGAGGTGATCAACGACGGTCGGGAATATCCCATCGAGTTGACTTCCCGCATAGGCGTGAAGGAATTCAATTGCGATCCTTCGCGATTGGAATGGACTGTTGCCGATGAGGAAGTGGCAACAGTGGAATCCGGCGTATTGAAGGGACTGAAAAACGGCACGACGGAAGTGACCGGCAAATTCTCCGATGGAAAAGAAGTGAAGTTTACTGTCATTGTTGAAAAGCCCGACGACGTTTCGATGCCCGTCTATCGCGAATTTCCAGCGAGCGACGCATGGGATTTGCGCATGAGCGGCGGCTCCGGTTTGGCAGTGGCTGAAAATGGCGATGGCTTGGATTTGACTTTCACGGGCGCTTCGTCTCGCGCTCCTTATATTCAAGTGGCTTCGCCGGTGCGTGTGTGGAGTATGCCGGTCGGTTTCCGGATGCGCTTCAACGCAGGGGAAGTGAAAGTCAAGACAGTGCAAGTGAGCGCGTCGAACGCATTGGGCGAAAGCAATTCGGCGTGGGTGTTTGCCTTGCCGGAAGGAACGACGGAATTTCCTCAAAACGAAGAGGTGACAATCGATGCCATGCTTTCGGAATGGTGCGATCCTGCGGATGTGTCGGTCTATCCGCTTACAATCAACAATATCCGCATCAGCATGAGCGCTCCCGATAAAGGGGTGGCTTATAAAATCAGCATCCCCGAATTTTCGGCCTTGTACGATGGTTTCGATGCCGTGTCGGTGCTGACGAGCGATGTGGCAAAATTGAAAGTCTATCCGAATCCTGTGACGGAAGGAACGCTTTATGTCGAGTTGCCTGAAACCGATGGCGACGCGACGGCGGCAGTCTACAATCTTGCCGGCATGACGCTGTTGCAGCAACGCATCGCGTTGGAATCAGGGCGCGGCATGCTCGACGTTTCGCCGCTTGCGTCCGGAATCTACTATGTGAGAATCGTATCGGATGGCAATGTGGCAACCGGAAAAATCATTGTGAGATAAAAATACGAACTAAAATTTATATGACTATGAGATTCAAATGTTTGACAGCTGCTTTGGCATGTTGCCTTCTTGCAACGGCACAAGAGGTGACAATCACTCGCCACGAGCAATTGCTGAAAGGAGTGGAAAGCGGCATTTACAACCCCGTGCTTAGCGCCGATGGGCAAAAAGTGCTATTTACCGCTTCGAATTATAAGGGATTGAAGATGTACGACATGCAAGACAATGTCGTGACGCGTCTTTCCGACGACCAAATGGCAGGTTTCGACCCTGTGTTTTCTCGCGATGGAAAGTCGGTGTATTTCATGTCGCAAACGCGTGAAAACATGCGTGTTTATCGCGAAATGAAGAGTGCTTCTTTGGATGGAAAGACAACAGCCGTTGTGGTCGAAAAGGCTCGCGGGATGCGTTCTCCGGTGGCAATCGATGGCGGATTGGCCGTTGTGAGCGACAAGGGTCGCACTGTCGTTTCGAAACAAAACGGCGGCACTTACGTTTATGCGCAAGGGGCGGAATTGGTCGTTGTGCGCAACGGCGTTGAAAAACGCTTCTCGCCGGTGGAAACGAAATACACTTATTTGTGGACATCGTTGTCGCCCGACGGACAGAAGATTTTGTTCTATGCCGGAGCGAAGGGCGCCTACGTGTGCGATCTCGACGGCAACTTGCTTGCCGATCTTGGGAAATATGTGGCTCCGAAATGGATGGGCAACGATTATGTGGTGGCAGAAAATGCGACGAACGACGGGCATCAATACGAATCTTGCCAAATCATGCTTTTGAAAGCCGACGGCTCTTTCAAGCAGGCTTTGACTAAACCGGAAGCCATGACGATGAACCCGACGGCATCTGCCGACGGAAAGCGGATTGTATATAACACGATTGACGGACGGTTGTTTGTCATGGAGTTGAACATCAAATAAAACATTTGCACAATTATGAAAAAGCTAAGTATATTATTATTGGGTTTGGCTGCATCGGTTTGTGTGAATGCCGCCGACATGAAAGATTTGAAAATTTACGTCAACCCCGGCCACGGCGGGCACGATTCCGACGACCGTTGGGTGGAAGTGCCTCCGTTTACCAATCAAGATCCGAATGGTTTTTGGGAATCCAACAGCAATTTGGTGAAAGGGCTTGACCTTCGCGACATGCTCGAAAGTTTCGGAGCAAACGTGATGATGTCGCGCACGACCAATACGACCGAAGACGATCGCGATTTGCACGAAATCGGTTATGAAGCTAATGCTTATGCAGCAGATTTCTTTTTCTCCATTCATAGCAATGCCACGGGCACATCGGCAAAGAAAAACCAACCGTTGATGCTTTATCGCGGATTCACGGACGATCCGGTGAGCCCGGAAGCAAAAGTGATGTCGGGCATTTTGAACAAGCATTTGCTCGAAAACCGCATCACTTCTTGGTCGAGCGAATCGCAATGGCTTGCCGGCGACTATGATTTTTATGATTGGGGCGTTGGTGTAGGCCTTGGCGTATTGCGCAAATTGACAGTGCCGGGCATGTTGTCGGAAGGTTCGTACCACGACTATATTCCCGAAACATATCGCTTGCTGAATAACGATTTCTGTTGGCTCGAAGCTTACCACTTCACGAAAGCAGTGATGGAATATTTCGAAACGCCTGAAAAATTCACGACGGGCGTTGTCGGCGGCGCAATCTACGACAACCGCTTGATCCGCACGGAATCGATCTACAATGGCTGGTTCTTCGGACACGACGAGCAGAAACCGATTTGCGGAGCCACTGTCGAATTGCTGAATGCCGGAGGGTCGGTTGTCGACACGTATGAGACCGATGCGCTTTTCAATGGCGTTTATCTGTTTAAGAATGTCGCTCCGGGATCCTACACGGTGAAAGTTTCGCATCCGGAATACGAACCGTATGAAAGCGACGTTGTCGTGACGGCAAACGAAGTGACTTACAACAATGTGGCGATGAGTCGCATTCGCAACACGCCTCCCGAAGTCGTGTCGTATTCTCCGGTTTGGGCGGAAGGCGACGAGACATTGCCTTGCAACACACCTATCGTGCTCGAATTCAATTGGGACATGGATACCGAATCGGTGGAAAATAATTTCTCCATTACGCCTGCGGTCGACGGAGCGTTGCGTTGGGAAGATTCGCAATATCGCCTTGTGTTTGAACCAACGAGAGCCTATGAGACGAATACGGTCTATACCGTTCGCCTTGGCAAGGACGCCATGCATCCGGCCGGCTTGACAATGGAAAACGATTTTGAATTCTCGTTTAAGACAAGCGATTACAACACGTTTGAAATTTTGGCGATGAATCCGCCGAAAGATGCGCTTGTACACTATGATGCGCCTGTTTTGGAATTCCGTTTCCCGCATCAGCTTAACTCTCAGGGTTTTGAAAACAATGTGACGGTAACAGATTCGAAAGGCACGAAAGTCGGTTATAATGCCCGTTCGCGCAAATACAGCAAGACGGGGGATGACTATGGGTATTTCCAAATAAAATTCTCGAAAGACTTTACAATCGGCGAAACTTATACGGTAAACGTGGGAGCCGATATGTGCGACGAATTTGGAATCAAGATTGCTGCACCGTTCAGCTATCAATTCACGGCAGTGGATGCGGCATTGGACGATGTCCCTGTCACTCCGGTGGAAGCATTCGACGCGACAGATCTGCTGGCAGCCGATGAATCAGCTTCGGCGGGATGCGCATCGTTGTCTGCCGCGCGCAATACGGCAACGAAGCTGGAAGGCACTTCGTCGTATAAACTTTCTTATGCGTTTGCCAACGCGCAAGACGGCGTTGCCGCATATAAATTTGCGACAGCTCCGGCAACTGCTTTCACAAACGACAACATGTTGATGCTGAAAGTGTATGGCGATTTGAGCTGCAACAAGCTGAATGCTGTGTTTGTCAACGGTTCGGAAGAAAAAACGGTGACTGTTTGCAATTTGGATTTCCTCGGATGGCAAAGTCGGAAAATCTCCCTTGCCGAAATTGGCGAAGGCGAATGGACTTTGTCGGGATTGGAAATTGAACAGACCGGCGAGGTTTGCGGCAAGAAAGGCGATGTCTATGTCGACAAGGCTGCAATCGGCGCGGCAGAAGATGCTGGCGTGGCCGATATTCAAATCGCGGGATTGCGCATGTATCCGAATCCGGCTTCCGAATTGCTGATTGCCAACGCCGACCGCCATATCGCCGGTATTGAATTGATTTCAATGGACGGACGTGTCGTGGCTTCGGCAGCAGGCAATGTGCTCAATGTGTCAGAAGTGGCCAACGGCGTTTATATCGCCAAGGTTTATGTGACAGACGGATTCTCGACGAAGCAAGTGATCGTGCGGCATTAAAAAGCCGGATTGAATAAATTTGAAGAAGGTGTGTCGAAAGAAACGCACCTTCTTTTTTTATGCAAATGGGTTATGGGCCGAGAGTTGAGGGTTGAGAGTTCGGTAACGGCCTATGGTTGAAATTTGCTTGGTGTTTTTGTATGAAATGAGCAGCTTTTCGGCATAATCGCCTAAACAAGTTTGGCGTTTCTGTGTTCGATTTGCATCATTTTGTAGCGTATAATCTTTGCGGATTATGTCGGTATCACTACCCATGCATGAGCGCGGACGCTCCCAATATCGCTGTAGGTGCGGCGACGCGTTTCCGCACGGTTGCCAAAACAGTGTTTTTGAATATTAAAAAATATTTAAAATCCGGTTTTGTGTTAAAGAATTTTTTCGTGAATAACCGGATTGTAGTAATTTTGCTAAATAGTCAAAAAATAAGTACTTTAAAACTCTAAAACTGTGCATAAGATAGCATTATTTACAGTGGCATTCATGTGTTCTGTTGCATGTGTTCGCGCAGAGTACAAGCCTATTGATCAGTCTGTTTGCTCGTCGATCGAGCGTATGATGAACGAAGTGAAACCGGCTCATTTGCAGATCGGGAAAGTTGGTGTCGACACAGCAATGGTCGATGCCGGCAAGTCGAGAGTCAAAATCGACATGAACGAAGTGTACGGTTATGTTCCTTCTTTGGAAGAATACACCGAAAAGGTGAAAACCGGCATTTCTGCCATTTTGGGTGGCGATTACGATGTCGAAGTGACGGTGCTTGGCCGGCCGGTGGAAGAATTGTATATCGACGCCGACGCAAAGTATGTGAAGAAGAAAGAAAAAGAGCCGTTTGTCTATGCGATGGACGAATTGCGCCATCCGAAAAAGGGGCTTGACGGCAAAATCATAGCGATGTGGCAAAGCCACGGCTTTTATTTCGAGCCGAAAGAAGACCGTTGGGAATGGCAACGCGCACGCGACTTCCAAACCGTGGAAGACCTCTACACGCAGAGTTTCGTGATGCCTTTCTTGATGCCGATGCTTGAGAATGCCGGCGCGTATGTGATGAGCCCGCGCGAGCGCGATATCAATCCGGTGGAAATAATCATCGACAATGATGGCGGAGTGGCAGTGCAAGGCTATTCGGAATCGAATGGCGAACAAGCATGGAACGCCGGTTCTACGGGATTTGCTTATAAAAAAGCGGCATATCGCGACTTCGAAAACCCGTTTGCCGACGGGACGTATCGTCAGGTAAAAACGACAAAAGGCGAATCGGTGTCGGAAGCATCTTGGACTGCCGATATTCCCAAGGCGGGGAAATATGCTGTTTATGTATCCTACGCAACGCTTCCGGAAAGCACGGTCGATGCGCTTTATACTGTGCATGAAGCGTCCGGCGACCGCCAATTCCGCGTGAACCAGAAAATGGGCGGCGGCACATGGATTTATCTCGGACATTTCTATTTCAAAGCCGGCAAGCAAGCGATCGTGTCCTTGTCGAACAAATCGTCGAAAAAAGGCGCAATCGTCACAGCCGATGCCGTGAAAGTGGGTGGCGGCTATGGCAATATCGAGCGCAAAGCTCCCGATGTGGTGATGGCCAACGTGAAAAGTTCGGAATACAATAAGAAAGCAGAAACGACAGAATCGCGCATTAAAAGCGAATATCAATTGAGCGGTTATCCGCGCTATACGGAAGCAGCACGCTATTGGTTGCAATGGGCCGGCATGCCCGACTCTGTCTACTCTCCTTCGGAAGGCGTGAACGATTATACCGACGACTACCGTTGCCGCGGCTTGTGGGTGAACTACCTCGCCGGCGGTTCGTCCGTCCTTCCCGACCGTGAGGGTTTGAACATCCCTGTGGATTTGTCGTTTGCATTCCACTCGGATGCGGGAACGACAATGGACGATTCCATCATCGGTTCGTTGGGCATTTATTATGACCATGGCGGAAAGTATGTGAACGGGACGGAACGTGTCAATTCTCGCCAGCTCACGGATTATGTGATGACCAATATCGTCAACGACGTGCGTGCGCAATACGATTCGAATTGGACTCGCCGCGGCATGTGGGATGCTTCCTATTTCGAAGCGCGAGTTCCGGAAGTTCCGGCAATGTTGTTGGAGTTATTGTCGCACCAGAATTTTGCCGACATGCGCTATGGCTTGGATCCGACGTTCCGTTTCACCGTGAGCCGCGCCATTTATAAAGGCATGGTGGAATTTTTCGCTGCAAAGGAAGGCCGCGAGGACTATATGATTCAGCCGCTTCCTGTGAACAGCTTCTCTATTACGAAAGTGAAAGACGGCGAATACCGTTTGGCTTGGAAAGCGACAGCCGACACGTTGTGTGATCGTGCCGACGCGACAAGTTTCGTGGTTTATGAAAGAGTGGGCGATGGCGCATTCAGCCGCATTGCCGTGACGGAAACGCCGGAATATACCGTGCAAATATCCGACAACGAAATCCATAGTTACCAAATTGTTGCTGCCAACGACGGCGGTTTGAGTTTCCCGTCTGAAATTCTTGCATTGGGCGAAGCTGCCGGCTCGAAAGGCGATGTGCTTGTCGTGAACGGTTTCACGCGCATTGCGGCTCCCGATTCGTTCGATTCCGGCGCGATGGCCGGATTCTGGAGCGAACGCGACAGAGGCGTGCCCTACATGGTAGACATTAATTATATTGGCGACATGTTTGAATTCCGTCGCAAATTGCCATGGTTCGACGACGATTCTGCCGGTTTCGGCGCAAGTCGTGCAAACTACGAGGACAAGACGATTGCAGGAAATGTGTTCGACTATCCCTACATGCACGGCGTGTCGATCATGAAGGCCGGATACTCGTTTGTTTCGGCAAGCACGGCATCGGTGGAAAATGGCATGGTCGACATGACGAAATACAAATATGCCGATATGATTTTCGGCAAGCAAAAAGAAACAGTGCTCGGCCGTGGCGAAAAGCCGAATCGTTACAGAATCTATACGCCGGCATTGCAAAGCGCGCTTAAAAAATATTGCGAAAACGGCGGCAATCTTTTGATTACCGGCTCGTATGTGGCTACCGACGTGTGGGATAATGAATATTCCGACGATGCTACACGCGAATTCGTGTCCGGCGTGCTTGGGTATCAATGGCGCGTGGGCCAAGCCACTGTTGAAGGCTGCGCACGCCTTGTGCCGACCTATTTCCCTGAATTCGGGCACCTGACGATGAATTTCATGTCGGAATTGAACAGCGATTTCTATTCGATAGAGTCGCCCGACGGCTTGATACCTGCCGACAAGGAAAAAGGATGCGTTTTGATGCGTTATACGGAAAACAACATTCCTGCCGCTGTGGTCAACCAATTCGACAATTACAAAACATGCATTGTCGGATTCCCGTTTGAAACTATCAAAGAAAGCGACGCTCGCGACGCTTTGATGCAACAGGTGTTGTCGTTTTTCAGTGCAAAATAAGAGAGGATTAACCTGACATAGAACAAACTAATAAAAATGTTATACTTATGAAGAGAATTGATTGCTTTATTCCGTTTTTGAACGAAGCGCAAGCTGAGAAAACCATTGCAGGATTGAAATCTTGCGAATTAGTGCATAAAGTTTATTTGTTGGCAGGTGCCGAGGCTTCCGGAGAAGTGGCCGGTTGCGAGAAAATCTCGATTGGCAATCTGAACAGCAGCGACACGATGAAGAAAATTGCTGCCCATGCCGACTGCGACTATGTGTTGCTTTACACGAAACACAACACGCTCGAATTTGGCATGTTTGCAATCGAACGCATGGTGAAAATCGCCGACGATTCGGCTGCCGGCATGGTATATGCCGACCATTACAATGTGAGCGGCGACGTGCGCAACAATGCTCCGGTGATCGATTATCAACAAGGAAGTTTGCGCGACGATTTCAATTTCGGCTCTGTTTTGATGTATAATGCGGCTGCATTGAAAAAAGCAGTTGCGCGGATCACGAAAGATTATGATTTCGCAGGGCTTTACGATGTGCGCCTGAAAATTTCGGAAGATGCAGATTTGGTTCATATCAATGAATATCTCTATTCCGATGTCGAACTCGACACGCGCAAGAGCGGCGAAAAGATTTTCGACTACGTAGATCCGAAAAATCGCGGCGTGCAAATTGAAATGGAAGCAGCTTGCACGGAGCATTTGAAAGCCGTAGGCGGATATTTGGAGCCGAAATTCAAAAAGATTGAATTCAATGCCGGCGATTTCGAATATGAAGCATCTGTGATTATTCCGGTGCGCAACCGCATCCGCACGATTCGCGATGCCATCAAGTCGGTTTTGAGCCAAAAGACAAACTTCAAGTTCAATTTGATTGTCATCGACAACCATTCTACCGACGGCACGACGGAGGCTATCGATGAGTTTAAAGATGACGAACGGTTGATTCATATCGTTCCGGAACGCAACGATTTGGGTATCGGCGGTTGCTGGAATGCCGGCGTTCATCATCCGAAATGCGGCAAATTCGCGATACAGCTCGACAGCGACGATGTCTACAAAGATGAAAACACTTTGACGACGATGGTCAATGCTTTCTATGAGCAAAATTGCGCAATGGTAGTCGGCACGTATATGATGACAGACTTCAACATGAACATGATCGCTCCGGGTATTATCGACCATAAAGAATGGACTCCCGACAACGGCCGCAACAACGCATTGCGTATCAATGGCCTTGGCGCGCCGCGTGCGTTCTACACGCCGGTTTTGCGCGAAGTGAAGGTGCCCAACACCAGCTATGGCGAAGACTATGCGCTCGGCTTGAATATTTCGCGTGAATATCAAATCGGCCGCGTTTACGATGTCGTGTACCTTTGCCGTCGTTGGGAAGACAATTCCGACGCATCGCTCGATGTTGTGAAAATGAACGGTCACAACCTTTATAAAGATCGTATCCGTACTTGGGAATTGCAAGCTCGCATTGCTCGCAACAAAAAGAAATAAGCAGCAAAAGCAATGGAGATTACTGGAGAAACTGTGCTTTCATTCATAGAAAGTCAATTAAAAGTATGGGATACGGCCAAAAACAACTTTGAGGCATTGAAGAATGTCAAAATCAAGGAGTTTAAGGTCAACAATGCATCGGTCAAAGTGCAATTCAATCCGGCTCGGATTGTGTCGTCGTCGGCAAAAGTCGATGCGAAATCGTTGAAAGAACGGAAATGTTTCCTTTGCGAGGAAAATCGTCCGGCTGTGCAGGAAGGATTGGCGTGGAACGGTTATACGGTTTTGGTAAATCCGTTCCCGATCTTTCCGAAACATCTGACGATTCCGTCCAATGCGCATATCGACCAGCGCATTGCCGGCCGTATTGGCGACATGATGCGCCTTGCGCAAGTGCTTGAAGGCTTTACGCTGTTCTACAACGGTCCGAAATGCGGCGCTTCAGCCCCCGACCACATGCATTTCCAAGCCGGCAACAGAGGCTTTATGCCGATAGAGGCCGACATTGCCAATGCGAAGAGCGAAGTGGTGGAAAAGACCGGCAATGCCGAAATGTGCATTTTGACGGAACTTTCGCATCCGTGTTTCCTGATACGGACAAAATCGGTGGAAGAAGGCGAACGGATGTTCGACGATTTGTATGGCAAGCTCGATATCCCCGAAGGCGAACCGGAACCGATGCTCAACGTGCTCTGCTGGTGCGACGGCGGGCAATGGAACATTGTGGTTTTCCCACGGAAGAAACATCGTCCGTCATGCTATTTCGCAGAGGGAGAAGAAAATATTTTGCTGAGTCCGGCATCGGTCGACATGGGCGGCGTATTTATCACTCCGCTTGAAAAAGATTTTAATAAAATCTCGATCGACGATATTTGCAAAATATTGGACGAAGTGTGCTTGAACGAGCAGGAATTGAGAGCAATTGCTGAAAAATTAAAATAGAAACACTATGTCGCAGCAACCACAAGTGAAAGTCGGCATCATGAGCGAGCCGGCAATCAGATTCATATTCCCGACAGATTTCATGTTGGACGGAAAGCCTGTGCGTGGCGAACAAACCGCCGAGGCAGCGGACGGAAAAATTCGTTGGAATGGCCAATTGTACGATCAGATGGAATTCTTTCCGGTCAATGCCGAAACGGATAGTTTCGAATTGTGCGGCGTGACGATTGGCGTGAATTTCCATTGGGAACGGAAAGAGAATCAAAAATTTCGCGGAGCCTTGCGCTTGATCATAGAGAATGGAAAGGTGACAGCCATCAATATCCTTCCGGTGGAAGAATATTTGGCGAGCGTCATATCCTCCGAGATGAGCGCGACGGCTTCGGCTGAATTGTTGAAAGCTCATGCCGTGATTTCACGCAGTTGGCTTTTGGCGCAAATCGAGAAAAACAAAACCTTGACCGACGCGCAGAGCGATTATAATGCTTGTGTCGAGACCGACGAGGAATTGACAAGGTGGTACGATCGTGAGGATCATGTGAATTTTGATGTTTGCGCCGACGACCATTGCCAACGCTATCAAGGCATCACACGCGAAACGACGCCTCGGGTGCGCGAAGCCATCGATGCTACGTGCGGGCAGGTGCTGACTTACGACGGGAAATTGTGCGACGCGCGATTCTCAAAATCGTGCGGCGGCGTGTTCGAGCAGTTTGAGAATTGCTGGGAACCGAAACACTATGATTATCTTGTGGCGCGGCGCGACAGCGACAAGCCGATGGATTTTCCCGACCTGACTGTTGAGGAAAATGCCCGTGAGTGGATATTGAATGCTCCGGATGCATTTTGCAATACGCAGGACAAGCAAATCCTGTCGCAAGTGTTGAACAGCTACGATCAAGAAACGGTGGATTTCTATCGTTGGAAAGTGGAATACGGACAAGCGGAGTTGTCGGAACTGATTCGCCGCCGTTCAGGCGTGGACTATGGCGACATTGTCGACTTGCAGCCTGTGGCGCGCGGGACATCCGGCCGCCTTTACCGCTTGCGTATCGTCGGCACGAAGAAAACCCGTATCATTGGCAAGGAATTGGAAATACGCCGCACGCTCTCTCCGTCGCATCTTTACAGCTCGGCATTTGTCGTGGAAAAAGAAGGCGAGGAGAACGGAGTGCCCGCAAAATTTATCCTTAAAGGAGCAGGTTGGGGGCATGGCGTGGGGCTTTGCCAGATCGGAGCTGCCGTAATGGGCGAAAAAGGCTATAATTATCGTCAGATTCTTCAACATTATTTCATTAATTCAGAAATAACTGAACTATATTCAAAATAAAAACAAATGAGAAAAGCAACAACACGCAATCCGTGGGCTTGGATTCCCACGTTGTATTTTGCACAAGGCATACCGTTCATTTTCATCAATATGGTGACAATGGTGCTGTTCACGCAGCTCGGCATGTCGGAAACGGATGCCGCCCTCTATACCGGCTGGCTCTATCTCCCGTGGGTGATTAAACCTTTCTGGGGCCCGATTGTGGACGTACTTAAAACGAAACGCTGGTGGACTGTCGTCATGCAGGTATGCGTGGCAGTCGGCCTTGCTTGCATCGCTTTCACGATGCCGTTGCCAAATAAGGCGGAAATAGCAGAAGGCGTGCCTGTGAGCGCATTTGCCATTTGCTTGTTCTTCTACTTCATCACGGCATTTTGCTCAGCGACGCACGATATCGCATCCGATGGATTTTACATGCTTGCTCTCAACACAAATCAGCAGAGCATGTTCGTGGGCATCCGTTCCACGTTCTATCGTTGCGCCAATGTGTTTGGACAAGGCGGCTTGGTGATGATTGCCGGTGCGCTCGAAGCGTATTTCGACACGGCCCATGCATGGATGTGGACTGTGGCAAGCTGCGCTGTGTTCTTTGGCGTCGTATCTATTTGGCACATGTTCATTTTGCCTGTGCCGGCTGCCGACAAACCCGTCGGTGAAGCAGGGCAAGGCATCAGCAGCATACTTAAAGGCTTTGCAGGCTCTTTCGTGACGTTCTTTAAAAAGAAACATGTGGTTTTGGCAATGTTGTTCATGCTTCTCTATCGCTTGCCGGAGGCGCAGGTGGTGAAGCTTTGCCAACCGTTCCTTCTTGCCGACCGCGCTGCCGGAGGATTGGGCATGAGTCAAATGGAAGTGGGCTTCGCTTATGGCACGCTTGCAATCATCGGTTTGACAGTCGGAGGTATCATTGGCGGCATTTGCGCTTCGCGTGGCGGTTTGCGCAAATGGATCTGGCCGATGGCTCTTGCCACGTCGCTCAACTGCGTGGCTTACATTATCCTTTCGACGTTGCAGCCGGATTATTCGACCGTAGCCGGCAAGGCAATCACTTTCTCGGCCATCATTCTTGAGCAATTCGCTTATGGATTCGGTTTCACGGCATTCATGCTCTTCATGATGTATTTCGCGGAAGGCCCGTATAAAACGTCCCACTATGCAATCTGCACGGCGTTCATGGCTTTGGGCATGATGCTCCCGGGCATGGCTGCCGGTTGGATTAAGGAAGTGATGTTGGGCAACTCGTATGTTAATTTCTTCTTCTGGGTGCTTGGTTGCAACCTTGCCACATGGCTTGTGACGGCTCTTGTGCGCAGGCATATCGACCCCAGTTATGGAGCTAAACACTAAGAAAAAAATGAAAAAAGGAATATTGACAATGCTTTTTGTCGCAGCTGCCATGACGGTTGCGGCAGCAGTGAAGCCGGGAGTGGAAGTGCTTCGCGACAATGGATTCAAGCAACTTGCAGGAAAACGCGTCGGATTGATTACGAACCCGACGGGCATCGATAATAATTTGAAATCGACAGTCGACATCCTCCATGAGGCTGCCAATGTGGAACTTGTAGCACTGTTCGGTCCGGAACATGGCGTGCGCGGCGACGTGCATGCCGGCGACGAAGTGGGCAACTCCGTGGATCCGGCCACCGGAGTGAAAGTCTATTCCATTTATGGAAAGACGAAGAAGCCGACACCTGAAATGCTTGAAGGCATCGATGCGTTGGTCTACGACATACAAGACATCGGATGCCGTTCGTTCACGTTTGTCAGCACCCTCGGCCTTGCGCTTGAAGCTTGCGCTGAAAACGACATCGAACTCGTCGTGCTCGACCGCCCGAATCCGCTTGGCGGCAATCGCGTGGAGGGCAACTTGGTGGAGGATGGCTTCTATTCCTTTGTGAGCCAATTCAAGATACCGTATCTTTATGGCATGACGCCGGGCGAAATGGCCGTTTTCCTTAACGAGGAAGGCATGGTGGCCGGCGGCAAGAAAGCGAAATTGACAGTTGTGCCGATGGAAGGTTGGACGCGCGACATGACTTTCGCCGAAACGGGAATGCCGTGGGTGTTGCCGTCGCCGCATATTCCGCAGCCGATAGTGGGGTCTTACTATCCGGCCACGGGCATTCTTGGCGAGCTCTATTATGTGTCGATCGGCGTTGGCTATACTTTGCCGTTCCAATTGATTTGTGCCGATTGGATTGAGGCAGAGAAATTTTCTGCTGCCATGAATGCCTTGCAGTTGCCGGGCGTGAAATTCCGTCCGATCCATATTGTGCCTTTCTATTCGACGGGCAAAGGAGAAAATTTGCAAGGTGTCCAATTTTATATTGATGAAAAGAATCCGGAGTTGAACTTGACGCTGATCCAATTCTATGCGATGCAAGAATTGGCACGCCTTTATCCGGAGAAACGAATATTTGAAACGACTACCGACAAGGGACGTTTCGACATGTTCGACAAAGTGTGCGGAAGCGACCAAATCCGCGTTCGTTTCTCGAAGGATTATCGTGTGAGCGACATCATCGATTATTGGAACAAAGACGCAGAAGCATTTAAAAACAAATCAAGCAAATATTATTTATACAAGTAGTATATGAACGAATCCTATCAGTCGTATTTGAACGAAATTCGGGCATTTATTCCGAAGGACCGGATTTATACCGACGACTTGCGTTGCCTTGCATGGGGCACCGACGCCAGTTTCTATCGGAAAATACCTCGAATTGTCGTTCGTTCGAAATCGGAAGAAGAGGTTTCTAAATTGTTGGCAGCTGCCAATCGGTTGCATTTGCCTGTCACGTTTCGTGCCGCCGGCACGAGCTTGTCGGGGCAATCGATAAGCGATTCGATTCTTATCGTGGCCGGTAAGAATTGGGAAAAATACACGATATCGGCAGATGCCTCGACAATCACCATGCAGCCGGGAATTATCGGCGATCGCGTGAATCAGATTTTGAAGCCATACGGGAAAACATTCACGCCCGATCCGGCATCGAAAAATGCGGCGATGGTAGGAGGAATCGTGATGAACAACGCTTCGGGCATGAATTGCGGCACGCATGCCAACAGCGACCGCATGCTCGAATCGATTCGCATCGTTTTTGCCGACGGGACAGTGCTTGATACAGGCAATGCGGAAAGCCGGAAAAATTTTGCCGACACGCATCCTGATTTTTTGCGCAAAATCGAGGAAATACGCGATGAGGTGACTGGCGACGAAGAATTGGCGGAGCGCATCCGTTACAAGTATTCGATTAAAAATGTGACAGGCCTCAACATTCTGCCTTTTGTTCGATTCACAGACCCGTTCGACATTATCGCGCATTTGATGGTAGGATCGGAAGGTACGCTTGGCTTCATGTCGGAAGTGACAATGAAGACAGGCCACCTTTATCCTCATTCTGCAAGCGCAATGCTCTATTTCTCCGACATCAAGGAGGCTTGTCGCGCAGTAGTGGCCATGAAGAAAGGTCCGGTGTTCAGCGCCGAATTGCTCGACAAAAAGTCGCTTTCTTCGGTCAACGACACGACAGGCGAAGGCCTGACTGCCGTTTTGACGGAGACGAAGGGCGACACGCTGGAAGAGTTGCAAGCCAATATCGACGAAATCAAACGCATCCTTGAACCGTTTGATTTGTATACGCCGGTCGATTTTACCGACAATCCGGAGATATATTCGCAATATTGGGCTATTCGCGCGGGCATATTCCCGTCGGTTGGAGGAACACGGCCTTTGGGCACTACGGTGCTGATTGAGGATGTGGCATTCCATATCGAGAATTTGCCGGAGGCTACCGAGGACTTGCAAAATCTTTTGGAAGAGCATGGATATGACGATGCTTGCATTTACGGCCATGCTTTGGAAGGAAACTTCCACTTTATATTGGCCCAGTCGTTCGACACGCCCGAGGAAATCGAGCGCTACAAAGGCTTGATGCGGGGCGTGGAGCGGCTTGTGGTCGATAAATACGGCGGTTCGTTGAAAGCCGAACACGGCACGGGACGCAACATGGCGCCTTTCGTGAAACTCGAATGGGGCGAAAAGGCATATTCGGTGATGAAAGCGGTGAAAACGCTGTTTGATCCGGAAGGAATTATCAACCCGGGGGTTATATTCAACGACGATCCTGATTGCTACGTCAAATGCATCAAGCCGATGCCGTTGACGAATCCGAAAGTCGACCGTTGCATCGAATGCGGTTTCTGCGAGGTGAATTGCTTGACGTGCGGTTTTACGCTCTCATCGCGCCAGCGCATCATCATCCAACGCGAAATATCGCGTTTGCGTGCTTCCGACGCGAAATCGCAGCGATTACTGCATTTGCAGGAATCGTTTAAATATCTGGGCAATGCCACATGTGCAGGCGATGGCTTGTGCAGCACATCGTGTCCGATGCGAATCAATGTGGGAGAGATGATCCACGATTTGCGCGAGGCTGCTTTGCCGAAAGGAAGTGTAGGGTATAAAGTCGGAGATTTTGTGGCAGGGCATTTTTCTGCTGTAAAAGCTTCGTTGCGGCCGGCTCTTTCTGTGGCACATTGTGCACATTCGGTGTTGGGCGACAAGGCGGTGGATGTGATGGGCCGTGCGCTGCATCGCGTCGGGGTGCCGTTATGGTCGTCGTCGTTCCCGTGTGCTTATTATCCGCATGAATTGGCAAAGACGGAGTCGGAATTGAAGGTGGTCTATTTCCCGAGTTGCATTAACCAGACGATGGGCAAGAGCAAGGGCGTCGACATGCCGTTGATCGACAAGACTGTGGCTTTGCTTCAAAAGGCCGGATATGAGGTTGTGTTCCCCAAGGACATGAAGAATCTTTGTTGCGGAACGATTTGGGAAAGCAAAGGCATGCCGGATATTGCCGACCGAAAGTCGAAAGAACTTGAAGACGCGCTCTACGAAGCGTCGCAGCAAGGACGCTATCCGGTGTTGTGCGATCAAAGCCCTTGTTTGCACCGCATGCGCAACGTGATGAAACGGGTGAAGCTCTACGAGCCGGTGGAATTTATCTATGAGTTTGTCGCGCCACGGTTGAAATTCAATCCAATCGACGAGCCGATAGCCATCCATTTGACGTGCTCGTCGCGCCACATGAAGTTGGAAAACAAATTCATCGCGCTTGCCGGCATGTGTTCTTCGCGTGTGATAATTCCGGAAGAAGTGGGATGTTGCGGCTTTGCCGGCGACAAAGGCTTTACGAAGCCGGAAGTCAACCGTTATGCTTTGCGGAAACTGCGTCCGCAGCTTGAAAAGGCCGGCGTGCGCCGCGGATTCTCCAATAGCCGCACATGTGAGATAGGCTTGTCGGTGAATGCGGGCATACCGTATCACTCGATAGTGTATTTGGTAGACGAATGTACAACAAAAAAGTAAAAAGTTAGATTCATATTAAAATGGTAGAAACAGTTGAGGCCGTAAAAAAGCCGAAAAGCCGTATCCTCGCGTTGGATATATTGCGAGGAATAACGATAGCGGGGATGATCATGGTGAACAATCCCGGGTCGTGGGGCGCTATTTACGCTCCGTTGGAACATGCTTCGTGGTTCGGATTGACTCCGACGGATTTGGTGTTCCCGTTCTTTATGTTCATAATGGGAATCTCCACTTATATTTCCATGCGGAAATATAACTTTTCATATTCTCATGCAACGCTGGTGAAAATCGTGCGACGCACGATTGTCATTTTCTTGATTGGTTTGGCGATTGCATGGTTTAGTCGTTTTTGCTACGGATTGGCCGGTGCAGATCCCGCTCTGCCGTTGGGCGAACGCTTGCTGAATGCGGCCAACAGCTTTTCGCGGCTTCGCATTCTTGGCGTGATGCCTCGATTGGCGCTTTGCTATTGCGCTGCCGCCATCATTGCCATTTCCGTCAAGCACAAGTTTATCCCGTATGTTGCGGCAGGCATTCTTGTGGTCTACGGCGTATTGCTTTTGACGATGAACGGCCTTGAATTTTCTTTGGACAATGTCGTTTACAAAGTCGATCATGCAGTCATAGGCAATGCCCATTTGTATCGCGACACAGTGACGACTGCCGTTGGCGGAGTGAATTTGGATTCTCCTTATTCGATGCAACTGTTTGAGACGCGGACATTGCCGATTGATCCTGAAGGATTGCTGAGCACGTTGCCTTCGATTGCGCATGTGCTGATTGGTTTCTGCTGCGGTTGGATTATCGTGAATGTGAAAGACAACGAAAAGCGCGTTTTGCGGTTCTTCATCGTTGGTACGATTTTGACGTTCTTGGGCTTTTTGTTCAGCTATGGCATTCCCATCAGCAAAAAACTTTGGACGCCGACGTTTGCCATTGTCACATGCGGATTGGCGGCCAGCTTGTTGGCCTTGTTGATTTGGATTATCGACGTGCGTGGCTATAAAAAATGGAGCCGATTCTTTGAAGCATTTGGCATAAATCCGTTGTTCATGTATGTGCTTGGCGGCGTGTTGGGCATATTGTTTGGCACGATTCCGGTGGCAGGAACTACGATTCATGGCTTGCTTTATTCGAAAGCCTTAGTACCTTTGTTGGGCGATCGCACTTTTGCTTCGCTTGTATATGCTTTGATATTCATTGGCATTAACTGGGCGATAGGCTACATATTGTATAAAAAGAAAATATATATAAAGATATGATTTTAATAGCAGATTGCGGATCTACGAAGATCGATTGGTGCGTCCTCAATGGGAAGCACGTTGAAAAACAAGTGTTTACGTCCGGCATCAACGCCTTGTTAATGCCGGAAGAACAAATTCGCGCCACTTTGGCTGCCGAATTGGTTCCGGAAGTGAAAGATTATGTCATCGACGAAGTGTACTATTATGGTGCAGGTTGCCTTTCGGAGGAAATCTGCTCGAATGTGCGCAGGGCGATTGCGGCCAACATCCCGTCGGCTCGGACAATCGACGTCAATTCTGATTTGTTAGCTGCTGCGCGCGCGTTGTGCGGCAAAGAGAAGGGTATTGCCTGCATTCTTGGGACAGGCTCGAATTCTTGCTACTACGATGGCGAGAAGATTGTCGACAATGTGTCGCCGTTGGGCTATATCCTTGGCGACGAAGGCAGCGGCGCCGTGCTTGGCAAACTGCTCGTCGGCGACGTGTTGAAAAACCAATTGCCGAAAGAACTTTGCGATAAGTTCTTGAAAGAATACGACCTCGACCGCATGAAAATCATCGAAGCCGTTTATAAAAAGCCGGCTGCAAACCGTTTCTTGGCTTCGTTGTCGCCATTCTTGAACAAGAATATCGAAGAGCCGTCGATTCATCGCCTCGTGCTGAATGCGTTCAAAGCATTCTTCGTGCGCAACATTGAGAACTACGAAAACTACAAGTCGATGCCTGTAAGTTTTGTCGGTTCGGTGGCTTATTACTATCGCGATGTGCTTGCCGAAGCAGCAAAAGCGCTCGACATTACAATCGGGGTGGTCATCAAGAGCCCGATGGAAGGATTGTTGAAATATCATTCAAATTAAATAAAACAGAAGAAAATCATGGCATTTGTAAAGATCAGCGAACAACCTTCTCTCTATAACGATTTGGAGAAGAAGTCCGTGCTGGAAATTCTTGAAGAAATCAACACGGAAGACCATAAAGTGGCCGACGCTGTGCAAAAAGCGATTCCGCAAATCGAGAAGTTGGTGTCGGGAATTGTGCCTCGCATGAAAAAAGGAGGCCGAATTTTCTATATCGGCGCAGGCACGTCGGGCCGTCTCGGCGTTCTTGACGCTTCCGAGATTCCGCCCACATTCGGCATGGATCCGGGTTGGGTGATCGGTCTGATTGCAGGTGGCGACGTAGCGCTTCGCAATCCGGTGGAAAAAGCCGAGGACGACACGGCGCAAGGTTGGAAGGATCTCGAAAAATACAATATTAACGAGAAAGACACTGTGATTGGCATTGCAGCGTCGGGGACGACGCCTTATGTCATTGGCGCGTTGAAAGAAGCGCGTTCGCGCGGCCTCTTGACGGCAGCCATTACGAGCAATCCTGACGCTCCGGTGTCGGAAGTTGCGGAAATTCCCATTGAAATGATCGTGGGGCCTGAATACGTGACGGGCAGTTCGCGCATGAAGTCGGGAACAGGCCAAAAAATGATTTGCAACATGATCACGACGACAGTGATGATCCAAATGGGCCGCGTGAAAGGCAACAAAATGGTCAACATGCAGCTCACGAATGCAAAACTCGTCGATCGCGGTTCGCGCATGGTGTCGGAAGAACTCGGATTGCCTTACGACGAGGCAAAGCGCTTGCTTTTGTTCCACGGTTCGGTGAAACTTGCCATCGACGCTTACAATTCGGAACACTAACAGATAAACGATTGCAAACGATGAGAAACGTTTTTATAGCAGTTGCATTGTTTTTGGGCGTTGGAATGATGTCTGCGCAAGAGAAATACGAATACAACGAGTTTTACTATCAGCGTACCACTCTTTTCGAGGAGTTGCCGATAGCGGAAACGGATATCGTGTTTCTTGGCGACAGCCAAACGAACGGATGCGAGTGGCATGAATTGTTGGCGAATCCGAATGTGAAGAATCGCGGCATTTCGTCGGATGTGATACAAGGATTTGCCGACCGTGTCGACCCTGTCATTAAGGGGAAACCGGCAAAAGTGTTTATCCTTGGCGGAGTCAACGACATTTCCCACAATCTCACTCCCGACAGCATAGCTACGGCAATGGAAGCGTTGATTGTGAAAATCAAAACCGGCACGCCGCGAACGAAGATCTATCTTCAAAGCCTTCTTCCAATCGACAACAGCTTCAACCGCTACAAAGCTATGGCGGGAAAAGAACAAGTGATTGTGGAGACAAACGCGCTTTTGAAAGAAGTGGCTGCGCGTCAAGGCGTCACGTGGATCGACCTTTATTCCAAAATGGTAGATCCGTCTACCGGAAGCATGAAAAAAGGTCTCACCAACGACGGCTTGCATCTTATGGGCGCCGGCTATTTGGTGTGGCGCGATGCAGTGCTTCCTTACGTCAATGAGTAGCGGATAGCCGGATTATGAAAAAACGGAAAGAGATTCTCGCATTGCGGGAATCTCTTTTTTATGGTGAATAAGAAAACGCCCCAAAATGCTCATAAAGAGACTTGGGGCGTTTTTCTGTTTGAGTGCGACGCGACTGGCTTACAAATAACCTTTGATGATGCCGCGCTTGGCATTGCGCACGAAAAGGATGATTTCGTCGCGTTCTTTCGTTGCCGGCAGTTCGGCTTCGATGCGTTCCACGGCGTCGCTGTTGTTGTAGCCCGACAGATAGAGATAGCGATAAATGTCTTGAATGTCGCAAATCTGTTCGTTGGTGAAACCGCGACGGCGCAATCCGATAGAATTGACTCCTGCATAAGCGATTGGTTCGCGTGCGGCTTTCACGTAGGGCGGAATGTCTTTGTTGACCAATGCGCCGCCTTGCACCATCACGTGCGGCCCGATGTGGCAGAATTGATGCACCATCGTCCCTCCGCCGATCACGGCGAAGTCGTCGATTTGCACTTCTCCGGCGATTTGGGAGGCGTTGGCGATAATTACGTTGTCGCCAACCACGCAGTCGTGGGCAACGTGGGAATAAGCCATGATCAAGCAGTTGTTTCCCACGACGGTTTTCCCTTTCGAAGCAGTTCCGCGGTTGACGGTGACACATTCGCGCAGCGTCGTGTTGTCGCCAATAATGGCAAGCGTGTCTTCGCCCATGAATTTCAGGTCCTGCGGGATAGCGCCGACGACTGCGCCCGGGAAAATTGTGCAATTTTTGCCGATGCGCGCACCTTCCATGATAGTCACATTGCTGGAAATTCGAGTTCCTGCTCCGATTTCGACATTGCGGTCGATTGTCACGAATGGGTCGATCACGACGCTCGGATCGATTTTCGCATCCGGATGTATGTATGCCAATGGTTGTTTCATAAACCTCTTAACTATTTGTTTTTAATGATTTGTGCCATGAATTCAGCTTCCGACACGATTTTGTCGCCGACAAACGCATAGCCTTTCATGTTTGCGCAGCCGCGGCGCAATTCCGTCAGGAACGAGACGTGGAAAATCAAGGTATCGCCCGGCACTACTTTTTGGCGGAATTTCACGTTGTCGATTTTCATGAAATATGTGGAATAGCGTTCGGGTTCGTCCACGGAGCCTAAAACGAGCAATCCGGCTGTTTGCGCCATGGCTTCCACTTGCAGTACGCCCGGCATGACCGGCTCTTCCGGAAAATGTCCTTGGAAGAATGGTTCGTTGCCCGACACATTTTTCACGCCGACAATATATTTTTCCGATTTCTCAATGATTTTGTCAACCAATAGGAACGGATAGCGGTGGGGCAAAAGCTGGCGAATGCGATTTACGTCCATGATGGGCGTGGCATTCGGGTTGTAGATCGGGGCTTGCACTTCTTGGCGTTTCAGCTCTTTGCGCACTTTCTTTGCGAAAGTAGAGTTGATTGTGTGGCCGGGGCATGTGGCGATGATGCGTCCTTGCACGCGGCGGCCGATTAAAGCCACGTCGCCGATAACGTCCAGCAGTTTGTGGCGTGCCGGTTCGTTCTTGAACGTCAATTCTTCGCTGTTGATAAATCCGAACTCTGTCACTTTCTTGCGCGGCACGTTGAGCATGTCGGCAATGCGGTCGAGTTCCGATTGTGCCACCGGCGTGTCGTAGATGACAATGGCATTTTCCAAATCGCCGCCTTTGATGAGGTTGTTTTTCACCAAGCCTTCTATTTCTCTGACGAAAACGAATGTGCGGCTCGATGCGATTTGTTCTTTGAAATCTTCCAAATTGTCGAGCGTGGCGAATTGGTTGGAAAGAACGATGGAGTTGAATTCAATCATGACATCTACGCAGAAATCATTGTCGGGGATTACGCAGATGGATGCTCCCGTCGAATCGTCTTTGACGATGGTGCGATGGCGCACTACGTAGGTTTGCGCGTCGTCGTTTTGCTCTTCGATTCCCGCTTCTTCGATTTTCTCAGTGAAAATTCGTGCGCTTCCGTCGAGGATCGGCACTTCCGGTCCGTTCAGCTCCACCAAGCAGTTGTCGATGTTTGCCGCATACAAGGCAGCCATTGCATGTTCGATTGTCGACACTTTCACGTCGCCGCAAGCAATTACAGTGCCGCGGCACGTTTCGACTACATTTTCGGCCACAGCTTCGATCGGTTCGGCTCCTTCGATGTCTGTCCGCAAAAATTTGCGTCCGAAATTGTCGGGGGCCGGTTTGAATGTTGCTTCAATCGTTAATCCTGTGTGAAGCCCTTTCCCTTTGACGGTGAAAGGTTTTTTCAAAGTGCATTGTTTCATATCGATCGTTTTGTTTTATATTTTTCAACAAATGGCAGAAGTCATGCGAGTTTTTAGTCCGCTTGCTTTTCGCCGTTTTTTAGTGTTTCCAATTCTTTTTTTAGCTTCGCAATGTCCGAAGCCATTTCGCCAAGGCGTTTCAGATAGGCCGCTTGCTTCATGAAAATGCGTGCGTCGACGGCCGGATAGCCCAATAGCGTGCGGCCGTTTCCTATTGCCGAATGCACGCCCGATTGCGCTCCAAACTGGTTGAAGTCGCCGATTTTGATGTGGCCTGCAAATCCCACCTGTCCGCCGACCATGTTGTGCCGGCCTAATTTTGCAGAGCCGGCCACGCCCGATTGCGCTGCCATGACGGTGTTTTCTCCAATTTCCACGTTGTGGGCAATTTGTATCAGATTGTCGAGTTTCACGCCTTTGCGGATGATTGTCGACCCCATGGTGGCGCGGTCGATTGTCGTGTTTGCGCCGATTTCCACATTGTCTTCGATTACGACATTCCCGATTTGTTCGATTTTTTTATAAGATTCGCCTTCTGGAGCAAATCCGAAGCCGTCGGCGCCGATCACGGCTCCCGAATGGACAATGCAGTGCGCGCCGATTTTGCATCCGGCGTAGACCTTCACTCCGGCATACAATATCGTGCCTTCTCCGATTTCCACATTGTCGCCGACATAGCATTGCGGATGGATTTTCGCTTTTTTGCCGATTCGTGCATTTTCGCCAATGTAGGCAAATGCTCCGATATAGGCATCCTCCGGAATAGTTGCGCTTTTCGACACAAACGACGGCTGCTCCACGCCGCATTTTTCCGGAACGGCTTTTTGTGCCATTTCGAGCAAATCGGCCAATGCTGCGTAAGGGTCGTCTACGCGGATGAGCGTGGCTTTTACGGGATGTTCGGCCACGAAGTCTTTGCGCACGAGCAATACGGAAGCCTCGGTGTTGTAAACGTAGTGGGTGTATTTGGGATTGGCTAAAAACGAAAGCGAACCTGCTTTTGCTTCTTCTATCTTTGAATAAGCCGACACTTTCACTGAAGCGTCGCCTTCTATTTCTCCACGGACAAGGGTGGCTAATTGTGCAGCCGTTAACTCCATTCTGTATTGGTTAAATTTCAAATGTGCAATCGCGTGCAGAAAGTTGAAAATCTTATGCGCGAATGCAGTTTATGCTATATCAAATATGCAAAGTTAGCAATTTTCCCATTCTTTGTCGGCATTTCGCTTGAAAAACAGGGAAAAACTGTGTTTGGACAAAATTTCTTTGCCGATGTTTTGCAAATTCCGATATTCGCTCTATCTTTGCAGTCGCATTTCGGGCGTTTAGCTCAGCTGGTTCAGAGCGTCTGCCTTACAAGCAGAGGGTCGGCGGTTCGAATCCGTCAACGCCCACAAAAAGAGACTGTCGCGTAGGCAGTCTCTTTTTCTTTTTATGCAATGGCTATTCCAATCTAAAAAAGATAGGCAGCGTATACCATACGTTGACCGGTATGCCATCCTGTATGCCGGGGATGAATTTCGGAAGTGTTTTGCAGACGCGTATTGCCTCTTGGTCGAGGGCGGAGTCGACACCGTGGAGGACCGTAACGTCGTCCACCGAGCCGTCTTTTGTGACGACAAATTGAACCATCACGCGGCCTTGAATGCCATTTTCGATGGCTGCAACCGGATATCTGAGATTTTCGTTGATGAATTTCATCAGTGCCGCCTCTCCTCCGGGAAACTCAGGCATTTGTTCCACATGTCGGAATATAATTTCTCTGTTATGTATTGTGTCATTGGCCATGTCCTCAGATTCGTCAGTTTGAAGATTGTTGGGAGCTTCGTCTAATTTAAATGTGATAGGCAGCGTAAACCATACGTTTACCGGTTGGCCATTCTGCTTGCCGGGAATGAATTTCGGAAGTGTTTTGCAGACGCGTATGGCTTCTTGGTCGAGGGCGGGGTCGACACCGCGCACAATCATAATGTTGTCGTTCACCGAGCCGTCTTTTTTGACGACAAATTGAACTACCACGCGGCCTTGGATGCCATTTTCGATGGCCGTAGCCGGATATCTGAGATTTTCGTTGATGAATTTCATCAGTGCCGCCTGTCCTCCGGGAAATTCCGGCATTTTTTCCGTAGGGCGGAGCATAATTTCTCTGTTATGTATTGTGGCATTGGATTCGTCAGTTTGAAGATTGTTGGTGGCATTGTCTAATTTAAATATGACAGGTATCGTGAACCATACGTCGACTGGTTCGCCATTGTCATACCGCTTGCCGGGGATGAACTTCGGAAGTGTTTTGCAGACGCGTATCGCCTCTTGGTCGAGAGTGGGGTCGATACCGCGGATGACCTTAACGTCGCCCACCGAGCCGTCTTTTTTGACGACAAATTGAACTACCACGCGGCCTTGAATGCCATTTTCGATGGCCGCAGCCGGATATCTGAGATTTTCGTTGATGAATTTCATCAGTTCGGTCTGCCCTCCGGGAAATACAGGAACTGGGTCGACATTTATGAACACGTGATTGTTTTCTCCGTGCACGGTGGCTGACTTGGCGTTTGATTGCGCGATTGCGTTGCCGCTTGCAAGGAGCAATATGGCAGAAAGCGCGACGAAGTGCAATCGGTTGAATACATTTGTTTTCATGACGAGTCGATTTAAATGGTTGGTTTTATGCGTTTGCCACTTCCGCCATCAGTTCGAACGGAAGCGCATCAGTGATTTTTGCTTGGCAAAATTCTCCAATTCGTACTTGTTCGTTTTTCTTGATCAACACTTCGGGATCGACTTCCGGCGAATCGAATTCCGTGCGTCCCACGAAATAGTCGGGTTCTTCGCGGTCGACGATTGCTTTGAGTGTCGTGCCGATTTTTGAGCGGTTTGTTTCGAGCGAAATGGCTTCCTGCAATTCCATGATTTCGGCAAGCCGCCGGTCTTTCACTTCTTGCGGGATGTCGTCGGCATAATGTTTGGCGGCGTATGTGCCATCTTCTTCGCAATAGGCGAATGCGCCCATGCGTTCGAATCGGGCTTCGGCAACGAAGCGTTTGAGTTCGTCGAATGCTTTTTCGTCTTCGCCCGGGAATCCAACCATGAGCGTAGTGCGGAGATGTATGTTTGGCACTTTGCGGCGGATGGTGTCGATGAGCGCGAGGGTTTCTTCTTTTGTGATGTGGCGGCGCATGTTGGAGAGCACGCGGTTGTCGATGTGCTGCAAAGCAATGTCCAAGTATTTGCACACGTTGGGATGCGCGGCCATCACGTCGAGCAGGTCGAAGGGGAATTGAGCAGGATAGGCATAGTGCAGCCGAATCCATTCAGCGCCTTCGATTTTTGCCATTTTGTCGACCAATTCCGGCAAGGCAAGCCGCCGGTAGCGGTCGAGGCCGTAGGCCGACAGGTCTTGTGCGATGATGTTGAATTCTTTCACGCCTTTCCCTGTCAAATAGCGTACTTCGGAAAGGATTTCGTCCATGTCGCGCGATTTGAGCTTTCCTGTGATGAGCGGAATGGCGCAAAAGGCGCAAAAGCGGTTGCATCCTTCCGATATTTTGACATAGGAATAGTGGGGTGGCGTGGTGATCGTGCGTTCGTAGGGCGGTATTTGCGGATTGTCTTTTGCAAGGTCGGCAACCATTGTTTCCCAATCATATTTGCCGTAGATGCGGTCGATTTCCGGAATTTCTTTTGCCAATTCGTCGCGATAGCGTTCGGAAAGGCATCCCATGACGTAAAGCTGCTCGACGCGGCCTTCGTTTTTCGCTTCCGCGCACGACAAAATCGTGTTGATCGATTCTTCTTTCGCATCGCCGATGAATCCGCAAGTGTTGACAACGACAATGTCGCCTTTCACGTCGTCGGAATTGTGGCAGACGACGAATCCGCATTCCGACAGCCGTCGCATCAGCCGTTCGGAGTCGACAAGGTTTTTTGAACAACCCAGCGATATGATGTCGATGCGTCTTTTTTTCATGTTTATGATTGCGAACTAAACAAAGATTCCACGAATTCTTTTTTGCGGAACAATTGCAAATCTTCCATGCCTTCGCCCAAGCCGATGTATTTGACCGGAATTTTGAATTGGTCGCTTATGCCGATTACGACGCCGCCTTTTGCGGTGCCGTCGAGTTTTGTGATGGCAATTTCGTTGACTTCTGTCGCTGCAACGAATTGTTTTGCTTGTTCGAAAGCATTTTGTCCCGTAGAGCCGTCGAGCACCAACAGTACTTCTTGCGGAGCGTCGGGCACGATTTTCTGCATGACGTTTTTGATTTTCGACAATTCTTTCATCAGCCCGACTTTATTGTGCAAGCGTCCGGCAGTATCGATGATGACCACGTCGGCTCCCGACGCTTTGGCGGAGCTGACAGTGTCGAACGCCACCGATGCGGGGTCGGACCCCATTTGCTGCTTGACGACCGGCACTCCGACGCGCTCGCCCCATATCGACAACTGTTCGACGGCAGCCGCACGGAATGTATCGGCAGCGCCCAGCACGACTTTGTTTCCGGCTTTCTTGAATTGGTAGGCGAGTTTGCCAATCGTTGTTGTTTTTCCTACGCCATTCACGCCTACCACCATGATGACGTATGGCTTTTTGTCGGCCGGGACTGAGAAGTCGCCGGTGTCGGAATTGTTGTTTTCGGCCAGCATTTCCGTGATTTCGTCGCGGAGCAAGGCGTTTAGCTCGGCTGTGTCGACATATTTGTCGCGGGCGGCGCGTTTTTGGATGCGGTCGATGATTTTCAGCGTTGTTGGCACGCCGACATCGGATGTGATGAACACTTCTTCCAAATTGTCGAGAAAATCATCGTCGATTTTCGATTTGCCGGCAACGGCGCGTTTCAATTTGTCGAACAAGCCTTGTTTGGTCTTTTCGAGTCCTTTGTCTAATGTTTCTTTTTTCTCTTTTGAAAAGAAATTCAACAATCCCATATTTGAAATTTAAATGGTTGTGCGGCCGGAATATTGTTTATTTCCGTTCGCCTTGAATATTGGTGGCGGTTTGCTTGATTTGTTTGCGTGTCAGTTGCAATTTTTTTGTGTATTTCAAGCGATTGAGTTCCGCTGTCTTTACTTTCGATTCCGCTTGGTAAAGTCGATAGCAAGCAGCAATGGCCTTTTTTGTCCTTTCGGGAAGCGTGATCGTGTGGGATCGCGATTTGCCCGCGAATCGTACCTTGATGGTTTTCGAGGCGTTGTCGGCAATAAACGCGCAAAGCGAATCGCATTCTTGGGCGTTGAACGTGACCATTTCCACGGAAGTCCCGTTGTCGCTGAAACGGTAGTTGCGCGGATTGCTCGCAGGCACTTCTTTTGTCGATGCTTCGCCCGCTTCGGATGATGCCGTCAGCGAGGAATGGCGGATGGAAGAGCCATAGAGCGACGTGACGAGGTAGATGTTTTTGCTTTCGTCGATGCGCGTCTCTATTCCGGTGGCCTTGATAAGCTCGTCGGCTCCTATTTGCTTCGGCACGTAATAGCCCTCAACCATGTCGGCCGTTTTGATGTATCGGAATTGCTTCAGAAGGGAGTCGGCAATGGCGCGATTTTCGGAATATAACTGCTCGTTGTCTGTGCTGTCGCGCAATGTTTGCTTTTCAATGATGAGTGTTTGGTAGTGCATGGCGGCACGCTGCACGTCGAGAAGCCCCGGATAGGTCTTCATCAGCGAGTCGATCATGCTCATGGCTTTGTCGTACTGTTTTCCGGAATAGCATGATTTCACTTCCGACAGAAGCCGTTCGGCATTGATTTCTTCTTCCGATTTTTGAGAGCTGCAAGCCGTTGCAAATATCATAGGCAATATTGCAACAGCCAGCATGATGTGTTTTTTAATTGCTGCGCCGTACATCTTTCACTCCTTTTATGGTTGCTATTTTTTTGACAATGTTGTTGAGCGATGCCGTGTCGCCTACGCCGATTACTAATCGGCCTTGAAAAAGGCCGTCGTTCGAGTCGATGGCAATGCTTCGCAAAGATACGTTTTTTTCTTTACTTATTAAAGAGGTAATGTTGTTGACGATGCCGATATCGTCGACTCCTATGATTTCGAGCGGAACGGCGAAAAGATTGTCGCCGGTCTTGCCGCTCCATTCCGCACGTATGATGCGGTAGGGGTAGCGCTCGCTGAGGTGGCGGACGTTAGGGCAAGCGGCTTTGTGGATTTTGATTGCTCCGTCGCTTGAGATGAATCCGACGATTTTGTCGCCTTGGATGGGGCTGCAGCATTTCGACAATTTGTAGTTGATTTTTTTGATGTCGTCCCCGATGATGACCATGTCGCTTCCGGCGACATTTTGTGTTTCCGGCTGCTGCATGACAAATTCTTGCGCCGAGCGTGCGGCAACTGTCGGCTCTTCCTCTTTTTCTTCGAGCGCGACATAGGTGTCGACGATATGCGCGATGTCGATTTTTTCGTTGCCGATGTCGTTGAAGAAATCGGTGGCAGTCTTGTATCCTAATTTTTTGATTGTTTTGGTGAGAACTGCCTCGTCGAGTTCAATTTTTCGGTTTTTGAATCTGCGGCGCAACAACTCTTTTGCAAATTCGCTCGTTTGGTTGTTGTTTTCGTTGAGCGATTGCCTGATTTTGTTGCGTGCTTTGGATGTGGTGACGTATGCAAGCCATTGCAATTTAGGGGCTTGCGAAGCGGAGGTCATGATCTCCACCGTGTCGCCATTTTTTAGCAGATAGTTGATTTTGCGCGTTTTCCCGTTTACTTTTCCACCAATGCACGTGCATCCGATTTTTGAGTGGATGGCAAAGGCGAAGTCGAGCAGGGTGGCTCCGAGCGGCAACCGGAACAAATCGCCTTTCGGCGTGAAAATGAACACTTCTTTGTCGTAGATGTCGAGGTTCATTTTTTTCATTAGTTCCGGCGAGTCTTTTCCCGACGTTTCGAGCATGTCGCGCACATTCGCCATCCATTCGTCAAGGTCTTTCTCGCTTTTGACGCCTTTGTATTTCCAGTGGGCGGCCAATCCTTTTTCGGCTATTTCGTCCATCCGCTGCGTTCGGATTTGCACTTCCACCCATCGATCTTGCGGTCCTGCGACGGTCGTGTGCAGCGATTCGTAGCCGTTCGATTTGGGTATGGTTATCCAATCTTTCAGTCGGGACGGGTTGGCTTTGAACATGTCGGTGACAATGGCATAGGCTTTCCAGCAATCGCGGCGTTCGTATTCGAGAGGCGTGTCGAGAATGATGCGGATTGCGAAAAGGTCGTATATGTCTTTCAGGTCGGCATTTTGCTTTTTCATTTTGTTCCAGATGGAATAAATGGATTTTGTCCGGCCTTTGATTTCAAATTTCAAGCCCTCTTCTTCCAATTTTTTCTTTATGGGGGCAATGAATTCGGCAATATACTCGTCGCGTTCTTTTTTTGTTTCGTTCAGTTTCCGCGCGATTGTGGTATAGAGGTCGCGGTTTGTGTATTTGAGCGACATGTCTTCGAGTTCCGACTTGATTTTGTAAAGCCCGAGCCTGTGGGCCATTGGAGCATACAGGTAGAGCACTTCCGAGGCGGTTTCGGCCACGAATTGTTGGTTCGGGTGGTGGTTGATGGCTTTCATGAGGGCAAGCCGGTCGACAATCATGATGATGATCACGCGGATGTTTTCGGCAAAAGCCATCATCAGCTTGCTGAAATTCTCGTCTTTTTGGACAGCTTGCTTTTTATACAGTTCGGATACTTTCAGCAATCCCTTTACGATTGAATATACGTCGTTGCCAAAAATGCTTCCGACTTTTTCCGGCGGCAGATAGTCGGGCGTGCACAAATGGTAGATGAGCGTCGCTATCGTGATGTTTTTGTCGGCTCCGATATATTCCGTAAACAGCAGGGCTGTGTTAAAATGTCTCACAGTCGGGTTGATGCCGTATTTGTCGCGGGGAGCGATGCCGCGTTCGATTCCGCCTTCAATGATTTGCCGAAGCGTTGTCGTTTCTTGTGGCGACAATTCGTTGCCAAGCGCGCGGCGCAGTGTGCGGTATGCGTTGACGACAAAATTCCGTTCGGCGTCGGTATAGTATGCTTCCATTTGCATTCTGTTTTTTTCGGTTGTAATGCAAATATAGAATTTTCCGGCGGATAAATTTTATCTATTCGATAAAAATTAGTATGTTTGAGAGCCTAATTAAAACTAATTATTGAAAATATGTTTACCGAAGATGATTTGAAGCAAATCAAAGAGAGAAATTTAAGCGTCGAGCAGATTGAAAGCCAATTGGAATCGTTCAGAAAAGGCTTTCCTTTTTTGAAAATAGTTTCGGCGGCTACCGTCGGGAATGGAATCGTCAAGCTGCAAGGCGAAGAAGAAAATCATTATATCGATGTTTGGAACCGTTATCTTGAAAGCGGCGCGGGAATATTGAAATTTGTGCCTGCTTCGGGAGCTGCCAGCCGGATGTTCAAGTCGCTGTTTTCTTTTTTGGAGGGCGAAAGCGATGAGCCGGCCGACGATTTCACAAAAACATTTTTTGCAAACATTCATAAATTCGCGTTCTACGAGGCGTTGAACGCTTGTGTGGAGCAGCGTCATGGAAAAACGATAGACGCGCTTGTGGGCGAAGGGGGGTATAAGCAGGTTGTTTCTTGCTTGTTGACACCCGACGGCTTGAATTATGGCAACTTGCCGAAGGCCTTGTTGCAATTTCATCGCACGGAAGGCGAGATCCACACGGCCCTTGCAGAGCATTTGGAAGAAGGCGCCCAATATGCGAAGAATGGCAACGGATGCGTGAATGTGCATTTTACGGTGTCGCATGAGCATAAGGAATTGTTTGAAAAAGAAATAGCGAGCATATCGCCGGAAATGGCAAAACGCTATGGCGTCAAATACGACATTTCCATGTCGGAACAAAAGCCTTCGACCGACACGATTGCCGTGAATATGGACAATACCCCGTTTCGCGAAAATGGGAAACTTTTGTTCCGTCCCGGAGGACATGGCGCATTGATAGAGAATTTGAACGACACGAAATCGGATGTTGTTTTCGTCAAGAATATAGACAATGTGGTTCCAAGTGTTTTGCGTGAACCGACAATTCGATATAAAAAGATTATAGGCGGCGTGTTGATCGAAATACAGAAAAAGATTGCCGAGTATTTGACGCTGCTCGATAGCGGGAATTATACGATGGAGCAAGTAGTGGAAATCGTGCGCTTTTTGCAACAACGCCTGAACACGCGAAACGAGCAAACAAAATATCTGGAAGACTCCGAGCTGGTGGTCTACTTGAAGCAAAAGCTGAATCGCCCGATTCGGGTTTGCGGCGTTGTGCGCAACGAAGGCGAGCCGGGCGGCGGTCCATATATCGCTTATAACCAAGACGGGACAACCTCGCTGCAAATATTGGAAAGCTCACAAATCGACAAAAACAATCCGCATGCGGTGAAATTGATGAAAGAAGCCACCCATTTCAATCCGGTAGATTTGGTTTGCTACATTGCCGACTACAAGGGGAATAAATTCGACTTGATAAAGTATGTGGACAAAAACACGGGCTTCATCTCGGAAAAGTCCAAGTCGGGGCACGACATCAAGGCGTTGGAATTGCCGGGACTGTGGAATGGCGCGATGAGCGATTGGAACACGATTTTTGTCGAGGTGCCGATAGAAACGTTCAATCCTGTGAAAACGGTCAACGATTTGTTGCGTCCCGCGCATCAGGGATAATCGCGGTTTCTTGCAGAAACAGAGGATAAAAGGACGGATATGTTGTAAAGCATATAAAAATATATGGCGTAAAATTTGGCATAAGTAAAAAAAGTGCCTAATTTTATGACATGAAAAAAAGAATCTCTTAACAATTAAAATTATAGTGTCATGACTAAAACTATTTCATTTAATGAATTGCGAAGAATTAAAGACAGTTTGCCTGACGGATCAATGCATAAAATTGCCGACAAATTGAATGTGAACGTACAAACGGTGCGGAATTACTTCGGCGGCACGAATTATGCATTTGGAAAAAACTGCGGCTTGCATATAGAGCCGGGCCCCGACGGCGGTATCGTAGTTTTAGACGATACGTTGATATACGATATGGCGCTGGAAATATTAAGAGAGCAAAACGAAAAATAAATTATCGGAACGAGGATTTTGTGTTATGGCAGGCGAAGAATTGTTGACTTTGACGATTCAACCGTATGAGAAAGCCATAATCTTAAAATCGGTTTTGGAGCGCGAAGGCATTGAGGTTGTCGTTGGCAATGTGAGCCAGCGGCAACCTTTGATTTCTTCGGGCGTGCGGTTGCGAATCCACGAACGGGATCTGCCCAAAGCATTGTCCTTGCTGGAAACGACGGCGAAAGACCGTCAAAGCAAGGGCGAGATTCTGATACCGGTGGATTTTTCCGACTATTCGGCAAAAGCTTGTTTGGTAGGATTCGGAATCGCCCATGCGGAAAAACGTCCGGTTGTCGTTTTGCATTCTTATATGGGGCAATATTTTTCCGGTTCGTTGCCGTTGGATGTGAAGCTTCGAAAAGAAAATTCAGGAAAAGAAGTCGAGGCGCATCGGCAAATGGCGGAGTTTGAAGAACGCTTGAAGCAAATAGTGTCCCCGGAAATCCTTTCTGCGGTGGAGTATCGATGCGAGGTGGTCGAGGGCATTCCGGAAGATGCCATCTTGGAATATGCAAAACAGTCCGGCCCTGAACTGATAGTGATGGGCACGCGAGGGAAGCACAAGAAAGAAGAAGATTTGATTGGAAGCGTGACGGCAGAAGTGCTCGATTCCGTCGTATATCCGTTGCTCGCCATTCCGGAAGGTTTTGTCGTGAATGAAACAGTGGAGAAACGCAACATTGTGTTTTACAGCAACCTCGAACAGTCGGATTTGATGTCGCTCGACGTGTTGATGCGAAAATTCAAGGGTGTTAGGGTTTTCATCGCGCATGTCAAAAGCGGTCATGAAAAATTTGTCGACGAGCGCTTGGAAGCTCTTGGCTTGTATTGCCGCCACCAATATGCAGATTCTGAATTCCTAATCAGAAAATTTACCGAACCTTGCTTTTTGGACGAATTTGAACAATGCTTGATTGACGACAAAATCGAGTTGGTGGTAATTCCGAATAAAAAGCGGAATATTTTCACGCGGTTGTTCAGTCCGAGCATAGCCCATCGCATCATGTTCCATACAGACATTCCGATGCTGGTCGTGCCTACCAAGAAATAAAAAAACCGAAGTCAAGACAAGCTTCGGTTTTTTTGTGTGAGTTGGTTATTCGTTTTTTTAATCGTCTTCGACCACTGTGTCGGTGAGTGCCAAGTCGATGACTTGTTTGATGGTCGACACGTAGTGGAATGTCAAACCTTTGATATATATCGGCTTGATGTCTTCTATGTCTTTGCGGTTTTCTTCCGACAGGATAATTTCTTTGATGCCTGCACGTTTTGCTGCCAAAATCTTTTCCTTTATTCCGCCTACCGGAAGCACTTTTCCCCTCAGGGTGATTTCTCCGGTCATTGCAATATGGTCTTTCACTTTTCGGCGCGTGAAAGCCGAGGCAAGCGAAGTGGCCATCGTGATTCCGGCCGAAGGCCCGTCTTTCGGGATGGCGCCTTCCGGCACATGGATGTGCACGTTGAAATTGTCGAATTTTTCTGTTTCGATGCCGAATTTCTTGCCGTTTGCTTTTAAGTATTGAAGGGCAATGACAGCCGATTCTTTCATGACGTCGCCCAAATTGCCCGTGAGGGTCAGTTTCTCGCCTTTTCCTTTGGACAGCGACGATTCGATGAACAGGATTTCTCCGCCAACGGCAGTCCATGCCAATCCGGTGACAACGCCGACTTGGTCGTTTCCTTCATATTTGTCGGAGAAATATTCTTCGGGGCCCAAATACTCTTTCAGCGATTCGACCGATATTGTTTTTGCAAATTCCTTGTCGCTTGCTTTGAGGCGGGCAATGCGGCGAAGTATTTTTGCAATCTTCTTTTCCAATTGTCGCACTCCGGATTCCCGCGTGTAGGATTCAATGATTTTTGTCAAAGTCTTTTTCGGGAAGTCTATTTCTTTCTTGTCGAATCCATGTTCTTTCAATTGCTTCGGCACAAGGAACTTTTTCGCGATTTCGACTTTCTCTTCCAAAATATAGCCGGAAACTTCAATCAATTCCATACGGTCGAGCAACGGCTGCGACAATGTGGAAAGGGTGTTGGCTGTGGCGATAAAGAGGATGTTCGACAAGTCGTAGTCCACGTCAATGTAATTGTCGTGGAAATGGCAATTTTGTTCGGGATCGAGCACTTCGAGCAATGCCGAAGACGGATCGCCTTTGAAATCTTGTCCCAATTTGTCTATTTCGTCGAGCACGAATACCGGATTCGAGCTGCCGCTTTTGATGAGTCCTTGTATGATGCGTCCGGGCATGGCTCCGATGTATGTTTTCCGGTGTCCGCGAATTTCAGCCTCGTCGTGCAGTCCGCCAAGCGACATCCTGACATATTTTCTGTGCAGGGCGTCGGCAATCGATTTGCCCAAAGACGTTTTTCCTACGCCCGGAGGGCCGTAGAGGCAAAGTATGGGCGCTTTCATGTCGCCACGCAACTTCAACACGGCCAAATGTTCGAGGATGCGGTCTTTTACGTTTTCCAAGCCGAAGTGGTCTTTGTTTAGTTGCTTTTCGGCATTTTCAAGATTGAAATTGTCTACGGTATATTCACCCCATGGCAAGTCGAGCAACGTTTCGATATAGTTGTATTGCACTGAGAAATCGGGCGATTGGGGTTGTAGCCGTTCCAATCGCTTCATTTCTTTTTCGAATACAGCCTTCACATCTTCGCTCCATTTTTTGTCGGCGGCGCGTTTGTAGAGATTGTCGATGTCTTGTTCTTCTGTGTCGCCCAATTCGTCTTGGATGGTGCGGATTTGTTGTTGCAGGAAATGTGTGCGTTGTTGTTCGGATATGTCGCGTTGCGTTTTCGACTCGATGTCGGCACGAATGGCCACCAATTGGGCTTCACGGCTCAAATACGTGAACAGGCTGTAAGCCCTTTGCTTGATCGACGATTGAGACAGCAGGTGCTGTTTCACGTTCGGTTCGAGCGGAGAGTTGACACAGAGGAAGTTGATAAGATGGACGGGGTTGTCGATGTTTTTGATGGCAAAAACAAGCTCGTTCATCTTATTGCCCATTTTTTCGAGCATTTTGATTGTCATTTCTCGCAAACCTGTAACCAATACGCTGAATTCCTTGTCTGATTTGTCGGGATATTCTTCGTCGATGGGAGAAATGTCGGCTCTCAAATATGGGGAAGTCCTTGTGATTTTTTCCAATTTGAACGGATAATGCCCTTGTAGGATGACATTGGTCGTGTCGTCGGGAAATTCCAATATCTTGACAATGTCGGCCACGACGCCGATGGAATACAGCCCGTCTTGGTCGGGGTCTTCCTCGGATGCGTCTTTTTGGCAGACAACGCCGATAGGCGTTTTCGATTTTTGTGCTGCTTTTATCAGCGCAAGCGATTTGCGCCTCCCGACGGCTACCGGTATTGCCACGTCGGGAAACAGCACCATATTGCGAAGCGCCAGAATTGGCACGTCGGAGGTTGCAACGACAGGAACTTTTGAAGCATCGTCGCCGACAGGCTCGATGTCTGTCAGTATCGAGCAAATTTGCGGAGATGCGTCGTCGGCGAAGGGTGTATTGTCAAAAAAATTTATCATAATTTCAGCATTTCTATTCTGTGCATAGCAAAAAAAGTGCCAAAAGGTGGGCAGGCGAGTATTGAGGATAAAAAACCGGAGCAATTCTTTGTTGTCGATTGTCCCGGTTTCTTGTAGTTATTGGCATATAAGTTTTGTCAACTGCCGTTTGTCAGGATTGATTGCTATGATTTTGCCTTCACGGTTTATCAGATAGCTTCGAAATCCTTGTTCTAAATGGTAGCGTTCGGATATTTCCGAATCGAAACCATCATAGTCGTAAAATTGCGTCTTGCTGTCCAAATTGTCGATTTTGACAATCTCGCGATAAAGCATTTCTTCTTTGTCGTAGTTGATGGCGATAAAATCGACCGTTTTGGCATGTTCTTTTGCAAATCTGTCGTAAACCACGTTGCGTATGCGTGACTCGGCATCGTGCGACGACCAGAAATTCACAACGACAAATTCACCTCTCAGGTTGCTAAGCGTAACTTTTCTTTCGTTGTCGGCGAAGGAAAAACTTGGAGCAAACGCTCCGGCTTTCGGAGCAACGTCGTAAGCATTGTTAGACGAGGTGAATACAAAGAACACGGCAATGACTGCAATTGTCGTCAATGTTTTCCTCATTCAAATAAATTATAGTTCATACTCAAGGCTTTCTTGGGCATCCGCCTGAGAAAAGCCCCTGCCGATTTTCGGCAAAACAGGGGAACTCTTTCCCCTCGTGGAAATTTGGGCGCAAAGATACGAATAAATGTCAACATGCAAACTGTTTTTGCAAAAATCTTTCTTTTTGTAAGAAAATGGGCGTTCGTGAATGGGTGATTTATACGCAGCGGTGGCAGCATGTGGCAATGAGTTTTTTCTTTTGCTCGATTTGCGGTATCTTTGTATAAGATAAGCTGCATCTCGGCATAACCGCTCAAACGAGTTTGGCG
>ENA-OOXJ01000091-OOXJ01000091.1-human-gut-metagenome-genome-assembly--contig:-NODE-91-length-81700-cov-13.784837_pt1 | contig 81700 bp, 122 predicted proteins | sample MGYA00241587_ERZ501343 | MGnify/ENA primary metagenome ERZ501343 (study PRJEB25962, sample SAMEA2042918) | human gut metagenome | biome: human gut; feature: human-associated habitat; material: faeces... | reverse complement strand
AGGAGGCGAAATATACGCAGAGTGTATTCCTTATAAAGGCAACGAGCATCTTTTAGGTACAAAAAAATCTAAATAAAATATAACTTCCACGACACAGAATGAGCGAAAGTAAGTTAAGGCTTTATGCCCATATACCTTCTTAGCCCCAGCACAATACTGGTCGTGGAGGTCATTATAAAACTTTAAAAATATGATAGATAAGAAAATAGAAGAAACTGCACGACTTGACGATGAAGAATACTACGATAGATTATCGGATAATGATAGATGCTTCTTCGAGTATGGTTTTAGACGTGGGTATAATCGAGCTTTAAAGGGATTGCTTCACCTTGCTAGCGAAGTTCCTCGAAATGATAATGGTAAGATTCTCGCATTCTCAAAAGTTAATAGTAATATGAACGCTATGTTAAATGAAACTGCTTGCTACACATATCAAGGAAAGCAGGAAGTTAGAGTTAGAGAATATACTTTTACTGATTTGGTATTCGTGGAAGACTTACTTGATTTAATCAAGAAAGGAGGCAACCATGATTAAGACAGTTACTATGTACTCTGTCGTTTGTGACAGATGTGGAAAGACCTTCATTGATGAGTTTAATGGCATTGTGGCTTGGTTGAACGAAGGAACTGCAAAAGAGCAAGCAATGGAAAGCGAATGGGCAGAGATAGGCAATAAACACTACTGCCCAGATTGCTATGAGTTTGACGATGAGTTAGATGAGTACGTTCCTAAAAAGAAAGGAGGAAGCAATGAAAGAGCTTAAAGATTTGGTGGCTGGTGATGATGTACTAGTTAGAGGTATGCATAGCAGACGTATCGCCAAGGTTAATAAAGTGACAAAGACTCAAATTATTATTGATAACGCTAGATTCAGAAGAGATTCTGGCTGGCAATATGGTGGCGATAGCTGGAATAGGAAAAGAATATCTGTTCCTACAGAAAAGGAAATATCAGATGTTAAAGAAGAGAATCTTCGTAATACTCTCGTCTACGCTATCAGTTATTTTGATTTCAAACGCTTATCAACAGATGAGTTAAAACAAGTGTACAATATTGTAAAAGGCAAAGAAAATGAAAGAGAATAAACACTCGTTAAATATAAGTCGTAGCTACTTTGGCGACACTACCCTTGATGGTTATCCTATAGCTACATATTCAAATGATGAATTGAAGATTCTAAAGAACCTGCTAGAAAAGGTTCTGTGTGAAGTAAATGAATATATTCATCTTTAGAAAAGTAAAGCGTATGGCACAGAAAGAATTTAGGAAACCACCTCGTTATATGGTGGGTGATATAGTTTATAGTCACGAATTTATTTGTATTGTCTGTAGCATCTATCCGTTCAATATAGATTATTCTTACGACTTGAAAGTTATTGATGGGCAAAGCTTGGGCAAAATTTGTCAAAATGATATTATGCACGTTCATATTTGGGAAGAGTTTCTTAAAAAGAATGGATGGACATGTTATCGCTCTGAAGGAGAATGTTTTGGGCAAAGGTGGTATAAACACCAAGAATACCCTTTCACTTTGCGATATAATAATTTCTTGGGAATTATCGGAGTATCTTTCAATGACGGAAAAGACGATACTGTTATGATAAAATGTGTAGATGAACTCCAACATATTCTTTTTGGCTTGCAATTAGATAGCAATTTAAAAATATAAGCGTATGTATTTTGAATATAGAATAGTCAAAATTGAGAAAGGTTTGTTTCTCATCGAATATAAGACCGCTCCTTATGGAGTTTGGCATGAAGTAAAAAACAAACAGTTCAAGACTAAGCCAAAGGCAGAAGCTTGGGCTAGAAAGAACTTAGGTTAATGAAGTAAAGCGTATGAATGGATTGTTATCAATGATTGGTATGCAAACTGAATTGGAATACCAAATGGGTGATGATTTTCCTTTTGGTTCTCCACGTATTAGATTTAATGTTCCGAAAGGCAACATTCCATCCGACAAACAGAAGTGCCAGCCAAAGGAACAGCATGAGTTCACCATCAAGGGTGTTAAGATTATGGCAGCTTCAAAGAAAGATGCTATTAAGAAGTTTAATCATCGTAAAAAATAAAGAGATATGTTATACGAAGCAAAACAAGGTACAAAGGCTTATGAATACATTAAGAGTATTCTCGATGCAGAATTTGAAGAGCATCAAGCCTACATGAAACGAGTAGAAGAAGCCGTAGGTTTCAAATTTGAAAAATATCAGGGCTATCAGCCTAACAGTACTCTCACAAGAGTGTACGAGATTACTGCTATATGGGTTCCTTCTGAGCGTTACGATACGCTAGATAAGAAGGTGTGGAAGAAGATAGACGGTGTAAAATTGGAGGATGGTTACTATGTAGCTATTACGCCTAATAAGCGATATAAGCAAGGCAAGGTAATAGCCTCCGTTCTTCTCTCCTATAAATCCGTTGCTAACCATTTCGAGGTAATGGAGGAACTGAATATAGAAGTCTCTCTAGCTAGACGTTTCTCTACTACTCAGCTCCTTCGTCACAAAGACCGTATTTTCGTTTACTTTGATAACAGCATCCGAGCCGAGAAGCAAAATCAAGACTTCGTGGAAATCACGATAGGTGAATATGAGGATTTCGTTAATAAAAAGGACTAAGCTATGGATAAGTTAGAATATATTCCAGGAGATTTGGTAATGACAAACGGAGTACCGCTAGGTACTGCCAAAGATGTTGTTTACCGAGTAACATCATCAGACCCATCAAAGACTTTGGAGTTGGACGATGGAACGGTTCTTAAAGGTGTTGCCTGCTTAGAGAACATCGAAGGTGCGGAATTAGGAGATAAAGGCTATCTCTTAGGCGACTGCTGTGCTTGGGTTAAGGATATTGTACCAATTCCTGTTACTTCAGAGATTCTAAAGAAAAATGGATGGAAGAAAGAAATGTATCATGATTGGCGGTATTACATTCCACTAGAAAGAACTCTTTTATATATATCTATAGGTGTAGATAGAGATAGAGATGGTGCGTTCGAGGTGTGTGTTGGTCTAAACATGAGTCACATCACTTACATTAGCTTTGTCCATCAACTCCAGCACCTTCTCTTCGGTCTGAGAATTAACTCAAAAATGGAGGTGTAGGTATGGCATTAGAAGTTGTAGTTTTAGATAAGGATGAGTATAAGGCACTTATTGATAATCAAGCTAACGAAGATGAATTAGAGTATTTGAAAGCTTGCCAATATGCTTTAGAAAGTTTTAATAAAGTCAGAGGCTTATGCCCTAAGTGTAAAAAATCTGTTATAATAGATGGATGGGTTTGTCCTTGTTGTGGATATGACTCAAGTGGTGAAGAATTATATAAATATGGTGATTAATCGCCTTCTGGCATAAAAGTAAGAATATGACATCAGAACAAGTAGCAAAAGTATTGAGTTCTCTAGGCAAACGAAAGGTCTGCTTTCAGCATGGAGACAAAGTAGAGATAGTTAAGGGAATCAACGTAACAAATGATAACGTGATTCTGATTAGTGAACTTCCTTCGGGCATAAATGGATAGAATATGACAAAAATAGAATTATACAACGAATTACAGAATACAGAAGGTTATTTAAAGATGGCGGATTCACAAATAGAAGAGCTTCGCCGAAAGAAGAATGATATAATGAACGACTTTCTAAGTTTGTTACCTTTTCAGAAAGGTGACAAGGTGAAAGATAAAAATGGCAATATCTTTCTCATAGAACGTCTAAAAAGTGCCATGTCTCTTGACAAGAATGAAATCAAGGTTCATTTTTTTATCCGAAAAATAAAGAAAAACGGAGAACCTTACAAAGACGTAAACCAAGCTTGGGGAATTGATTATTTTTCCCTTGAGAAAGTAGTAGAGTAACTAACCATCCGCAAGGATTTAAATATAAGTAACATGTTAAAAGCTATGTTAAGTCATCCAATAGTTGGAAAGACAGACGAAGAAATCGTAAGCTGGCTGAATCAGCACATTTTTTTTGAAAGTGGATACGATATTACTGAAGGACCATTCCCATTACCAGCAACTATTGGTGAGGGGTTTAGGTTTCAATCATTAGATTTTTTAAATAAAAATGTGGTTGACTATGTTACAAAAGCCAACCGTAAAAATGATAAGCGTGTGTTAAGTTTTAGGATTTCAACTTTTATCGGGTTATGTGGAGGAGCCTGTCATTATTTCTGTAAGGCATATTCGGCAATTTACAACACAGATGTCAATAATCCATCACATTGTATTAGTGGATATATTACAGATGTAGATGGCAAGGCAATAGATATTCCAAGTGAATCTTGTTCCCTTGCATTTCATATTGGCGTTCCTTTGACGGAGGACATGATACAAAGAGATATGGGACATTATGAACTCTCAAAAGTTGGTGATTGTGGCACAGCGTTACGTTCCAAAGATGACTTTTATGAAGTCATTGAAAAGTTAAAAGAAGTGTTTGATATGGAACAATGGAGTTTTGAAATAATAACATTATAGTCAGAGGAGGATTGATTATGAACAGACATCAAGCTAAAGAATTTTATCCTATTCTGCAAGCTTATGCTGAAGGAAAGGTAATTGAGAGTAGGACAAAACCGAGTACCGTAAAAGGTACAGATGTTCCGAATGATTGGACGGAAATGAAAGAGATTGAGTTTTGGAATAAAACAGAGTATCGCATCAAAAAACAAAGCGAAGCAAAGTTCCGACCATTCAACACCGAAGAAGAATGCTGGCAAGAAATAAGAAAACATGAGCCGTTCATTAAATACAAGGTCATAGAAAGCAGTAAGGACGTTTACCTCATTATTCAAAGAATAAAGACAGACGGAATTGAAACAGATGTTGAACGTCTTGATTTTGAAACGGCTTTTGAATGGTTCACCTTTGCCGATGGAACTCCATTCGGTATAAAAGAGGAGGAATAGTTATGGATAAAAACGTTTGCAATAATACACTAGTCTTTGGTAGCTGCTATGCTAGAAGCTGTATTGAAGTACCCTCTTTGAAGGCAGGAAAGGCTAAATGGAAGGCTTTTTATGATAAGTTCCCTTGGCTTAAAGGTCAACCTTTCTATCTTAGACGTTCATGCTTCTGGGATGGAGGTGAAAGAAATTTGAAGGCAATAAAGATAAAACTTAAAAAGATATAGTTATGGCATGGTTATGTGTAGATGAAAATGGTGAACATATTTTTTGTGAAGAACCATTAAGAGGACGTACTCAAAAGTACGTTTCCTTCTATAGAGAACAACTAATACGTCAACAATCAAGTAAGTTATGGTATGCAAATGCTGATGATATTGATGACGGAGATTTTATAATATATGCAGAAGAAGGTATTGATTTACCTAAAGGCTCAATCAAGAAGCTCATCGGAAGAGAATTATCTTGGAGCGATGAGCCAGTAGAACTTAAATAAAAATAGTTATGGCAACCTATAGAATAGTAGACATGTATCGCAAAAGCAAGGCTGTTAAAGGCATACATTACGATTCTCAGGATAATCCAATACTTGCTTATCGTGTAGATAAGAGACATTCGTTGTTATTTGGACTTATCCATTATTGGGACTATGGCGCATATAACCTTTGCCCAGACTATTTGTTTTCTTCGATAGATAAAGCAGAAGAAGCTATATTGAAGGTTGATAAAAGTAGAAGAGTAACAATTATTTTATATAAGTAGCTTATGAAAATTAAAGATATTAAGTTCAAGGCTAAACGTCTTGACGGAAAAGGATGGGTTTGCGGATATTTCTACGAAGAGAATGATAATACATACATCATTGAGAATCGTCAGAAAGAAAGCAAGTTAAACAGAAATCTTACTTATCAGGTTGACCCTTCTACAGTCTGTCAGTTCACAGGGTTGAAAGATTGTGAAGGTAAAGAATTGTTTGAACACGACCTAATACATTTTGTAGGGTTTACCCATACTGCCGAAGTGATTTGGTCGGAAGGTAACTATGCTTTTATGGTAGTCAGCGAGAATAAACATTCTTATTGGCTTCACAATGTTATAAAAGTTTGTAGAATAGAAAGAATTGGCAATAAATTCGATAAAAAGAAGTAGCGTATGGAAAATAATATGTTTGAAGATATTGTTGCCGAAGGCAATATAGTTGTGATAGATAATTATTGGATTGTGTTATGTAAGCGTTGGAGACCAGAGTGTTACAATCTCTTCTGCTATCTTTATCTTCACAAGGAAGATAAGAATTTAATGGTAGGCTCTCATTTTACGATGACCGAGGATAAAAAGAAATCTACTCGGTTGGCTACCAACGAGGAGCGTCTTATGCTTTTTGAAGAAATGTTCAAGTATGGAATTGCTTTCGATAAGCACGACCATCATTTGATTGGAAAGTTATGGTAATTGTAAAATAAATAGTGTATGGAGAAACGAATAATTTTAGACGAACAAGATATTAACGAATTTCACGAGGATGCAGCGATTCTACGCTGGATATACAACTTGATGACGAAAGAGTATCTTACAAGTGAGCACTCCAAAAATATACCACGTTTTGCTAGAATAATTAATAAATTAGAGCAATTATAGCGTATGAAGATTAGATTAGCAAAGAAGATAATGAAGCCAAGCTTTCGCAATGGAAAGATAGGCTATTGGCATAGTCGGTACGATTTGTATTGTATGGGGTTTGATGGTTGCGGAGACCACCGTATCACAAAGGCGATAAGTTTAGTTGAATATTGGAATGCTCGTAGGTACAGAAACGAGGCGGCAAAGTTTAATAAAAAGAATCCGCTCCGTCCGAGAGACCTTCGCCGTAGTGTAGGAAGATTAAAACAGTATAACGTATGAAAGAAGAAAAATGTTGTGGCAACTGTCATTGGTTTGGCAACGAAGACGTTTACGGCGTAGGATGGTGCAGCAATAACGAGCATGAATCATCTTGCGACCAAGTATGTGATGAACATGAATTTTAAACTTTAAATATTAAAATGGAAAAGATTTACAGACATTTCAAAGGAGGTTATTACAGATTTATTACTGAGGTCACTAATAGTGAGACTCACCAAAAGGAAGTAGTTTATATGGCACTCTATGGTGAACACAAGATTTGGACGCGCCCTGCCGATATTTTCTACGGTAAAGTTAATATTGGAGGTGTAATAATGAACCGATTTACCGAAGTTGTTGGTGAACCAGTCTTGTTTAAGAAAACGGACGAGAATGCTATTATGCCAACTAAGGCGCACGATGATGATTTCTGCTACGACTGCTATGCTGTATCAGAGATAGAGATTTACCCTAATGTCTGGAAGTATGGTCTAGGATTCGCTTTACAGATTGAAGACCAAAAGAAACCTGTTGACATTTCAAGATGTTTTACGTTTCGTTCACGTTCCTCTATATGTAATACAGGAATGATTCTTAGTAATGGTATTGGTACAATAGACAATTATACAGGAGAGATTTCTGCTGTCTTCTATCACGTATTTCCAAAAATGCCGCGATATAAGGTTGGAGACAAAGTGGTACAATTTCACCTTGAAACTTGTAACAACATCATGTTTGTAGAGACGGACAAATTAAACGAAACAGAGCGTGGTGATAACGGCTACGGCTCTTCTGATAAGAATGGTATGGTACTCTAAAGTAAAAGGTCTTACAGAGAAAGTAATTGAGTTATATCCAACGATGTCTTCAAGGGAAATAGCAGAGATTACAGGATTTGCCAAGACTACTATAATTCGGTGTGCTGCAAAGAATCATCTTAGGCACACCGAAGAAACACAGAAAAGAATAGATGAATACGTAAGACAACGAAGGTCTTCTGGTAGAAAATCATACGATTATTCTAAACTGAGTAAGAAGATTACTCATACAAGAAAGATGGAATCGTGGCGTGTAAGAAGCGGTCTAGAACAAAATACAAAATATAAAGTTCGTATCACTCCAAAGCGCATACAAAATGCAATGTATCATCTTAGACAAAAGTATGGTTATTTCTATGAAACTGTTGACAAAACTGAATTATATTACGATTCGCAAACAAGACGTGTGAAAAACGAGAATTACTATACAGAAAAGTATGGAATCTCTTTTATTCTGGCTGACGAATAACTTCTGTGCATTATCTATATGTTTAGGGGTGGCTACACATCGCGTGCGGTCACCCCATTTTGTTTATAAATCAATAACCAAATAAAAACATAAGAAAAAACTAAGAACGTTTATGTAGTTTTAACTTCCAGTATATCCAACCTAAAAATGCGAGAATGCCTATAAAAAGACAAACTGATGCTATCTTACCTATATTCAAGAAAGCTCTATCAGTCTTTGATAGTTGCTTGCCAACCTCAACTTTATATGGAATCGAATCTCGCACAATCAAGGTATCTGATTTATTTCTTACAATATATCTGTTTTTATATTGAAGATGGTACTTGTCCTTGAAGACTGTATCACCTCTAATATAAACAGATACGCTATCATGCACATAGACGGAATCAGTCTTCAATAAAGAATCCGTCTTTACTACGACCCTATCTTTGTATTCTGTAACAGGAACATACTTAGTAGTAGTGCATCTACAGAACATTGATAGAATCAGCATTGCTACTGCAATAGCAATTACAACTCTTGTTATCTTATCAATCAGTTTCATAAGCTTACTGAATTACAATCGTTACTTTTTCCTTTTTATCCCAAGCTGTCTTCATAGTCTGAATGAGCTTGCTAGTCCATAATCGAGAATCACTAACCCATCCTTTCTTATCATTTTTACCGATAAGAATACACCCCTCTGTGTCTTTTGAAGAGTTACCGCTATGTATGCGTATTCCTTCAAATCCTTTGACATTCAGAAGTAATGGCAACATCTTCTTGAATTTGTTGGAGTAGGTATATACACATTCATAGCTGCCGCTTGGAATTGCAGTCTGCCCATATACCTTTTTCTTCTTGATTTCGTCCAAATCCATACTTTGGTTCAATCCTCTGTCTGTATCTTCAAGAGTATTGCATCCGAACAATTTGCCATTCACGTACAGACGGCTAATAGTATAGCCATCCTTTTTCCAAGCTCTATCAATTAGTACTTCCATTTTTGTTTTCCTCCTCTTTTTTATCAAACTCATTGTTGAGTCTGTCAATAATCGGTTTCCAATAGCTAGGCAATGCCTTCGCAAACTCAAACCTCAAAATGTAATAAATAACTCTGAATGCAACATTCTTAGGGTATGCCTTAATGAGATTTTTGAACGAATTGCATATATACACATAGCAGAATATATACGTAAGCATCTTAATTACAAATAATGCTTCTGTATTGTCGTTGCAACTTACCATGATTCCATACATGACATACACAATAACAATATACAAGAGCATTTCTAAAAGTGCATTCTTGAACTTCGATGCAGAAAAGTTCTTGCATCGTACAACACTCACGCCGTCAGCTCGCATACCGCAGAAGATATTGAAGCCAAAGGCGATAACCAACGCCAAAACGAATCCTTCCGTTGGCGTTGCAAAGGCAAGTATAGCTGAAAATATAGTAACACCTATCTGCCGAATCTGTGAAGAATCTAATAAATCTGTCATAATCTGTTATCCTGAATAATAAATAAAAATAAAGTTTCGGTCTTCTGATGCAAAGATAGCAAAAAAAAACCGAAACTTCATTCAGAATAACGAAAAACTTTATACTTTTAAATCATGATACGGCAATTCTCCGTTATTTAAGAAAGAAATGCACTCATCGAAAATCTTACGTTCATAATCGAGCGCATTGATTTTAGGAAACCATTTCTTTATCTTTTCGTCATTGCGTTTTACCATTTCTCCCCAAAGGACACACCAGTCTTCGAGATTGATTTTATCATTCTTAACTTCGTGCCAATAGTCTTTCGCCACATCCTTTGTGTAGAGCTGGTTAATGAGACAAAGATGTAAGTCTGCCATTTCTTCATCAAAATGGCACTCGCCAATCTCACATTGAACTTGCTTCATCATATCAAGCATTACACCGTCATTCATTCCAACTTCGCAACAATCAGCCATTGTTGCAACACAATTCTTAATAGCCTGTATATCGTTGCTTGCCAATATATTTTCAAATACCTTTTTCATAACCGTATGTTTTTAGTGTTACTTCAAGAAATACTCTCTGATGTCGTACACACCATCATTGTCTTTCAATAAATCGAGTGCAAGGTGGTTGGCATACTTCACCAGATGTTCTGTATCAATCTCCTTAACATCTTCCTTGCCGAGTATCTTAGCAATTGTACATCCGTGGTCGCTTACAACCTGATTCATTGCAACGTACAAAGCATAATCGTTGTAGTAAGGCTTCTCCTCTGTCGCAAGTCCGAGACCAGTCATTGCGTTGAGCCACGTCTGCATATCCCAAGTTGCAGATGGATTCATACCGTTTGCAATCTCAGAAGCCTCCTTCTTGGTAAGATAGTTCTTCCATTTTATAGCGCAAAGCTTATCAAGATACTCTTGCGCAAGCTCTGGGTGCTTTGCTGCCATATCATTCATCATGCAGCGCATGGTGTCTCCAAATGTGTGCATGTACTTTACGTTTGTTGATGAAGCCATCATTCCGTACAGCTCATCAAACTTACTCATAATGTCTTTTGTTTCCATATCTTGTATATTTTTTAACCTATTATCAAATCTTTCAACTCTACAAAGTCCTCCTCTGTGAAGTTGATACTTCGCTTGCTTCCAAAGATGATAGCAGTAGCAATTCCGTCTGGCAGGTCAATAGACACAACTCCTTTGTCGATATGTCCGTGAATGAAACCTACATCGAATTTGTAATCTTCCACGGATTTTAGCATTTGCATCATATCTTCAAATATCGTGTTGACATCTATGTTTCCGTTCTCATCAGCAAGAAATAGGGTAGCGTTGTCTATCGATTTATCCCAATTATCCTTGTACTTGGATATAATATTGTGCGCCGCACGTTTCATGTACACTGATGGTATGGCGAGCATCTGGTTAGCCTTAACCATATCGTCTATTCTTGCATCTGCCCAAACGTCCACCGATTCAAGCAGTTTCTCTTTAAATTCTGTTACGTTCATTTCTTAGTTTCTCCTTTCTTTGTTTTGTTGTACCAAGCGAGATACTCTTGCCAAGTCTTGTCGCTGTGGTTAGTCATATAATCGTTGAGCATAGCAGATTTATGTTCCTCTGCTTGCGCTACTTCTTTTCTCAGTCTTTGCATCAAAGATAGATGTTTCTTCAATGCTTCCTGTCCTTGCTGAGTGCTTTCGATACGAGGGCGTATGATGCGCAATTCCTCGTCTTGCACTAGCTTAGACACATATTGCAAGCTATTGACGTATTCCTGATTCTGCATCAAATACTGCCTTTGCGCCCCTGTAAGATTGTCTTCAATCTTGTCGATTTCATCCCATAAAGGGGTGGCGGATTGCTGCGCTTGCATGTTGATAGATGCTCGCTTCTGTTGTATTGCCTCATACATCTTCTGTAGCTCGGCATCCATCATCTGCGGCTGCTGCTGACTTGTACCCATATCCAATAATGGGCTGTTTCCAAAATTCATCATAATCAATATCTTTAAGTTGGTGATATATTATAGAGAGGTGAGAGGGCATCCACCAACGAGGGCAAACACCCCTCACCAACTCATTTCTTTTTAGTCCGTCTAACCGACTTCCTTACTGCTCTGTTACGCTCCTGTAGTGGGCGTGGAAGTAGCAGTACCGTTACAGCAATAGCTGCCGTAGCCCGAAATTACTGGCGTAGATGGGAGTACCAACTGACCACGCAAGCAATTGCAGGTCTTCTCGTTAACGTAAGCCATCATAAGCTTCTCCTTGTAAGGAGTGAGGGCTTCCATCACGGCTACCTTCTTGTCGAGGTCGCTATACTTTGCTTGCAACGCATCGTACTGGTCTCTCTGATTCTTGTACAAGCCAAAATCTGCATCAATCTGAGACTTGTAAAGACCGAACTCAGCCTGCATTGCACGGCGGTTCTCGGCGTTGATAGCATCGTTAGCACCCTTATACATAGAGAACTTCTCAGCGATGTCTGTCTCTCGCATAGCGTAGAACTTGTTAGCGGTGTCGAGCTTCATACCGAACATGTAGGTAAGCAACTTCACCTCATCATCGCATTCCTTCTCCATTACCTGCAAGGCAGTTGGCTGATTTGAACTTGCGTTAGCCCCATAGGCGTTGATGTTCACGTTCTCAGGCATATTGCTGCCACCGAGTGAACCAAACACACTGCGGTTGTTACCGCCAAGCAACCAAGCGCCAGCACCGAGTGCTGTGCCGATGATACCAAGGGTAAGACCAGCATTACCTGTAGCCTTAGAAGCATAATCGTCATGCTTTTTCCCCTCTTCGTAGATTTTCTTTTCTACGACCTTTGCATCTGTCATCTCCATTTTTACAATCTTTTTAAGTTATCCTTAATATTAACTAACACTATTGTAACGTTACGGATGCAAAGGTACGAAGAATAGGGGAGAGCAAATATAACTCTATCACACTTTCTTTTAGTGGTTGATTATCAGAGATTTAAGGTGATATGAGGTAATATCATAAATAACAAAAAAGAGAGGCAGTCACTTGCCTCTCTTGCTCAACTTGTAAGGAACACTTACATGTTCAACTATTAGGATAGAAGTAGAAACAAAAATCCCCTATACTATTGGCGTAGTATAGGGGAATATTACATTCCTGCTCGGAAATGCGATGCTCTTAAAAACGCTGCTCTAAAAAACACTGCAAATATAGACAATAATTCTGAAACCACCAAATTTTTCATCATTAATTTGTTAGATACAGATACAATCCTTCCACGAACCACATTATCAATATCATAGTTGACATCGTTACCCAAGTCAAGAAGTACTTATCGACCTTCTTATATTCATAGGAAAGATACAAATAAGCAATGAACGTGCTGTTGATGATTACCAGTATCGCTACTATAATCAAAGTACAAAACATATAATCCATAATAATACTCATACGTTCTCGCTTATCCGTGCTGCGATAGGGCTTATCCGTTATGATTTTCTCTTACTCTTAATGAAGTGCAGTATATCCCACTTCTTCCAATATCGGGTGTGCCCACGCTTCTTGCATTTTCCGTTCGGGATGTCACCCCTAGCGACCATCCTGTTCAACGTAGCATCAGAAACATGCAGTTTCTCCTTGACTTCCTCGGTAGATAGCATCGGGTTAAGCATATCGGGGATGATGTCGCACAATCTATCTAGGTCATCATCGCTCATTCCGCAAGCGGTGATGACCTCACCATTTCGCTGCTGCTCGTCAGCCTTAAAGCAAGCATCACTCAGCGACTTAAAAGCCGTTCCGAGCATCTTATAATTCAATATCTTTCCCATTATGCACAGATTTTACGTCCTAACTTTGACCTGCTGATAAACAAATCAGTAAAAGAGTACAGATAGAATATTGCCGTTACTACCATGACTGTAAAACAAGAATCTACCATATCTTTGGTGGTATACCAACTCCATTCCACAATGTGAGCCGCATTGATGCTTGCAAAGTAGAAGAAGGGAATGCGGTATCTCCAACACAAGAAGAAAAATCGGCTTGCTAATATCAAAACCATTGGCAGGACGTACACCATAAAATATATGTAGAGATAGCAAGTTGCATTCTCCGCATAAGGGATGAACATTTCACGAGGATGCTGAGAGAATTCATAAATGCCGTATGCGTGAAAGCACATAAGTGTAATAGGAACGTACTTGCAAAACCATCTGAAAAATTTCAGAATCCTTCTGCTATACCGATTACCGTGTCGCATCAGTAAGTCCATAACCTCACTGACATCTTTGTCTTTCAACCACTTTAACAGGTTGTCTTCGTCTTCTTTATTCATAAGCGTTGATTTTAATTAAATGATGGTGCAAAGATACACTCTTTTGCACAAAACCAGCGAAAATGAGAATATTTTTGTGTTAAACTTTATAAAAAGTAACAATCTGAAAGTAGATGGCTGCAAAAATAGCGTTAGAACGGCTTTCTTGCCAAATTCTAACGCTATTAGTGTTTATCCTATCACAACCTCAAGGCTCTCCATATCAGCGAACTTCAAGCCGCAATCTTTCGCTGCCTTGAACAGCTCCTTCTCGTCAACGTCCTCGATGGCTACCTCTATCTCGGCATTGGCAAGGTCTGAGAAGTACTTCTCTGTCTTCTGCTTCTGATTGAAAAAGTACTGATTGACCTCCGCAAACTTGGCTGAATCCTCCTTGGTGTATTCGTAGCCCTCATTGGCGTGCTTCTGCTCAAACTGCTGACACTCCTGGAGTTTGCGCTGCATCTCCTCGAACTTATCGTCCTTCAAGCTCTGCTGCGCTTCCTCCACATCCTTGTCGTAGGTATCGGCTACTTGGCGCAGTGCCTTCATATTCTTCCAAACTCGCATAGCGGCATCATCGCTCATTGATGATGTCTTCAATGCCTTCAATGTTCTGTAGGCTGCAACAGCCTCGATTGTCTTAATCTTTTTCATAATTGTTTCTTTATTTTTATGTTATACAATATTCTTCTCCAGATTGCCATAGCAGAATACCTTTCCTATTAACAGTGCAAAGTTAAGAAAATAATTCCGAATAGCAATGCAGGAGGAGCAAAATTTACGAATTTTAAAAATCAGCTTCCCCACGTTGGATAATCACTAGGTCGCAATGTGTCTGCTTTCTCGGTGAGAACGTAAACCACAAATACGTTTCTAGCACATTTATTATATTAAGAACATCTACGTTTTAATTCATAATATAACTACCTCCTGGAGGAACTTGTTTCCATCCACCATCTATATTAATTTCAAAAGATAATTGACATCTTTGTCCATAATAACCTCCTTCATAAATATTATCAAATCTTATATATGTTTCAACATAATCTGTTCTATCACCTTTAGGAATAGTTACAGAACCTGTATCTTGACCAGAGCTATTAGACACATAACCTCTTCCGTATGTTGTCTTATTATTACCATACGTACAAACGCTTCTAAATATACCAGCATTAACTGTAAATGTAGCATCAGGAAGTTTATATATTCTTGCTTTACAAATACAACTACCACCAACTAATCGTCTCAACGATGAGAAATCAACAAAACCACTAGAACCACTTTTAATACTTTCCATATTAAATTGTCTAGGATAATATTTAAAACTAATAGCACCCGGAAGAGATATAAAAATTATTTTTGTATCATCATATAAAGTTGCATTACGAGTATACGCCAAAAAAGGTACAATAGTAATAACCTTATCTCCACTACCTATATCAAAAGTTATTTCTTTACTAGCGTATACATAATCTGTTGGTTTTTTGCAATTACCAACATAATAATTTTTATAAATCTTATCAGTAGTATTATATGGTGAATCATAACGAATTTGAATCCAAAAAGACCAAGCTAAAGATAAATCAGTTATTATATCATCCATAGTAAGATTTGTGTTATTATCCACATTTGTATTCATATATAATACACAATTAAATTTAAGAGTTGAAGAATAATAAACTTCAACGGTATTATATTGAGGAAGAGAAGTCAGACACATATTGTCTTCTGCTTTACTATTATAGTTTCTAAAATCACTTAATCTATAAGGAGAATTAGCACCGCCTTTTGGAAAATGTTTTCCTGATACCATTGTAGTTGTATCAGCACTAATACCACCATTTCTTCCATATATATTATCTACATAAAGGTTGTAACAACCATTAATTGCAAAACCTTCTCCTCCATAATTATTACGTAAGTTCTTATAAGTATCCATAGGTATATTCATACCACAACGAACAACACAAGTATATTTACTATATGAAGATGTTACTATTTCATCAGAGTCTTCTCTAATAGGATATTCTTTAAATTCACCTTTACAACTAATAGGTTTATACTTACTCCATATATTTATATTTTCACTCTTACAAAGAGTAGCAAGGTCATTGCTACTCTCTCCAAGAGCTCGTTTAACATCATCAATGCTAACAGGAGGACTAATAATTCCAGTTTCACTATTGTAAGACATAATCTTTATTTTTTTAATATTCAACTTCAGTTCCTTATTCTGTTACAACTTCTTTAGTAACAACTCGCTCTACTGTTCTTTGAACACTTTCGCAAGCCATAACATAAATCGTTCCATACGCTTAATCTTTAGAACTTAAAACACTAGGCAAGGCAGCTCTATAAGAGCCACCCTGCGTTAATGCTCACTCTGCTGCCTCGCTTGCCATATTAGCGGCGATAGCGGAATTGACCTCCTTAATCAATGCTGATACCTCACTGAGCTTGCTCTGCGGAACACCGCTGATGTTGTAGGTCAGTTCGCTGCCGTTGGAGCTGGCATTCGCGTTGCCGAGATAATTACCATTTGGGTCACCATAGATACTCATATTGATGCTCTCAATGTTGCCACCCGTCTTGTCAACATTGTAGGTGATTTCTACTCGATAGCCGCCCTTGGTATAAGTAGCAGCTGTCTGTTCACTTTTCTTGTTAATCTTTAAATTCTCCATTTTCTAATCTAATTTAATGAATTAATATTTTTGTTATCTAATCTCTTCTTGTTGCAGTCTTCCTTATCTCCACTCAATCGCTGAACCTCTGATTCGAGGAAGACAACCCGAGCCTTCAACCTGCTGACTTCATCGCCCACCTGCTCGATAGCACCAAATGCCGTTGCAATCAGCTTCGGAGACCAGTAGTTGATTTTGTAGTAGCCCTTCTCGTCCGTCTCCACGATGTCCTTTAAGTGAGGGTTGCACAAGACGTGCTGGGCAATCCAACCGATAGACCTTGTATTGTCCTTCTTCCAAGCAAAGCCGAATGTGCCACCCATCGCCTTGATGATACCCAAGTAGTCCAGCTTCCGCAAATCCTGCTTCAAGCGGATGTCAGAAGATTGATAAGCTGTAACTCCACCTTTAGCAAGAATACTATTAGGGAAGTAAGTATTCATATTATAATCGAAATTATATATATGACCAGTATGACCCATAAATCTATCAGTAGGAAATGAATACTTAGTAAAAGCAAATATTCGTATTTTATTTATTGAAGCATTACGTAATTCTGTAGTATTTTGGTCATGTTTAAACTTAAATCTAATATATCTTCTACTATCATTTCCTACAGGAAGACCTTCATTACCATTAGATAGATTTATATAATTAAACTGGTTCCATCCGTTCATATATTTAATAAAAGTATTGACTATAACACCTTTACTATTTAAATATTCTACAGTACAAGTAACACCAACACCTTGTGTAATATCAACACTAGCAAAATAAACTTGAGAATAACAATTATTAGGAACATCAAACGTAAACATTAGTTGGTTCTTTTTTATTTGAGCTAGTTTCTCAGCATCATTATTACCAGTGATAACATTGCCACCTAAGGTTAAACCATCAATACCTGCAACATTCGCATACGCCTTAAATTTAGTATCATTTGATATATTATAATTAGTCCAATTAGTACCATTATCATTACTATAAACTATAGAAAGATTATCAACTGGTATACTATCAGTAATAGCAGTAATTCCAGAACATAACTCATCAGCTGAAACATAACAATTAGTTCCTTTATTATTAACCTCATAATTTGTAGGTAGTATACCTTTATTATTTATTAAACCGTTAACTGATAAATTACCAGCAATAACAGCATTTTTACTAACACTAATACTATTACAACTAATAACATCATTAACAGTAAGACTTTTAAATATAGCACTACCATTTTGTGTTATGTTCCAATAACTACTATTTACTTGACTACACATGTCTTGAACATAAACCCAACCAGAATTATTAGCATTACCTATATATAAACTACCACTACCTCCAATTCTAGCTCCACTATCAGGAGTTACAGTTTTAATACCTGCAAGTCTAAGTGTACCATCACTTTGTGGACTATTAGCATTAAATATAGAACCATTAGCTATACCAAGATAAATAGTTTTATCAGAATGATTATATTTAAGTCCAGCCCATTGATTCCAGTCCCAAGCAGTTTCACCAAAACGAATAGCTTTACCAGTATTGAATATTACTTGACCTTCAAGAGCACTAATCCAAGCAGGACTGGCATCATTACTTAATATTATAGCTTGATTTTGAGCAGCAGTTCTAATAGTAGCAGATGAATAAATATCACCTGCAACATGAAGTTTATAAGAAGGGTCTACTCCAATGCCTACGTTATGATTTGATAAAATATTTATAGCATCACGTTGACTACTATTATAATCTCCAGCATATAAAACAAGTTTATATTTAGATACAATATGAAACCATTTATTTACTGTAGATATAATATGAGGGTCATCTGAACCACTATTAGTTATAGTTAATGTTCCATCAACATTACCAGTTCCATCAAAACTTTGACCCCATATCGTTCTTGCTGCCGCAAGTTTTGTTGCAGAAGCTACATTATCCGCGGTAGCCGCTAATATTCTATAAGAACCCTCAACAAAGCCTGATGGTTTTGTTGTTGTTTCTGTCATTGTTAAAGTAAAATTTACAGAAGAACTTACCTCAACTTCTGTAACTCCTCTATAAATTCCGTCATAAGCCATCCATATTTCAACATTAGAGGAAGTAGATACATATCCAAATTTCAATTCTCTATTACCTCTAACTAATGTGGATGTTACTTGTATGCTTACTCTTGTACTTGCTGCTACCTCATATACTGATTCGTTTGTTCTTCCAAAATCTATGCCACCCTTAACAGTAAACATAACTTTAGATGTTCCATATCCTGTTGCTGATACAGTGTTTAATGTTCCTAATTTTATATATGATGCATTATTACCTTGTGTATTGAAGTAGTATACTTGTTTAATTCCAGTTCCACTACCATTTTTTATCAAATGTTCACCATCAACAGTATCTGCATTTCCAGCACTACTAGCATAATTAACACTAATGTTCGATATGCTTTTGGTAGTTCCACCAACTGTTATACTAATTCCCTTATCAGAATTAGATAGAGCAGTAAGAAGTCCGTTAGCATGAATACCATCTAATTTATCAGAATTACCTACAGTAACATTAGCAGGGTTTATGTCTCTAAGAGCTGAACCATCTGATTCCCAAGCAACTAAATGTGAAGTAGAAGTTAGTACACCTGCCCAAGTAACATGAACACCATCAACCTTGTCAGCATTGCCTGCACTTGTAGCATAATTAACACTAATGTTCGATATGCTTTTGGTAGTTCCACCAACTGTTATACTAATTCCCTTATCAGAATTAGATAGAGCAGTAAGAAGTCCGTTAGCATGAATACCATCTAATTTATCAGAATTACCTACAGTAACATTAGCAGGGTTTATGTCTCTAAGAGCTGAACCATCTGATTCCCAAGCAACTAAATGTGAAGTAGAAGTTAGTACACCTGCCCAAGTAACATGAACACCATCAACCTTGTCAGCATTGCCTGCACTTGTAGCATAAGCACAACTTCCACTAGAAGTAATATAACCAGTATCATTAGTAAGTTGACTTACTTTTGTAGGTATTTCACTCTTCTTAGCATAATCTGCAAGACTTTGGTGAGAAGTTAAAAATGTAGCACCTTTAGTAAATGTAATACCCTTTCCGCTTTTAGATACAGACGTGATAGCATTCCCACTTCCACTTACAGATATTGCATTAACGTAACCATCAAGTGACTGATGACTAGTTAAGAACGTACTACCTTTAACTACGCTGATAGTAGTACCATTCTTGGTGACAGACGTAACCGCATTACCGCTACCGCTGACAGAAATAGCAGTAGCACTACCACCTTCCAAGCTAGAGATACGAGAATCAAGAGCCTTGATGGAGTAGGCAGAAGCTATCTCAGACAGCGATTCTGATGTAAGCTTCAAGGCATTTGAATAACTCTTCACACTGCTGTTCAAGCCGCCACCACCGCCCGTGGTAGATGCTCCTGCTCCGTATGCCGTGATACCGCCTGTGGCATAGAAGTTAGCCGCTTCCTTTCCGGCAGCGTCCTTGGATAGTCGAAGGGCATTGTTGGCACTATCATACGATAGATAGATTCCACCAATTTTCAAGCTGCCTTCGGTTGTCACGTTACCCGATACGTCAAGATGAGTGAAAGGCTTCTGTGGGTCGATAGATAATACGTTTTCCAGCTTTGTTGTGTCGGTCGTTCCGCTCTTCCACACAGGTGCGAAGAGAGCAAGCTGTACACCAACATTATTCTTGTTGATAATGAAAGATGTCGGGTCTGCGTGCAAAGTACCGTCTGCGTCCCACCAAAGGTTTCCATTTGCGAAATAGCCAGTTCCGTCAAAGCGTAGGAGGGACTTGGCAGCAATTTTCTTCTCTTCCTCTGTTGTCGTGGAGGCTTGCTTGTCGATAGCCTTTCCACCTAACCAAAGGGCGATGCCATTCTCCTTCGTGTCCGCTCCATTGATACCTGCGGTAACATTTCCCTTATCGTTACGTAAGGCTATCAATGTAGAGAGGATAAGACCACCCTTGACTACTGTGTCTCCATCAACAAGAGCAGCCTTGATGTATTCAAGACCTGCCATATTGGTGATGAGCTTAGTATTGAGACCATCAAACAGATTAGACGTGATATAGTTGTTCGCCACACCCAGCTTGTCGTAGAAAGCCTTATAAGCATTCGTGAAGTTGGTATACTTCTGAGCCGCAGCCGCCTTGATGGTAGCCTTTCCGTCGGAATCAGAATCGTTGTATATTCTTACGATGTCAGAAAGATAGGTAATGAGTTCATTTTTTGCGCTATCGAGTGTAGCCTTAGCTGAAACCAAATCCGTTTTATAGGTCGTTTCTTTACCATCCTTATCCAACAAGAACTTAGAGCCAACAACATTATTATACGACTCAACGGCTGCATTATAATCGTCCTCCAAACGCTTGCTATCCTGGGCGATAGCCGCAATCTCAGAACTTTCCAAGTAGCCATCAGAGGTAAAAACATCGAAAGCCTTCTTATTGTTAGATACGGTCGTTCCGAGGGTAATCAAATTAGTTTGCGTTTTCTTAATCTCTGCTTGCGCCTTCTCAGCAGCTTTCTTTGCTTCCTCTGCCTTCGTGTCATCGGTATACTTGCTAGCCAATTTCCAATCGGCAATATCAAACTCTTCACCTTCTGCCTTGGAGGTGGAACACTTCAAGATTTCATTCTTGTAGGTACTGCCGTCAGAAGGATAAGTGGCATTGACCCACATATCATTCACGTCGTATGGTGGAACTGGCTGAGAGCCGAAGATACGTCTCTTTGATTTTGCATCTTTGAGTGCTTGGCTTGAATCTTCGATTGCCTTGGTCAGTTCCGTGTCTGTGATGATAATCCACTTATAGGTAGAGCCATCCTTGGCAAAGCGGTATGCCTTGCCCGTCTTGTTGTCATAGTAGAGGTCTCCCAAGTGGGTTTTCTTATCCTTGTCGGTAGTCCACCCAATGGCAGGTGCGTTGGATAGGGTAGGAACACCGTCATAGAACCAAGTCTCAATAGCTCCGTCTATCTGGTTTTGAAGGTCGGTAATCGTCTCCGATTTCTTGATAATGGTCTCAACGGCATTCTTATCCAAGCTCTTCTCGGTGATGTACTTATCCAAGGTCTTTCCATCGTAGGTGGACTTAATATCCAAGTCTCCCTTGATGGTTACTTTCTTCTTATCGCTATCATACTTGACGTAGGAATCACCCTCGTAATTATTGGCACTAGTAGGTCGGTCTCCGAAGTACATATCTCCATAGACGTTGAAGAATGCCTTGTTAGTCTGCTTATTCACACCATATTCCACATACTCCCTATTGGCAAAGGAATAGCTGTTGATGCCGTGATAGAGGCTGATGGATGGCGAATAGGTATCTACCGCCGAGAAGATAAGGCAGTTCTGACGTTCTACATCGGTTCTATTACCGCACTGGTTGAGCACATCACCTTTCGCAGGAACATCGCTTGCCGTAGCGCAATCGGTATCAGAGAGGTCGATATAATGATATTTCTTTCCTTCCAGTTCCACGGGGTCTTCATCACGACCGATTACCAATCGCCAATAGAAGTGATTGCCAGCCTTGTGATAAGTGCCCTTGCGAACATTGAATGATTCCGAGCGCACTTGGTCGTTAACCGCGAAGTCGTTATCTACCTCATCACCATCCTGCTCTGCTAAGAAATAGCAACGATAAGCCTTCTGTGACACATTATTATATGTCACAGTAACCTCTTCTACCTTATGAGCCACCACGCCGCCAGCAGGAGAGATTATCTCCTTACCACCGATGGTGGATGTTTTATTGATAACCAGCTCCTCGAAGATAGCCTTCATTCTTACCTCCAAGTAATCTGTGATAAGGTGCGAACGACCTTCTGCATCGGGAGTCCACGAGCCTCCACCGATAAGCAATCCCTGCAAGAACTTCTGAATCTTCTGAAAGGTGATAGTACCATTTGCGGTATCGTCTTTCAGTTTAGAGAGATACATTTTATCGGTTATACTAGCATTAAAGCTATTGGTATTACTACCACCAACCATGCTAGATAGAGATTTAACAGTTTCTCCTTTTACTGCATCAATAATCTGCTTCGTATCACTCTTTGTAACTTCCAACGAATTAACAAGCTCAATCTCAACTTCTGCCAGCTCATCGTTATCAACCTTTACAGAGTAGTTGCTGACGAAAACTTCGTGACTAATAAGATTTCCATCGCTATCCGAATCGCCCTGTATTTGTATTGACAGCTTTGCATTCTCGTTTAGCTTACTTGCAAAGTCAGGATTTTCTTGCAAGAATATGCGAGAAAACTTAACAGAGTAGTTGAACTGGTCTGTATTGTTTTCGCTCATGTGCTTGATAAGAGCATCATCGAGTCGTTTCTCTGCTGCCGTTACAAGAACCTTTGGAGGTTTGATGCCTGTGATAACAAACAAATCTCCCTTTTGCGGTTTAAATCCAGCACTCGCGTTTGGCATTATGATACCTAGAGTTGATGTGTCCTTCTGAACCGCAATCCATAACTCTTTCTGAGTTGAATCTTGGTTTAGCTTATCTTCGTAAGCATCGCTAGCGTTAGCAAAGATGTAGTCATTCTTATCTGTGCGAACTGGTTTTAAGTTTCCATTTTCATCGACACTTACACAGTTGTAGCACTTCGAATTGTCAGCACTCGGTTGATTGTAAATCACAAATGAGCATGCAGGGCATCCGTTACTCTTGATGAGGTTTATCTTTGCAGGTTCACTAGCCAAAGCATGAGCAAACAAGTCAAAGCCAAAATCACCATTAAACTTATGCAACTTTATATAGAAATAGTTATGAATATATTTTCCGTCACTATCCTTTACATCACTATCAGCACTATCAAAAGCAATATCTGCAATCTCTCCGAATAGCTGTCCTTCTGCATTTACAATTCCTTTTATAGTTGGCTTTATATCACCAAAAGTAACAGTTCCTTGATGAGGATTTCCTTTCTTGTACAAGTTTACAAACTCGTAATATCCACTACCGCTTGGCAACTTGTGGGTGTTATTCAAAGCATAATAGAAACGCTCTGCACCTTTCGTGTTGCGATATATAGAAGGCATAAGTACCGATGATGGTGTAAGCCATACGCGGTCTGTAATCGTTATTTTTGCGGCATTATTTTCTCCACCTTCTGTTGCGTTCCAATATGTACCATCAAACGAAAACGTCAAATCTTTATGTGGAATATCACCTATACCATTAATCTTGATTCCGCTTTCATCGTATGGTTGAGTATGCCCATCTGATGTTTCAAAGTAATAAACACTGCTCGGCTTGCGCGTTAATTCTATACTACCTGAAATACTCGTAGATACAGTATTCATTCTGCGAGTTCCACTTGCTTTTTTGATATTTGTTGCAGTTATCTTGCAGGCTATTACAATAGTACTTGTAGAATTACGCTCAAATGTATGTTCTTTTTTGCTACTCTTTGTGTAGTTAGATAGCCCATCTATATTATCTCCAAAAGCCCATCCATTACTTACATCCGAATCACTATTACCAAAAGAGCTACCGCCTTTTCCCGACATTGAACCTCCCCCACGGACACTCTGAATACTCTTGTAAGCAGTATCTATATTGGTATTTTCTCCAACATAGTAAGCATATTCGTAGCTAAATTCTAAACCGAATTTAAGAGCACTATCAGCTTCCTTTGCCACAAAAGACAATCCGTCCATTTTAACAGTATCTTCTTTTGCAGAACTGGTAAATTCAAACAACGTCCATATAGTAGTACTTCCTATGAGCCTAGAAACAGCAGTAGAATTATGCTCTGTGTATTTTTCTCCCATAGAGCAAGTAGGGATAACATTTTTAGATTCTTCTCCTTTTCCTTTGTAATCTTTACCGCCGAAGTTTGTTATAAGATAGCTTGATGTTCCAAATACATTTGCAGTATAATAATCCTTGCTATTCTTACTAAATATCAGTGTGTTGTTGTAAACATCACTATTCCATTTCCAAACATCACCAAGTGATATTGACGAAACAAGAGATTTGCTAAAATTCTCCGTATTGAATACTGCTTCTCCAAACTCATCATCATTAGGATAGTAATATGGCAGGTTATCAGATGAACCGTAACCTGTTATCATGTCAACTATCTTATAGTTCGCATTCTCCTTTGATACGGATATAAGGGCATCACTACTACCATATTTTATAGGTGTATCGGTTAAGTCGTGCTGTACCTTGCCGACATGACAAACGCTGCCATCCCAGTAGTAATCAAGCTCAAAAGTCGTATTGATAAGTTGTAAAACATCAGTTAAATATTGGTCTTCAAATGATACTTCCTTAACTTCGTCTGTTCCATATCCTTCATCCACAACAACGTAATATCCCTTGTATTCATCTGTAGGACGATACAAACCACAATATGCCATTGAACTATTGATGCGAGCTACAAACTCGTAGATAGTTCCACCAAACGTGAACTTTGTCTGGTTTGAGCGGTATCTGTCTTTGTTCTGTGTATCAACATCATCAACGACAACATCAAAGAACAGAGTGTTATCAAGCAATTCTCTTCTAGATGTGAAAGTGATTTCACTCTTCCACATTCTAGACGAATTATCCTTTGTAGAGTTTGGTGTATAGGACGCAAAGAATCTATCGCCATTGTACTCCACGAACTCTTCCTTCTTCCATTGCAAAGGCTCAGAAGAATATATTGTAGCAGTAAGGGTAGGTGCTCCACCCATACGCTTTGCATCGTATGTATATGATGATACAATAGCAGGGTTAGCTTCCGATGGGAACAAACCGATAATCTCATTACCAGTGTTCTCATCGTAAGTCAACTTCTGTATGTATAATGATTCTGCCTTCATGTTTATTCTTTATTGTTGTCTGTATTATTTGTCCTTGCGGTAATCTCAGCTTGTTTTTCGGCACGTTCATCTGCCTCTTCTTGCTGAGTCTGCAATCTTACTTCCTCGTCAGGTGCAGAAATAGTATTCTTTTCAACACCAGTCTTAGTAGAAATCAAACCTGCACCGCTCAATGTACAAAGCATCTGATTCCATGCACTTTCATCGAATGGCTGCCAAGGCTTAAATGATGTGCTGATTCTCATCTGCTTAAACTCAGTAATTGCAGTAGGATTCTCGCCGCTTGCAACCAACTGCTTTGCCAATCCTTCCTTGAACAGTCTTGAATGCTTGCTGACGAAATTCTGCCACTCAATAGCTGCATTGTTAGCCTCCTCAATATCCAAAGAGCGTGTCATTTGAATTGCCAAACCGCTTATATCGCCACTAGACTTAATATCCTTCGGCAAGATAAATGTACATCCTGTAGCAATCTGCAACTGGTCGAGAATTGACTGCATGAACTCAATCATGTTGTTTGGAGAAGGTGGAGTCTTAAACTCTGCGCTGCCATTTCCTTCAATGCTTGTATCATTCAGTATGATAGAACCAGCAATCTTCTTTGCGGTTTCATTGAGCTTACCCTTGATATAAAGGATTCCCCATCCGTGACGTTTTTGGATGACCGCAAACAGATTATAGATAATCTCGAATAGCTCGATAAGGTCTTGACCGTTATTCCAAGCAACATCACCACGTTTTGTAACAAGTGGACTCTCCGAGAATCCGTGTTCTTCCTTGCTTTCCAAGCACCATCCTTTCAGTACTTCGTTTGTATCAACGTCTTGAACGAATACATCTGTAAAATGATAATGATATGTCTTGTCGTATGCATCAATATGTCTTACATTATCCTCTGTGCGATAATACACGCAATCAAGAAGCGGTTCTCCATTATCGTCTTTGTGTGTGATAATCTGATAGCCATCTTCATACGAGAATAGCCTACTTTTTACTTCGTTATCCTCATTCATGTAAACGAGTAAGCCCACATCACCATAACTCTGCTGAATACGTATAGCTTGCATTTCGATACCATCCTGATTTGTCTCTTTCCAATGCCACTTGAAATCGGCAAAGTTCTTTTTGAGCTTATCAGTCGGATTGCTGTCATGCAAGATATGATTACGTTTATTACCACCTAAACAAAGAGCCTTCTTGTCAACAATACGCTGTTGCATAGGAATGCCAAACTTCTTAAACTCAATCTCGCAATAACTGCCATCATCAAGCTTGCAGCATATAGAAGGTAAGTTTGTATCAAACAATACCCTGTGAGAATAAGGGTCTAACTCCTTTGCAAAACGCTCTTGGCTAACAACTATCTTGCTGATATTCGGAAGCTGTGCCTCTTTACGGAAGTTTGTCTTAATATCCGAACCATCAGAAGAATCATTGATGGTAATAGAGCGCGAACCCCTCAAAAACGGCTTTTTCAGAAGCAATTTCTGAGGATTCTCCAAAAAATCATTAATTATATCTTGTCTCTTTCTACTCATCGTTATTGTCGTTTAATGATGGTTTAACATCGTTGCTATTTTGTGAATCGTTGTTCTCTTGTGGGTCAATCAATCCATAATGTCTGCAACAAGCTTTTTTTGAAGCCCAGTAGTTACATTCTCTGTTTGTAGTAGGACAAACAATATCGTGTTTGCTTGGTACTACGATGATTCGCTTCTGCTTCTGTGACTCTTCCATTTCAAATTTGTCATTCAGCTTTACACGTATATCAGTCTGCATCTTCAATGCATCTTTCGGTTCAAGATTTCCGTCACTAAGAGCTTGGTCTATCTTGTCAAGCATTTTGAGAAGCTCATTTTTGTTCTCTTCCTTGGTAATAGCGTTGTTATTCACATTGCCGATACCGAAAGGTTCTAGAACATCTAGCAGTTTCTTGAATCGTGGAGTTTCGTAGAATTTCGCGGCATCCTTTTCACTCTTACGATAAGCAAGACGATACGCTAAAGTCTTATCTTCCAATGCGTCACAGAGGATAGCAAACACAATGTCTTTCTCATCGCATTTATCCCAGTCAATCCGCACGGATTCAAGAATCATTTTTATATTTTCTTTTTTCAGCATATATTCTAAAATTAATAGTACAACGTATCATCATAAATACTCTGAGCATTAGGATTTTTTTCTTCAACTTCTTTCTCTGCAAGTCTGAATCCCTCCTGTAGCTCGCTACCATACTCCATATTCAAACATGGGTACATTCTCATTGCGCAAGGGTCAAGCAAGTCCATAGAACGGTCTTTTCCAAGATTTCTGTTCATTTCCTTCTTGCTCTGCAACTTCTTCTTTCCGCTCGGCATCTTGTCAAAGCGAACTACTGCGCATTCTTCCATGAACTCATTCTGCATTGAAACTCTGTATTTGAGGTTTTGATGCGTATAAACCGCATTTGCAACCTTATCAGAGAATGTAAGCTGTCCTCGCTTAATCATGTAGCTCAGTCGCAAGTAACATAGGTCTTTTATTGTCATAGCTGACAAGTAATAAACTCCCATTGCCTTTGCTGCTGATATGTAAGGGATAGCATCTGGTATATAGTCGTTGAAATACCTACCTGCCGTGGCATCATAGATAATATGGCTCTCTGCTACTCCCTCGTTAGCCGCAAACAGCCTAGCTCTTTCAGCATTGATTCGCGGTGTTGAATGCATAACGATTTCGTAATTGACAACGTGGAATCCATTCCACGACAACATCAGAGTATTATCCTTTCCGAAATCTGCCAAGTCGATTGTTATCCATTTGTCACCATTTACGGCTGGGTCTTTAACGAAACAATCTCTTGCCGCTTGGCTTGGAATCGGAATATCCTCTTCTTCTTCGGGGTCAACATTGAAGTTACCCTCCATAAGAGCTTGTGCCATTCTGCCGCCCGATGCCGCTACAGAACCTAAATAGCCAGAGTTGTTTTCAAGCATCTTCTTGTTTGAACCAAGTTTACCTTGATAGAAAACAAAACTCTTAATCATTACTTCATATCCAAAGTTGCCGCCAATGGTTTTAAGCTTTCTGTCTATATCTATCTTACATTTTTCATAGACTTCTCGCTTAGACATTCCCCAAACAACATCCTTAACAGTCGGTCCTGCACAATAGAAGTATCTGACTACACCATCACGCTCTGGGATGATAAAACCGTCTGAGCCAATATACCAATCAAGAAATATTCTCGTCCAGTGGCTACGCTTCGGGTTAAGTGTTGCAAAGAACTTACCTGTAAACGTCTTGCTCTGACCTCTGTTTCGGGTCATAACGTATGAGAAAACTTCCCAAGTCATCTCCGTCAACTCGTCAATCGCAATCAAATCGTACTCCCATCCTTTCGCGCGCTCTCTCAACTTATCCATATTGGAATCGTCAAGATACGTCAAATCGACAAACGTTCCATTCGGAAATGTAACGCGCGGATTCTCGCTCTCTCTGATTTTCACATAATCAGCTCCGAATATCTGTTTAAACTTCTCTACGAATCCTCCACCTGCTTTTTGATTACCAAGTGAACGGCGTGAAATCATTGCACGAAAATCTGGGTCGGTCATTAACGGCTCTGCCATCGCAAGTACAAGACCATACGATTTGCCTCCTCCGAGATTTCCGCCACCAAAAACAACGTCAACGTTGCTACTTGCAAAGGACATTTGAAAGCCCTCTTGTGGTCTGATTTCTACATCTTTATTCGTGTTCATGCTGCAAAGATACCTAATTTATAATATATAATAGAGTGAAATTAATTCTATATTTGTTACGTAACAAATAGAGTTTCTAAAAACCTATAAATCACCACATTATTTAATTATCTTTGCAGCAGAATTTTAAAAATTAGTAATATGAAGTTTACAAAACAACAACTTTTAGACACCCTAAAAGCAAAACTCACTGCAAACGGAAAACACCTTTCCATCAGTGAAAAGACAATCAAGAGTTTGAGTGATTCCCACTTTGACCTCTTAGTTGGTGAAGATACAGAGTTAGATGATTTGGTGAAGAAGATTTTGCCGCAGTATGTTTCCCTTAACGGCAACTACGAGAAGGACAATGCCGACTTCATCAAGAAATGGAACGATGAGCATCCCGACACCAAGCCAAATCCAAAGGATGATAACAAAGAGCCTTCGGATGTTGAAAAGAAGCTTTTGGAACGCTTGGAAGCTCTAGAGAAGAAGGATGCCGAACACGAAGCATCTAAGCTTGTATCACAGAAACGTAGTGAACTTCTCGCCAAGTTCAAGGAGAAAGGCATCAACGACAGCAAATGGATTGACAAGTACATGAACAAGTTGAACATCACTAAGGACTCGGACATCGAGCAGGAATTTACGGATGCAGAGGAGTTCTACAATCTCTCTCATTCGAAGCCAAACAACAACACTCCAGGTAGTGCTGGCGGTGGTGACAATGACAAGGCTGACGATTTCTCAGATGTTGTGGGTATCGTGAACCCTGACGCAGGCGAATAACATTATTCATTCACTATTAAACAAATTTACAAATTATGGCAGCAGCAGATGATTTCTATTTGAAGCATGGATATGGCGGTCACTTTGGCGGTCGTACACTTATCCAAGCACATGGTAAGATTGGCGGTCATAGAAGCGTTTTCATTAACCTCGTAAGCGGCAACAAGGACGCATTCGTTTACCCTCCTTTTGGTGGTGTTATCACAAATCCGTTCAAGGGTCGTGCTAAGGCTTACGCAGGTGATTTTTGCGAGTATGACCCAGACACTTACGGCAAGAATGGCGGTCAGACCGTCAAGATTTTGAAGTATTACGAGTTGGCAAAGGATGTCACAGCAGAAGACTTGACAATCAATCTCGTAGATGATGGCTACCATCACATTCCTTTTATCGGTGATAACATTATGGTCGCTCCATCAACTCTTACTGGTACTGGTACTGGTCTTACAGTTACAGGCGTAACCAAAGGCACAGAAGGTGGTGCAAACGTATTTATCGTAACTCTCGGTACAGCTTTTGGCGCAACCGCAAAGAAGGGCGATATTCTCGTTGAGGCAGCAAAGGCAGGTGCGAAGACTACAGCAATGGTTACCAATCCTAACGCTTACTTCGATAAAGATAACGACTTCTTCTATGACCCTAACTTGTCAACCAATGTTGAAGAAGGTGAGGGTGCTCAGTACTCTTATACTCCAGCATTGATTAAGGATTCAAGAGTAATCTTGAACTTGGCAAAGTGCAACAAGCTTCCACCAGCCGTACTTGCGATGAACACAAGAACAGAGAACGGATGGTTCGGATTCTAACCGCTCCAATTCAATAGGATAACAATAGGATAACATATCATTAATTTAAGTATTCAGGATATGCAACAATGTGATTTTAATAATTCGAGATACGCCAAGTTGTTCTCTTCTAAGGATAACATCAACTTTCTGAGAACCTTCTTGAACACCAAGGGGTTGCTCTATACTAACTATGGCTGGTATCTCACACAAGGTCGTAGAGCTTCTATGCCTACACCTACAGACTACGATGGCGTGGCTTCATTCAGCATCAAGTCTCGCAAGGCAGAGGCAGCTCCTTTGATGCACCTTCGCGCTCCGCTTGGTGATGCTCCAGAAATGGACAACGAGGGCTTGGAGATGTACACAGGTACAATTCCAGACTTCATCGGTTACAAGTGGTCTGAAAACGCAAGACAACGCGAGTACAAAGAGAAACTTTTTGAACAGTTCGGCAACGATGCAGACCTTATGGCTGCTTGGGTGCGCGATGTTGTTCAGGTAGGTAAGAACTCAGCAGAGGCAACACTCTCTAACTTGACAGCACAGATTATGACAACTGCAAAGATGAGTTGGAAGGGCAAGGGTGAAGGTTTGCAGCAGTTCTTGCAGAAGGTTGAGCCATTCCCAACAGAGAACCGCAAGAAGGCTGGCGCAAAGGCTTGGACTGACCCAGACTGCAACCTTATCTCACAGATGAGAAAGATTGAAGACGATTATCGCGATGAGCGTGGCGGTACTGAGATTTCTCTCGTATGGAAGATGACTCGCAAGATGTACCGTGATGTATTCTTGCAGAACAAGGAGGTTAAGGAGTGGTATATCAACTGGTGCAAGGCTCACGACCGCGCATATACTGCTAACATGCAGATTTTGGACGAGGACTTCAAGAAATCACTTTCCGACATGACAGGTCTTTCTCCTATCGAGATTGTCGTTGAGAAGGAGCGCAACAAGACTGTTACAACTGACACATTCGTGCAAGGTTGGGATGATAAGATTGTTGTACTTTGCCCTACTGGTGATAGCGTTGAGTTCAAGTGGACTCCTATCTACGACCAGACACTTCAACAGAAGTATGGCGCAAAGAATATTGATGTTTCTTGGGCTTCAATCGCTGACGGACTCGTAACCGTAGGAAACTACGCAATGGATAACGGTCAGTTCCGCGAGTGGCAGACTAAGGTCATGATGTCGGCTTGCCCTGCACTTCTCGACTTTATGAACCACGTAATCATTGATACCTCAACAGCAGGTAATTAATGGTGGTTCACTCACAATATACGATAACATTTAATTCATTTATCTCTCAATGGCAGCATCGAAGTTTGACATATTGGACTATCTGAGCGGCATGACTAACTTTGTCTTTGACAAATCGGCATTAAACAATGTCGCTTTGGATTGCGGCGTTTCTGATGTTGAGTCTTATTTGGACTTGACAGAAGAACAGAAAGACAGATGTAAGATTGCACTCTTGGAAAAGATTGTATTCGGTGTCTATCAGACAGCATCGACCACAAATCAACATGGCGCATATACTCTTACAGTAGGTGCTCAGACCATTACATCGGCTGCATTGCTGAGTATCAAATCAGAACTCAAAAGACTTTACAAGAAGTATGGAGAGGATGATAAACTTGATGCTCTCAATGAAACCGATGGAGAGGTTAAATGGATTGAAGAAACAGATTGGTAAGCTATGTACACTGACAGAAATGCTTTGGATGAATATGCCTATCATGGTGTGTTCTACCGCTCGGAACAAAAGCCGAAAGAAGATGGTGACCTTATCGGAGACGATGGGGATATGTTAGGCGATACTGATACTAGTGCAGATGAGTCAGAAACAGAAAATGTAGAAACTATCATTTTTGAAACTGATTGCGATATTCAGGAAACCAATAAGCTGTTTAATTCGGGCGTAGTTACGTTAGGATATACAATCTATTTTCCGATGCCAACGAAAGATGGAGAAGACGGAAAAGATGAAGAATATATTCCTGAAGGTTTGAATGCTGGCATTCGTTTCCGTGGAAAAATGTACGGAATGGACGTTGACGGAATGGTTATTGGCGTTTATCCGACACAGATGCACGGATGTGTAGCTTACATCAAGGGTACTGATATTTAGTTTTTTTTTCATAAGGTAAAATGTATTTAGGATAACAAGGTATGGCACAGAGGATTAATCGCAGATTGTCTCGAATTGAGAATTTCTTTTCGATGCTTCTTACTAAGGGGAAAATCTCAGACAATATATTTGTTGGAGAATTGCCACCTACAACTAGTAAGAACTGGGATGATTTTGTCAATGTGGACGTAGGTCAGCAAAGAGATTATGGCGGTTATTCTTCTGGCTATGCTAACATTTATCTCTATGCAAGACCAAAGGGAACTCCACTTAGAAAGAATGTAAAGTTACTTGACAAAATGGAGGGTATTCTCGACGATGTGATTAAACACTCTAATAATAAGGACTATACAATTCAAGTTCTTTACCGTGATAGCGGATATGATTCAAATCGTCAGTTCCATTTTCAGATAATTTCTGTTTCAGTTATCGCAAGATAAATATATAAAATCTATTAAACGTAACATTTAAAACTCATTATATTATGGCGAAAAAGGTTATAAATACTGGTGCTGGAGCTGTCAAGTTCATCAAGCCAGATTATATTGTTGCCACATTGTTTGATGGCACAGAGACCGATGAATCTGCTCCAAAGGGTGATTCTTACATTCTTGAGGATGTTATTGAGAACACTACATCTATTTCACAAGATGATAACGATACCACCGATGTTGAGTGTGAGACTTCTGATTCTCCTATCATTTCCATTGTTAAGCTTGGTAAGCGGCAGTTTGCAGCAGAGATTGGTGATACGCAAAAGGAACTTTTGACTGCATTGTGCGACTTTACAGACGATGCAACAGGAAAGAAGACTTTTGCACCTTCGATTTACAAAGAAAAGTATGCAAAGATTGATGTTGTACAGGTTCAACCTAATGGAACTACAATGGAGGCTTACGTTCTCCCAAAAGTTCAGCTCAATTCTAAGTTGACTATTGAATCTCTCAATTCAAACTTGGCTCGTATTGCATTGGCTGGTACTGCCAAGGATATTGCGCTTACCGTTGGTGCTAAGACTGTTCGCACACCATTCTATGTTGACCACAACTATTCATTGCCAACGGCAACTGAGTAATTTCGGTTCTTCAACAATTCTCGACTATATACAAGGGGCGGCGGCTTTAATGCTGTCCGCTCCTTTTTAAGTTTTATCATTTATGGCTGAAACATTATACAAAAAAGCATTAAAGCTTATTACGAAGGAATTAGACAAGGATGCAAAGAATGTGTTAAGAGAATGTATTCAGGAAATTACGTACACACATCGAACATACAACCTCTATGATTCTTACGGATATGGCATTTATGTCGAAGGCAAGCTTGAAAAGATAGGTTACTTATCATCCTCACCAAAAGCATCCAAAGGCAAGAATTGGTATGGAGAAGAAATTAAAGGTCGTGAGGCGATAAACGAATATCTCAAAAACGATTATTCCCCTAGTGGAGTAATTGAATTGGCAGTTGTTGCTACCATGCCATACGCTAAGATATTGGAAGATGGCGGTGGTAATCTGAAACAATCTTACAGAGTTATTTCAATGTCGTTTCAAAAGCTACAAAACCTATCCAAGAAGTATAATGGAACAGTAAGTATGATTAGAAAGTAATTCATATATATGGGAAAAGTATATAGAGCACAAAAAGACCCGAATAAGGCTAAGAAACAAGCAGTAGAAGACGAGAACAATGTATTACCTAGTTCTCCTTTGTCTGATGCGGCAATGGAACGTCTGGCGCAAATTATGAATGATTCTCCTACAATTGTAAAACTACAAGGTACAGAGTGGGAGATAAGAGCATTGAAGCCTGGCACTCAATGGATGATTGCAGAGGAGGCTTGCAAGATTGTCAAGGGCGAAAACTTATCAATGGGTGACGTTATCAAGGAGTTTGCTATCAACATTCCATCGGTGGCAAGAGTAATCACACTATCCTTGCTAAATGACAAGAAACGCATTGATTCTGAGGAATACCAACAAGTTTACGACCAGTTGCTTTGGGGAGACTATGACATCAAGGATTGGGCAACATTACTCGTTGAGATTCTCAATTTGCTAGATGTGGATTTTTTCTTCGCGAGTACCAATGTGATTCAGACCGTCCGCAATCAAGCTCTGATGAGGAAGAAACAAGCAACCGAATTATCCCATCACGAACAGAATACGGACAAATGATAGATTTCTTACGTGCCAACACATGGTGCTCGCAAGAAGAATATAAGTGGAGAATGACCATTCCGCAGATTCGCCTTGCGTCTATGGATTTTACTCATTTAGAGAAGATTTCGTCAGACAAAGACAAAAATCAGGAGAACGACAAATTAAAGAATGCAAAGGTTATCAATGGTGCAGAGGATTTACGAAATCTCAATGACCTTGGAATACCTATTTTATAAACTCTTAAACTTTTGAATTATGGCAGATTCAGCATTAGGCAGTGCTCTTATTATACCAGAGTCTGCATTGAAGAAAATCAAAGAGGCTGATGATAAGTTGCAGAAGTTACAAGATACGGCTAAAAATACCACGTCTAGTGTAACACAATCTTTCAAGGATATGTCTGTTGGTACTAAGCCGTTCCTTAATTCTTTAGACCAAGTTATAGCAAAACTCGCAACAATCAACGCATCTGCTTCAAATGCAAGCAGTGGTATCTCAAACGTAGGTGCGAGTGCAAGTAACATGAACAATAACATTACGTCAGCAGCACAGAACATTCAAAATATGGTAGCACAGCTATCTAAGATGAATGGTTCTGGCACTAGTGGTATTATGCAAGCGGCACTTGCATTTCAGAGATTACAGGAATCTGCAAAGGGTGCTAGCGGTATGAATATTGCTGAGTTAAAGCAAGAAATTGGTTCTATTGAAAGTATGTTGCGAGATACAACACAAAATCTCACCAAGGCAGACCAAGATGCACTTATTAAGCGAAAGAAGGCATTACAGGATGAGTTGAGATACCAGCAGCAGATGTATAATGAACGTGCTGTTGCTTTTCAGAAGGCTCTCGATAAGATGGTGAGTGCGGAGCAATCATACAACAACAAACAGAGAAAAGCATACGCTGATAGGGCAAAAGACTATCAGACAAGAAACAATAAGACAAATACCACCTATCAAGGTGCGCTCGATTTCTCTGCTACTGCAAATACGCTCAACCGCCAAGTACGCGCTATAGAATATCTGAAAGAGGCTCGTATGAAGTTGTCTCAAACCGATGCTGATTATAAGCGAAAATTGGATATTCTCAATGCTGCAATTGAGCAACATAACAAAAACTTGAAAGAGGCTGGTGTTAATTCTCGCGCGTTGACCGAACAAACATCATATATGGCTGGATATATGTCACGTTGGGCACAGCGTATGGCATTTGCATTCTCAGTGGGTTCTGTCAAGAATTTTGTCGAGCAGATTGCATCAGTCAGAGGTCAGTTTGAACTTTCAGAGCGTTCACTCGAAGCTATCTTGCAGAACAAGCCAAAGGCAGACGAGATTTTCAACAAAACAGTAGAACTTGCCGTTAAATCACCTTTCCGTATCAAGGACTTGGTGGATTACACACGACAACTTTCCGCTTACCGAATTGAGTCTGATAAACTTTATGATACAACCAAGCGACTTGCCGATGTTTCAGCAGGTCTTGGCGTTGATATGGGAAGACTTATCCTTGCATACGGACAAGTCAAGGCTGCTGCATACCTTCGCGGTTCTGAGGTTCGTCAGTTTACCGAAGCTGGTATCAATATGTATGGTGAGTTGCAACAATACTTCAAGGAAGTTAAGGGAGAAGCGTACACGACTGCACAGATTGTTGATATGATTTCCAAGCGTAAGGTTACATTTGAGGATGTTGAGGCAATATTCCAACGCATGACCGATAAGGGTGGAACATTCTACAATATGCAAGAGATTCAGGCTGAAACTCTCCAAGGTAAGATTTCCAACTTGAAGGATGCTTTCGATGTGATGCTCAATGATATTGGCAAGGCTAACGAGGGTACAATGAAGGGAATGGTAAGCTGGGGTACTTCTCTGCTTGATAATTGGAAGACTCTTGCAGAGATAGGAAAATCTCTTATACCTATTCTTATTGCTATAAAGGCTAACTCTATGTTTGCAAAGACTAGTCTCGGACAAGCTTTTTCGCAAGCATCTGGCACAGGTATCGTGAGATACAAGGCTCTTTTCGTAAATTCCTTAAATGGAATGAAAAAAGCTCTTAAAGATTTTGGCGGTCTCGTTAAAAGTTCATTATCAGGTATAGGTGTAGGTCTCGCTATTTACGCTGTAGCAGAAGTAATAACTACCGTTTATGATAAGATTTCCAAGTACAACGAAAATGTACGTAAAGCCGAAGAAGAAACCATAAAGGCAAAGGGCGCAATAGGTGCTTTGGCTGGAACGTACAACGACCTAGCAAATGCAGCCACAAATGCAAATAGCAAATTAGAAGGAAAGGATTTAGAAAAGAATGTCGAAGATAGACGTACAACGTTACAAAAGCTTATTGATGCCGCATCAAAAGACGGACTGACTTTTAAAATCAATGTAGATAGTCTCGATGTAAACCAACTTAACGCTACTTTCAGTAAGGTTGAAAAAGAGTATAAAGATTTCATTGATAGCATTGAGGTTATCAGAAGAAATTACGCCAAGAATGATGCTTGGAACACTTGGTTTACTGATGGACTTGATGATGATGCAGACGATTACAAAGATGCTGTGATTGATGCTCTCGCAAAGTCTTCACAAATGGAGAGAGTTGTAGCAAACATTAACGCGAACTACAAACAAGCCACTTCGACTACAAAGAAATACTTTGATGAGATACGTGCAGGTCAAAAGGATAACGAATCCAACATTGACTATATGACACGTATGTATGAGTTGATAAAGAAAATCAACATAGCACAAGGCGGCAGTGACTATAAAATGCCATCCTTTATTGGTACTTCGCAAGCAGATTTCAATGACCTTATCCGTGCAATGAACAGCGTGCAAAATAAGGCGCAAGAATTGAACAGCGAATTTGATGCAGTATTTGGAGACCTTAGAAAAAAATATAGCAATAACCCTATAAAGATACAGGGCGTAATTGACAGAATTGCAGCCGAGCGCGATTGGAGTCAATACGAGAGAGACCTTGCATATAGACACTTTGGCATCAATGTGTATATTGATAGAGCCAATATGGATAAGCAAGTATCTTGGGTTGATGATTATATCAATGATTTCTTTGCAAAGAAAAAGTATGGCATTAGCCTCGTTGTCAAGGAAATTGATGACGATAAGGCTTTTGAAGGTTTTCTTGGGAAAGGAGACCAAGCAGCAAAGGCTGCAAAATCTTGGAAAGAAGTTGAAAAGAGACTCGCTGCTGTTGGCAAAAACTCGCCTACAATAACAGTTGATGATACTATCAGAAAGATATTCAAGGCTGGTGAAATTGGAGCAAACCAAATGGTAATTTCTGTAGCCAAGGTGAGAGCCAAGGTTAGGGAATTGAAGCAAGCCGCGACTCAGCAAGCGTTAGCTTTGGGTGTTAACCCTTTTGAGGGTGATGCTAAAAAAAATAGAATCAAGCAAGATAAGGCACAAAGAGACATCTTGCAAGAGCGTATTTCCCTGTTAAAGGATATGAACTCTAAATACAACGAGTTGATTAAGACGGAATCAAAAGAGACCGCATTATCTGCTACTCGTAAGTATTTTAAAGAGGCTGCGCAAAATGTAGGATGGAAAGCTTCTGATATTCTGCCAGACGATGCATCTGTGGCAAAACGCATTCGTGAGATTGGCTCTCAGTACAAGGAATTGACAAAGCGAGGTAACGCATTCCGCATTTCGGCAGACATTGATTTGAAAGTTTCTGAGAAGGAATACAACAAATTAAAGGATGATATATCTAGAAATGTCAATGATGCATTCTCTCAGATGGACTTGTACAAAAAACTGAAAGATGAGGGTATGTCTGATGAGCTTATTAAGTCTATGTTTGGAGACCTTACGAAGTCGTTTGATGAAGTACAGGAAGACATAAATAACGAGTTTAATAAGTATATCATCAAAGATTACGAAACTCATTATGGTAAAGATTTCACAAAATGGGGCGATAAGGTTATTCAGCAATACAACTCTGATTTGGAGAATACCGCAGATGTCATAAAGAAAAAGTTTGCTGGTAGTGATGTTGAAAAAGAATATCTCAACCAGACACAAAAGCTCAATCAAAAAATCGAGCAAGACACGACAGATACTGCTCAAAAACTCTTCAATGAGTATAAGCAACGCCTGTCAGACCAGTTGCAGCTTGATAGAAAATATATCGCGGATAGAACAGCAATAATGAAGAATTTCTCTGACCCTGAAACTCAGAAGAAATTACTTGATAATATTGACCTGGACTACAAAAAGAAGACTGGCGAAAATACTTGGAAAGATTTCAAAAATAGCGACATGTATGTTCGTCTGTTTGATAATCTAGACCAAGTTTCTTCTAAGGCACTTGATGCGATGGCAGAAAGACTGCAACAGTTGCGTACAGAGCTTAGAGACCTAGACCCAACAGAGTTGAAGACTATTGCAGAACAGATTAATAAGGTCAATGAAGTTCGCAATTCACGCAATCCTTTCAAGGCTTTCACTAGCGGACTTAAAGAAATGATTAAGGCAAACAAAGACTTAAAGGAGTCTGGCGGCGTGGATAAATACGTAGAGCTTAACGGACTTAGAGCAGATTTGACGAGCAAATTGCAGAACCAAAATGCTTATGTTGAGTCTTTGGAACAGGAATATAACGAACTGACAAAGAATAAGGATGCGAACGAAAGCGTTGTTACAACCTTAAAGTTGAAGTTAGCAACCAACAAAAGCATTCGTGATTCTTTGAAATCTCAGTTAAACATCACCGATGAGCAGATTACAAAGCTCGGAACGATTATGACTGAGGAAGAGCAGGCAGAAGCTAAGTTCTCAAAATCCGTGACGGATATTACGAGTGTTGTATCTACGATGGCAACAGCATTCAATGGATTGTTTGAGGCTTTGGGCGGTTCAGATGAACAACTCGAAAACACTCTTAGTGTCGTTGACAATATCGGTCAAGCAATCGGTTCGTATTATAGCGGAAACTATGCAGGTGTCGTATCGGGCGCAATGGGCGCGCTTACTGGCGTAGCTAAACTCTTTAGCAACGAAGGAAAGATTGATAAGGAAATTGCACGCCAAGAACGCGCTGTAAATTCCTTGCAACACGCTTACGAAAAGCTTAAAAAGAGTATGGACGATGCCTTTGATACGCAAAAGCTCTACGAATACAACCAAAAATCGGTCGATGCACTTAAAAAACAGCAGAAGGCGTACCAAGCAATGATTAATGCAGAGCGCGGTCGCAAGAAGCCCGATGAAGGTAAGATTCAAGAATGGGAACAGCAAATTGATGATTTGAACACTACAATCAAAGAATTAGGTGAGTCTATGACGGAAGCACTTGGCGGTTTCGGTTCTCAGTCTAACTATAAATCTGCTGCTGAAGCTTTCTCGGAAGCGTGGGTAGATGCTTTCAATGAAGGTAGTGATGCACTCGAAGCACTCAACAATAAGTTTGACGAGTATTTCAATACAATGCTCACCAAGCAGTTAATGAATAGAGCTACTTCAAAATACATTCAGCCTATCCTTGAAGCATTCGACAAAGCGGTATCTGAGGGCAGCGAAGGTGGAAACAATGGTCTTGACGTTACCAAGAAAGAACTTGAAGGTATCAAGGAGCTGAAAGACAAGAATCTTGCATTATTCAATGAGTATGCAAAGAACTTGATGGATGTTCTCAACGTCAAACCTGCTGGCAGTTCAAATATCTCTGCTTTGCAGCAAGGTATTCAGTCTGTTACAGAATCAACAGCACAAGCGTTGGAGTCGATACTCAACAGCCTACGATATTATGTAGCCACTCAACAAGCAGATGTCCGTATCATTCGCGACACTCTGTTAGAGAAGCTCGGCAATAGTATCAACGCGATAACACAAGACACTTCAAGCAGTCCTGTACTCATTGAGTTGAGATTGCAGACAACAATACTTACTGATATTCGCGACACCTTGGCTAGCTGTGTAAAGGGCGGTCACAAGCAAGGAAGAAATGGTATCAAGGTATTTATGAATTAGTTTTCTGTGTTCTATATATAAAATTAGGGCAAGCTCGGTTTCACAACTGAACTTGCCCTTTTTAATCAACATAAATCTAACTAAACCTTAACTAATATAAAAGTAAAATTACACTTTATGTCTGTGTTGTACCGCCGTACACTCTGTAAACAAGAAAATAATATAAATATTTTTACCAAACTTTGCTATTTAAATGAGCTGTAAGACGTTATTTTTGTTCGTCCTTACAACTATTCCACTCTGATGTGTAAACGTGCCCTAACGTCATATTTACATCATCGTAGCCAATGATTTTAACATCATTATCCTCTCCGTACTCTATAAGGTCACATTTTCCTTTGCATTCGATGCGAACTTCACTCCTTCCGCACACATAAATGCGAGTAACCATATTTTCAGGAACTTCAATTTCCAAATCCTTGCAGTACGCGACAAGAATAATCGTAGAGCGCGCCTTGATAACTCCATGAGCACCTATATACATTTCGCTAGTATATCCGTGCTCATTACATTGGTAGAATCCATTAGCAAACTCACCAAACTCTTTCAAAAGGTACTCTTTTGACAATCCCCATCCGAAAGCAATAGAATCAGCCATAAACTCAATTCCGTTTGAATCAAGAGCCATATTTACCAATTCTCGCTTACTCGCGGCAGAATCCCATTTCCCTTTATATTCTCCGCACAATCCCAATCTTAGGGCATTTCGCTTCAACGTCAATAATTCATTGCTATTCCCCATACCATTCTCTCAATCTATCGTTAATTAAAGTGTTCACATACGCATAGGTTTTATCGTACCCGACAAGCTCGTGGCACTTGCGGACACATCGCATAGCAGATTTCTCGTTGATGTCCGCGCGCTGTGCAATAACGGCATAGGAAAAACCATACCGATTGTGTAGAACGTCAAGAACAAAGTTTCTTGCTACCGCTCTCGCAAAAGGAATGTTAGTATTGCCGACATATAAATCATCTGCATTCACTCCTTCCTTTTCCTCAGTACTCATAGCCGTGTTCACTTGTTCGCAAACCATCCGCTCTACCTTATCCATTGTATCATTACCTAAGTATATCATAGCCGTTATATCTTATTTTTATCTTTATAAACGTAACCTACCGTATCACAAGGGTATTTATCATCTGGTGATAAAACACCTGCATCTTCCATTTTCTGTCTAAAATCCACAGAAACCATGGGAACTAACTTGTGTAATCTAGAACCATCGGCGGCAGCCCAAATCGGCTTTAGATACTGAACAGGATTCTTAACCTTTACACCATCCCATTTGATTCCGTTCTGAATGAATGGTATAAAGATACCGTCTCGTTTCACTCCGTTAGCATCACACATCCTTACAATCCTGTAATCTCGGAATAGTCCGTATTTCAGTTCTATATACCATTCATTATACATAAGCTATTCCTTTCCTTGATTAAGAGCCTCGGCTGCTTGCTCTGCCAATATTGCCTGCTGACCGTGCTCAAAGTTCTTCTTCAAGTCTTCCTCTGTCTCTTCGGAAACTGGAGTGTTCATTACAGTTTCCAACTTTTTCTGCATACGACCGATGTAATCAAGTTTTTCTTTTGCAAATTTTGCAGCATCATCTGCATCAGTGAACGCTGTAATCGGATGAGTAATGTTGGCTTCTGTGATGATAACCATACTATCAAGCATATCCTGATAAGTAACATCTGTCTCAGGGAAAATATCATTTTCTTTTCCCTTTACTTCGTTCTTCATCGCGACAAGATTCTCAAGCCACGCGAATGTTGTAGTGGTAAGCGCGTGTCCTTCCATATCAACACCGCCCCAACGCTTAAAACGTGCTTCAAATCCAATATGTGTGTGGAAAATAGCACAATCCTTCAAAATTACGATGAAGAAATGACCGAAGTCGGTAACGCTTTCAACATCTTTTCTGTTGATTCCGACAACAACTTTAAGCAAACCTGCATTGTTGTCAACAGTCTTCTTTTTTGCAATTCTAGCCATAACTATATATTTATTTTTGTTCTACAATCGTTTTGTACTCGAAACTAATGCAAGATGGATTCTCCTCAGAAGTAAACCTAATCTCATTAGGGTCATTGCAAACCCCATCCTTGAAGAAGAAACAATCCTTGCAAGTATATACCAGCGGAATAATATCTCCGCAAGCATCATCGTCAGGATTTGCGTCTGTATATAAGTCTTTGCCCAAGCAATATGGGAACTCAGAATCTTCATCATTCAACAATACGCAATCCTTACAAGTGTATTTAGTCTGTGCCATGCTCCAATAATTTTATTTCGTCTTGGATATAAAATACCGCCTTACGCAAGTCCTCAATGCGCTTCTCGGTCTTTGTTTTGTTGCAATCCACCTTATCCTTGCGCAAGAGATACTTGATAGCGTTCCCTGTATTGAAGTCAAGATGTCTGCAAATATCCAAAGGCTCAACACCGCACAAATCCTTCAACCAAGCGTAATGGGATGGGTGAGATACTTGCTCCGTCTTTTTGTTTGCAGATTCTCCTTCACCTTTCGTTACTATATCGAACTTTGTACCAAACATCATAATATCTTCCTCGCGAAAACGAGCGACATATTTGTAATCTGTGCTAACAGATGTACATATATAAACATCAGCATCATTTCTCTCGGCATTGAACAGAATAGGGGTGCTGCCACTCTGAATACCTATCGGGTCAAAATTGCATTTTAAGCAATCATTTTTTGTGATATAAAATCGCAGCCCTACCTTAATATCTTCTTTCTTAATCATAAGCTATTTCTTGTTACTATTATAATAAAACGCTCTAAGAGCCATAACCTCTGATGGATTGTGATAAAGGATAATACAGAAATCACCATGTTCTTTTGTGTGAACCTTTCGTAAACCACATTCCTTGATAAATCCATCCTCACCAATATAAGGATTAAGAATTTCGCGAACCGCACTATTATTGCTTGGTTGAACAACAATAACGCCACCAGTTTTTCGAAGTTCTTCTAGTTTCTTCCACTGAACTTCGATATTTTCATCTCCACAGAATAAACCATAGCCATAAGGCTCTGTGATTTCTCTATCAATTCCCATTCCCAAAGGAAGGTCAATTACAATAATCGGTTTCATAAGCTATTTCTCCTTATCTTTTAGTTCAACGAAATCTCCAATACCCAAACGAGCCTTGTTGATGCAAGACGCAATCCAACCCATCAAGTAGGCAGAAGGCTCGCCGCCGTGTTCTAAGTCAGTATATTCCTCGATGGCATCGCAGACGTGAGAAGCTTCATGGCAGCAATAGTTCATCGACATAACCTTCTGACACGGAAACGACACAAGAACGCCTCGCCTTCTGTCGCTCTTTCTGACAGCATCGGAATACGTAACGCCGCCGTAATCAATATCGGGAGCCTTGCATTTGTCAAAACAGGAATCTATCAGCTCTTTCAGGTCTTTACCGATGTGTACCAAAAGCTTCAAAGGGTAGATTCCGTTTCCATATTCGTAATATCCTTTCTTCTTCATACCTCATCGTTTTTATGTTTCTCCCACACTGCTTTTGAAAAGACATACCAATTATCACAAATGTCTAGAGCAAGAACGTCTCCTTGATTAGTACATAAATCGTTTTTAATACCTTCAACATGAACAAACATCACTACTAAAGCATCATAAGGATTACTACGACCTTCTATAAACGGATTTTTAAAGAACTTGGTCTTGTATACACTAGTAACAATAGGCACTTGAAGAACATCTGAAATATTCTCTGTGCTAATCTCTATCGACTTCTTAAACTTCTTCATATTCTCAACTATTTATTATGTAATCTACCAATATGCCACTTTGAGCAAACCTTACATAAGTAAGGATGCCAACCAAGTGCCTTCAACCTCGGAATCTGATTCAGAAACTCCCAAGCATCATCCTCAGTCTCGTATGCAACCTTCGCCTTCCAAGAGTGAACCTTCTTAGTCCAATGTTCGGGGTCTGGTTTGAACGGCGGTACTTTATTAGGATTGTGATGGTTATTCCTCATAGCTCAATGATATTAATGCAACTATCATCAATCGCGATATAGCAATCAAGCGTCTCGCGTCTGTAACCACCGAAATCAATAAAAATTTCAGAATCATCACTTGCGCAAATGAACTCTTTGTTGGCAAGCAATTCATCCTTCGTGATGGTTTTCTTAACCTCACTAAAATAAATTCTGCCAACCATAGGTGCATTGATAATGCCGCCGACCTTTACCACATCATCATCCGATGTTATATATATGATAGGTAAATCACCTTTTGCATTCTCAAAGAACACGTTATTCAAAAGCTCTGATTTAGTCATAATCTGTTATTTTTTAGTTGATGATGGTTTGCGACCGCGTTTCTTTGTCGTGTCGCGCTTGCTAGCAGTGTAATCCAATGACGATTTCTTAGGTCTGCCTGGCTTTCGCTTTACAGGAACGGCTTCTTTATTCGGTAACTGCAACGTCTCACATTCCTCATCTTCGCCAAATTCGTTCTCGAACTCTCTTCCGTCACGCTTCTCTGAATCGGCATCATAGGCGCGCTTCCACTTGCGCTTGGCAACTTTTAACTGTTCTTTCTTGAACGCCTCTGATTCCTCATGAAGCTTATCATAGTCTATCTCAGGTGCATCAAACTCACCTTCAATACTGCATTCGGGAATTTTCTCAACGTCCTTTGATTCCATTTCCTGATGAATGCGGTCTTCCTCTGAAATGTATGGCTCATCGTCAACTTTCTGCTTATGACTGGCATTATACTCGTCAATGAACTCTTTAATTTCTTTCTTGGAGCATCCATCTTTCCTCATTTCTGCCAACTCAAACTCGAACTTCTGACGTTCAATGTCCTCAAATCTCGTTCCGTCCAAATCGCTTCCCTCATTGAGTACGTTGATTTTCTTGTTTTCCTCATCAGCTCTCATCTGTTTGTCAATGGCAATCTCCAATAACGCGTGATTAACGTCAGATTCTGTCATTTCATCGACCTCATAAGCCCTAGGGTCTTCACCAAGCTCGTTTTTCAGAAAGTTCTTCTTTGCTTCAATGCATCCGCTCGGCAAAAACTGAGCCTCATCAAGATACATATAAGGATGAATGCTCTTGATAGACATGATAGGACTCGGTGTGCCGAAGTCTTGCAAAAGCTTCATGTATTTGTCCGCATTCTGCTGATAAATGCAGTAGCATTCCTCCAAATTGCGCTTCTGAACAAGCACAACAGCCATTATCCAGAATGGGTCTTTACCATCCGTGTAGCGTTTCGGCAATCCCTTCGTCTGCAACGATGCCGCTTCTAACGCCCTGTCAAGTGATTCTTCCTTTATTCGCATATATTCTCAACTTTTAAATGATTACAACCCCTCGGAAGAACCATCGCTAATGGTATCGTCTTTCCTCAACTCCCATTCATCGGCAGTCATAATCTCCCAATGACCGCAAACGTCTTGCGCCAATACAGAACCGCGCTTCACCTGCTTGTGAGCACCTGCCATATTGACGGCAGTAACGCTGTAAAGCATATCGGTAACGTCCAAACCATCATCGACCGCATCGGTTGCTTTCTTGATGTCTGTAACGATAGGGCAGTCGAACAATGCCTTGATGTTTTCGCCCTTGACCTCAATTGATGTCTTGTATTTGTTCATAATTCGCATATATTTTAAAGCATCCACCGACCGTAGAAGGAACTCGAACCTTCTGTTTGCCTAGACTTGTATCTAAAAGACACGTCCTACCGCCTTGCGGATGCTGTCGTTTCTATTTTCCGCCATTCTTCAACCAACCTTCAATCGTGGTACTGTCACCATCAAACGACTGACCGAAGACGTTTACCAACTTTACCGAACAAAGCAGATACGGAATGTTCTTGATGTTATCCGTTGATGGCTCTGTAGCATCCTGCACCAAAAACAACGCTTTCTTCTGTCTGTAATCGTCATACCACAGGATAAGCGAACCCTCCAAGTAAGCATACAGACTATCCCATGCTTTCTCGGCAGCTTTTATCTGCTCAGTAACGGAAAGCTCAGTAGTTCCGTCAACATCATACCCGAACACGCAGACTGACAACGTAGCGTTGGTGCTCTCATGTCTAGCATTCGGGTCAACGAACACTCTCAATGCGTCATTCTCAGGATAGCTCTCGGTATATACGCCCTTCTGCTTACCCTTGGAGTTCAATCCTTCCAATGACTTGTAGCGGACAGAACCGCCGCCAAAATCATCCTCCAGACTCTTACGCAATCCGTCTGCCTTCCAAGCTCCCTGCTCGGACTTCAAGTAACGCTGTATGTAGAATTTCTTTTCTGCCATATTCCAAAGTCGGTAATTCGTAAATCAAACATTTATGCTGCAAATATACGCCAAAAAATCAAGCCAAAAACGAACTTTACATAGTTTAACAAATTGCAAATTTGTACCATTTTCCCCATATCCCCAATTAAATATATGTTATCCGCATAAATCAGATTTTTCATATTGAAAATTTAACATTTGAACTCTTTCCCATATAATAATAACACGTAAATAAGTAATTGTACCCTCGCGCGCAGCCGTAATGGGGGATGTCAACCCCCTGTATATAGTAAACTATATACTCATCCCCCAAGAAGAAGGCTTCGCATCAACCCCATATCAATATCACACGAAACTGCAATCCATATATAGCAAAAACGAACTTTAAAGTAGAAAGCAGTCTCACTTTTCCGCAAAAATAAAAATAGCTCAAAATTCGCGTTCTAAGACGTTCAAAATAATCTGGTGATAAACTACACCACGAAGCTGCATAAAACGCTACCTGACGCACAGAAATAAGCAAAAGTAGATACTATGAAACTTTATGCAAAAAGAAAAGTAGATATGATATTCTCAAAAATGCTCAAAATTCGGTAGAAAAGCTGAATTATTAAAATCACAGTATTTTACAAAAAAATAAAAAATAAAAAATAAAAAATTTTCGGACGAGAGCTGACCCACACTGCGAGTGCCAAAAACGGGGGTGTGGGGTGCAATTTGCCCTATATAGGTATAAATCACTGAAAATCAATATATTATTTGCGACAAAAACGGACGTTTTCGGGCAAAAACACCACAAAAAGCGGCTTTTTCGTTTCTGTTTTCGTTTTCTGTAATTTATCCAAAATAAGAGAAAAAGTGAGAAAACAAAAAGTAAAAAGATAGAACGTTTCTGTAGAGGTGCTGAGAAAACTCTAAATTCCCAAAAAGTTTTCTGTTTAGAATTAATCTAAATAAGAAACGACAACAAGAAAGCGAGTACAAACAGAGCGAAAAACCAAACATCAAACCTTATTTAGAATAATCTAAATAAAAGAAACGTATCAAATAATCGGCTGCAAACATCAAATAAAAGCGTTTTAGATGTTTTCCCTATATATAAGGTACGCGCCACTATCATATAAAAAAACGGCTGCAAAGGTAATTTTATGAGGCTGCAAAGGTGCAAAGATAGGGCAAAACAGATAAAAGCACACAATAACCACTATTTAACCTATCATATTGTAAGGTGGAGATTGCAATTTGTGTAAAGATTTAAGAAAAACCAATTATTTTCAAGAAAAAAGCGAGAAAAAGCGTAATTTTTTGCCTAAAAGTTTTGCAGATACATAAAATTGTCGTACCTTTGCATCGCAATCAAGAAACAACGAGATTACCTCCAAGCAGAGAAATCCTGTTATATCTATATTGTGTGTTCTTTGGCTTATTTACATTTAGCGTAATAAAATCTATCTTATATATTTGTGCGCTGCTATCTTATCATATAACGTATTACGTGTAATACAATATATTAGATATTAGATAACAACAATACCAAAATATAAGGTATACGGATAAAGGCTAACAAAGCGTATCGAGTGATATGTTGATGATACTATATAGTGTATCGGTTATTAGATTTGTTGTTTTCCGTCAAGGTTAAAAAACGGAAAACCCACTACCTTAAAAAAGTAGTGGGCGAATCAAGTTAAAAGAAAAACTAATAACTTATGATTACTTCCAAGCGGTTGCAAAGTTATTAGTTTTTTCCGATATAAGCAAATTAATTAGTAATTTTTAAATATTTATCTTATGGTAGTTTTTGAAAAATTGTCTTTGAACGCACAAAGAATGGTATTGTACGTAAACAATACACGTGAATTTTATGATGTTAAGTGTGAAATAACAAAGGTTATTGAGGAATATCTGAAAGCTAACAAATTTGTTAGTGTTGTTAGATTAATGAATAATGATACTTTGAAAGATTTAGTTTTCAAGTCTGCAAAGTATCATTTTAAGCATGATGGAGAAATGCCAACTCAAAAAGAAAGAAAGCAGGCTTGTGCTTATCTCGCTTGTACTATTATTAATACTGCAAAGGATAATTTGAACTTAAACTAATTGGAGGGCTATATATGACAAATAAAGAAATTGAAAGCTATAGAAATAGTTATAAAGTGGTGAATGGTATTGGTTTTTGCCGTGTGAATAATGATATATTCGGAAATCCCCGATATGTAGTGCATTTTCTCGCTTTTACTACTGACGAAGAAATGAGAAACGACAATTTAAGCCAAAGCCAATTGTATGCAATTGCCAAAAAGCGTGCAAATGATTTGGGCTTTCATGTTTATCGTGCTAATTGGTACGGCGGCGGCTTTGTCGGACAATCTTATTCTTTGATTGATACGGCAAACAAAATTAATGAGATAGTAAACAAGTAATAACAATAACCTTTGCACTCGCTTATTTGTGGGTGCAAAGGTACAAATAATATAAGGTATGAACACAAATACAAAATGGATAAGTACGAATTATCGCCATATAATGTTCTTTAATGATGCATTCACTTTTGAAGTTGAGGCTAAAAAAGCAAATATTAGCTTAGGTAGCCTTCTTGAAAAGCATACTCAAATGGTACACAAAGGATTTATAAACTCTTTCTGTGTGCTTGAAAATTCTAGTAATATGGTAGTATTGAAAGTTACTGCAAAGGTTGATAGGCTAACATCTTTAGATACTACATCATTAACTCTGGAAATTTGTAACATTAAAGATTAATTGGATATGGATATAACAATACCTTTTGTTTTCGCCCTTATATCTTACGTATTAGGCATTATTGTAGGGCGCAATTGGAATAAGTACGTAAAAGAGTAAATAACCTATTAAACGCAAAGAAAATGAGAAATATAGGCACAATAAAAGAATTATTAGAAAATGTTGGTAACTTCAATGGGTGGAGGGGTAATGTTTGCCTTTATTTTACCAAAAAAGAAGTAAGAGCATTAAAATGTTATGGAATAACTGAAAATATGGATATTAAACAAGCATATTTGAAAGTATCATAAAACATATTGGATAAGTGCAAAGATAGCCGGTATCTCTAGACTGTTCGATTCAGTTTGCGCCACATTAAATAATTAGCAATATGAAAGATTTAAAGAAATTAGCATTAATACTCCGTGCTTTGGGTATTACTGCAAAGGTAGAAAGCGAGCCTATTTATTTTGGTAGCGAATTAATTATTAACAATACATTTTGCTTTTGCAAAAAAGGTGATGTGCGCTTTGATATTTGGCACGAAGAAACAAATGAGTTTGAATTGCATTTTACATTCAAAAATACTTTGGTTTATGATACCTTATATTTGGATAGTCTTATTCAGGTAGTTAGCGAGATAACTAGTACTATCGCTAAATTTGAGGGTTAAATAATAGAGTGTGTGCCCTTATCTTTTCCCTTTGGTACACTTTATCAAGTGGGAAAAGATAAGGCTATATAGTGTAAATAAACGGCTAAAAATAGAAAGATATGAATAAATATAATAACTACACAAATGAACTGAAACGTATTGGAGTACCTAATTATGACGGAAAACAATATGAAGAGTATTTTAAAGAGATTGCAACCTCTTATGTACTTTGCAACCTTACAGGAAGGCAAATGGCTTATGTGGCTGTAAAGATGGCAGCACAAAAAGAATTTGGTTTTAATGAATGTATGAAAGAGTTTGATATTGCTTAAAAGTTACTATAGCCGTGAGTAGTTAGAGACTACCTCCAAAAGCGAGATTTGGCACGGCACAAATAAAGATAGGAGAAAAGGAAATGAAAAAGTACCGTTTATATGTTAAGTCTGAAAAAGACTTGAAAGCGTTAAATGAGAAAATTGCTATTGATAGCTTATTTTCAGTTGGTGAGACTATCACAAATAACCCTCTTCATATTGGAGAAAATATTTTCAGTGACAAACGTATTTTTGATAGTGTGAAAGAATATGCTTTTACACACAATTTCGTATCACTAACTTTATATCAGACTATCGAAGAGAAATTTGCGGTATTAAAGTCTGGATATGAGCAAATATTTGGTAACTTTGCTTTTATCCCTGCTGGCGGTGGATATGAGAATAACACTTTGATAAGTTACACTTTGGAATTTGCAGGTTATTCTTTTGTACGCACAAATGTAGTTAAGTTGTCTTTGTTCTATTTACGAAATCTCTTAAATGAATATACCTATTATGGTGGTGCATGGAGAGATAAGAAAAGTATGAAGACTATATTATATAATGAACTTTAAACAACTTGGATATGATAGAAAATGCAAATGTAGAAAATATAAAGAGTTGGCTAGAGGCTGAATATAATAGCCTTCACTTTGAACATGTAAGCGAGCAAAAAGAAAGCGAGTTAAAAGATAGATTTATTCGCTTTTATTGCAAGTTTGATAAACGTCTGATACGTATCAAGCGTGAAAAGATAAGCGTATCACCGATTAAAAATGGCGGTGTGCGCTTATCATTGGTAGCTTGGGGAAAATGCTATGGGCAATTTTATGAAGTGTAACTTTTAAACAATTGGATATATGACTACAGAAGAAATTAGAATGCTTACCAAAAATGAATTGGTAGCCGAATATGAACGTACCATTAAATGGTACAAAGAGCACAATATTAATCGTAATTTTAGCAAATACGCTGAAATGTTTTGGATATTGTTTGATGATGGAGCAAATTCCTATATGTGGGCAATTGATACCATTTGCAGTTGGTTTCCTGATTGCAACAAAGAAGAATTGGAAAAGGAATTGGATATGTATATTTAATAGTAACTAATATGAGTGACAAAGAAATGAATTTGGTTATCTTAAACAAGTTGTATGAGATAGCCTTTGCAGTATGGGAGAAAATGGCAAAGGTAGCCGATTACGGCTCATATACTGCAAGCGAGATTGCTAATATGTTAAATAAGGAGTTCAATTTTAGCAATGAGCAAAATGAAGACGAAAAAATAACTGTTAGTGTTGGTACATATACTTGCAGTTTTCCTTTGAAGAATATCTTCTATTTTGTTTCAGTCTTTGAAAAGCTAGCGAGTGTTGGCAGAAATGCAAAACAATTTGTATTTGAAGAATCGGGCGAATTATTGGGAAAGGCTACCTTTGAAGTAAGCAAAGGAATGAGCGAGATTTGCAAATTTATTACCGATGATGAGTTGCGCCCTGTTATGAACTATATCATATTGGATGCAGCTAACAATTGTTTGGTTGCAAGCGATGGGCACAAATTACTTTCTTTTCCTACAAAGGTATTGGAACATTCGGGAGATTTATCAAACTTCTATATCAGCCCAAAGAAATTTGCTTTGATGTGCAAGAAAATGAAGAAAGGAGAAATCTATAATGTTACAGCCACAAAGGAAAGTGTAAATGGTAAGGAATGCAACAAATTAGAGTTTGAGGGTATTACTTCTAATATCGGCTACATTGGCAGATACCCAAATTGGAAGAGTGTTTTTCCAAAGGTATCAAATGAACTCGCTTTGCACTTTGATAAAAACGCTTGGAATGAGATAAAGAAATTCTGTAAGGTTGCAAAGAAAGATGGTGCAAATACTATTAGTTTGCACGGCTTATCTGGAGAAAGTAAGATTACCTTATCTTATGATGATTGCAAGCGTGAATTGGCTATCGAAAACAAATTGCAGCATACCATTGATGATGTATCATTTATGATTAAGTCTATTGTTGCTTTCAATAGTGTTGATACCTTATATCTCGGTATGTCTTCTTCTCATGCAGCAGTTGCAACAAATAGTCTTGGTAATATCTATTTGCTTATGCCAGCCGTATATGAGGATAGAGGTTATTCTATAGATACTAGATACGTTCCATTTGATATAGACGTATTGGAAGAGCGTGCAAATAAGCCTACAGAAGACGCTATTCCTGCAAAGGTGGATAATATTACAACTGAGGAAAAAGAATGCGCTACAGAGAAGAAAACAGAGCAAACGAATGCACCTGCAAAGGTAGTATCATTGGATAAGCCTAGCAATAAGTTTAGCTTTGATGCAGTTGGTGTAAATGTAGGCGATGCACTTACCTTCATTGATGGCACAGAGGTTATTGCAGCAGAAGACAATAAGGTATCATTTTGTGGCGAACTGTTCACTTTGTCGGGATTCTGCAAAGAGTTTATGCCCGATGATAAGCGAACAAAGAGTAATTCCTATCGTGGATGCGCTTTCTTCTTTAAGGATGGTGTAAAATTGGAAAAGCTATTTAAGGAGCAGCAAAAGAAATCATTGGTATCAAGCAAAGAAGAGATTGCAGCCGTACCTGATGATACACCGAGCGAGCCGATTGATTGGCTAGGGAAGGTATTTATCGACTTCAAAAACAAGCTAGCATATAAAGTTGCTGGGTACAATACGATTAAATACCCTCATTACTTATATACAGAGATTAGAGCCGATGGTAGTTTCCTTTGGCATGGTGGAGTAGAAAAAAGCGAGTTTGAGGAAATGATTCCCCATTGTATGGTTATTGAATATACAGATGAGAATACCATAATGGATGTGATTCATACATATTTGAATGATGTACCAAATGAGCATCAAGCGAGCGAGAAATGCACCGAGCGGACAATTACACCACCTACAACGGAAAACGTCTCAGAGCGCAAAGAAACGGCATCAACCGCAAAGATTGTGGCTATCTCTATCGGTGTTCCTTCATGCTTGGATATTCCACCGGACAATATGCGGTTGGATATTGCAGCAAACAAGCCATTTCCTACAGCTGTAGGCGATTGCTTATGTGGTGTTGGCAAAGTAGTACATACGCTACCTTTGCCGCCTCCACGGAGCAAAAGAATGAGTGAAATAACAAAAGTAAATCAATTAATAAAGAAACAGAAATGGAAAAAAATATTTGTTTATCATGCAGATTTGCATTCAGAAATGGCAAATGCAATCGACTTGTAGTATCTAGCATGGGTATGAATGACCGCCTTGGCAGTTACTATAAGAAAGATAATAAATGCCCTTATCATGAGGATGGAGACGATTGCAGAAACAGAGAATATAAACCGATTAATTTCTATAATTCATAATGAAACATACATCATTACCAAAGGTTATCTTCTTAGATGTTGATAACCTTGATTATTCAGTGAGTAATAACGCTGCTTTGGTAGCAAGTATTGAAGAGCCGATTAATGTTATCGGTGTAATTTAAAAATAGAAAGGATAAAGTTATGAACGAATTGGAAAAGTTGATGATAGCCGAATCAAAGAAAAAGGCTATTGACGATGAATTGATTAAAGACGAGCAGCAATGCGAGGATGATAAATACGACAATTGGGAAATGGAAACAATGGATAAGTTACGTTTCTTAGAGAATTACAATTGTCACTTTGAAGAGAAACGCTCACGTGGGGCATTCCTTATCCATCCAAAGAAACATGGAACAATTGAAGTTGCTTTGGTTAAGGGGTATGAGGATTTCGCAGGAAAGAGAAGAAGTGTTTACAGATACCATACCGAGCAGCCTCTCGTTATCAATTGGAATTACGGAATAAGTGGTGGCGAAAGCTATACTAGAGGATTGTCGCTAGAGAATTTTGTAAAGGAATTGGTAAGACGTGGAATTATTAAGGTGGAGGGCTAAGTTATGAAAGTATATGTAGTTATCTCTTCATACCAACACGGATTGGGTGAGGCAGTTGAGGTTGAAACAGAAGTATTCTCAACCAGAGACAAGGCTAGAAAAGCGATGGAAGACAAAGGTCTGAATACATTGGAAAGTTATAAGCATTCATTGGATTGTGACGATTTCCAAATCAGCGTATCAGGCTCATTCTATCATATCTCAGACAACGAAGGTGAGACGTGGGATAATTTCGATATTGTAGAACAAGAATTAAAGTAATAAGACTATGGAGATTAAGAATGTAGCTTATTGTCCTATCAACGAGAAAGACCTTTGCCTTGATGAGTTGGTAAGAGATTTGTTCAATGATGGACATTATTCTTGGAACAAAGACAATACAGAAAAGGTTGGATTTGTCGGCAACGAGCCAATATTGGTACGACAGGAAAACGATAACAAATTGCTGGTTAGATTCCTTGGCGATGCTTGGTGTCCTGATGTTGTTGAGGAATGGGTGAAGAGAATTGAACATGATAAGAACAATGATGTAGATTACGTGATTGATACTTATATGTTTGGGGTGATTGAGAATGACCGAGAGCGTAAAAGCAGCGATTTTCATGTATCATTCTATTATCGTGGATAATAAATAACAGAAAGTAACGTTTTAAGTAATAAGAGATAGGATAGGAGATAGGAGAAATGAAGACAACAGAAATCATGAATGCAGGTGGCGCATCTGTAAAATACGACATCGTGAACATCGGCTGTAAGGACTGCCCTTACTGCATGATGGCAGAAGGTCACTACCTTTGCCGTTCAGACAAAAGCTGCAACGCAAAGGCAAACATGACCGATGATGATGAGCCAAAGCAGAAAGTAATAATATACAGTCGTGTCTCTACTGAAAAGCAGACATTGGAGCAGCAAGAAAGAACAATCAACGAATGGTTGAATTGTCACAATCTGAAAGCTACTCACGAAGTGAAGGAGGAAGGAGTATCGGGTAAGGTATCTTATAAGGATAGAAACCTTGGTAAGGTAGTGTTACCGATGCTTGATAAGGGTGATATACTTATTGTGTCAGAGGTCAGCCGTATCGGTCGTTCCATGAGCGACATCAACAAGTTTGTGAATGACGAGCTGAAGCCACGTGGTGTGCGCTTGGTAATTGTACAGATGGGCATTGACCTTGATTGCAGCCATCTGAAAGCGATTGACGAAATGCTTTTATTCGCTTTCTCATTTTCGGCACAGATGGAGCGTGAACTCATTCAAGAGCGAACACAGAGCGCATTGGAAGTACGCAAACAGAAGTTGGCACAAGACGGAGAATTCATCTCAAAGTCAGGTAAGGTCGTTAAGAAGTTGGGCAGACCTAGAAAGTGCGACTTATCAAATGCACAGAAGGCTGCATCGGAAAAGCGCAAGAAAGAGGCTGCTGAGAAACCTTGCAACAAGGCTATATGGAATGTGGTTAAGAAGTGTACCAATGACTTCACTGAATTGACTACACCTAACTTTGCGGATGCAGCTATGATGTTGCAGCAGATGGGTGTTTATTCGTCCACTGGCAAGGTGTTAACCAAAGAACTAGTAAGAAGTGCGTATTACAATCTACGCTCAGTCTATGGCAGTCAGGTTTATTTCAGACGTGGTTCTGCCAACTATCGTGTAATGCGAGAGAAGGGTATGACTGATGAGGAGATTCAGCAGTATTACAAGGAACTGAATAACAACAACAATAATACAGAGGAGGAATAAGTTATGATTATAGCATCACTCAAAGGAAAGATATTTAAGAAACTCCATAACTTAGTGTACGATGATGGAGAAATGGTAAATGCTAAGATACCTAGTTGCCGTATCAATATGACGGAAAACGAGTTCATTGATTTCGTCAGAAGTCTTGAATGCAGCTACAATATCTCAATAATGTATCACGATTAAAGCAAAAAAAGTTATGGCATTCTTAATAGCAATTTGGCTCATCGGCACATTGTTCGATTGCGCTATGGGCAGAAATAAAGATTAAAATTTCTGCCCTACATACACAATATAATGACGCATATTGCGTTATCTTTTGAAATAATATAAATATCAAACAGCCCTCGACAACACGGATAAGTCAATAATATGAAGAAGAATATCGACAATTACATTGGTAGTATCGTTCACGACAACGAAGATGCCATTATGAATGGTTGGTACAGCAGTATTGCAGACTATATCATCCACAACGCTGAGAATGGTGCAGGTTGGTATGAGTACTTTGATGATTCAGAGACCGAGGATAACTTGGGTGAGCCAACACAAGAGCAAATAGACGAGTTGGAGGCTTATCTTGAAGAGAATTACAACTATCTGCCTGAGTAGTATGTATCGACATCCAAAGACCACCAAAGAGCATTTGCTATTCTTCTTGGTGGTAGTTATAATATTACTAATTATTAAATACATTTTCAAGTTATGAAAAAGGTTTTAATGTTTATGGCAATTATGATTGCCGTGGTGTTTGTTGCTAGTTGCAGCAGTAAGCCAAAGGTTCCCGAAAAGACACCTGCACAACTGCGAGCAGATTCTATCGCAAAGGTAAAAAAGGATTCTGTTGCAAAGATTGATAACTTCAAGAAGTTTTCTTTGAATAGCTTAACTAGACTTCTCAAAAGACAGATTTCGAGTGACCCTGACTACGGAAAGGTTTTAGAATCCTCAGACTTAATACTTTCCGATTCCATCTACCTCGCAAATTGTAGGGTTGCGGTTAAGAATAAGTATGGTGCAGTCGAGCAAGACGAGGACATATATTTGCTTATGTGTAAAAATGCACCAAAAAACGAATGTATGATAGTACTGGATAGAGATAGAATGGATAAGTTTCTGAACAACATATCAAAAGATTGTTGCTGCCTTCCGCTTATCACAAATGGTGATAACGAAATGCGCTCAAAAATCATATATCAGCTTTGCGATAAAGGGCAGTACTTTTTTAACGTTGAAAGGTTTATAGAAAAAGGACTGGACTTTTCTCCTTTCTAGAAAATCGGTGCGATTATTCACCAATATATAACATCATGTTTTTAAAACTTATGATTTTGCTCATGTTTTATGGGGCTTATTGCCTCTTCAAGGGCAAGTAAAAAGTTGGCTGGCTCATTCGTTTGGGTCAGCCTATTTTATGGAATATGGTGTAAAAAAACAAATTAATCGAAGAATTAATAACTGCCAAATGTTAAAGTTTGGTTAAAGGTTGCTTCTTAGCCACGCAGATAGGAATATTTTTCGTATCTTTGCAACGTTCAAATAAATCTTAGCGGTATGGTTGCCGCATCTTCTGAAAAGAGGGTGCGTTTATTGTACCTACAATCCTTTCGAGTATAAAGTAATTATATAAGAATTACTGCGCCGTGTCGGTGGATAGGAAACTACCATCGGAGGTTTGCTAAGAACCTTTGAACAACACGTAGCGCAGTTTTTTGTTCAATAATCTTAGTGATATGAATACAAATGTAATTCTATCAAAGGATAGTAACCCATCAGATATTGAGCGTTACTTCCGTGGTGTGTTGGCATTAGACCAACAAGAAAAAGTGTTCTCAGTAAACCTTGATGATGTTTGGCAGTTGGTTTACGCCGAAAGAAGTAAGGCAGTAAAAGCATTAAAAGCAAATTTCATCGAAAATGTGGACTTTATCAGTATTGCCCAAACGGGCAAAACTGCTACAGGCGGTTTTAAGAAGATTGATTACTACCTTACTTCCGCTTGTTTGGAGTATTTTGTTGCTCGCAAGGTTCGCCCAGTGTTCGAGGTTTATCGTAGAGTGTTCCATCACGCAGTTGCTCAAGTTCAGCAGCAGCCATCTTTGCAGGAACAGATACAAGCTAAGTTAGCCTTTGCCGATTGGAGCGCAAAGTTTCTCAACCTGAATGACGCAAGCAAATTGGGCATCGCTCAGAAGATTGGTAAGATGGTAGGCTTGGATGATGCTCTTCCTCAGTCTGTAAACGCAGGAACGGAAAAGCCGATTACACACGCTGCCACCGACTTATTGAAGTCACACAACGTTGGTATCTCAGCACAAGCATTCAATCGTATGCTTGAACTCAAAGGAGTAGTAAAGCACGCCACTCGCCCAGGAAAGCGAGGAAAGGTGCATAGCTGGTATGTTATCACTCCAGCCTTCGACAAGTACGGACAGAATCAGCAAGACCCTAAATTTCAGCAGCAGACACAGATACGTTGGTATGATGCTACATTTATGGAATTGCTCACCATCGTTGGCTTGAACAGCCAGACATCACTAAATTTAAATTAATAGGAGATTAGAATATGAACGGACAGAATATCAATGCAACATTGTTGCAGAACGTGGAGCAGCCAAAGTTGGCTAAGACCCTCATCAAGTTACGTGAGGTGTACGTGGACTTTATGAGCGAGGTCGATAGAGCCAAGGAAGAGTATGGTGTGCTTGTGAATGACAGAATAGACGATAAGTTTGCCAGCCAGTACAACGTAATGAGCACGTTAATCAGTAACACTTTGGCAAAGATTATGGATTACGAGGTCAATGAGGCTATTAAGGACTAAGTAATCGTGCATATATAGTTCCTCGCTTACCTATTGTGGTAGGCGAGGATTTGTTTTATGTAGCATACAAGACGTTTAAACTATCACACCGATAAATCATACCAACAGACTATTTTAACCGCTTACAGAAGAAATTTTCACTATCTCTTTGAGTTTTCAGATATTTTGCTTATCTTTGCAAAGCAACTATTGGAATTCATATTTCTATTTCAGCCCTGCCGTTGGTGCTCAATGGTGGGCTTTACTTTCGCATTTCTTTTATACCTATCATATCGCCCTGCATCATAATTTTTTGGTGGTGTGGGGCATTTTTTGTGTTAATTAAACCTTAGAAAGGTTAAAGTCACAAATACCCGAAAAGCCTATTAAATATATATTATCCATATTTATCCACAATAAAGCAAGTTAATGAAAAATCAGCTAATTTGGTGGTTTGCAAGGAATTGCGTACTTTTGCAGTGCTTGTTAGGAGCAACGCACTAAACAGCGGACATATTAAGTATAATTGAGTGATTGTTCACTTCCCTATACGAAACCCTATCCGGAGTTCGGAGCGTTACACGAACAAAGGATAGGGTTTTCACTTTCCCTATTCTTTTTCGAGAGTAAACAAGTAGTCTTGGTGGCTTGTCGGCTAAATACACTCGGCTACACAGACTTTAAACCCACGTCACAAGAGGCGCATGGTGACACCGCAGGAACTGAAGGCAGAAGGCGGGCAGGGCGGGGCGTACCCCGAAAGCTGCTTAGGTTAAGTGCTGTACGATTTGGCAACTGACCCGACCGAAGGGGCTCATTATACTGGGTTCATGTAACTTCGAGTGGAATATTCCTACCAAGCTCTCATTATTGCAATAAATGATGGGGGTAAGGGGGAGAACCACTTACTCAGAGGTCTATTGCCTGTTTCATATAACCTTTTTATAAGGAACAATATTAATTATAAACTCATTGGCGGAATTAAAATTCACCTAAAAATTAGTATCTTTTATGGAGAAAAAGTTGTGCATCTCGCTGATTTTTAGTAACTTTGTGGTGTCAAAACATAAAGTTATAATCTTTCACGCTATGCACAACTTGTATGCAAATTTCGTAAAAATTCTTGAGATATGCAAGAATTTCTCCATAAATTTAGTTAATGAGCTAGGAAATATTCCTCGCCCAGGAGTCGTCCCACGTTTTTCAGACCTCGAAGTTGTTGCTTTGAGCTTAACTGCTGAGCATCTAAGTATCGACAGTGAAAACAACTTGTTCGACAGACTGAAGGAGTATAAGACTGAAATGCCAAACCTGATTTCTCGACGTCAATTTAATGACCGCCGAAAATTCACAGCGGAATTATGCGAGACGATTCGTAAGCGCATTGACCCGAATCATCGGGAAAATTAGCGCATTCACAGTCTTGCAATATATAAATTATGTAAACAATAGACCGATTGGCAGGGTTAAATATGCGCTAAACTAATTCCGCCAACAGGTTAATTATAAATCATTAAATATAGGGAAGATGATTACAAATCAAGTAATGAAGAGACCAATGGGTAATTTTTTGGTCGAGCAAAGAACAAAAGATAGTATGTTCAATGCTACAAACTTGCTCAAACAATGGAATGAGTTTGTTGAGCATAATGATGATACCCAAAAAGTTGGGTATGTAAAGAAAGACCTTGATGATTTCTTCAATAACAAAGGAATCAAGGAGTTCATCAATGCTTTGATGGATGAAGAAAATCTACATACCCAAAATTCTGTGTATGTAAAATCGAAAGCAAGGTCTGATAGAGGTGGAGGTACTTGGATGCACCCTATTCTCTTTGTTAAATTTGCAATGTGGCTCAATCCAAGATTTGAGGTTCAAGTTATAAAGTTTGTGTACGACCAAATGTTGAAATATAGAAACGATGCAGGCGATGCGTACAAAGAACTTGGTTCTGCTATCAGTAAAATTGTTAGTAAGAAGTTTATGCCAGCAGCTATGTGCAAAATAGCAAAAGCAATAAATTGCGTTGTGTTCGGAAAGCATGAACACGAAATGAGAAACAAACAAGGAGAAGAAGTTAAACAATACGAATTGTTTAATATGGAGAGACAAGTAGCTATGCTTATTAATGATGGTTTTCTTAAATCATATAACCACGTATTAGAGTATCTTAGAAAGAAATATTCTGAGAAGTACTTGCAATTAGTTTGAACGTTAAATAATTAAATATAAAACAGAATAATATGTTTGGAGAAGAGACAATCACTCGTAAGTGTGTGATTACACTACGGGGGGGTACAAAGTAGTAGGCACGTTATCAATGCCGAAACCGAAAAAAACTATGTTTCCTGAAGAAATGGAACGTAACTTTATCAAGAGTTTTAATGAGTCGCAGCCTAATGCAGTAAACAAGGCTGTTAGTGTTCACATTTTAAGAAATTGATATATGGAAGAGATTAAAGGGATTCTTACTACATCAACAATATTTAACGGCGTTCGCAACGAATATGAGGGTGTACGTATCAAGAAAGAACTTGGAGTAGTTGTTGCTATAGACAATGAAAACGAGTTCAAAGGTGTATTCACAAAGTATGGAGAAGTGGATATTTTTAAGCAGTTGCTTTCACAAGAAGTAAGTAGTTATTATACGAAATATAAAGCATTCCCTACTGAACCTTTGATTCCATACAAGGATTGTGGAGATATTATCTTTGACTTCATAGAGGTTACTTACGGAAAAATGTATGGCGGTTATGTTTATGTTGTACACTACAACTTTGCAAGCACCGCATCTTAATAAACAAATATTGATTATGATGACAGCAGGGGATAAAATTAATATTATGGCTCAGATTGCAACATTGAAGAAGATTGCCATTGACTATAAGGGAAAGACAATCGACAACATTATACAACAGTTAGAGCTGAGATTAGCAGATTCAAATCTGAAATAATAAAAGAGTTGGTTATATGGCTAGAATCACAAGAAACAAAGCTGCCGAGATACTTGGCTTATCTAGACAGACTATTAGTAACTACATCGAGCAAGGTCTCATTGGTAGTTGTGTAGGCGAGCATGGTATCTTGTATGTAAACAGCGAGGACGTTGAAAAATACGCCCAGAAGTACAAGATGCTTGCAGCCAACGAAAAGATGATAGATGATAAGCTCAAAGAAGTTGAAGCGCACAAGCGTGCAATAAACGTTGAACTTACCGAGTTGAGAAACAGAGCAACCGCAAACGGCAAACTGGCTGCCAACGCTGTTGGTATGCTTTTTGGCGTAATAAACGCTATGTCGTATCTTGGCATCACTCCAAAACTCAGTTATCGTGAATCTAAGTTGCTAAAGGACATAATTAACGGAATGACCTATGATGAGTTGTCACTCAAGTATGGCGTATCAGCAACTAGAATCAGACAGATTGTAGAGAAGACGTGCAATAAGCTGACGTACAACGAGGATGCCGCCATTGCCGAGATTGCTACAAATCAAGATTTGAGAATCGTGATTGATGGTTTAAAGAAGAAACTAAAAGCAACACAAGCTAGTTATGATGAATACAGACGTGCAAAAGGCGATACTCCTATCGGCTCACCATTTTTTGGGGTATAGCCACCCCTCACACATATAGTGTTTACTGATAGTTTCTTTGTTTTCATATTGTGTTAAAATTATACCTTACTTGCATATTACTTGCATTCCTACTTCTTTGCAAGCAAATCCATTAGCTGCTTGATTTGAGCATCCTTGCTCTCTACTTGCTTGCGCAGGTCTTCAATCTGTTCTTTCAGCAACTCTACTTCTTTCGAATCATTATTGCTAACAATCTGTTTATTGTGGTGGGCATTATCCTCGTTCACCATATTTATATTAGGTGTTCTGTCTTTACCGAAAACCCAGTCACTTGGACTAACGGCAGCTTTATCATCAAACATTTCGCCATCCGAGTTTTCTAGCCACTCTTTTTTCAAACCAAGATTGTAACAAATCTTTTGAATATCATTCTTTGTGAAAGAATACTTGGTATTGCTTTCGCTCATCTTTTTATTAAGATTAGCTTGGTCTATGTCTATCACCTTACAAAACTGAGACATCGACTTGAATTTACTTATGTCGAAGCAAAACTTTAAGTTCTTCGCAATATCATTCATAATTCTTAAAATCTGTTTAGAAATTACACATTATGCGCCACCTTTCGTAAACAAAGGTTAAATAATCAAGAACAACGAAACTTTCTCTTCGAAAAGTTTGGTTGTTTGAGGTTATTTCAGTACCTTTGCAATCGTTAATCAGTTACAACACTGATAGACGAAAAATGTGGGACGGAGTTTAAAACACCGTCTAAGCTATTTATCCACTGCAAAGATAGTTATTTAACTTCGTTCCACCAAACTTTTTTGGTTAAATATAGTTATTTGAAGAGAAATAATGAAGATAGAGTATAATCAGGAAGAGGTTCGTCAGAGGGTTGCAAAGGTTATAGAGTTGGGCAACTATAAGTCCACAAGGTCGTTTTCGATTGATGTTGGTCTCGATTGCTCTAACCTATCAAAGATGCTAAGAGGTAAGCAGAATTTTACCAAGGCAGCTATGATGGCTATTTGCTCTAACCTAAAGGTTGATTTACAATGGCTCGCCTACGGAAAAGGTGATGCACCTGTAATGATAGGTCAGATAGATGACGCAACACAATTACGAATCGAAAAGGCAAGACTTGAAGAACGAGTACAATGCCTAGAAAACGAAAAAGCATTTCTGCAAAGGATGCTTGAAAAGTAATAGGAGAATAATAAAATGGCAACACCGAAGAAGAAAGTAGTGGTCGAAAAGATTGCTAAGAAATGGCTATCAACTGATGAAGCTGCATCATACATAGGTATGGGAAAGTCGTTCATCGTTGAATTGAGAAAGAGCGGAAAGCTACCACACTGCATGATAGGTCACTCTGCATTCTTCCTCGCAAGCGATATAGATAATCTGCTTGAAAGCCATCGTGTATATTAGAGTTCTGTTGTTTAATATCACCAAGTGTGGTGGATGGGCGAGTCTTTAACTATTTTTTTTATATGCTCGCCCAATATGGTTTCATAGCTCAGATGGTTAGAGCGGTCGGCTGTTAACCGATAGGTCGTAGGTTCGAATCCTGCTGAAACCGCAATTCTTTTAGAATCAGATTATCACTACAAGTAATGAAACTGAAAGCTAGAGAAGAGTTCTTTGACATATTGACGCACAGAATATAGTATGCGTGGAAAAGAAGTAGCCGGAGAGCATCAATGGATGCCGTGACCTGGCGAAAAGGACGCACGACATACGAAAAACTAGTCAGTAACAGATATTACATAGACTATACCGATAAACTATGCTGAAACATCAGCACAAGTAAAGGGCATAATATAGGTCTGTATCGTTTGTTATGTAGTATTCTAGTCGAAGTATGTATTATTGCTATCTTACGTGTAAGATATTTATAATATGTATGGAGTGTCATACGGAACGTCAATGCTAGCTGTATCGGGAATACGGAAACGATTAATATCGTGGCATTCACAAACGACAGAAAGTTCCATGGTTTTAGATACATAAAACAGCAGGGTATGGTGTAAGTGGTATTCTTGCACACCTCGCACAATAGATGATACCTCTTCTTATCGTGTGAGATAGTGGCGGTTCGATTCCGCCTCCCTGCACAAATTTTCAATTATTATTATTAGATAGTACAACGTTTATTACGAATATAGAAGTCTAGCTAACTCTGAACAGAGTTAAGTCAAAGAATGAGACTTAAACACTACTTAAAGTAGAGATTACTTCTCAATACTTTAATTAAATAACAACAAAGAGATATTTAGTGTAAACGGAAGCGCGTCATACAACTTGAAGATACCGTTCTTATCGTATGGAAGTGTTGGTTCGAATCCAATAATATCTCCAAAGTTCTAAATGTTTTTGCATAAATATTTTATTTGATTACTTGTTTGTTTATATTTTAATTAACAAAATTTGAATTTGAATTTGACAATGATGGCAATGCAGTCTGTCTGTGAAGATAGGCTGCATAAATCGCAGGTTGGAGCAGTGGTAGCTCGCTAGGTTCATGTCCTAGAGGTCGCAGATTCGAATTCTGCACCTGCAACACTCATTTTTTTGGTTATAAGGTTATAAGGTAAAGTTAATTAGTTTTCTAAGTTTTAGCATCAAGTTCGTGAGAATATGATGCTTCTGGTTCTATGGTGTAACGGTAGCACAAGAGATTTTGGTTCTCTTAGAGATTGTTCGATTCAGTCTGGAACTACTCAATATTTTTTTTAATTATTAATTATCTTTCATACTTGTATGACAGCTTGTGAAAGTAGTTGTACTTTATTTGGAATCGGCACTTTTTAAGTGTTTTGTTTACTTAAATAATTTATTTTTTTCTCAACTGCTTGGGATAAGTCGTTGAGTTTTGCCCTTAAAGCAATTAGGTAATGCGCTACATACGCAGATTTAAAGCTCCGACCAGTATCGTAGAGAAGATGGTTCGATTCCATCTAAGGGCGCATTTTTTTACTTTGTCATAAGAAAATGATTAAATTTTAAAATTAGGCTGTTTTTCCTTGGCGGTCAGTAAGTTAGTCTGCCGCCAAGGTTTTTAAGCGAAAAGAACATGAAGATTATATATAGTATAAAGGTTCACAGAGACCACTTGAAAACGCTGCAAGGTCTGAAATGCTTGCAGTCTGTTGATGTCGGTGAAGATGGCAAGTCAATTACTTGTCAGTTCAAAGACAACAAGACTAGAGGTTGTCTGATTGCTCATACAAATGATTGGCTTGTTGAATTTGCGACAGGAGAATGGCAGAAGTTCGGTGATGCTGCTTACCAACAACTAGTTTGGAATCCGAGCAACGTATCTAAAGAATATTAGCTATGGCTGCTGCTAGGGTTATTCAACACAAGTACACATCGAAAGATGGTACTGAGTACGATAGTAAAGAAGAATATCTGTATCACCAAATTCTTCTTGCTGATAAACGAGTTTCTTGTATTCATAGACAAGTGAAACTCAATATATTCAAATCCATTTATATGATTGTGCCGAAACAACTCAAAACAAAGGTTCGGTACGATAAAAGACTGATGGTTAGCGGTCATAGCTATAAACCAGACTTCATATTTTGGGAAGACGGAAAATTGATAGTTTGTGACGTAAAATCAAAGTACACTCATTCTCTCAGGGAGTTCAGAATAACTGCCAAGGGATGCATCAACAAGATTGTCGCACACAACAAGAAACGTCATAATGGTGAGCCGTTTGTGGTTTTTCGTGAAGCTATCCATATCAAGAAGAACGAATGGAAGATAATCGACTACCCACCTGACGGAAATAGTTATTTTGAGATTTAATTTCATTCATAATTTCAAAATTTGGTTAGTTGTTAAACCGCCCCTACGCTGACTAAGGTTGTCGTAGAATAGGATGTGGAGTTGCTCTTTGGGCAAGAGTATGAATTGAAAACGCACCAAGGGGAAATAAAACCTCTCGTAAGTTTGGCATGTGGTGTGTCTTTTGAAACCTCGGAAACGAAGCATCCTTTTAAAAACAGTTTAATAGATGAATACAAAAGAATTAGACGGTTATCTGAAATTTCTCTCAGAAAAACAGACTGCCGTTCAAGAAAGCGGTTTTGATGTTGAGGATAGCGATTTGAGTCCTCAACTATTCCCATTTCAGAAGTATTGTGTTAAGCGAGCATTAAAAGTTGGTCGCTTCGCTATGTTTGAGGATTGTGGATTGGGAAAGACGTACCAGCAATTAGAGTGGGCACAACAAGTGGTTAACCACATTAATAAACCTGTTCTTATTCTTGCGCCATTGGGTGTTATAGGTCAGACAATCAAAGAAGGAGTTCATTTCGGTTACAAAGTAAATGAAATTGCTCTTACGACATTCGACCAAGACCTTGCGGCTGGTATCTATATTACCAACTATGACAATATGGATAATATAGATGCTTATCTATTTGGTGGTGTCGTTCTTGATGAGAGTTCTATATTGAAGAACTTTGCAGGTAAGACAAGAACCGCACTTATTGAGGACTTCAAAAATACACCTTATAAGTTATGTTGTACAGCAACTCCTTCTCCAAACGATACTACCGAGCTTTGTAATCATGCTGAGTTCTTGAATATTATGACAAGAAATGAAATGCTTGCGATGTATTTTGTACATGATGGCGGTTCTACATCTGATTGGAGGCTGAAAGGTCATGCACAACAAGACTTTTGGGATTTCGTTTCTACTTGGGCAGTCATGCTCAGTAAACCATCTGATATTGGTTTTAGCGATGATGGATATATCCTTCCACCGATGAATGTTATTGAAGATTACATCGTTACCGAAAAGAAAGATAACGGTGCTCTCTTTAATGATATGGCTGTGTCTGCAACGGATTTCCATAAAGAGCTTAGAAGAACTATCAAGCAACGTCTTGAAAGAGTTGCTGAGATTGTTAATGCTTCTTCTGAGAATTGGATTATCTGGATTGGGCAAGATGAGGAAGGTAAGGTTCTTCGTGAGCTGATTCCCGATGCAGTTGAGGTTAAAGGTAGTGATAGCAAGCAATACAAGAAAGATAAGTTGCTCGGATTTGCCAATAACGAGTTCAGAGTGCTTGTCACTAAGTTGAAGATTGCATCATTCGGTCTTAACTATCAGAACTGCCGTAATCAGATGTTTGCTTCACTTGATTTTTCATTTGAAGCTACCTATCAAGGTATCAGACGTTCATATCGTTTCGGTCAGAAAGATGAGGTGAATATCCACATCATTACTCTTGATACGATGCAGAACGTGAAATCATCATTCGAGGAAAAGCAAAAGCAGTTCCTCGAAATGCAGAAGTCTATGACCGAAGCTATGTGTCGTAACATCAATAATCAGATAAAGTTAAAGAAGATGGAAGTTGATAATAAGTATCAATCAAAAAACTGTGACATTCGCCTAGGCGATTGCGTACAGCTCATTCAGAATGTTCCCGATGAGAGTATAGGTTTCTCTATTTTCTCTCCACCATTTGCGGAACTTTACACATATTCCGATAAGTTAGAGGATATGGGTAATTCAAAGGACTATAAGGAGTTCTTTACTGCCTTCAAATATCTTGTTAAAGAACTATACAGAGTTCTTTGGAGCGGTCGTAACGTTGCCGTACATTGTATGGACTTGCCTATTCAGAAGGGTAAGGAAGGGTATATTGGTCTTCGTGACTTCTCAGGTATGATTCTTGAAGCATTCCAAGAAGTAGGTTTCATTTATCATTCAAGAGTAACGATTTGGAAGAATCCTGTAACTGAAATGCAGAGAACAAAGGCACTCGGTCTTCTCCATAAGCAAGTAAAGAAAGATGCGGCTATGAGTCGTGTCGGCATCCCTGACTATCTTATGGTATTCCGAAAGGAAGGCGAGCATGAACACCCAGTTCATTGTGATATATCTGTTGATACTTGGCAAAAGTATGCTTCGCCAGTGTGGATGGATATTGATTACTCTAAAACACTTAATGGTATTAAGGGGCGTGACGAGAATGACGAGAAGCATATCTGTCCTCTTCAATTGGAAACAATCGAGCGAGCAATAACTCTTTGGAGTAACAAGGGTGATAAGGTTCTTACACCATTCCTTGGAATCGGCTCTGAGGTTTATCAGTCAATTAAGATGGGTCGCTTTGGTGTCGGCTTTGAATTAAAGGATAGTTACTTTAATGAAGCTGTAAAGAATTGCAAAGCTGCCGAGGCTGATACAAATGCACCTACATTGTTCGATATGTAGTTTTTCATTTGCCCTTATATATGCTCACGTGAATCGGTGCGGTGGAACTTGCGTGAGGTTCACTTTGTAATAGTCTGAGCACTGCACCGATTATTCTTTGGATATTATTTTCTTTCATAACCAAGCCAAACCGATGATAGTGTTCCTTGGGCAAGAACGATAATGGTACGACACTGCTAGAAATAGTAGCACTCTTGAAATTTGGTGGCTATCATCGGTACTTTAGATGTCTTTAGAGTAGGTCAATGTTTAACGAGCCAAGGCAGTTCCGACCGACCATCGGGAAATAGTCAATACAATCCTTGTAGGATTCATCACTTAAATTTTGCCAACTGCCGAGGCTCATTTTTTTCAAAGTATGGGAGGTGTATAATGGCGAGATTAACGATTGAAGAATTAAAGAAAGACCCATTGACAAAAGGCGATTTTGAGCGTATGAAAATTATGGGATTAGACCCAAATGAGCCTTGGGCGTTAGTTTGTAAGATATTGGATTTTTGTGACGATGGTTACTTTAATATGAGAGCTTTGAATCTATTCTCCATATATGTAACTGGTTACTTCGATTGTTATCGTAGATTAAATTCTGAAAAGATAGAAAAGATTAAAAAAACTTTTGGATAATGAAAGGTATGTATTATATATGCTATCTTGTTGTTATGCTTGTTCTTGTAGTTGCTGCTGAGATAATTAACTTCACAAGCAAGGCTGTATGCGGCAAGAAAGTTATCAAATATTTTGAATTATGATTAGCGAGTATAGAAAGAAATTGATTGCAAGCGGCATTCCTGAAGATGTCGTAAAGCGAGCATACGATTTTGTTGAAAAATCAGGGATAGGCGAAGAACTTGTTGGCAAGGAAGCTGAACTATGTCAGCTTTTCAAAGACTTTGCTGTAACTGCATATATCACAGGTGCTAGAGAACAAAAAGAAGAAATACTCAAAAAGTTAATGGATAAATAATCGGTATGAGTATAATTTTATTTGCGCTTGCTGCAACCGCTCTTATGTTCGCAGTTGTTGGCGCAATAGCGATGATGCTAGGTCTGGATAAAGAAGATTAGCAAAATGAGAAGTGAATCAAGGCGCAGTCAGCTCGACCACGAAAGATATATGAGAAATCGTGAAGAAAGACTTCAAAAGCAAAGAGATTATTATAGAAATAATACTGAACTTTGCAAGGCTAGCGTAAAGCGATGCAAAAAGAAAAGAATAGAAAGGGAAAGATTTTTATTGTTTAATTAAATATGTAGCTATTATGGCAAAAGACAAAATTAAGTTAGTTTTCGAGATTGACCGTTTTAAGGTTATCGGTTGTGTCGCACGTAACTGTGAGACCAAGGAAGAGTACGATGAATTGGTGAAAATCATCAATGATACTGATGAGGTTGTTCGTGATGACGCAGAAATTGAGAAGACAAATTGTGTGCTGATTCTCGACAAGTTGTTGCACGACAACGAGAATTTGGCTCTTCGCAAACGTTTGGAAAGCGAGGATGAAACACTTCACAATGGTGAAGGTGGCAGTGGTGATGGTGACGGCAACGTAAAGTGCATCGAAATCAAAGGCGAGGTTGCCAAGGACTTATTCGATAAGCTTGCGTCTTTGGTAGAAGAAGGAAAGGATGGTGAGTAATGAGAGCAAGAACTAGTACTTGGTATGAGACAAAAATCAAGTACCAAAAGACAATGGAGGATGGCTCGGAAAAAGTAGTCAACGAACTTTATGTTGTTGATGCACTTTCTTGTACCGAGGCAGAAACATCTATCATTGACGAAATGAGTTGTTATATTAGTGGTAATTCTGCCGTTACAAGCGCAAAGAAAACCAACTATGGCGAGATTTTCTTCTCTGACTTGGATGATGATGATAAGTGGTACAAGGCAAAACTCCAGTTTATCACTATTGATGAGAAATCCGATAAGGAGAGACGTTCTAACTTTACTTACTTGGTTCAGGCTAAGTCGTTGGCACGTGCTCTTCGATACGTAGATGAGGCGATGGGAAAGACTATGATTGATTACGACATCGTAGGTCTTAACGAAACTAAGGTCTTCGATGTCTTCGAACATCATGCTCCATCTTCCGAAAACAAAGAGGAAAAGAATGAGTAGAATCGACAAACTTATAGCATCTATGCCGTCAAAAATGGCTAATGCAGTAATCCATCAACGCAAGTTACACGCTTGCTTGATGGAACTTACTGCAAACAAGTCAAGAGAAGTGGCGGCTAGAGCTATTTTTCTGAATTACCAAGATGGTGATGGCAGAAAGTTAGGTACAATTCCGCATTATTACGAAAGACCTACATCTACTGGCTCGGTAATGGTGGAGACGTACTTTAGTTATATTGACAGAGTTCACTAATTTTAAAATCTATACAAATGGATATAGAACAGTTAAATAAAACGCCTCATAATCAGATTTGCGACTTGGCAAGAGATAAGTTTATTGAGGTGTACAATCAGAAGTTCGGAGAGGGTGGAGAAGTGTTCTTTGAAGAACAGAAGGCTCTGTTTAATAATGAGCTTCTCAATGGCTCATTTAAGGGTTATCTCGAAAAAGCTACATCGTTGAATATTCACGATGCTTTCATGAACTTGGCGATTAACGGATTGTCTCTCGAAAAGGGAACTACGACACTCTGTTACCTTATGGGCTATAGCAACTACAACAAGAACACCCGACAATCAACTTATACGGCTAAGATTACATATACAGGATATGGTGAGATTCTTCTTCGTCAAAGGGCTGGACAGATTCTTCGTTGTGACAACCCTGTAGTGGTATATGATTGCGATGATTTCCGCTTCGGTGAGCGTGACGGTCATAAATTTGTTGATTATGTGAAGACCTATCCACGACCAACAAATTCACGTATCGTTGCTTGTTACGTGAAGATTATCCTTCCAAATAACTCATACGATTACTTCGTTCTTGACCGCGAAGGTATCGACAGATTGCGTGAATATTCTGCTAAATTTGGCGGTCAAGACCACAAGGCTAACGCTCTATATGGCGGTTGTTATACTGGTAATGATGGTAGAACGTACTTCAAGGATATTGATACAGGATTCCTTATCTCTAAGACTTGCAAGCATGCGTTTAAGACTTATCCTAAGTTACCTGTCGGTCTTGGTGGTATGTTGCAAGCTGATGTTGACAGCCAACCTCAACAACAGCAACAACAAGAAGCATTTGGTGCTTCGCAAGCTGAAACACAGAAAAATGGTGTTAAGGCAAAGGTTGACGATGATTCTCCATTTTAATTTATAAAGTATGGCTGAAAATACAGAATTGCAGTTGGTACAACAACAAGCAAACAATATTACAAGACAGATTGCAACGCTCAAATCCGATACGGAAAATGCGGTGCAAGCTAACAGAAAGTCTTATGAGGCATGTGTTCAGGCAGGTGAATCTCTTCTGTCTGATATTAGTGCGTCTGGTATGAATGATGCTCTTGACGAGAAAGCTGCTGAATTTATCAAGAAGGCTAAACTGACAGAGAAAGCAATGACGGAGAAACGTAAGGGTGTTACCCAAGTGTTCGATATAGTCCGTAAAGGATTTACGATGATGGAGAGCCTTATCTCTGCCAAGAATACAGATTCTGTTGTCTATAAGATTCAGGAGAAGCGCAATGAGTATGCTGCCTACAAGCTAGAACAGCAGAAGAAAGCAGAGCAAGAACGCTTGCGACAAGAGCGCATTAAGGAGGCTAAGATTAAGTTGAAGACTGATACTATTGATACGCTCAACAATCTTCTTACTGAGCATTCTTCTGCTGCTATCAACTCACTTAATAATATGTTCTCTCTTCTCACCCTTGATAACAAGGATGAAGTTAAGAAACGTATTACAGAGTGCTCTGATGTCCTTGACCTCGGACATCTGTTTGTTAATAACAAGCCTTCATACTCTTCTGAAATTGAAGAGAATGACGCAAAGGATATTATGAACGGCGCATACAAGGAAATTTCCGCATCATTGCTTGCGTCTTATAAGCAGACTGTCACTGCTACACGTGACGAACTCCTTATGAAGTTTGATTCTAAGATTGCTGAACTTCTTGAAATCAAGAAGGCAGAAGAGGAACGCAAACGTAAGGAAGAGGAGGCACGTAAGGCTGAAGAGGAACGCAAACGCAAGGAAGAGGAAGCACGTAAGGCTGCCGAGGAAGAGCGCAAAAAGCAAGAAGAAATTCAGCGCATCAAAGATGAGGAGGAGCGCAAGCGCAAGGAGGCAGAGCTGAAAGCTGCCGAAGAAGAACGCAAGCGCAAGGAGGCAGAACTGAAAGCTGCCGAAGAAGAACGCAAGCGCAAGGAGGCAGAAGCTGCCGCTGCTGAAGCTGAACGTAAGGCTAAAGAAGAGGCTATCCGTAAGGCTGATGAAGCAGCCAAGGAAGAGCAGCAACGCAAGCTTGCAGCAGAGCAAGAAAAACGTGATGCTGAAAACGCAGCACAACATGCTAATGCACAAGCTCAATCGCTCTTCGCTCAGACTTCTGTTGGCAACACAAGTAAGCAGAAAATAAATGTCACAAAACGTCTTGTCGTTACTGCCAAAAACGCTTGGCTCGATATTATTCAGCAGTGGTGGACGATTGAGGGTTCTTTTATGTCACCTGACAAACTTGCTTCTAAGTTGGAGTTTATGCGCAAGGCTTGCGAGAAACATGCCAACAACGAAGAAGAGTATATCGTTTCTCCTTATATTAAATATGAGGATGAAGTAACAGCTAAGTAATATGGCAGAGCAACCGTTTGACCCTTATTATTCACGTGGTGAGGTTTCCAACTCAGACCTCACCGCATTGAAGTTCGCTCTTAACCCACAGCTCAACTTCGTTAAGGAATCAGACAAGAAAAAGGCATTCCATCTTGGTACTCTCGTTGATGCTCTCGTTACTGAACCAGAAAAGTGTAATCATTACGCTATGACGGTTGATGATGAGAAATATACAGAGAAGGATTGGAAATGGGGATTAGACAGACTTGCAGTTTTAAAGAAACAAGCAACAAAGGACAGATTTCTTGATTTTGTTCTAAAGAATGCGGTCGGTCAGAAAACATTCATCAATCCACACATGAAGATGGAATATCAAGGCTTCGAGTTTGAACTGCCTGTACGATGTAAGTTCGACTGGTGGCTTGGCGAGTTTGGCGGTGACTTGAAGACTACCGCAGCTACGTCACAAGAACAATTTGAAGCGCAGATTGATTTCGTGGACTGGGATAGAAGCCGTGCATGGTATATGGACTTGACGCACAGCATTGACCCTAGATATGGAAATCAAGACTTTATCTTTGCAGTTTCAAAGACTAAGAAGAAAGTATTCTACAAAAAGATTGAACGTGGTGACGAGTTGTATTTGCGTGGTAGAGAGAAGGCTCTTGAATGGGCTTTCAGAATGTGGTGTTTATTATAATTATCATTATGTCAGATAAACCAAAATTATACGATTATCAAGAAGAGGGTGTACGCATGGAACTTGCTATGAAACGTTGCATAAATGGTGACGATATGGGAACTGGCAAGACGGTTCAATCTATCGTTGCCATTGAACGTGCAAAAGCGACTCCTTGCTTGGTTATTTGCCCTGCTGCCCTCAAAGTCAATTGGGAACGTGAAATCAAGAAATTCACAAATCTTCGTCCGCTTATCCTTACGGATTCTGTAAACGCAACATACGGCTATCATCTTACTAAGATGGATTTGTATGATGTGGTTATATGCAATTACGAGTCTCTTGCTAAATATTTCGTTGTATCACTCGGAGAAAAGCCGTTAAAGCTTAAAAATTTCATTTTTAGGAATGAGGTCGATATTCTGAAATCGGTCATTATTGATGAGTCTGCAAGAGTTAAAGACCCAACGACAAGGCAGTCAAAAATAATAATGGGTATTTGTCAAGGCAAGGAATATATCTACGAGCTGACTGGTACGCCTGTGGTTAACCATGCTACTGATATGGCTTGTCAGTTGGCTATTCTTGGTAGAATTGATGAATTTGGCGGATATGGCGAGTTCTGTAATAGATATGGAGAAAACGAGAATCTCGAAGAGCTTAATCAAAAGATTCACGAAACATGTTACTTTCGTAGGGAAAAGAAAGATGTGCTCAAAGATTTGCCTGAACTAACAAGAACAACAATTAGTGTTGCTCTTGATTCTGAAACACAAGAAGAGTATGATACTTGTCAGAAAGACTTGCTTACATTCCTTCTTGAATATAAGAATTGTTCTGAGGATGAAGCTAGAAAAAAGCTACGAATGAAGGCATTAGTTAAATTTATGAATCTTCGTTCTATATCTGGAAAGGGAAAGATGAAAGCAACAATCGAGTTCCTACATGATACGGAAGAACAGATAATTGTGTTTGCAGAACATCGTGATGTTGTTGATGCAATCAAAAAGGAGTTTCCTAGTGAGGTATGTTCCGTTACTGGCTCTGATAATCAGCAGCAGAAACAATGGGCTATTGACTCTTTCCAAGCTAAGAAAAAGAGAATAATCATCTGTTCCATTAAAGCTGCTGGTGTAGGATTAACTCTTACGGCTTCATCGAATGTCGTATTCACAGAGCTACCTTGGACGATGGCAGACTTATCTCAGTGTGAATGCCGTGCTTATCGTAACGGACAGAAGAATGCTGTTACATCGTGGATTCTGATGGGAATTGATACTATTGACAGTTATCTTTATAGCTTGATTATGAAGAAAGGTTCTATAGCATCAAAGGTTACTGGTGAGCAAGATTCCGCTATTAAGGATGTTGCCTACTTTGATGAGTTGGCTGATTTGGTTTTACAAAATTCTTTAAATAAAAAATAATGGAAATTCAAGGAAAAGTTATTGCCGTTTTACCTGAAAGAAGCGGCGTTTCTGCAAGAGGTGAGTGGAAGTCTCAGACCTATGTAATAGAAACACAAGAGCAATATCCTAAGAAGATGGCTTTTGATGTTTTTGGAGCGGATAGAATTGCTAGTTTTGGCATTCATTCTGGCGAGGTTATTAACGTTAGCTTTGATATTGACGCACATGAATATCAGGGCAGATATTTTAATCAGATTCGTGCTTGGAATGTTACTAAGGTGTCACAGCAAGCTCCTGCACAAGGTGGTGGCTTTAGTGGCAATGCCCAGTCTAGCGCACAAGCGGCACAACAAGCTATGAATGCTGCTGGCGTGGCAAACCCGACGAATCAGCAAAATCTGTTTCCACCTGAACAGCAGTCAGCACAGCAGCAAGCACAGCAACGAGGGAACTATGATGACCTTCCCTTCTAGCGTAGAGTTAATCAAACTAGCATTCAACGCTTATGTGGTTCAATCTGAAAAATGTGTTTGAACTTGAAAAGTTTAGAGCAAAAGTAACCGAGTTGGAGACCAAAGGTGCTATGGTAGAACTGAAAGAGAAGCGTGGGCGTTCCTTAAATCAGAATGCCTACCTTCATTTACTTCTATCAGCATTTGCTCTTCAATACGGCTACACTCTAGACGAAGTTAAGACACATTTCTATAAGCTAGTAGTGAACAAAGATATATTTCTCAGAGAGGGGGTTGATAAATTCACAGGAGAATGCTATAAGTATCTTCGTTCTTCTGCTGACCTTACGAGAGACGAAATGAGTAAATCAATTTCTGATTTCAAATCGTATGCAAAAGAAGAAGCTGGATTTGATTTCCCTGATTCTGATGAATATATCGCACTACTTCATATTCAGCATGATATAGAAAGACAACAAAATTACATACAATAGCTTATGATGTTACCAACTAACATACGTCAGAAGTCTAGCGAATTGTTCCCTAATGACGCAGAGAAACAGAGAATATTTTGTATGGGTGCTGCATTCTCGTTAGGAAACGATTTGTCGGATTTCGAGATTACTACAGAGCAAAAACAAGAAGAATATTATCCTTGCAAAGAAGCTCTTGAAATGTGGCTTGCATACAAGACAGAAAAACGTCAGACTTACAAGCCACGTGGGTTAGAAGCTCTTAAAAAGAAACTTCTACAGTTATCAAACGGAAATCCCGAATACGCAAAGGTTATCGTTGAGTATTCTATGGGCAACAACTATACAGGGTTGTTCGCTCCTAAAAATAATGGCGTGAATAGTTATGAACAACAGCAACGAACTTTCAACAAAATTAGTTCAATCCTTGCCGACTGAATGTAGTCAAGCGGTAGCAAAATATGGCAAACAATATGCGCTATTCTTAGACAAATATCCTACTCTGCAAAATCGAACAGATGCAATTACATCTGTATATGATTCTGTCGCTAGAGGCGGTATGTCCTTTGTTGAGATTGATAAGTACTTCAAAGATGGTGCAAGCGAGTTCTGGATTAAGATGATGCTCATCGACTTGTTTATGGTTATTGGAGCTATCGACGTAACTACTCCTTATCAGTTCAAGGCTATGGCACAGCGTATCAGACAAGAATACTATCACCTTACGCCTAGTGAGCTTACTAGATTCTTCTACGAGTTTTCTATGGGCAAGGTTGGCGAAATCTATGTAGGAAAGACAGTAAATCCTCAAAAACTTTTTATTGCTCTCGAAAAATACATGTGTAAGCTTTATGAAAAGAGAGCTGAAATTGATTCTCAGAAGTTAGCTGAGAAACAAAAGAAAGAAGATGAGGAATCTAGAAGAAATGCAATATCATACGAAGAACATTGCCGCTTAAATGGTGTTGATATTGAAAAATCACCTCTTGAAAAGCTAAAGAGAAAACTTGAAAAAGAATCAAAACGAGACAGAAATGGCAGACGTAAGTAAAATGGCACAGGAATGGCTCAGTGAGCATCCTGACGCGACACCAAAAGAAATATGGTTAGCTGGTTATTGGAAATCTACCGATAACTGGTGCAATCGAACTAAATAATTTAATAATTATGACGCAGAAAGAACGTATTGAGAACGCAACCACAAAACAAGCGGTAGTGTTTATCGGTGTTTATTCTTGGGTTATCCTAAGAAATATAGGAAGAGCAATCAATAAGGCGGTACACAAGCTGCCTTGGTTGTTCATAGTTGTAACAATAGTAATATCATTCATCGTTAGCTTCGTCTTTATTTCTAAGGCTAGAGCAGAGCGAGATAGTTACAACCAGAGGTTAGTTCATACAACACAGCAGCTTGATAGCTTCTATGCTGCATACGGAAACATTAAATCAAAGTAATATGGAAGAAATAGAATTATACAACGAATTACAGAATACAGAAGGTTATTTAAAGATGGCGGATTCACAAATAGAAGAGCTTCGCCGAAAGAAGAATGATATAATGAACGACTTTCTAAGTTTGTTACCTTTTCAGAAAGGTGACAAGGTGAAAGATAAAAATGGCAATATCTTTATCATAGAACGTCTAATAGATGCTGTATCTATTAGCAAGAATGAAATCAAGGTTCATTTTCTTATCCGAAAAATAAAGAAAAACGGAGAACCTTATCAATACGCAAACGAAGCTTGGGGAATTGATTATTTTTCCTTAGAGAAAGTAACAGAGTAACTAACCATCAGCAAAGAATATAAATAGGTAGTAATATGACAGAAGAACAATATCAACAAGTTATTTCTCTTGATAAGAAATTAAAAGAATTAAAAAGGGTATATCATATATTAGATAATAATGATACTCATCTTTCTTACTATCATAATCAGAATGGTTGGGGAGATGATAAACTCTGTAGCTCTGAAGATTTGTCTCCTATAAAAGATATTTTGGCAAAGTATGAAAACATCATACGCCTTGAAGTCAAGGGAGAAATAGAGAGTATTAAGAAACAAATTAGTGAAATTTAAATTATAGAGTATGGAATGGAATAAAGTATCAGAAGTAGAAATTCCTTTCGGAGAAGAGGTAATTGCCTTTAACGAAAAGTGGATTGATGAGGATTTTAATCCTAATGGCACAAGAGTAGGTTTTATACAAGACAATAGTGGCAAAGTTTTTATTTCTGCAACTTGGAATAATGAGCAGGATTGCTATGATACCTGTAGTGAAGAAGGAGATGACTACTACAAAGGTGTCTCAGGTATTCCAGGAATGGACGCATACTATAAGCAGTTTGCAAAGCCAAATATGCCAACGCATTGGATGAAAATGCCTACTCATCCTTAGTAAATAACCATCCTTATTGGACATAAATATAAGTAATATGGACGGAATGGTAATCAATAATTTGTCTGCACAAGCAACTACAGAATGTAATCTGTTGCAGCAAGAACTTCTAACATCGTTTGTTGATGCTAGAAAACAAAAAGGTATTATAGAAAGCCTAATGAAAAGATTAGCGGTAAAAAAGATGAATGCGATAGAAGATATGTATGGAAACGTACATGTTACCAATGATAAATTTGGCGAGTGTGGTAGCGACTTTTACATTGATGCAACCACTGATAGAATTACGTTGTCTCTAAAATATTACGTTTATAGGATTCCATTGGACGGTTTATCTAAGCACGACAAAAGTGTTGCTAGACGTTATAACAAATATGTGTACAGTTACGATACAGCCAATAATGTATCATCTGGTTTTAAGACATTTTGCCCTTGGGGTGGTCTTACAGGTAGTTGCGATTGGAGTTACTATATTGATGATATTCTCAAAAGTGATTTTCTAACTGAAGGCATTAGTGTTGATAATGCAATAGATGGTGTATTTAAAGTCTTTCTTAAATAGTATGCAGACAAATTGGAATCCAAATAATTCGTGTGTACTAGCAGGTGTTCCTCTTGCAGTTCCATCGAAAGAACAGATAAGCAAACTCTACATGCTTTTCTATTCTATGGTAGGCGGCTTTACTAAAATTGTCAAGTCTAACATAGATGAAACATTCAAACTGGTATCGGAAGATGAAAAGCTATTTAAGTATGATGTAAAGAGAAGAATGACAGAGGCGAAGGAATTTTCCGATGAATTGATTGACTTATTCAAAGAACGAATGAAAGCTGACGGCATGTCTGAGATATGGGATAAGCTTACTTTTATCATCAAGTTCAATCTACAAGATGATGTAAGGAAATGTTATTATGCGTTAGATAACCAATTTCTAAAGCATCATATTGAAAGACATAAGATGTACACAATGGTTGTTATGTCTGGAATATTGAGCGGAATGCTTGAATCTTCTGTTTCTGCATTTAGAAAGACAATGGATGAATATAATGGTTCTTGGGCAACCAATATTGCAGAATACTTTATTATCCCAATTAAGGGTGTTCATTCTCGTATGCGTAATGCCGTGGAAGCTATATATCCTGAATCTGTAGATAAGAAAGTGTTTTCAGATTGCCCTGACAAACTCTCTCTCGGATTCGAAATCATCGGGAAAAAGGTGCTTGATTATAAACGTGCCGAAAAAGCACTTGCAGATGCTTGTATATTCAGTGGTCTTAATCTTGATATAAACGGAATTATCGTAGATGGAGAAGACGCACAAGATAACACTGGCACTCCTTGGAATGAAGCTCAATTAAGAGCATTAAAAACAGGTTACCCAGACTCCTCTAACAAAGATATTGCTAGAATAGTTGGCAGAAGCGTTTACGCGGTCGCTAAACAAGCTAAGAAACTCGGATTGAAGAAATCTGAGGAGTATATTAGAGAGACTAGAATAGCTAACTTAAAACGTAAGAAAAATGAAAAAGATTCCAACGCTGTACACAAAGAACAGTAAAGGTCGCTATCAGGAATACAAGATTCCTGACCTTGATATATCGAAGACGTTCTATCGAAAGATAAATGGAAAGTATGAACCTACGAATATGCTCTTGTATGATTCCATAGAAGAGGGTGTATGGGTAGTTACTCGACAGTCTTCAACAGTTAACATTATTCGTGCAGATTACCTTCGTGAGAGTTTCCACCTTGACAAGGCTGCCGACATTGAGCGTTTCCCTCTGTCAAAGATGGGACACATCAAGAAGGTTGCAGAACGTATCATTGATGAGCTGAGACTTGGTAATACAGACTCTAGAGCTATGACAAATCACGAACTTGTCAATTTAGTTGTCGGGCTTGTCTATAAATACAATGATGAGGTTTAATTATGGAAGATTTACCTATTGGCGCAGAAGTCGTGTTAAAGGTTGTTGAGACCAAGGAAGCTGATTGTACTGGTTGCTTCTTTGATGAAATTGCAAACATTATCAATATAGAAACGTGTAATCGAATCAAGTGCGCATCAAATGAGCGTAAAGACGGAAAGAATGTTCAATTCAAAAGAATAAAGTAATATGGCTACAGCAAATTTTGAAATTGGGAATAAAGAATTTGAGGTACGTTATGGGTGATGATTTTCCTTTTGGTTCTCCACGTATTAGATTTAATGTTCCGAAAG
>ENA-OOXJ01000090-OOXJ01000090.1-human-gut-metagenome-genome-assembly--contig:-NODE-90-length-82528-cov-6.524366_pt1 | contig 82528 bp, 69 predicted proteins | sample MGYA00241587_ERZ501343 | MGnify/ENA primary metagenome ERZ501343 (study PRJEB25962, sample SAMEA2042918) | human gut metagenome | biome: human gut; feature: human-associated habitat; material: faeces... | reverse complement strand
CTCCCCTATCCGCGCTTTGCGCGGCAGAGGAGGACATTGCTACACCGCATCAACCGCACACAAATTTCATTGCGTGTTTGCCAACTTCGCAGTTCTCTCAACCATAAACTCTCAACCCTCAACCAACATTTAACTCCTCTGTTTTTCTTGATGGAAAAACTTTTGAAAGAAAAAAACTACTCCCTTGCCCGCGTGCTTTGCACGTTGACAAGGGAGTGTGTCAAAGGTTGGAAAGCGAAACGCTTTCTGGCGTGTGTTTTTTATTTGACAATCACTTTCCGGCTGTCGTTGCCGTTGACTACGATATAGTAGCCGTCGGGGAGTGCTACCGATGCAGAACCGTCGACCGTAGCTCCGAACACTTGCCGTGCATCGATGGAATAAATGAAAATTTCGGCTGCTGATTCGGTCGTAATTTCAATATGCCCGTTGCGGCAAACGGCATCCCATGTGCAGGCAGTTGTCATTTCAACGGCAGAACTGCTGTAAGCCGTGATTTGGATGTCGTCGATGTTCAGACGTTCCCCGCTTGTTTGCGAAAGTCGGAAGCGAATCGGGCCGGAAATGTTCACATTGGTGGAGTATTCGCTCAGGAACGAGGCAGCTATGGAGAACGATTCGAGCGTGGTCCATCGGCTTCCTCCATCGGTTGAATAGGAAAGTTCGACGCGAGCTTCTTCGTCGTCGCCAAAAGGCGCGGCATGGAATGAGAATACGCCTGCTCCGTCTTGCTTGTCGTCGAGCATCGTGAGCGTGCCTGTTTCTCCTTTGCCTGTGCAGACGGCTTGCCGGCCGTTTTTCTTGTCGCCGGAGCGGTTGCAAATGCCGGCATCAACCAAATTCCAACGGCAGGCATTGCCTTCGTACTCATCTATGCCGTCATAATTGTTGGGTTTGGAGGTTTCGGCCTCGAAATCTTCAAAGAAAGTGACCGGCGCTACCGACGTTCCCGAAATTTCTATTTCCGGACTTTCGAGGGTGGCAGTCGATGCCGACAAGATTCCATCGTGGCTTCCGGCGGGCATTGCCGGCATGCGCACGTAGAGCGCAACGCCAAACTGCTCGGCATCGCGCGTGTCGATGTTGAGTTCGGACGTCCAGTCGGTTTTGTTTTCGCTGATTTGGAAACCGCCGGTGACCTTCACTGCAATCACATCTTCTTCGACATTTTCAGCATAGATGGTTACTGTTTTCGGTTGCGATGCTTCGTCGGGGGTGGCAGAGAATGTGAGGCCTCCGTCGGGCGTTTCAATTTCGATGGCGCGATAGATGTCGGCTGTGAGCACGCTGACGGTGTTGGAGGTTTGTCCCGAAGCGTTTTTCAAAGAATATTTATAGGAGGTCGAATAGTCGAGCCCTGCGACGTCGTGGTGTTGCGCCGATGCCACCACTTCCACCGGATAGGAGGGGAGCAACGTTGCCCCGTCTTCATAGTAGACGAAAAGCGTGTAATTGCTGCCGTCGTTGTCGATGTCGATCCAATTTGCCGTGAACGATTTGGACGTGACGTTGGTGGCAGGAAGAGCCGGAATGCCGTCGACCGCTTGCGCTTTGAGCGATACTGTCGACGACGCTTCGCCGCTTGAAAGCGTGAGCGTGCCTGTGGCGTTTCCGGAGGCAGTAGCCGTGAATTGCAATTGGAGCGTCGTACCGTTGTTGGCGGAAGAGGCCGCGATGCGCGACGAGGACGCGGAGAATCCGTTGCCCGTCACGGAAATCGTGACATCGGAGGTGAGTCCTTCCGCTTTGACTTCAATCGACTTGGATACGCTCCTTCCCACGGCCATAGTGCCGAAGTCGACAGTCGTGCCGTCGACCGGCGTGATGATGTCGGGAGTCACTGCGCCGCCCGGCGTCCATCCGATATTCTTTTTGTCGCCCCAGATGTGGTCGGCCAGTTCGGGATGGTCGATGAAAGGGTTGCGGTTGTGTTGGATTTTATAGATGGCGTTGTTGCGATCGATTTCTTTTTGGCTCACGGGGTCTTGTTCGTTCCATTTCAGCAGAAGGTTGACGGCCCATGTCGTGTAGCACGGGTAGTTGTTGCCGGCAAGCATCGGGCTGCTCCAAGAGGAAATGCGGTCGTTGTAGCATGCCGCCATGTAGAAATAAGTGCGGGCAAAGTCGCCTTTGTATTCGTCGGCCGGTTCAAACACTGTGCCGGAATATCCCGAAAAGGTGCAGGATCCCACTTTGCTTGTACCTCCGTTGGAGGTGTATGTCTCGCCGTCGGTTTCCCCGAATGGGAAATTGCTCCTTCTGCCGTTGACATAGCCGTCGGTGGGGTAAAGGTGGAACACGTCGGAGTACATTGGGTATGCATCGTTGAACCAGCTTTTCGGCATGGAATGTTCGCGATTGTAGCAAACGCCTTCTTTCGTGTAGTTTCCGCATTGGTCGTCGCCAACTCTGAAATCGGAAGTGGAAGAATACATATCCCAAATTCGGTCGGACGTGCCGGGACGTATGTCGGTGTCGTAGTAGGCCGACCACACTTCTTTGTAGCTTAATTGGGTGTGCGGTCCGACAATGTCGCAAAGTTCTTGCAACAAGGCTTTTTGTTTCAAGCCTTCGGCGCTTTGGTAGTAGCCTTGCGGTTCTTGTGCCGAGAGCGAGGCGAGAGCGAGGCTCAGCAGCAATGCGAATGAAAACAGTTTTTTGACAATCGAAGCCATATAAGTCGTTTTTTTTATGTTATTCGTTATGGTTGGGGGTGTTTCAAGTTTTTTCCTGCAAGCATTCCGCACGCGGCCATGATGTCTTCGCCGCGTGAGCGGCGGATGGTGCAGAGGATGCCTTTTTCGTTGAGCCGGTCGCGAAAGGCAACCATGTCTTTTTCGTCGGAAGTGCGGAGCGGCACTTCGGGAATTGCGTGGAATCGTATCAAGTTGACGCGCGCTTTCATCCCGTCGAGGAGCTTGGCAAGGGCATCAGCGTGGCGCATGTCGTCGTTCAGGCGATGCCACATGATGTATTCCACCGACAAGCGGCGTTGGTGGGAGAAATCGTAATTGCGCAGCATCTTTAAAATGCGTTCAATCGGGTATGCCCGTTCGAGCGGCATTAGCGAGGCGCGTTCGTCGTGGAACGGCGAGTGAAGGCTGACGGCGATATGCACGTCGGTTTGCTCGACAAGCATTTTCAACTCCGGCAATTTCCCAACCGACGACACAGTGACGCGTTTCGGGCTCCATGCCAATCCCCATTTTTTCGTCAGCACGGCGATGGCTTTGAGCACCTCCGTCAAATTGTCGGTGGGCTCTCCCATGCCCATGAACACGATGTTGGTGAGCGATTGAGACTCCGGTATGCTGAAAATTTGGTTGAGAATTTCGGCAGCTGAGAGATTGCCGTGGAATCCTTGCTTGCCGGTCATGCAAAATTTACAACCCATTTTGCATCCTGCTTGCGAGGAAACGCAAAGCGTGGCGCGATCGGCATCGGGGATGAATACGCTTTCTACCATTTGCCCTCCGGAAGTTTCGAAAAGGTATTTCACTGTGCCGTCGGCGCTTTTGCAGGCATTGGCCGGTGCAGTGCGCCCCACGACGTAGCGTTCGTTGAGCTTTTTGCGAGCTATTTTCGAAAGGTTGGTCATTTCGTCGATTTCGCACGCACGCTTTTCGTAAATCCATTGTGCAATTTGCTTGGCGGCGAAACGGGGCAATCCCATGTTGGCCGCAACGACGGCCAAATCGTCGGGTGTCATTCCCAAGAGCGGTATTTTCTGCGTTCCATCCATGTTCGTTCAATGAAAAGGGAAACAAAATTACGGAAATATTTTGTAAGGATAATCGGGTGCGGTTAAAAAAGTGTGATGATATATGTGTTTGATTTGGTTGAAAAACTTTACCTTTGTGTTAAAGTAAGCAATATAATATCGCGATATGGATTCTAACAAGGTTAAATCGGAATGGAAGAGGTTGCTGCTGGCAGTTTCATTGTGCATTGTGGCAATGGGCGCGTCGGCTCAAAGTTGCTATACGAGAAATTACAATGAGGCGGAATCGCTGTATCAGCAAGGACAGTATGACAAAGCCAAACGCCGTTATGCCGCGGCAAAAGCTTGTCCCGACAAACCTAAGAACAACAATCTCGACGCGCGCATTCGTGCTTGCGACCAACAAATTGCAAGGCAACGCCAGCGCGAGGAGCAGCGCCAACGCGACCGCGAGCGGGAAAACCGTCGCAGGGAAAATCGGCAAACGGGAAATATTCGCATCACGCGCGTGGATTTCCGCAATGAAGATTACGACGACAATGTGCTGGATCCGTATGGAGCGACGCTGTATGCTTCCGACATTTATTATTTGATGCCGCGATTGACGTATGAAGGGCTTTCGTCGACATCCCACGAAGAAACGTTCTACTATAAAATATACGACCCAAACGAGACCTTGATGTCGGGAAGTTCGTCACCTTCGGGATACACCAGCTCGTTTCGCATGACTGTGCACCCGGGCGAAAATACGGCGAATGTAAGCGGCTGGGGCAACAAGAACGGAGGGGCTTATGTCCCGGGCAGGTATCGTTATGAAGTGTGGTACAACGGGTATTGCATTTGCAGCACCTCTTTCACGCTTTATTCGAAATCGACAGAAGCTTCTTATCTGACGGTGGACAATAAAACGGCTGTTTCTTCGACATTCCCTGCAACCGGAGGGTCGGAGACGTTTTATGTGTCGACCAACGGAGGGTCGTGGACTACGTGGGGCGTGCCGACGTGGTGCAGCATCTCAAGCCGAAGCGACGGGAGCTTTACGCTCTCGTGCGAACCAAACACGACAGGATCTTCGCGCAGCGACTACATGAAAGTGCAAGCAGGCAGCAGGGAAGTGCGCATCGACATAACGCAAGCCGCTTCTGCCATTTCGCGTTCCGGAGAAATCGAGGAAGTGTGGGTGGACTACGACCAATGGGAGAATGGGCGGAAGGGCATGCTGATCCATGTGAAATTCACGGTCAATAACATGTTGAACCGAACCGGCCGTTGCGCTGCCTACTTTTTCTATCAAGATGGCAACCGATTGGAAGATTATAACGACAACTATAGTACGCCGGACGGGCAAGTGGCTTTCAGCGAAACTTTTGTCCCGAAGTATGAAAACACGCGCTTCAAAGATTTCCAATTGTTTATGCCATACGAAGAACTGCATCTTTCGTCGGGCCGCACGGATTTGAAATTTTACATTTTGATCTACGACGAGGAAACGCAAGAAGATTTGGCTCCGCGTTCGGATTACCACAATTTTTACATCACGAAATAAAGTCGTGCCTGTCAATGCCGTTTCGTGCGAAGCGAATTGCGCAGGATGAAGAAAGAGAAGGCGCAAAGCGCGGCAGTCAGCGCGATTGCAAATAGTGTCAGTTGCGCTTCAAGCAGCACGGCGATTGCTGCAACGGAAGCGAAAGCGACGAGCGAAATGAAGGTGGTGGCATGCGAAAGCGTGTAGCGGTAGCGGCGGAAATAGACGAATCCCGTGATTACGCAATAAGCGGCATACCATGTCATGTAGGCAAATCCCAATCCGTCTAACCCCCAAAGGTTGTAGAATGTCACGTTCAGCACGAAGCCGGTCACGACGCTTGTGGTTTCGGTGAACAAGAATGTGCGTCCGTCGCCTTTTGCTATGATGGTCACTGCCAAACACCACGAGTAAGCGCGAAACACTGTGCCGACGATGGCCCACGTGATGTAGGGAATGATGGCATGAAATTCGGAAGAATAGAGCAGCGAGACGATTAATTCCCTTGCAATCAGAAATATGGCGGCGGCAGGCGTCAGAATGAACATGAGAATGCGTATTTCTTCCGACACGAATACGCGAATGCGCAAAGCGCTATGGCACACGCGTGCAAGGCGCGGATAGTATTCCATGTTCAAAGCGGTGAAAATGAGACCGAGATAGCGCCCCACCAATGAAAATCCGGATTGGTAGAATCCCACTTCGGCTGTTCCTGCCGTGCGATTTAAATAGGCGGAAAATATGTAGGTGAAGAGCATGGTTATGAAGTCGCTCAGTGTGAGCATCAGCCCGAATTTCACGAATGGCATGCCTCCTTTTGCTGCTTCCTTGTTAGTAAGGGTTGCGCGAGGGTATTTTTTATGGCGAAAGGCAAGCGTGGCAATCAAGAGCGCGGCATGATAGACGATGACAGACAGCAGGATGCTGTCTTCGCGGAGGTAGTAAAATAGCGGGATGGAGCAGAGCAATCCGCCAATCGTGCCAAACAGCGAGGCCGACGCAAGCCGGCGAAGACGGTCGGAGCCTTGCAAAATGGCTTGCTCTCCACTGATAAATCCGTTGAACATCAAGACGGAAGCAAGCAGGATGAAGTCCCAGATGCGGTCGGTTGTGCCAAATGACCAGCGGCTGAGCAACGGCGCGAGCGCCATGGTCGTGACTGCGCCGAATATGCTTGCAAACCATGACCATTTCTTGACGATGGCAATGACTCTCCCCAGCGTGGCGGGATTGCCGGAGGCGGAAGCAATTGCCACTTCCCGCACGCAGCTGCTGCGCAAGCCGAGCGATGTGGCCGAACGGAGCATGTCGATGGCTGCATTGTAGAGGCTGAAAAGTCCCATGCCGACGGGTCCAATCCAGATTGCCACCAATTTGTTGAGCACGACGGAACACAAGTTGCTCACAACTTGAACGCCTCCAAACAATTTGATGGCTTGGAAGATCGTTGCGGATATGTTGTTTCCTGCGCTCAAAGAATGTCTAATTTATAGATGTTATAGGCGATGCCGCGCCCTCCCAATCCGGCTTTTTGAATCACAAGCCCGTCGTTGAGATATTGCCCGTGCTGCTCGTTGCAGGTGCCAAAGTCGTAGTAGCGCTTGCCGGCAAATGTGTCGTGCATCACTTGATCGTGGATGAGCGTCATGGCGCCAAGCACCATTCCTTCGGGCGTGTTTCCGGCGTATTGGACGTGGGCGACGGTGTCGGTGACGTAGTATACGCATCCGGCCACGAGGTTGCCGTTGCGAAAGGCTGAGAATAGGCGGATGTTGTTCGGGAAACGTTCATGGAGCAGGCGCATTTCTTGGAGCGAATGTACCGGCGTCGCGTTGTGGCGCACTTTCAAATGTGTTTCCAAAATTTTCCAAAAGCTTTCGAAGTCCTGCGATTCTGCTATTTCGATGCCATTTTGCCGCGCTTTGGCGATGTTTAGTTTCGTGCCTTTGCTGTATTTGTTTAGCGGGCTGCCGTTGACGCATGTGATGGAAATGTCGCATTCGGTTTGTTGTGCGCCGTGGCGGAAAAGCGCGTAAAGGTCTTCATCGGCGGGATAGCGATGGTAGATGTAGGGGATGGCTTTGTAGACAAGCATGCGAATGCCGTTTTTTTTCAATGTTTGGATTGTTGCATCGAACAATTCGAGCATTGTCGAGGCGTTGAAATGCTTGATCGGAGTGAGCCAGCCGCCATACGTGAGGCCTTGATGCGAATGGAGCGTATCGCCGTCGATGTTTGCGGGGAGCAATGCGAGCACATTCCCTTTGGCGTCGAAAGCCATTAGGGAATGGTCGGTGAAGCGGTCGGCATGGTAGTCCATATAGTCGCGGAAATGGAGGAACGTGGCGTTTTTCGATTTTGCCACAAATTCATCCCATAGCCGTTTGTGTTCGGGCGTGTATCGTTGAATTGAAATCATTGCAGGACTTTCCATTATTTCAACCATTCTTGCGGATTCAATTTCGTGCTGCCTTTCCTCACTTGGAAGTGGAGCATGGCATGATCGTCGTCGTTCACGTCTGTGAAAAGCGAGCCCAATGCTTGTCCGGCTTTGACGGAATCGCCTTTTTTGACGGCGATTGTTTCCAAACCGGCATAAACGGTGATGTATTCGCCGTGTTTGAGGATGACGACGTAGTTATACTCGTTGTTGACTTGATAGACATAGGACACGGTTCCGTCGAACACCGATCGTGCCATTGCGCCGGCATCGGTTTCGATTTCGATTCCGGGATTGTCGGTGGTGACATATTCGAGCACCGGATGCTTGTGTTTGCCAAAAGGCTTCACAACGCGGAAACTGCCCGTGACGGGGTATGGCAGTTTGCCTTTGTTGCTTTCGAAGCTGCCTGTCAGCTTGATTTCATTTTCATCGGGGTAGCCGGCTTCTCTACGCTCTTTTTCTTTTTTTCGAGCTTCCCTCCTTTCGTTTTCAAGCCGCTCTTTTTCTTTGCGCAACTCTTCTTGCCGCTGTTCGATTTCTTGCCGGCGGCGTTTGAGTTCTTCTTTTTCTTTTTTCTCTTTTTCCTGTTGTTGCTGTTGCTTTATTTTTTGCAGTTCGGCTTCTTTTTCTTCTTGTTCTTTCCGGATGCGTTCCTCTTCGGCTTTGCGTCGCTCTTCGGCTATGCGGGCGCGTTCGGCTTCTTCGGCTTTTCGCCGTTCGGCTTCGATTCGCGCTTCTTCTTCGGCTTTGCGTCGCTCGGCTTCGATGAGGGCGTTCAATTGCCGGTCGAGTTCGTCGAGTTTGCGTTGTTGCTCATGAAGTATCTGCAACAAATTGCCTTGTTCTGTTTTCAATGCCGCAATCATTCGGTTTTGTTCGTTCTTTTGGCCTTCAAGCGCGAGCTTCGTGCTGTTGATAGTGTTGTAGGCTTCGTTTTTTTCTTTTTGAAGAGCCTGCAACTGCTGTTTTTGCTTTTCGAGTTCGGCCATTGCGTTTTTGATTTGCTTGGTTTGCCCTTCTCTCCAACGCGAGAATTCTTTTAAGTAGCGCAAGCGCCTGTATGCTTGATGGAACGATTCTGACGAAAACAGAAACATCATTTTGCTGTTGTTGGCAGTGGCGTTGTGGCTTCGGATTTTCTTAATGGCTTTTAGGTAGTTTTCGCGGAGCACGCGAAGCGCGGAATCGCGAGCTGCGATATGGCGGTTGACGTTTTGGATTTTGACGTTGATATCGATGATTTGTCGGTTTATTTCGTCGATGTCTTTTTGCTTTTCCCCGATTTCGGCAGTGATGCGATTCAGGTCGTTGAGAGATTTGAGGGTCTTGTTTTTGTTTTGTTTGATTTTTTGGGAAGTCTTTTGTATTTCTTGGCGGGCAGTTTGAGTTTGCTGTTTGAGATCGTCCATGGCCGGTTGCTGCGCGAAGGCTGTCGCTGCGCACAGGATTGTCGAAATATAGAAAATGATAGATTTCAGCATGGCGTTGTTATTGTTTGGAAAGAGCTTTTAAAATGAGGGGAAGGGAATAGCGTCGGGCATCTTTCGGAATGGAAATTCTGTCTGTGATGCCATTGTCCCATTTGACGGATTTGCCGAAGCGCAGTTCGAAAGAAATATCCATTCCTGCGAGAGGAATGTTGGCAGAGATTTTTCCTGCAATCGCGCCTTTGTCGGTGGTTCGGTATTCGCTGAATCGGAGGGCGTAAAGTTGCCCGCTGTTTAGTTCGACGTTGAAGGCGTTTATCCGATTCTCGTGCATGTCGAAGAAATAGCTGAAAGAATCGGCAACGTTGCGCGCGAAGAGCGTCCATAGCCCGTCGCCGTCGGCTGCCGAGGCTTCAAAATCGGTTAGATTTTCGGAAGAAAGCGGGCCTGTTTGCAAATCGAAAGGACGAGCCAGCAGGAGGCTTTGCAAATTGTCGATGCTGATGCCGGAGCCGAGGAAAGAAGCGATGGCGTCTTTGACATATAGGTTGTGGTATTTGTCGACAATCGTGACAGAGTCGCAGTCGATGTATATTTTCCCCATTTCGATGCCTAAAAACGGGCGCAGGGAGAAAGAGACGGACTTGCCGCGCACCATTTTCATTTGGAAAGCGCTTTTCAACTTTCCGGATGCATCGATGACGATGTCGCCGGAAGCGGTCAGGTCGGTCCATTCCGGAATGGATTCGGCGACGGTGGCGGGATTATAGGGCGAAGCGTCCCAATCTGTCTCGATTTGGATTTCAGACTCGATGCCGTCTTGCGACGGAATGGCCGCAATTTGCTTTGATGCCCCGCAGGAAGCAAGAAGCACGGCGAGCAAAGGCACGACGATTAGGATACGCATGTCATTCATAGAAATACGTTTTGTGGTCGACTTTTTTCTTCAACAATTCGGAATCCGGATTTTCTTCCAATGCTTTTTTCCATTGTTCCAGAGCTTCGTCGGGACGTCCCAACATGAACAAAATGTCGCCATAATGCTCAAGAAGTTCGGCGTTGTTGCGTTCGGAATCTGCATTTTCCATTGCTTTCTCGATATATTCGAGCGCGGTTTTATAATCGCGTTTGAGGAACATGATCCACGCATAGGTGTCTAACGAAGAAGAATTTTCCGGTTCGATATCGATGGAACGCTTCGACATTTTTTCGGCTTTTGCAAGCGAGTCGGCATTTTCTGAATAGCTTATGCATAGGGAATAGGCGTAGTTGTTGAGCGTGAGCGGATTGTCGGGCTCTATTTCCAATGATATTTCGTAGTTGCGCAAAGTGGCGGCAATGTCGCCTTTCTGATTGTAGCTTTCGGCCAATGCGGAATAGATGTCGGCTTCATTGACAAGCATGAGCGTCTTGTTTTTTTCGAGCAATGTGTCGTAGTACTCGATGCTTTTGTCGTAATCGCCCATGTTGTAGTAGGCTGCCCCGATAATTTGGTAGTAAGTGATGTGTTCGGGGTCGTAGCTTAAAGCCTTGCTTCCGGTTTCAATGGCTTTTTCCGGCTTTTCGCTGAATGTATAGAGCCACATGAGCCGTTCCCAGTCTTTTGGGTCGGACGGATCGATGTCGACGGTGTACGATAGCTGCTCGGCTGCCGCGTCGTATTTTCCACGGTAGGTGAGATAGTCGCAGTAGAGCCTGTGTATTTGCGCTTCGTGGCTGTGCTGTTCGAGAATCGTGGCAAACATGTTGTCGACTCTGTCGGAAGAGTCGTTTTGCTGGATGTGGGTGCGGATGTAGTCGGTGAGGATGTCCACTTTTGTTCCCACTTCGATGTTTTTGTTTAAGAGGACCGAGGTGATTTCCTTTTCATAATTGGTCGAATCGCCGGTGCTGTAATACAAGTTTGCCTTTTGCAGGTTGGCATATCCGTAGTCGGGGTCGATGGCAAGGGCTTTGTCGTAGTAGACAAATGCGCTGTCGGGCATACCCAATTGTGCATAAACGTTGCCCATCAGGGTGTTTGGCTCGACGCTTTTTGGCGCGTCGGACAAGTATTGCTTTCCTGTCGCGATGATGGCCGTCGTGTCGTTCATGTTGAGCAAATAGCCAATTTTCATGATTGTTGTCGATGTCGATCTTCCTTCTGTTTTTTCGAGGCTGTCGATTACGGCAACGGCTTTTCCGAACTCGTTCTTTGAAGCGTAGCTTTTGGCAAGCACGGGGTACATCTGTATGCGGTCGGGATATTTTTTCAGCAATGTTTCCACGACACGAATTGTTTCGTCATAGTCGGAAATCGACGAGCAGAGAATGGCATAAATGTAGTTCTCATAAAAATCGTCGGGACGGAGAAGCGTGTTGCGTTTCATCAGGCTTAACGCGGTGTCCATCTCTTCTTTTTCCACTTCGTCGGCCGACAGGATCGACATTCCGTAATAGAATCCGATTGTCGGATTTTCGGGGTCGAGACTGTGGGCTGCTTGCAGCAAGTCGAAGGAAGCGGAAGCGTCGTTTTCCGTGTTTTTTGCGATGGCTTCCAGAAATATGTATTGCGCTTTCTTTTTGTCGGCTTCGTGCGTTTCGTATTGCGCGAACATGGGCAGCATGAATGTCGACAAGCAGATGGCAATGGATATGTGTTTGATTGATTTTTTCACGTTGCGAAATATTCTCTATGTCGTTCGTTTTCTTGATTGTCGTTATTTGATGCCGGTATGCCCGAAGCCGCCGTCGCCGCGGTTGCTTTCGGCAAGGTTGTCGGACGGTTGCCATTCGACGGAGGCATGGCGAGCCACCACCATTTGGCAGATGCGTTCGCCGTGATTGACCGTAAATGGCTTGTCGGAGAGGTTGACGAGTATCACGCCGATTTCTCCGCGATAGTCGGCATCGATGGTGCCGGGGGTGTTGAGCACGGTGATGCCGCTTTTCAGGGCCAATCCGCTTCGGGGGCGAATTTGGCATTCATAGCCTTCCGGCAATTCGATGCGAATGCCTGTCGGGATGAGCCGCCGTTCGAGCGGTTGCAATGTGACGGGCTCTTTCAAATTGGCTCGCAAGTCCATTCCGGCCGCATAGGGCGTGGCATATTGTGGAAGGTCGTTGCTCGATTCGTTGATTATTTTTACTGTGATTTTGTCCATGTTTTTCCTCAAAATAAATAACAACTGCGAAAATACGTAAAACCTTTGGAATGTGGTAGTTTTTAGCGATATTTAAATCGCATTCTCAAACGAAAAAAGGCTGCCCCGTTTTGTTGGAAAGGCAACCTTTTTTGTCGTAGAGGCTTGCAGCCGCTTACTTTCTGATTCCGAGTTCTTCTTTCGCGATGATTGCGCGGTAGCGTTCGATGTCGACTTTGATCAAATAGTCGAGAAGGCGACGACGCTTGCCGACAAGGCGTTTAAGAGCTCGAGTTGTGTTATGATCTTTGTGATTTGACTTCAAGTGTTCAGTCAAATGAGCAATACGGACAGAAAATAATGCAATCTGAGATTCAGGCGATCCAGTATCAGTATTCGACTTACCGTATTTCTCGAAGATCTTCTTTTTTTCTTCAGCACCTAAATACATACTAAAAAGAAATTTAAAAAGTTAATATTCGATTAGTGGCGGCAAAGATACGCATCTTTTCCGTAACTGCAAATTTTATTTGCCACGATTTTTCCAAGGCGGGTCGGCAAGCGATTGTTTGGCAAGTCCATCTGTGCGTTCAGGCGCATGGCGGGGGGTCAGAATTCGTATCCGATCCGGATGCCGAGGGTTGTGCCTTCGAAATATTCCGTTCCGCTTACGGCGTGGCAGGGGTAGTCGTTTTCTTTCGTGATGCCGATGCCAATCAATGCTGCTTGCCGGTGGATGGTCTTGATGCGCACTCCCAGCATGGCAGTGGCGCGAAATCCTCCGATTCGGCCTATCGCGCCTCCGATTCGGAAGTCGGCATATGGTGTCAGTTTGCGGTCGTTGAGGAAATTCACGCGAAGATCGGCGAAAATCGGCATGGAGGTGGCGTTTGCGGCTGTGTATCGTTGCACCCCGATGCCGGCTCCCAAATAGAAGAAATTATTGAATTGGTAGCCGTGGACGGTCGCGAAATTGAAGTTGCGGTTGTCGATCGGAATTTTGTCGTCGAGTGCGTTGAGCGCTTGCACTTTCGTGTTGTCGATGTCGAATTCGTAGGCGGCTTCCACTGTCCATCGGTAGCCTTGGAGCGTGTGGCGCGATTGCCATTTTTGGTAGTTTTGCAGTGTGGCGGTGTCGCTGCCTTGCGCTACTGATGCAATTGCTGAAACCGCGCAAAGCGCGAATGTTACAATTATTTTAGCTTTCATTGTTTGCTGTTTTAAAATTCATAACCCACTTTGAAACCAATCGAAAGGGCGCAGGTTTGCTCGTCGCGCACTCCGTCGAGATCAATGTCGTATCCTTTTTTGTCGTATTGGTATGCCAAGTCGAAAACGGCATAGGCGGCTTGCCGTTTTGTAGTTTTGACACGCACGCCTGCTTGAATACCCACATAGAGACCTTCTTGCTCGCCAATGGAATAACCGCCTTTCAAGTCGAATAGGGGCGAATAGCGATTGTTTCCCAACAGGTTTACGCGGATGTTTCCGAAGATTGGCATTGTGGTGCGCTTCCATGTGGTGTAATGGTCGATGCCAACTCCTCCGCCGAGGTAAAAATAGTTGGTGAATTGATAGCCGTGCGATGTGAGCAAGCTGAATTTCGGAGATGTGTTTGTGATTAATTCCGATGCTATGGGGTTGAAGTTTTTGAAATACCATGAATAGCCCGCCTCAACAAAGCCTTTGTAGCCTCGGAGTTCATGGCGCGATTCTTCCCAATGGCGATAGTCGATGTTGACAGCTGTTTCCGGTTCGGCTGCTTGTCCTGTGGATACTGCTAGCAATGCGACGATTGCCGGAAAGATTTTGCGAAATTTGAATTTCATTTGCTTCATGGTTTTGCTGTTTTTCTGATTATGAGTGATTAGATTTGGAACAATTGTTAGACCCAACACTTTGGCATGACAAAGATATAAATTGTTTTAATGAAATCAAAAAAACACAACAAAAGGCGGCTTTCGTTGTGTTGACAGATGCGGGTATGGGCGAAAGAAATAGAAACAGTCGGTTTTTAGAGGGGATGTGAGTTTAGAGTTAAGGGTTGAGAGGTTGGTGAAATTGGCAAATACGCAAACAAATTCATTTATATCTTTTTTTCTACTGACTCAAAGGCAGCGGGAATGAAGAAAAGCATGATGATTTTGTGGATGGGGCGTTGTGGGTTGTGCGGACTTGGGAGGCAAGGCGTTTATTTGGGTTTTTCAGGATTGCATGGCTTGTTCTTGTCTTGGTTTTTGCGCTGAGACGGGGAAGTTGTGCCGTCGGAGCGGACGGCAGAAAAGGGCAAAAATAAAAAAGTTACTTGTTTCTCAACAAATAACCTTTCTACCTTAAAATCTAATACCATGAAAAACTTGTTGCAAATATATATCCTGTTTTTGGCCCGATGCAAATATTTCGCAAAGAAAATGAGCTCTGTTTGCATTATTTAACCATTTGCGCTTAAAATGGGGCTAAAAACAAGCATTTTGCTACTCCAAAGGCAGCAGTCCCAACCAATATGAGCGCAAATCGTCCCATTCGACATAAATGGGTTTTCCGGGGATTAAATTGACGGGCCTTTCATTGAGGTCGCCTCTCACGTAGATGCGGCCCGACGGCGCTTTGAAGTAGACAAGTTGCAAGTTGGCAGCCATTGGAAACGATGCGAAGTCTTTCCATTCGTCGGCGACGGTGTCGAAATAGTTTGTCAGATAGTGGCATCCGGGAAGTTGCATCAATGAGAGCAAGGGCATGAGTGTTTCGGCGTGGCCGAAACGGAACTTGGCGGCAATGTGGAGTTTTCCGGTCAATACGCTGTCGGCGGTCATGACAATGTCTTGCAGCAATGGCGCTGCAATTTCTGCCGGACGGGATGAAAGCGTGGATGCGGAATAGAGCAGATATTGCCGGAAGTTGAAAATCGACCACAAATTGCGGTATTCTTCTATGGTGAAATATCGGGATGCGTCGCTTGTCAGCCCCATGGCGTTCATGCCGGCCGACACGTAGTATTCCGCCAAGGCGAGGTCGGCGGTGGTGTCGTAGTCGAGCGGGTAGTTTTCGCCGAGGACGCGCAAAAGCGGGTCGATTGTGATGTTGCCCGACAGGAAGCGGTTGTAAGTGGCGAGATAGGCAGTGTCGGTGCGAAATGACTTATAGGCTTCGTCTTCGTCGAAATTGCGCATCAGCGGGTTGAAACGGCGACCGGATGCGGCTGTCGCGTCGATGTTGCTCGACAGTTCGGTCAGACGGTGCAGGAAAGCATACATGCTCTTGATGCTGCGGGGAGAATAGGACGAAATGGCGACGACGCGCGCGCTGTCGAGCAATTCGGGGCAACTGCGGAACAGCCGTTCTGCGATGTTGCGATGCTCCGATTCGCCGATGGAGTCGAGTGCGCCCCATCTTCCGGCGGTCGTTTCGATGACGGCGTCGACTTCTTCGAGCAGCTGTTTGCCGAGCGGCGTGATTGTGTTCAGCGAATCGGCTTTGTCCAGTGCGCGTTTCATCATCATTGTGTGGAGCGATCCGGCGGGATATCGCGAGCCGTGGCGGCCTACGTGGTTTACAAATATCGGCGTCAGCGAATCCGGAAATTCTCTGGCTGCCCTGTCGGTCGGGTAGGGAGAAAGGCTTGCTCGGCCGTCTTGGTAGGAGAAATCGTCTGCGAATGTCGGCAGGACGATGGAAAGAAGCAATGTGACAAGAAATAGGGATCGTTTCATGTTGTTGGGTTTAGAAGAATTGCTTGGGCAAATATAATGCAAGCCGAGCATAGGAGAAAAAGAATTCATTCATTTTTCTTTTATCGAGGCGCCGCCTATATTATTCAAATATAGTGCAAGCCGAGCGGAAAGCCATGAAGTTTGCTCGATTTGCATTTGCTTAATTTGCGGGAGTAGCTGGCAAAATGGGTGAAAAGAAGTTTTTGTGGATGTATATTGTGAAAAAATCGTAAATTTGCAGGCTGAAAATAGGTATAATTTATGCAGAATATTAGGAATATTGCCATAATCGCCCATGTGGACCATGGCAAAACGACATTGGTGGACAAAATGCTTCTTGCCGGACATTTGTTTCGGGATAATCAGAATACCGGCGAATTGATGCTCGACAATAACGATTTGGAACGCGAAAGAGGCATCACAATCTTGTCGAAGAACGTATCAATAAACTACAACGGTTGCAAAATAAATATCATCGACACTCCGGGGCACTCCGATTTTGGCGGCGAGGTGGAGCGCGTGCTCAACATGGCCGATGGATGCCTGCTTTTGGTGGATGCTTTCGAAGGCCCGATGCCGCAGACTCGCTTTGTGTTGCAAAAGGCCATTCAAATAGGATTGAAGCCGATAGTTGTGATAAACAAGGTGGACAAGCCGAATTGTCGTCCGGACGAAGTGAACGAAATGGTGTTCGACTTGATGTTTAATTTGGACGCTACGGAAGAGCAATTGGATTTTCCCACTATATATGGTTCGGCAAAGCAGGGCTGGATGAGCGAAGATTGGCGGAAGCCTACCGACAATATTGTTCCGTTGCTGGATGCCATTATCAAATACATACCTGCGCCGCAAGTGTATGAAGGAACGCCTCAAATGCTGATTACGTCGTTGGATTATTCGTCGTACGTGGGACGGATTGCTATCGGCCGTGTGCATCGCGGCGAACTTCGCGAGGGCATGGAAGTGGGCGTCTGCAAAAAGGACGGCACGGTGGCGCGCCAACGCATCAAGGAACTGCACACTTTTGAAGGGATGGGCCGGAAAAAAGTGCAAAGCGTCGGGTCGGGCGATATTTGCGCATTGGTCGGAATCGACGGGTTTGAAATCGGCGACACGGTGACAGACGTGGAGCATCCGGAACCGTTGCCGCGTATTGCCATCGACGAGCCGACGATGTCGATGGTGTTTACCATCAACGACTCTCCATTTTTTGGAAAGGACGGAAAATATGTGACTTCCCGCCATATCGGGGATCGTCTTGAACGCGAATTGGATAAAAACTTGGCATTGCGTGTGCGGAAAGAGCCGCACGAGGACAAATGGACGGTTTTTGGCCGTGGCGTGTTGCATTTGTCGGTGTTGATTGAGACCATGCGCCGCGAAGGATACGAACTTCAAGTGGGACAGCCGCAGGTGATTATCAAGGAAATCGACGGACAGAAATGCGAACCGGTGGAATTGATGACTGTGAATGTGCCGGAAGAATATTCCAGCAAGATAATTGATATGGTGACGCGGCGACGCGGCGAACTCGTGTCGATGAATACGCAAAACGACCGTTTGCAAATGGAATTCCACATACCGTCGCGCGGCATCATCGGATTGCGCACGAATGTGCTGACAGTTTCTGCCGGGGAAGCTATCATGTCGCATCAATTTTTGGAGTATCAGCCATGGAAAGGCGACATCGAGCGCCGCACCAACGGCTCGCTGATCGCCATGGAGTCGGGCACGGCATACGCTTATGCCATTGACAAACTGCAAGATCGAGGGCGTTTCTTCATCTTTCCGCAAGAAGAAGTTTATGCGGGGCAGGTCGTTGGCGAAAACGCAAAGGACAACGATATTGTCGTGAATGTGACAAAGTCGAAAAAGTTGACAAACATGCGGGCTTCCGGAGCCGACGACAAAGCGCGTATCATACCGCCGGTGGTGTTCAGCCTTGAAGAAGCGTTGGAATACATCAAGGCTGATGAATATGTGGAGGTGACTCCGAACCATCTGCGTCTCCGTAAAATCATTTTGGACGAGACGGAACGCAAACGCGCCAATAAAAATTAGAAATTGTCGTTAGCGTAGTTTTTGATGCGTGGGCGTGTTTCATGCCCACGCATGTCGTTCTTTTGTATCGAACAAAAGAATGGCATGCGATGAAAATAGAAAAAGGAAAGTTGGAAAAGGACGACGATGTTTGCGCCATGTTGTCGGTGGAGGGCAAGCCGGTAGTGGAATTAAACAGTGTTTCGGCAGAAAAGGTCGACGACATTCTCCAAGCGTTGTGCCGTCGGGCAAGTCATTGCTCGGGAATGGCTTCCGTGAGCATTCGCAATCGCACTCGGGGGTGGATGATGCGGCTTCCGTTGCTGCTGTGCCGCTCGGTGTTTTCTTTGCGCACGAAAGATGTGTTGGAGGCAGAGGGCTTGTGCGACAAATACGGACAGCTTCGCTTGTCGTTTGAATGACTACGGGTTGAGGAGGTCTGTATTTCGGAAGTTTAATATTTCGATTGCGGCATTGTATGCCGCGACGGCCGGGCTGTCGGGGTTGAGTTCGGCGGCTTTGCAATAGTCGGTCAGCGCATTTTTCCAATTGTTGTGTTTCCGGTAGGCGTTTCCTCGCAGAAAATACAATTGGTCGTTGTCGGTATCGTCGGCTATGAGACGGTCGAGCAGCCGTATCGCTTCTTCCGTTCGGTTGTTGTCGATAAGGCTTTTTATGTGTGGGATGTCTGCCATGCGTATATATTTTATGCAAAGGTAGCAAAACTTGTGGAAGTGTCCTGCGTGATGTGGTTGCTATGCGATTTGAAATAAAACGCGGCGAATGCCTTACGATTGGTTGTTAATTCGCGTTAATAGGATGTGAAACTTGATGTTTTTGGTGCAAAAACAGTAAAATAGTTACATTGGGAATGTCACGGAAATTTTATCTTTGCGCATAGAGTTTTGAATTGATAAAAGATAAAATTTTTATGTTGCGCAAAATCAGGTTGACGCTTGCTGTATTGTTTTTCCTCGCTGTGACGTTGCTGTTTCTCGATTTTACGGGGACAGTGCATGCATGGCTGGGGTGGACGGCAAGGATTCAATTTTTGCCGGCGTTGTTGGCATTGAATTTGGGAATAGTGTTGGTGCTTGTGGCGCTTACGCTTGTGTTTGGAAGGATATATTGTTCGATTGTTTGCCCGTTGGGCGTGTTGCAAGACGTAATAGCATGGTTTGGAAAGAAACGGAAGAAAAATCGTTATTCTTATTCTCCGGCAAAGGCGTGGCTGCGCTATGGCGTTTTGGCATTGTTCGTGATTGCATTGGTGGCAGGCGTCGGGTCGTTTGTGGCGTTGCTTGCCCCGTATAGTTCTTACGGACGCATTGCCGGAAATCTTTTCGCTCCGATATACCAATGGGGCAATAATTTTTTGGCTTATATGGCAGAACGGGCAGACAGTTATGCTTTCTACGAAACGGAAGTGTGGATAAAGAGCATTCCTACGTTTGTGGTTGCTTTGGCCACGCTTATTGTAATAGGCGTGTTGGCGTGGCGGAACGGAAGGACTTATTGCAATACGGTTTGTCCCGTCGGGACAGTGTTGGGATTCGTGGCCCACTGGTCGTGGTTGAAGCCGGTGATTGATACGGAAAAATGCGTGAATTGCAAATTGTGTGCGCGTAATTGCAAAGCGTCGTGCATTGATGTCGCAAATCATAGCATAGATTACAGCCGATGTGTCTCGTGTATGGACTGCATAGAAAAATGCAGCACGGGAGCAATCGGCTATCGGCATGTTGCAAATGTCGAGAAACACCCGAAGGCGGCTGCCGAAGTGGATGCCAATCGGCGAAGCTTCCTGACAGCTACGGCGATGGTGGCAACAACGGCAGTGTTGAATGCGCAAGGAAAGAAAGTCGACGGCGGGTTGGCTGTGATTGAGGGCAAAAAAGCGGCTCGACGCAAGACGGCCATCGTGCCGCCCGGGGCGTGGAGCGCACGGCATTTTGCCCAACATTGCACTGCTTGCCAACTTTGTGTGTCGGTTTGCCCGAACGGCGTGCTTCGCCCTTCTGCCGATCCTTTGAAGCTTATGCAGCCGGAAATGAGCTATGAGCGCGGCTACTGCCGCCCTGAGTGTGTGAAATGTTCGGAAGTTTGTCCGTCGGGAGCAATTCGCCCGATTACGGTGGCCGACAAATCGTCAATGCAAATCGGGCATGCTGTGTGGATTAGAAAAAATTGCGTGCCTTTGACAGATGGCGTGTCGTGTGGAAACTGTGCGCGGCATTGTCCGACGGGCGCGATAACAATGATGCCATCTGTGGCATCCGATCCGAATTCTTTAAAGATTCCGGCAATCAATGTCGAGCGTTGTATCGGTTGCGGGGCTTGCGAATACAGTTGCCCCTCGCGGCCGTTCAGCGCGATTTATGTGGAGGGAATTCAAATGCATAGAGAATTGTAAAAAATGTGTGGCATGGGAAATAATGGTGATAAAAATAAAGCGATTTCGCGGCGCGAGTTTTTCAAGGTGTCCGGTCTTGCCGGAATTGCGGCCGCGGGTTTTGCGGCATGCAAGGATGGAGGCAACGCGTCGGACGCGACGATCCCTTCCGGAAAGATGACTTATCGGACGAATCCGTCCACGGGCGACAAAGTTTCGTTGCTGGGTTTCGGAATGATGCGTTTGCCGTCGGGCGGACAAGGAGAGGCAAATGCAGGCATCGATCAAGAAACGGTGAATGAAATGGTCGATTTCGCAATCGACCATGGGGTGAACTACTTTGACACGTCGCCCGCCTATTGCCAAGGAGGGTCGGAGAGAGCGACGGGCATAGCGTTGTCGCGTTATCCGCGAGAAAGCTACTATATCGCCACGAAATTGTCGAATTTTTCGCCGGACACGTGGTCGCGAGAGGCATCCATCGAAATGTATCGCAATTCCATGAAAGAATTGCAGACAGACTACATCGACTATTATCTTCTTCACGGAGTCGGCATGGGCGGCGAAGAAGGCGGTATGGCAGAGTACGAAAGCCGTTATGTGGACAATGGGATGCTCGATTTCTTGTTGGAAGAACGTGCGGCAGGCCGTATCCGCAACCTCGGATTTTCCTACCATGGCGACATTGAGGTGTTCGACCGCTTGCTGTCGGAGCATGACCGATATAAATGGGATTTTGTGCAGATACAATTGAACTATTTGGATTGGCGTTATGCCAAACAAATCAACGAGCGCAATACGAACGCGGAATATCTTTACAACGAATTGGAAAAGAGGGGCATTCCGGCGGTGATCATGGAACCGTTGCTGGGCGGGCGCTTGTCGAATGTGCCCAACGATGTTGTGACGATGTTCAAGCAGCGAAATCCGGAAGCGAGCGTGGCTTCATGGGCGTTCCGCTTTGCCGGCAGTTTCCCGGGAGTGCTGACTGTGTTGAGCGGAATGACACGCATGGAGCACTTGGAAGACAATTTGCGTACATATTGCCCGTTGAAAGCCCTGAGCGAAGAAGAGTTTGCTTTTCTTCAAAGGGTGGCCGACCGGATGATGCAGTTTGACACCGTGCCGTGCAACGATTGCAAATATTGTATGCCATGTCCTTATGGAATCGATATTCCGGCTATTCTGCTGCATTACAACAAATGTCTTAATGAAGGAAATGTGCCGGTAAATTCGCAAGATGAAAATTACCGGAAAGCGCGGCGGGCGTTTCTTGTCGGTTACGATCGAAGCGTCCCGAAATTGCGGCAGGCTTCGCATTGCATAGGTTGCAACCAGTGTAGTCCGCATTGCCCGCAGGGCATTGACATTCCCGCAGAGTTGCATCGAATCGACCGGTATGTCGAAAAATTGAAGCAAAACACATTGTAAGGATTTGCCGCTTGTTTGATTCTCCGGAGTTGCCTTGAAAGATTCAGGATGGCTATTTGTTTGTTACATTGCGGATTGGAGGCGTGTGCGGCGTTGTGGTGTGCAACTATGTTTTTAAACATGTAAAAAAGTGTTGTAGAACATGTAAAAAAAGTGTCCGGCGGAAATGTTATTGGTTACTTTTGCTGTCGAAAAATGTAAGGCTTCTAATGTAGTGTAGCTAATAATGTCGGATTCGTTAATATAAACAAGAATATTTCTTTTGTATAACTGTAATAGTGGAATGGGATAAAACGGGGAGTGTCGGTAGCACTCCCCGAAAATTTTTAAAAAAAGACACGCAATCGCAGCGTGTCTTTTTTTGTTCGTGAAGGGGAAATTATCGGTTATTGTCGGCTATTGCTTGGAGCGTTTGCCAGCATTGATACAGTCCGCGAGGCACGTGGAAGCAACCTTTCCATTTCCCGCCTTTCAAGGGGATTAAAACTTCGCCACGACGATTCAGATATCCAAACCATTCGTCGGCTTCGGCATCTTTAAAGTGTGTCCACACATAGTCGTGCACTTTTTCAAACCAATCGAAACAATCTTTTCTGCCGGTTAGCCGGTAGCCTTTAATCAGGGAAATGAGCGTTTCTATATGCACCCACCACAGCTTTTGGTCCCATTCGAGTTCCAATGGCGGCCGGCCGAGTCGGTCCATGAAATAGAAAATTCCATCATATTCTTTATCCCAGCCATATTCGAGCATTTTCAGCGTGATGTCGACAGCTTTGTCGATAATGTCTTTTCTTCCGAGCCTGACGCCGAGATCCATGCAGAACCACATGGCTTCGATGGCGTGTCCGGGATTCATGTGGCGGCCGGCGAAGGTGTCGGAGAGCTGGTTGTCGGTGGTGACATTTTCCACGATGAGTCCCAGCTCGGGACGATAGAACACGTCGAGCACTTCGTGGAGGCATGTTTCAATGGTCTTGTTCAAATAGTCGGGTTCTATCAAGTGCTCGATTTCGAGCGCAAGATTGCAAAGAATCATTGGCAAGGCAAAGTTTTTGAGGTCGCGGGTGCCCGGGTGTTCTTTGCGCCATTTTCCCTTTGGGTTGTCGACTTTCGACAAAACAATGTCGAAGGTGCGTTTCGCTATTTCGGCATATTCGTCGTTGCCGGTGGCAAGGCTGAGTTGGCCGAACGCAATGGTGGCAAAGGTGTATGAAAAGATGTTGTATGGGTCGATTAGCGGCCGCCCGTCTCGCGTCAGCGAGAAGTACCAGTTGAAATTGCCGTCATGTCCGTATTTTTTTAGGAATTCTCCGCCTTGAATGGCGCAATCCAGCCATTCTTTCTTTTTCTCCACCTTGTTGTAGAGCATGGAGAAAAGCCAAATTTGCCTTCCTTGAAGCCAAATGAACTTGTCGGTGTCGTAAACATTGCCATAGCGGTCGAGGCATGTGAAGTAGCCGCCAAACTCTTTGTCTTGCGATTTGTTGAGCCAAAAAGGCAAGACGTTCGACATCAGCTCGTCGCGGTATTGGTTTGCAAGTTCTTGTATGTTCTTGTTCATTTATGTTGATTTTAATTGTTTTGTTTCTTTTTGTTTTTATCGGTCCATGCAGATTCGATTTCTTCAAGGCTGAGCCCTGTGGTTTCCGGCATGAGGAATCTCATGATCAGCATATACGGCACGCACATGGCTGCAAACAAGAGGAAAGTGCCGGCCGGGGTGATTTCCGAAAGGAGCACCGGTGTGAGCTGTCCTACTAAAAAGGTGCCGATCCACAAGGCGAATCCGGCAATCGACATTGCAAGTCCCCGTACTTTCGTCGGGTAAATCTCGCTGAGCAGCACCCATACTACCGCGCATATAGAACCGGCGCAGCAAATGATGTAGAGCATGAAGAAAGCGAGCAGGAAAATGGTCGATATGCCGAGCGACGCGCCCCAAGCAAAATAAAAAGCAATGAGCAACAGCGAAAGAATCATGCCGGAAACGCCGTAATAAATAAGAGTTTTTCTTCCAACCTTGTCTATGATGAACATGGCGAGAACCGTAGTAAGCATGTTGGCCATTCCGACGAGTACTTGGTAGAATAGTGCGTCGCCGCTTGCAAGACCGGCATCTTTGAATATTTCAGGACCGTAGTAGAGTACGGCATTGACACCCATGAATTGTCCGAGCATGGCAATGGCCACTCCGATGAGAAGTGCCTTGAAAATGCCGGGACGGAATAGCTCCGAAATTTCCGATTTTGTCGATGTGCGGCAACTTTCGAGCGTAGCTTGGACTTGCGCGTCGGCTTCTTGCGGAGCGGAAAAGAGTTTTCTGAAAATTCCGGAGGCTTTGTCTACGCGTTTTTTCGCAACGAGCCAACGCGGGCTTTCGGGGATGAAGCACACGGCGATCAAGAAGATGAGCGACGGGATGATGCCCATGCCGAGCATGCCTCTCCAAAATTCAGCGACAAATATCTTTTCGGCGGCGGAATGGAGCGCCGGCTCGCTTTGCGCAAAATTAAGCAATTGGTTGTTCACAAGGTAGGCAGCCACGATGCCGACAGTGATGGCAAGCTGGTAGAGCGACACGAGCAGCCCTCTGCGGCTTGGTTCTGCGATTTCTGAGATATACAGCGGGCATACGATCGAAGCCACTCCGATACCGGCGCCGCCGACAATCCGGTAGGCCACAAGTCCTGTGAATGTCGAGCAAAAGGCGCATCCAATCATGGAGATGCAAAACAACAATGCCGAAAGCATCATGGCGCGTTTCCTCCCGAACCGGTCGCTGAGTGCGCCGGCAAAGGCCACTCCTATGATTGCCCCGAAAAGTGCGCTTCCGACAAACCATCCTTCGGCCATTTCGTCGAGGCTGAATTGTTGCGACACGTCGCTGATGGTGCCGGAAATGACAGCTTCGTCATATCCGAACAAGAAACCGCCCAAAGCTGCGATTATGGATAGAAACAGCATGTAGCCGAAATTGCAAGTCGATTTCATTGTGGCATTTATTTGATGTTGAAGTATTCTTTGTAGCGGTCGTATAAATGTCCGGCTTGCAAGTATGCCGATTGTGGGCTCATGAAGTGGGAAAATTCAAACGTGATGGCTTTGTCGTAGCCTGCGCGTTTGGCGGCTTCGAGCTTCATGCGGAGCTTGTCGAATTTGATTGGCAGGAACTTTATCGGCATGTCGCGATCGAAAGTTTCCGCATTTGTCCAGCATTTCATCCCGTAGCGGTCGGCAAGGCGTTTGTTCACTTCGAAGAAAGCGTCGAGCTCGTCGTAGTCGATGTGTCCGTCTTGAAACGCGCAAGCGTCTACCACGTCGTGGATGCCTGCGAATATTTCATCCCATTCTTGTTCGTGTTCTTTGACAGAGACAGCATTGTCTTTCGACAATTCCGCGCTGGCGGCCATGACGGCTTTTTTCCCGTCGATCCAAGGCGATATGAATGTGGGCAACCCTCCGGAAATGTCCTTGCATTGTTTTCCCAAGGTGTGGAACGCTTTGATTGCGCCTTTTGTCTTGCGCGAAATCTCCGTGCTGATATACCAGCCTCCGAAACTTTTGTGGCGCGTCCCGTAGTTTTTCCATACTTCGTCGACAACGAAGCGGTTGTGCTCGATTTCCCATGTCATGTCGCCGGTATCCCAGTATTTGCCGGAGTCGTAAAGTCCGAAATAAAACCTCATTCCGTAGCGGTCGGCGAGCGTAAGGAATAATTCGAGCAAATCCATCGACGGCATGTAGCATCCTTGTCCGAGGAGATATTTCGACGGGTAGGTGATGAATTTGCGGTAGCCGCATCTTATCATGATGACGGTGTCGATGCCGATGGCTTTCATGTTGCGGAAATCGGCGTCCCATTCTTTTTCGCCCCAATTTTGATGGGGGATGTCGTGGGATATTTCATCGAGAAATGTGCCGGTGATTTTCAAGGCGTTGCCTTTTGGGACGATTAGTCCGCCGTCGGGGGTGCTTGCCTGTGCCGGCAGGATTTCCGACGCGGAAGCCATTGCAGACGGCAATGCGCCTGCAATGCCTAATAGTGCGGCATTCTTTAAAAAGTCTCGTCGTGAGCTCATGTTCTTATATTATAAGATATGATACGTTGTGCAAAAATAAATAAAATGTAATACGTATGCAACATTTTGAAATTTTTTTATTAATTGCGATGATTTTCTCTCCAATTTTTTGGAAAGTAGAAATTGATTGATTTAATTTGCGGAAAATATTGCTTTGATGTTGTCGCTTTTATCGGAAATAGAAAAAGGAACTAAAAGCGCTTTGATGAAAAAGCGTATCATTTCGTATATCATGTCGAACGACAATGTGACGAATACGGAATTGGCAAAAGTTCTGAATCTAAGTGTTCCGACAGTTTCTAAATTTATTGAAGAATTGTCGGCGGCCGGCATTGTGCGCGAGCGGGGCAAGCTTGCGACAAACGGCGGCCGGCATCCGTTGCTTTACGGGTTGAATCCGGAATCATGCTATTTTGCCGGCGTCGACATGAAGAATGGGGCAGTGAGCGTCGGGCTGATTGATTTTTGCGGTGATATGGTAGGCAAGCAAACCGACATTCCGTATGATTGCAAAGATACGCCGGAGGGCTTGGATCGCCTGTGTGACATCGTCAAGTCGTTTATTGCGTCTTCGGGCGTGAATAAGGATTTGATTATCAATTTAAACCTAAACATATCGGGTCGAGTCAATCCGCAATCGGGCTACAGTTACAGCCGGTTTAATTTCGGAGAACGGCCGCTGTCGGACGTGTTGACGGAAAAAACGGGCGTTCATTGCTGCATAGAAAACGATACGCGGGCAATGGCATTAGGCGAATATATGTGCGGCAATTGCCGTGGCGAGCGCAATGTGATTTTTGTGAACGTGGGTTGGGGGCTTGGCATCGGATTGATAATTGATAGGAAGATATATACCGGCAAATCCGGATTTGCCGGAGAGTTCGGCCACATGGTGGCGTGCGACAATGAAGTGATGTGCCATTGCGGCAAGAAAGGCTGTTTGGAGACTGAGGCCTCCGGAAGCGCGCTCCACAGGAAATTGATAGCTCGCCTTGAAGCCGGGGAAAATTCGGTGTTGGCGGAGCGGTTTAAGGAAGTCGGCGACGTGTCGTTGTCGGAAATCATGGATGCCGTGGCACGCGAAGACCTTCTTTGCATAGAACTTGTAGAAGAGGTCGGGCAGACGCTCGGGCGATGGCTGGCCGGCTTGATCAATATCTTTAATCCTGAAAAAGTGGTGATTGGTGGCGCATTGTCGTCGACCGGCGATTATATGCTTCAGCCAATACGTTCTTGGGTGAAGCGCTATTCGTTGAATTTGGTGAACGAAGACACGAAAATCGTGCTTTCCAAACTTGGCGATCAGGCAGGGCTGATCGGGGCGTGCTTGATCGCGAGGAATCGCGCATTTGAAGATGTGACAGAATGAAATATAATGATATACGATATGGAATTACTAAGGAAATCTCTGTTTAAGGCCGCGTTGCTTTTTTCGGCGCTTTTCGTTTCGTCGATGGCATCCGCGCAGTCCATTTCGGTGTCCGGAATGGTTGTCGATGAAGACAATGTGCCAATGATCGGAGTTACGATTTTAGAAGGAGAAACCGCATTGGGAGTGACAGATGTCGATGGCCGGTATGCTGTTAAAATGAAAGAAGCGGGGACGCTGACATTCACTTATGTCGGTGCCGAGCAAGCGGAAGTCAATGTAGAGCGTTCCGGAGTTTACAATGTGGTGATGAAGCAATCGTCGGAATTGTTGGACGATGTGGTGGTCGTGGGATACGGCACGCAGCGAAAAATCAATTTGACCGGATCGGTTCAAAGCATTGACGGGTCGGAACTTACGAAGCGTAGTGTTTCTAATGTCTCGACAGCGTTGCAAGGCATTGTGCCGGGCTTGACGGCAGTGCAATCGTCGGGCCAGCCGGGAGCCGATAATGCGTCGATTACGATTCGCGGCCGCGGTTCGTTGAACTCGTCGACATCTCCGCTGGTGCTGATCGACGGCGTGGAAGGCGACATGAACAGAATCGACATGAGCACGGTGGAATCGATTTCGGTATTGAAAGATGCCGCTTCGGCTTCAATCTATGGTTCGAGAGCTTCCAATGGCGTTATCTTGATTACGACAAAGCGCGGAAAAGAGGGTAAGCTGAAAGTGACTTACGATGGTTGGGTGGGCTTGTCTACGCCGACCAACCTTCCCGAGCCGCTTGGAGCATTGGAATACATGGAGCAGATGAACAAAGCATACGCAAACAACGGCCAAGCGGCAATTTATTCGGAAGAAATTCTGGATATTTACCGGAATGGAGGTGCAGACAACAATACATATTACGATACGGATTGGAAAGATTTGGTGTTGAAAAGCAATGCGCTTCAACACAGCCATTCGGTGAGCGTCAGCGGCGGTTCGGATTTGATTAAGATTTTTGCCAATGCCGGTTATTTCTGGCAGGACGGTATAATCGACAACAATTCTTTCAAGCGGACGACATTGCGCGTCAATAGCGACATGAATTTGCGTCCGTGGTTGCGTTTGGGCACAGACGTGCACTATCGTGAGGCGACGGCCCGCCGTCCGAGCCAAGACGCGGCGGCTTCCATCATCGGAAACGCGCTGACAATGATTCCGGTGGCTTCCGGAATCAATAGCGACGGCACTTACGGTTACGGGCGCACCGGCTACAACCCCGTGGCAATCATCCAAGATGGAGGCGAACGCATGGACAATGCGCCGGAATTGACGTTGAGAGGCTATCTTGAAGCAGACCCGATAGAAGGATTGTTGCTGCGGGCGGATTATACGCGAAAGCAATTGACATCGTCAAGTTCTTCGTTCATCCATCCTTACGATACTTATGAAAGCGGACGGTTTATGATGACTTATCCTTCCACTTATCCCGACGGGCGAAAAGAAGAGGAGCGGGCGAAAACAATCAATCAGCAATTCACGGCGCAAGTGTCGTATGAAAAAGACATCAATGCGCATTATTTCAAGATATTGGGCGTTTTCCAAACAGAAAAAACGGATTATGAATATTTGACGGCAAGCCGGCAAAATTTTGAATTTGAAGGCTATAATGATTTGGTGCATGGCGATGCCACGACTTCGGGCAACTCGACAAACCGTTATGAATTTGCTCAAATGTCGTATGTGTTCCGTGTGAATTATTCCTATGCGGGGCGCTATTTGTTTGAGGCGAATGGCCGGTACGACGGCACTTCCCGCTTTAAAGCCGGAAATCGCTGGGGATTCTTCCCGTCGGTTTCTGCCGGATGGCGCATGTCGGAAGAATCGTTCTTCAAACCTTTGCGCGACAAGGTCGACAATTTGAAATTGCGCGTGTCGTACGGCACGATGGGCAACCAGTCGATAGGCGGTTATTATCCGTATGCGGCGGCGGTCAATTCGAGCGGCGGCACAGTCAATTACTATTTTGACGGCATGCTTGTGCCCGGCATAGAGCAAACCGCTCTTGCCAATGAAATGATATCTTGGGAGAAATCGCGACAATTCGATGTGGGCGTCGATTTGTCCATGCTTGGCTCGCGATTGTCGTTGACAGCCGATTATTATATCCGCTACATATCCGACATGTTGCAGCAATTCCCTGCTCCGGCTTATGCGGGGATGACGGCTCCGTGGCAGAATGCCGGCTCGATGCGCAATAATGGATGGGAATTGTCGATTGGCTGGAACGACCGTGTGGGCGATTTCTATTATGGCATACGGGCCAACTTGTCGGACGTGAAGAATACGGTAACCGACCTTTATGGCAACGAATATGTCGGGACGACGATCACCCGCGAAGGCGAGGCCATTAATTCTTACTATGGGTATGTGGCCGACGGATATTTCCAAAGCCAACAGGAAATCGACGATGCCGAATGCGTCTATAATGGCGACAAATCGCAAATAAAACCCGGTTTCATCCGCTATGTCGATGTGAACAACGACGGCGTGATAAATTCCAACGACCGTGTCGTTCTTGGCAATTCGACGCCGCGCTACGAATTCGGGTTGAATCTCGACATGGCATGGAAAGGATTGGATGTAGGCTTGTTCTTCCAAGGCGTAGGGAAACGCGACTTATTCTATTCCGGTGCCGGCGTTCGCCCGTTGGTGCAAAACAGCACGATGTACAAAAGCCAACTCGATACATGGAGCGAGGATAATCCGGATGCGGAATATCCGTTGTTGCTTGTCGACAATGGCTCTACAAACATGAACAATATCATTTCATCGTTTTGGGTAAAGAATGGTGCTTACGTGCGATTGAAAAATGTGACAATAGGCTATACGTTGCCTAAGAAACTGCTTGCGAAAGCAAGTATTGAGCGGTTGCGTTTTTACGTAAGTTGCCAAAACCTGTTTACGATCAGCGAAGGTTATAAAGGCTACGATCCGGAATCGGGCGCCGGCACTTCGATGTATCCTATCATGAAAACGTTTAATTTCGGTGTAAATCTTGATTTTTAAAAGACTCGCGATATGAAGAAAGTATATAAATATTGGTTTGGAGCAATTTGCATCGGTTTGGCAACTGTCTCATGTTCCGACTTTTTGGACACGAAATCGCCGTCGTACGACAGTTCGGGCATTTATCAGACGGAAGCAGGGCTTCGCGAGGGCGTCGTAGGCGTGTACAGCTATTCCTATATGGAAGGATTGATCAATGCGCAGCATCGTCCGGCAGTCGTGACAGTTGATAATTTTACCGGATTGAGTGCCGAACGCGCTCAAAACACGACGATTGGAGCCGGTGGAGGCATGACATCCGACCAATCGAACACGGGGCTGTATTGGTCGTCGAACTATAAATTGATTTCGCGTGCCAATGCGGTGCTCCACGATGCCAAAAACAATATTGACAACATGAGCGCCGATGCGCATCGTTATTTCGACGAGGCTCGCATTCTTCGGGCATTCGCCTACTATAATCTTTGCGTGGCTTACGGCGATGTGCCGTTTTTCACTTCCCCTGTGACGGTCGATGAATTTAAGGCGTCTCGCACGCCGCGCATGGAAGTGCTCAATTATCTTTTGGATGAATTGGAGGAAATAGCATCGAGCGACGTGTTGCCATGGACAAGCGACGTGCGCGGCCGTTTGGATCGCTCGTGCGCCTATGGCTTAAAGGCGCGTATCGCCTTGTTTGCCGCCGGAATTTCGGAGGACGAAAGCGCGAAATACTACCGTATGGCCGCCGATGCCGCCAACGAAGTGATTACGAAAGGCGGCCGCCGGCTTGCAGAGAATTTTGACGATTTGTTCACGAAATTGGGCCAACAGAAAGCCGACGTGCGCAGCGAATTGATTTGGGAATTGATGTATTCCGACCAAGTGGTCAACGACAACTTCAAATATCATTGGGTGGCATTGGGCAACGGTCCTCGCATGTTCGCCCAAACAGGGCAGCACCCGACGGGCATCCTTGCCGACACGTATGAATGTATCGACGGTTTGCGAATCGACGAGTCGCCGCTCTACAATCCGCAAAAACCGTGGGAAAACAGAGACCCGCGCTTTAAGTCGACTTTGAAGATGCATGGCGACACACTTTCGTGGTATTCGAGTGTTGATGGCGAATGCAAGACGATTTTGGAGGCTTATGCGGGGCAGACAAAAATATGGCGTTCGACCAACAATCGCTGGATACGAATCATCAATCCGGATATTTCGGACACGAACGCATGGACAAGTTTCGTGAAAAACGGATGCGGTTATATTTGGTTTAAATATCTTGGCGGGCTTGTGGAAAACACGAGCGACGTCACTTCCAACATTGCAGTGATGCGCTATGCTGAAATTCTGCTTTCGTATGCTGAGGCTAAAATCGAGTTGGGCGAATTGGACGAGAGCGTCTACGATGCCATCAATCAAGTGCGCAATCGTTCTGGAATGCCCGACGTGTCGGCAGACCGCATCGGCAACCAGTGGAAGATGCGGCAGCTTGTGCGTCGCGAACGCAAGGTGGAGCTTGCCATGGAAGGATTGCATTTTGCCGACATGCGCCGTTGGAAAATCGGCGATTTGGAAAACGCAGCGCCAAGCTATGGCACGCCGAATTCCGAATACAAATTCGAAGGAATGGAGCCGCAGGATGTGCCTAACTACAAAATATCGGATAGAAACGATTTGAACGATATAGGAAGCTACGACAGCTACAAGCACAAATTACTCGTGCGCGACCCTGAACGCCGCTGGCAGGAGAATTTCTATTTGTGGCCGCTTCCGCAATCGGAACTCAACAAGAATCCAAATTTGAAACAAAACCCCGGATATGCGCAATAGCTTAATCATATTATTTGCAGTCGGCGCGTTGTCGTTTTCGCATGCGGAAACGCGGATTGTGAAAGATGCGGCCGGCGTCGGCCTCGACAATGGCAAAGTAGCAGTGACGTTTTCCAATGGGAAAGTGTTTGATATTCTTTCCTTGAAATTGTCGGGAGAAGAATTGGTGTCGAAAAGGCGGAATCAAACGCCTTGGAGCCTGACTTACAAGGGCGCGCAAGGCGAAACTCCGGAAATCGATCCGCGCTATGCCGTTTACGAAGGTTGTTCCGAGGAGTCGACCGACACGTCGAAAACGCTTGTTTTCCGGTGGAATCAGCGATTGCGCTATGATGGCAACCCTTATCTTGTGGAAATGCGTGTGACCGTCGCAGACGATGCCAACCTTATTCAATGGAATTTGTCGGCTTCTGTGCCGGAGGGATGGGTTGTGACGGCCTTTAAATTCCCGAACATTGCAGTTGCTGCCCCCGACTCGGCGCGTGTCATCACTCCCGGCGGCTGGGGCAATGAATATCAATTGAAAAAGTCCGGAAATTATGAGGCGAATTATCCTTCTTGGAGCGCGTCGATGCAAATGATGATGCTCGATTGGGACAAAGGCGCTTTTTATTATTCGCCGGAAGATCGCAATGCTTGCGGAAAGATGATGCGAGCTCGTGAAACGGGCGGCGCAGTGGTGTTTTCGACAGAAGTGACGGCATCTTACGGCTGGACAAAGAACTGCCGTTTTGAAGTGCCGTGGACAGTCGTGACAGGGCTTCACCCGAAGGGTTGGAGCGAAGCGGCATTGACATGGTATCGTCCTTTTGCCTTGTCTACATCGTGGGGATGCAAAACCCTCGAAGAGCGCGACATTCCGGAATGGATGGTGGAAAAAGATCTTTGGATGCGGGCCAAGTATCTTGGCGACACGACTGTGACGGCAGTCAATAAGGCAATCGACTATTTTGGAGAAAATATCTGTTTCCATTGGTATTTTTGGCATCATCATGCTTATGATTCCCATTATCCGGATTATTTTCCTGCACAACCGGAGTTTGAACCGATTATCCGCCAAGTGCAATCGAGAAATTGCCAAGTGATGCCTTATATCAACGGCCGCCTTTGGGATCCCGGAACGGAAAGCTACGTTGACTGCAATGGCAAGGACGCTTCCTGCCGTCGCCTCGACGGGACGTTGTACACGGAAATTTATCCTACGTCGATAGTGCCGAATACGGTGGCTTGCCCCTCTTCTCCGATTTGGAAAAATGTCATATTGGAACTTGCCGACAGAATCCAAAACGAATTGCATACCAACGGGCTTTATATCGACCAGATAGCGGCGGCAGCACCTTATCCGTGCTATGCGCCCAATCATCCGCATCCGGCAGGCGGCGGCGAATTTTGGTATCATTCTTATCGCGACATGATGGCAGAATTGCGACGCGACCATTTGAAGCCGGGAAATGTCGTGTTTTCCGAAGAAAATGCGGAATGCTATATCCCGAGTTTCGACATATTGCTGACTGTCAACACGCCTCATAGTCCGGAATGCCGCATTGTTCCGCTCTATCCGTTGATATATTCGGATCGCGTGTTGACGTGTGCCTATACCTACACGCCGTACACCGACGTTCGGCAAGGCGAATTCCGCTATCAGAACATGCAGTGCTTCCTTTATGGGTCGCAATTGGGATGGGTGGATCCTCGCTTGTTGTGGGTCGATGAAAAATCGGAATATGAAGCGCAATTTTTGCGTAACCTGACAGAATTGCGCCGAGGCCAGCACGATGTGTTCATCGGCGGGCGGTATCTGCGTGAATTCATACCGGAAGGCGACAATCCCATTGTCGATGTCCCGACATTCGGGCGCGATTATATGGTGAAAGGCGCGGAATGGCAGGCGCCGGACGGACGACGGGTAATGTACGTGGTCAATAGCGACAGCCGTCCGCACGAAGTGACGTTGCCGACGGGGGAGAAAATCAAATTGGACCCGATTTCCGGAAAACGAATAGATTTGAAAAATTAACAAACCTATAATAACAACTATTTTATAAACCTAACTTTTTGCAAAATGAAAAAACATTTACTCTTTGCATTCGCGCTTTCGCTTGGATTGGCGAATGTGGCAAGCGCGCAAGGTTATACATTGGTGCGCGATTGGAAAACAAACACGACTGCTGCCGGTGCCGATGCGCGTCAAGGCTGCTATGCTAACGGGAAATTCTACATCCAAAACCGTCCGGCAGGCCAAATCGAAGTTTGGGATCAGACGGGAATGGTAGGAACGCTTCCTTCTACGGACAAAAGTACCGGTGTTTGCGCCGACGATGCCGGCAACATCATCGTGACGAACGTTACGGAATTTGATTGGGGAAAAGAATCCGGCACTACGCGCCCGATTCGCATTTATGCCGGCGGCGAAGCTCCTGCTTCCGACATTGATATTTATTTGGTATGCCCGCCGCCCGCTTCTTTGTCGAGCGACATGCGTTGCGACTATTTCGGCCATGTGCAAGGCGATGTGATGAGCGAAGAAGGCGGTGAATTGTGCTGGGTTGTGAACCGTCGCAAATATTTGAACATCCTTCCGGTGAAGAATGGTGCGCAAGACGACGACAATTCGCAAGCTGTCATGATGGACAATTGCTTTGTCAATCCGGTTGAATCTTTCCAAGAGCAAGGTTCGGGCATCAGCATGCTTACCCAAACGGTAGCTTTCAAATTTGGCGAGGAATACTGCTTCGACAGCCGTTATATCGGCATGAAAGGCGTTGAAATCACGACCGATGAAACCGGCAACCCTGTTGCAAACAATAAAAACGACTACACGACAGCACAAAGCATATGGTCGTACGATCCGGCATTCAGTTGCCATGTGGTTGGAAACACGTTGTTTGAATTGGGCGGAGAAAAATATGTCGTGGCCATGATTCAATCTAAAACGGACAAAGAACGTGTTTCAAGTTTTGCCATCGTGAAGGTTTCGACAGGAGAGAAGGTTGCCATTTGGTCGGCTGCAGATCATGAGGAAGGCGACATCGTGGCTCAAACTGCGGGTGCAAACTGGATTACTCCGGTTGTCGCTTCTGCAAATACGGTAGAGCTGTATCAATACTTCCCTGCTGAAACTGCCGGACAAGGCTGGATTGCGAAATACACGTTCACTGATCCGAATGCCGGCGTGGAAGGCGTGGCTGAAGCTCCGAAAGCGAAGGTCGTAGCCGGACAAGGCGTGATTCGCGTGGAAGGCGAAGCGCAAAACATCGCTGTTTATTCCGTATCCGGCGCATTGATCAGCCAAAACGAAGTTGAGGTTGAATGTGGCGCAGGCGTTTATATCGTGAATGTAGACGGCGCAGTTTCGAAAGTTATCGTAAGATAATATTTTTTGAAATAGAATGACGGGGGACGAACGTCACAGGGGACGGCGTCTCCCGTTTTTTTTCATTACGCCTTTTTGCCGAAAAGAAGCTGAAAGAACTTGCAATGATGTATTTTTGTGGAACGAATTAAACATAATGCCAAGATGAAAAAAGTATTGTCGATTGCCGTTTTGCTGTTTGCGGCGAATTTATCCGCGCAGACGATTGCTGAAAAAGACATAGAAGAAATAATCGGGCGCATGACGCTCGAACAGAAAGCGCGCATGCTTGTCGGGACAGCAGGAAGCAATGAGGGATTGAGCCATCGCACGGCGGGAGCTGCGGGATGGACGTATCCGATAGACGAGTTGGGAATCCCTTCGATTAATTTGGCCGACGGACCTGTGGGCGTTCGCATCGATCCGGTGGAGTCGGGCGTGAAAATCGAATATGACTCGCTGGGAATTCCGGTTGTTCGTCCCGGTGGCGGAGAAACGCTGTCTGCACGCACGGCATTTTGCACATGTTTTCCGTCGACGACGGCGCTTGCAGCCACATGGGATCGGGACGCTGCTCGATTGCAAGGCGAAATTATGGGCGACGAAGCGCGTTCCTATGGCGTGGATGTCGTGCTGACGCCGGGGATAAACATCATGCGGAATCCATTGTGCGGCAGAAATTTTGAATACTATTCGGAAGATCCGCTGTTGACGGGAAAAATGGCAGCCTCTTTGATTCAAGGCATACAGGAAAAGGGAATTGGGACAAGTTTGAAGCATTTTGTGGCAAACAACCAGCAGACAGGCAAGAAATACAACGACGCGCGCATGACCCAACGCGCACTTCGCGAAATTTATCTTCGCGGTTTTGAAATTTGCGTGAAAGAAGCGCATCCGTGGACCGTGATGGGTTCATACAATAAAATAGCCGGCGAGTTTACGCAGACAAATCAGGAATTGATGCTCGATTTGCTTCGCGACGAGTGGGGCTTTGACGGGCTTGTCGTGACGGATTGGACCGTGCGTCGCCCGACAGCCGATTTGCTCAACGCCCGTTGCGCATTGATGATGCCCGGCGAAGAAGAGATTGTGGAAGAAATTATCGAAGCCGTCCGTTCGGGGCAAGTCTCGGAATCGACGCTTGATGCTTGCGTGAAAGACGTTTTGGGAGTGGTGTCCAAATCAATTTCGGCAAAAGGATGGGAGTATGCCGTTCCCGATTTGGCGGCACATGCGGAAGCGTCTCGGCGCATTGCTTCGGAAGGAATGGTGTTGCTGAAAAACAACAATGCGGTTTTGCCACTGAAAAGTGGTGCAAAAATCGCTCTTTTCGGTGCATCCGCTTATAAGTCGATTGCCGGAGGCACGGGCTCTTCGAATGTGAATAAAGCTTATGTGGAAAACATATCGGCAGGCTTGGAGCAAGCCGGGTATGAATTAAACGAACGGTTGGCGGGGCTTTATGAGAAATATGTTGTTTTCAAAAGCGACATGCTCGACAAGTATCCGGATTGCCCCGATTGGCAAAAAGTGTCCTACCATCGCACGGTGCTTCCGGAGATGGATTTGTCGGGGCGTGTCGATTTGGTCGGCCAAGAAATTTCTCGGAGCGATGTGGCAGTCGTCGTGATTGGCAGAGGTTCGGGGGAAACTTCCGACCGTGCATTGGAGAATGATTTCAATTTGAGCAAAGAGGAGCGTGCCATGTTGGAGTCGGTATCGGAAGCATGCAGGCAGAAAGGCAAGCCGATGATAGTGGTAATGAATGTTTGCGGCATGATGGAAATGGAATCGTGGCGGCATCTTCCCGATGCAATTTTATTGGCATGGTTTCCCGGCCAAGAATGCGGCGGCGCGGTGGCAGATGTGCTTTCCGGCCGCGTGAATCCGTCGGGACGGTTGCCGATGACTTTCCCGATTGAATATGCCGACATCCCCTCGTCCAAAAATTATCCTTATCTGGGGCAGACGGCGGGGCGAAATTTTGATTACACGAATTATGAAGAAGATATTTGGGTGGGTTACAGATATTTCGACACGGCAAGAAAACAAGTGTCCTATCCATTCGGGTTTGGGCTTAGCTATACGGAATTTGAATATTCGAAACCAAAAATCGAAAGGAAAAAGGATGGCTGGGAAATGTCGGTGGTCGTGAAAAATGTCGGGAAAACGGCAGGCAAAGAGGTGGTGCAATTGTATGTGAGTGCTCCCGAAGGCGCGCTTGTGAAACCGGCCTCTGAATTGAAGGCGTTTGGAAAGACACGCTTGTTGGCATCCGGAGAGAGCGAAAGGGTGGAATTGGCATTTGCCGATTACGATTTGGCTTCGTTCGACGATTCGCATTCGCGATGGGTCGCCGATAAAGGAACTTATGTGGCGCGTATAGGGAAATCGTCTGTCGATACGGTTTTGACAATCGGTTTTGATTTGCCCGAAACGAAAACATGGAAAGTGGAAAATATATTGGCGCCGGTAGAGCCTGTCAATGTGATGAGGCTCGACGAGCAACCGAAAGACTTGGTTTATCATGATGCCCGAAAGTTCAAAATCTTGGGGCGGGCCTATCCCGATTCGTTGCCTTTGTTTTCGCGCGTGCCGGAATTTCGCAAGGATGTGACACGCGACGCGCTTTGGAAACTTGGCCAACATTCGGCCGGCATTTCCGTGCGATTTCGCACAAACTCGCCGAAAATCGGACTGCGTTGGGAAAGTTTGTTTAAAAACGACATGACCCACATGGCGGCACTTGCCGTGAGGGGTCTGGACTTGTATGTGTTGCAAGACGACGGGACGTGGCGTTTTTTGGCGTGCGGGCGTCCGATGGGCGAGCCTACGGAGTGGGCTTGCCGTTGCCAACATGGAGCCTGAAATGCGGGAATACATGCTTCATTTGCCGCTCTATGATGGCGTGAAAACACTTGAAATCGGAATTGAAGCCGGCTGCGAAATCGCCAATCCGGCGGTCGATTCGCCACGGCGCGACAAGCCTCTTGTGATTTATGGCAGCAGTATCGCGCATGGCGCGACAGCATCGCGTCCGGGAATGGCTGCGTCCAACCAATTGCAACGGCGGTTGAACCGCGAAGTCATTAATTTGGGATTTAGCGCAAACGCGCATATCGATTATGAAATAGCCGAAATGATGGCCAATGTCGATGCTTGCGCTTATGTGCTGGATTTTGTGCCGAATGCGACTGTGGCGGAAATCAACGAGAAGACGGAAAAATTTGTTGAGATTTTACGAAAGGCGCATCCCGACACGCCTTTGATATTTGTGGAAGATCCGCAATTTTCCCATGCCATTCTTGACAAAAAGACGGCAGCTGAGATAAATGGCAAGAATGCGGCAATACGGCGAATGTACGAAAAATTGAGGTCGTCGGGAATGGATAAATTGTATTATGTGGAAAGCGAAGCATTGTTGCCTTCCGATGGCGACGGGAGTTCTGACGGCATTCATTTCACGGACGTTGGATTTTGCACGTATGTGGATGCATTGATGGGTGTTTTGGAAGAAATTGAGTAATGGATTTGAAATATATCGGTGATGAAGAAATGGTTTAAAATAGCAGCATGTGTCGCGGTTGCGACAATTTTGATGTTGATCGATGGCGTTGCTTTCGCTCAAAACGGGGAAGGGTATGCAAAAAGCGAAATTCGCGATCTTGTCTTGATCTATCAAGGCGGAGCAAAGCGCATCGATTGGACAGAAGATCAGTTTGTGCCTTATGTGACACACCGTTTTGCCGACGGAAAGCGCGAGTGGTTGTTCGACGGATTCTTGTTCTTGGACTTCAATGACGGGAAAGGCAATACTTTCATACCTGTCTACGGAGCTCGCAATGCCGGAAAGACGGAATGGGAATGGTATCTTGGACGGCTGTTTGAGAAAGGCAAATCGTTGGATGCTTTAAACAGTTGCATAGAACGTCAAAAGGCTGAACTTGGAGCGCCGAGCTTCAAGCATAAGGTGGTCTTGTCCATTCCAACGCCAATAACGGGCCATACCGATTGGGGCGAATTGGACGGCCGCAAACTCGATTTCAACAATTATGCGGATCAGACACTCGCTGTGTCGTGGTTTATCGATCAATTGGTCGGCAGGTTTCAAAGCGAAGGGTATGAAAATTTGGAATTGGCGGGATTGTATTGGGTCGATGAGGACATTTGCCATACGAAGGAATTGGTCAAATACGTGTCGCCTTTGGTGCATGAAAAAGGATTGGATTTTGTTTGGATTCCTTATTTCAAGGCGCGCGGATATGACCGGTGGCGGGAACTGGGCTTCGACATAGCCTATCATCAACCGAATCATTTTTTCGACAAGTCGATACCCGATTCCCGATTGGACGAAGCGTGCGATATAGCTTTCGAATTGGGAATGGCGATGGAATTTGAATGCGACAGCAAAGCGCTGTTTGGCATAGAAGATTCGTCTTACGAACGAATGAAAGCCTATATAGAGGCGTTTCGCAGGAAGCATGTGTTCGACGATTCTGCCATTGCTTACTATACAGGGAGCAAGGCTTTTATCGACATGGCGGAAAATCCTTGCGCCGAGAATCAGAGCATCATGGACGAATTGGCTCGAATTATCGTGGAACGGCGGCATAATAAGAATTTATTGCCATGAATCGGAAATTAGCAATATTGTCGGCGGCGGTTGCAATTGCTTTGCTGCCATTTGCCGCGTCGGGCATGACGGTGGCATTGCATGGCGAAACGCTTGTCGTGGGCGATTCGTTGGACGGCGGTCATGCGATTCGCTATGAATTTCGGCGTTGCATGGCAAACCATCTTTACACGTTTAGCAAAGTTGAGTTTGATGGGTGTGTGGTGAACGAAGCGACCAGCGACAATATCGGTCCTTTTCTGATTCGCGGAAAAGGCTGGACCGGCGGTAATCATTTGGCAGCCGATGGGAAAACCCCGTCAGCCCGCACTGAAAGCGTCGAGATTCGCGGCGACGGGCAGGTTCTGGCTCGCGACACTGTCGTCCGTGCTTCTCGCGTCGATATCGCGGTGAAAAACAAATTGTTTGACCCAAAGTGCGTGGATTCGCTTTTTTGTGAAGAAAATGTGCATTATGTCGTGTGCCGGAACAGCATACAGGTGGAGGTTCATTTGCGTTTTGCCAACGACGAGCCAATGTTTGTCGAACGCTATTACGGAATGCAGTCCATGACGGTGGGAGAAACGGAAATCCTGACACCCAACGGGGCATACGGCGAATGGACTCCGGTCGGCGCGGTGGATCGTTTCACGCGGCGGTCGGCGCCAAAGTTCCGCCAGTTTGTGGAACGCACGCCCGTTTGCTATGCTGCGCTGTGCTTGTGTTCCGACGGCTTGGGCGATCGTCGTTGTGTGGATGGCGACGACGTAGTGTTCATCGGAAACTCATGGTCTAAATCTTATCATAAACTGATTGGCAATCGCATTGTGGAAAAAGGGGAGACTGCAAGATGGAAGGGCATTTATACGTGGTTTGCGTCGCCTGTTGCCGACTCGCATGGCAAATTTGAATACGAGGGTTGCTTTGACGGTCGGGAAACTGTGTTTTGCAGCGAGAGCGGTTCGGATTATGTCGTTTTTTCAGATGGTAAAAAAATATTGTTATGAGGAAAATCATTTTTTTGTTTGGATTGTTTGTGGCATTTGCGGCAAGCGCGACGCCAAAAGTGGTAGCCCATCGCGGCTATTGGCAGGCGGAAGGATCGGCGCAAAACTCGATACGCTCGCTTGTGAAGGCTGATTCGATAGGCTGCGCTGCCGTAGAATTCGACGTATGGATTACGGCCGACGATGTGCTCGTCTTGAACCATAATGCCGATATCGACGGGCATGTGGTGGAGAAAGAAACGTTTGCAGAGTTGAGCGGATGCCGGTTGTCGAATGGCGAGCCGCTGCCGACGCTGTCGCATTATCTCGACGTGGCCCGCGGATTGTCGGTCGATTTGATTCTCGAATTGAAGCCGCACGCCGATCGTTCACGGGAAAATGCGGCTGTCGAACGCATTGTGAAAATGGTGGAAGAAAAGGGATTGCGCGACCGCGTGTCGTACATCACCTTTTCCCGAAATGCTTTCGATGCATTTGTGGAGCAAAGCGGGCGGCCTGTGTATTATTTGAACGGCGTAAGCCCGAAAGTGCTTGAAGAAATAGGCGGCATGGGCCCCGATTATCATATCAACGTGTTTCGGGCGCATCCCGATTGGATTGGAGAATTCAAGAAGAAGGGAATGCCGGTGAATATATGGACGGTCGATTCTGAAGCCGATTTGTCGTGGTGCATCGAGCATGGCGCGGATTTCGTGACGACAAACAATCCGGCGCTTGCCTTGAAATTGGCAAAAGAAGCAGCAATGCCGGCAAAAGTGAGGGTAATGACCTACAATCTCCGTTTCGGCGAACTTGCGGGAGAGAATCTGGACGCGCTTGCCGAATTCATAAAGGCGCAAAATCCGGATTTCGTGGCTTTGCAAGAAGTGGATGTTTGCACTTCGCGCACAGCCGCTCCGGCAATGAACGGGAGAAACATGCTTAGCGAATTGGCCGGGAAAACGGGCATGTTCGGCTACTATGCGCGTACAATTAATTTTGCAGGAGGGTATTATGGCATAGGAATTCTTTCAAAGCATCCTTGCGTGGAAACCGAGCAATTCGAATTGCCCAATCCCGAAAATGCCGAGCCGCGCGCGTTGTTGAAGGGCGTGTTTGAATTGAACGGCAATCGGAAAATAGTTTTTGCAGTCACGCATTTGGATGTGAAAAGCGCGAAAACGCGGGAATTGCAGGCCGATTATATTTGCGGAATATTGAATTCGGAGACCATCCCTGTGGTTCTTGGCGGCGATTTCAATGCGAAACCGGGAGAAGAAGCGATTTCGACGTTTGAAATAAATGCCGACAATCTTACCGGCGTGGCGCCGACATTCCCGTCTGTGAATCCGGAAAGGAAATTGGATTATTTGTTTGGATTTCCGAAGAATCAAATTCAAGTGGAAAGCGTGGCAGTCGGCAACGGCGGCACGCCCTTATCCGATCATCTTCCTGTCGTGGCAGATATCATAATCGCCTTTTAGAGGCAACCCTATTTTTAAAGGCGGCGTGCCATAGTAGCAAACTGCTTGTCAATTCTAACACACCGAATGGGGCTGCGCCAAAATGGCAAATTTTGGCACAGCCCCGTCTATTGTCATTGTTGTTGCTATTTTCTGCATGATGTGTCACATTTTGGCATATCTTATTGCTATCTTTGCATAAGATAAGCTGCATCTCGGCATAATCGCTCAAACGAGTTTGGCGCTTCTGCTCTCGATTTGCGGTATCTTTGTATAAAACAAAATGATAAACCATGGCAAAAGATTTGTTCAACAGGTATATATGGTTGGTCGACACGATATATCAGGCAGACGGTATTACTTTCGAAGAAATTAATGAAAAATGGCTTAGGAACAGCATGAGCGAGGGCTTGGATTTGCCTTTGAAGACATTCCACAATCATCGCAAGGCGATAGAAAACACGTTTGACATTAACATTGTTTGTGACAAGCGTGGAGGGTATAAATACTATATTGAGAATGTCGATGATATAGAAAAAGGCGGTATCAGGTCATGGTTGCTCAATACATTTGCAGTGAACAATTTAATAAATGAAAGCCATCATTTGAAGCGGAGAATTGTGTTTGAACAGATTCCTTCGGGGCAAAAATTTTTGACGCCTTTGATAGAGGCCATGCGCGACAGCCGGACAGTTGAATTGCAGTATGGAAGCTTTTGGCGTCAGACGGAATACGAAGTAGAGGTGGAGCCCTACCTTGTTAAAGTTTTCAAGCAGCGATGGTATTTGTTGGCGCGGGATATTGGCAGAAATGTTTTGAGAACGTATGCTTTGGACAGGATACATGCACTTAGACAGACACAAAAAACGTTTTCAATGCCTGATAAATTCAGTTCCGAAGATTATTTTTATAATTCATACGGAATAATATCGCAGGACGATTGCCCTCCTGAACTCATTGAATTAAAAGTATATGGGACGCAAAGCAAATATTTCAGGAGTCTGCCATTGCATCATTCTCAGAAGGAAATTGAAACTACGGATGAGTATTCCATATTCCGTTATTACTTGTCTCCGACATTTGATTTTGTTCAAGAAATTCTTTCGCATGGATATGGAGTGGAAGTGCTTGCTCCGAAACATCTCAGAGATGAGATTAGAAACCATGCGGAAATAATCGTGTCGAGAGGGTAAGCTCTTGAAATTAGCACGGATGAATCTCTAATGTTTTGTTTATAACGATTGCTTCCCCTATGTTGGCGTAGGGAAAGCAATCGTTGTTCATTGGGCAATTGAAAAGTACGGAGATTGTTGGATTTTAAAATCATGCTTTTTCATCGTTTTTCTTTTTATGGTTGCGACGATATGAAGTTTTTATCAACACCGGCCTTGTCTCGTCGTAGGCTGCTGTACCAACGATGCCGGCATCTTCCAATTGCTCTAAAATGCGGCAGGCACGGTAGTAGCCGGCATCAAGATGCCTTTGCAACATGGAAGGGGAACAGCATTTCTTTTTTGAAACCAATTTGGTAGCTTTGTCGAACAATTCGTCTCTTCTGTCGTTTTGTGAACTATTGTCAGGCAATTCATTTGCAGGCGCAAGTTTGAAAATAGATGTTTGAGGTTGTGTTGATATAAAACTTGCAACGTTTGAAATTTCAGCAACGTCTACATAGGCGCCTTGAATGCGTTCCATGCCGGTTTCTGATAAATACCACATATCGCCTATGCCGTTAAGCCTTTCTGCACCATCCTTGCCAAGGATTGCACGGGAGTCTATGATTGTGCATGTTCGAAATGCTATCTTCACAGGAAAGTTCGCTTTGATGGTTGGCAGCAAGAGTTCGGCTCTTTTTGTAGCTACAATAAGGTGTATGCCTACGGCTTCTCCTTTTTGCACAAGCTGCATGATATACGGAGTGAGGTTGTGTGTCGATATGAGAGGATTGTAATCGTCGATTATTGCCACTATGTATGGAAGAAACCTATGGCTTTCGTCCGGATTTAAAAGGCCTTTGGCATATTTTTCGTTGTATGTTTTGATATTGTCGGCCGAAGCTGAACTCGTCAATTTATATCTTTCGTCCATCTCATTGCATAAGGATTGAAGAGCCGATTTTGCTTGTCGAGGAGTTGCTGCCATGGCGTTATTTTCATTTGCGGCATCTGTCGTAACGGCAAGAAAATGCTTTTTCAAGCGGGCATAGGGCATAAAATCAAACTGATGCGGGTCGATTAATATAAATTTCAATTCATCAGGGCGTTTCTTATACAGTAGCGAAATGATTACAGAGTGCAGAAAAATTGTTTTACCTTGACCGATAGATCCTCCGACAAGAATGTGCGGAGCTGTGGCAAGGTCTATTACTTTGGCTTTCTTGGCGGTGTCGACTCCGACGGCCACAGGTAGTTCATAATCCGTATTTGTAAATGCGTCGTCATTGATTATTTTTTTCAATGGGACTATCAACGGATTTTCTCCCGACATTTCGAGATGATTATCCAACAAATTTGAATTCGGAAAAACATATTCCGTGAAATTGTTTCTTTTTTCTGAATGAGTCGTTTCCATAAGCTATATAATTTAAAGTCATATATATTTATGGCAAATTAAACAGGTTGATGTGCCATATTTAGGCATAGGTTGAGTTTGTTTTCAAAAAAATGCAATACTTTGTCCTTGTGCTTCTTTTTGGCATATACAGGTGCTATATTTGTCCTTGTAAAATTGGATGCGATGGTAGATATACACACATTATCGGTTGCGGATTTCAAACGCACAATGAAAGACAATGGCTTGTCTGATAAAAATATAGAGCAGTGGACAGAATTGGCGATCATTTCAATAGGAAACTCATTTGAAGACGAATTGGCAGATGACATTTATGCCAATGGGCCATCGTCGCATTGGTTCAAGTTTACGCATGCGAATGTGCTAAATCTTGACTTTGACGATATCGCTGCGCCCGAAGGGTGGAAGGAATTGTCGAAATGTGGTCAGTATATCTTATTCGACGAGAATATGGCGCATCTGATAGCCGACTTTGTAGAGGCAAACAAGAATGCCACGGTTTGGCTTGTGCATTGCAGTGCAGGCGTCAGTCGCAGCGGAGCTGTTTCGAAATGGCTCAAAGATTGGTTGGAGCATCGGCATGGCATAAAGGCTAATAACGTAGATAGCAGATATGCTTATCCCAATCCGTATGTGTTGATGATTCTGGACCGGTTGTTTTAAGCAATTTTTCGGGATGAAAGAGGAGATAATAAAAAGGGCTGAATTCTTCGATTTGAATTCAGCCCTAATTTTTAATTGATCAGGAAGTTTTTACCGGCACAGTAATTTTTTATTTTGAGAAGCCATATTCCTTTGAATCGTCAGGAGTGCCGCTAAAATTGATGAGGCCAAGTTGTAGAGGCTCTATTACAAACATTATTGTTTTGTCGATCAAATCTGTTAAATAGTATTCGAAGGCAAATTGAAATTCATAATCGCTGCACGACCATAGTTGAACTTCTTTGTAAGCAAAGTAATCGCGGTTGTCTTCAAGAATCTTAAAACTGTTGTTATATCTGTCGTAATAGCGGTCAACGTTAAAAAATAAATTAAAGAGATTGGTCAAAAATTCTTTTGAGAAAAATGGCATGTCATCAATTTTATAGAGTCCGAAGCGAATGAAAGTTTTTTCATATCCTTCCATTTTCTTGTCCATTTCCATTCGGCATCCGAATTTGTAAGAAAGCTTACTTTGTTTGGGAGTGCAATTGAATATTATATCAACTTCGGAGTCTGTAACATTAATATCACTAATCACGTCACTGTAATGGCTTCTAAGGATTTCTCTCCAATTAGCAATCGTTTCCTTGAAGTTGGCAGCGCGGTTGTCCGTATTGACTTTCCTATAATACTTATAGCCTTTGAAGGCCTCTTTGGTAATCTCTTCTTGTCGGAAATATCTTAAGGAGATGTTGACAAATTCATGCATTTCTGCATCCTCTTCGAGGAATCTAAGAACATCTTCTTCGAGCCATTCGCAAATATCGTTTCTCGTAATGTTTACAAAACGATGGCAGAAATCGTTTTTATAATCAGTTGCTATTAATTTACCGTCTAAACGTATCCATGAATGTTTGTTCGGAGTCTTTTTGTCGTTTGTGATATAAATGATATAAACATCTTTTTCAAGATAATGAGCACCGTTTACACTTCCGTCAATGTATCTGGCTAATTGTCCGTGTATGTCTGTTGCGCCATTAATTTTATTTTCTATAATGATTTTGTAGGTGTTGTCTTCTATCGAAATGTCAACTTTAGATTTTTCTGGTTCTATACTTGGAGAATGAACCGGAAGTTCGGAAAACATATTCAAGGCGTTGCCGGATGCCTTGTCTGCTCGTTTTAGGAAACTTCTAAAAATAAAATAATTATCATGCGGATAGTTTAGAATGGCAGCTAAAATGCTACTGTGAAGTTCTTCTGTTTTATTTTTATAAACATTGATAGAATTCGAAAATTCGTTTAATTGCTTTTCGATAAATTTTTCCATATTATTTGATTTTAATTGTCGGCTGTGTCGGGAAGTTATGACGGTGTGTCACAATTGCAAACTGCTTATCAATTCAACACACCGAAGGGGCTGCGCCAAAATTTGCATTTTGACACAGCCCCATCTTTCTGGTCGTTTACTTTTTCGGTTGGAAAGCGTAGATTTTGTTTGTGCCGGAAGAGTTTATGGCAACAACTGTTCCTCCCATTGCCTGTGCTGCACGTCTCATTGAGCCTTCATCAGGGTAGGTTTGTACATTTCCATTCGGAAAATTCAAAGTGAAGGTATACATGACAAGAAGTTTTTTAGCCTCTTCCTTGGCGTCGTAGGAAGAGATGGTTGAATTTTGGTTCCAGAAAATGTGACGCCGGCCCTTTTTCGGCAAACAGTTTCGGAAAAACCTTGAATGCAAAAGCAATCGTTTCGCTCCATGTCGTAAGAATACGATGCGGAAGAATAATTGATTGCTTTTTTTATTGGATATTTCGAATCCGTATGCAAAGTGGGGTTTACATTTTCTATGTATTATCATATGGCGCTTTTTGCAATCAATAATAATATTGATTACAAATAAAATGATTCTTAGAGAAATGTCAATTGTTCAAATTGGTTCATTTCAGTTCAAAGCAATTCAAGGGCGATGAATTTATTTTAGCACGAGCTTGTGGGATCGTGTCGGCAATCGGTAGCCCTATTCCGTGACAGATTCTTTGCACCATATTGCTTTGCCTTTAATGTTGTAGCCGGTGAAGATATTGCCGTTTCTGACGATAAAATGATCTTCTTCGGCTCCTACAACTTCTCCACATGGCGACATGGATGTGACTAATTTGCCTTCGGGGGAGATTATGTCCCATTCGGTTTTGAGCAAGATAACAAAAAAATCGCCGCAAATGACTTTGCCGAGATAATCGGACTTTTTAAAACGGCTTCCTAATTCTATTATCCAAGTTGAAACCGGCTTTTTCTTCGGATCGGTGTAATAGATTGTCACAGTGGGAAAATACAAGTTGGTGCTTGCGTTTGCAGTATGCACTCCAATTCTACTCATTTTTACTTGTACATCTGATAATAAGATACTCATACGTCATTAATTTTATTGGTTGTTTTTTTATTGCATGTAATGTTATAAACCTTTATTTTTATAGTCTTGCGACATTTTTAATTGTAGATTAACCTAAGTCCGCTTGGGAATCGGCTGATAATTATTTTGCAAATAAACTTCGCGCTTGTGCCAAAATATGACACACGCGAAAAAAAGTTGCGTTGCGCCATGTTTTGACATAGCAAGATGGGTGCTTTGTTAGCGTTAACCCCCAAAATGTTATGGACATAAAGACGGTAACCCAAAAATGGGAAAAGCCATTTCAAGGCGAAATATGTTGGAATTAATTTATAAGACAGAGGATAGCGGCAAGAGGTGTTTTATCGGAGCGCCTGTATGTATAAAAGAGCATGACGGAAAACGGTGGCTGATGGTGTTGGTGCGTGCGAATAGAGCTTGCGCTTTTGATATCACCAGAATTGTCGCTATGGAGGAATATTTTGTGACATTCCGTTTGGCTTGCACTAATTTTGGGAATATAGGCTGCATCTCGGCATAACAATTTCAAGCAAGCTTGATTGTTCTGCACTCGATTTGCACTAATTTTGATAATATAGGCTGCGGTTCGGGAATGCAAATTGAGTAAACTCTTTGCATTCCGCTCACCTTGCACTATATTTGTCGTATGGAATTCAGGACGATAGTGGATTTGCCAAAAGGGCTTGCCGTGGAGCACGACGAGCCAATCATGTTGCTGGGGTCGTGTTTCTCGGACAATATCGGCGAGCGTTTGCGTCGCGCTTTGTTTCGAGTGGATGTGAATCCATTCGGGACGCTCTACAATCCGGCGAGCATCGCTGCGGCTGTTCGACGGTTGATGGAGAACAGACCGTATTCAGAGGCAGAATTGTTTGAATTCGGCGGCATGTGGCACAGTTTCGACCATCATTCGAAATTTTCGTGTGCCGATCGCTCGATGGCGTTGCAGAAAATCAATGCGCGTTACGAAGGCGGAGTGCAGTTTTTGAAAACGGCGCGTTGGCTGATAGTGACTTTTGGCACGGCGTATGCCTATTGTTTGTCCGACACAGGCGCGGTGGCGGGAAATTGCCACAAGATGCCTGCGTCGTGTTTCTCGCGGCGGCTTTTGCCGCAACGGGACGTTGTGGACGATTGGCTCGCGACGCTTGCTTGCCTTCACGAATGGAATCCGGAGCTGAAAGCGATATTCACGGTGAGCCCGATACGCCATTTGGCGGATGGCGCACATGGCAACCAGCTTAGCAAGTCGACGTTGTTGCTTGCCATCGACGAATTGTCGCGCCACGCGGAATGGATTTCGTATTTCCCTGCGTTTGAGATAGTCATGGATGAGTTGCGCGATTATCGTTTTTATGCAGCCGACATGGTTCACCCTTCGGATGTGGCCGTCGATTATGTGATGGAGCGATTTTCAGAAGCTTGTTTTTCTGAATCTGCGCGGAAGTCGGCAAAAGAATGCGAACGATTTTTCAAATTGGCATCCCATCGCCCACTTTCTGCCGATCCGTCGGTTGTTTCGGCATTGCGCGAAAAAACACGGCAGTCTGCGTTTTCTCTTCTTGAAAAAATGCCGTATCTTCGTTTTGTCTTAAAAGAATTGTTCGGTGATGAATTATTCGATATTTGAAATAGCCGACATCCTCCATGCCGGTTCTGAGAGCCGGTTGTGGCGCGACGATACGATAACGGCTTTGCTGACGGATTCGCGCACGTTGACCTACCCGTCGACTTCCTTGTTTTTTGCGATACGGACGGATAGCAACGACGGGCATCGCTACATACGGCAGTTGCATGCGCAAGGCGTCCGAAATTTCGTGGTTGAGCGCAAGCCCGAAGATATGCCGGAGATGGAAGCAAACATCATTGTCGTTGAAGACACGGTGAAAGCACTGCAACAGCTTGCCATTTACCATCGCCATCGGTTCGACATACCGGTGATAGGCATAACGGGCAGCCGCGGAAAGACGATTGTGAAGGAATGGCTGTATCAACTGTTGCGCGACGATTACAACATTGTGCGCAGCCCGCGCAGCTACAATTCTCAAATCGGGGTGCCGTTGTCGATATGGGACATTGACGAAAATACGGATTTGGCGATCATCGAAGCCGGCATATCGCATCCCGACGAAATGGAATTGCTCGAGGAGATAATCAGCCCGACCATTACGGTGATGACAAATATCGGGCAAGAACATAAGGAGGGATTTTCTTCTTTGGAGGAGAAGTGTGGCGAGAAATTGCGGTTGTCGCGCCATAGCGATTATGTGATTTTTGACGGAGACGACCCTGTCGTTTGCAACGCGATTATCGGGCTTTCGTTCGGGCGGCAAGAAATCAGCTGGTCGCGTGTCAATACGGACGCTCCGCTTTTCATTTCGTCGATAACGCGCAAAGATGGATGGACGACGATTCATTTCACCTATTTGCTTTATGGCGGCACAATCCGCATTCCTTTCACGGCGGTTGCCGATGTCGACAATGCCATTGTCTGCCTTGCCGTGTTGCTGTGCCTTCGCGAGCCGCTTGAAACGATGCCGGCGCGTTTTGCCCGATTGACTCCGACGGGCACGCGGATGGATGTGACAGACGGCGTGAACGATTGCCAGCTGATTTACGACACTTATACGAGCGACTATTTGTCGCTCTTGCCTGCAATAGATTTCATGTCGCGGCGCGACACGGCATTGCGCACCCGCACGGTGGTGCTGTCGGATGTGCTTCCGGAAAGTATTCCTGAGAAAGAAGTGTATGGGAAAATATCCGAGTTGCTTCAATTGCGACGAATCGACCGGCTGATCGGTGTCGGGCCGCGAATCTCGGCATATCGGGATTTGTTTCCGATGCGCACTTGCTTTTTCGCTTCGACCGAAGAGTTTATGGCATCCATGTCGCCAAGCGATTTTTCCAAAGAGTTGATATTGCTGAAAGGCGCTCCTGAATTTGCGTTTTCCCGTATAGAGGAAATGTTGGAGGCGCGGCAACATGAAACCGTGCTGGAAGTGAATTTGGATGCTCTCGTTTATAATTTCAATTTTTATCGCTCGCATCTTCGTCCGGACACGAAGATTGTGTGCATGTTGAAGGCATTCGGCTATGGCGCAGGTTCTTATGAGTTGGCAAAAACGTTGCAGAAACAAGGAGCGGCGTATATTGCGGTAGCAGCCCACGACGAGGGCGCGGCGTTGCGCGAAGCGGGCATCACGATGCCCATCATGGTGCTCAATCCCAAAGTGGTGAACTACAAAACATTGTTCGACAACAAATTGGAGCCGGAGATATTCAGCTTTGAAATGCTTAAAGAAATAGTTCGCGAAGCTGAGAAATTTCATATAAAAGGCTATCCCATTCATGTGAAGATTGATTCCGGCATGCATCGGTTGGGATTTCTTTATGAGGAATTGCCGGAGTTGATTGAATTGATTCGCAGTCAGGACTATGTCCGCCCGATGTCGATATTCTCGCATCTTGCCACTGCCGACGATTTGGAAAACGACGATTATGCCCGCCGCCAGCTCGATTACTTCGATCGTTGCAGCCGGCTGTTTCTCGAAGCATTCGACTATCCGATATTGCGGCATGTGCTGAATACGGATGGCGTGTTGCGTTTTCCGGAGTATCAATACGAAATGGTTCGGGTGGGCATCGGATTGTACGGAGTTCCGACATTGGGCAAAGGCTACGATGATAATTTGCACACGGTGTCTTCGTTGCGCTCGGTCATCATCCAAATACGCGAGTGGGAACAAGGCGCAACCGTCGGCTATGGGCGGAAAGGCGTCTTGCAACGCCGGTCGCGCATCGCGACGATTCCGGTGGGATATGCCGACGGGTTGGACCGGCGGCTCGGATGCGGGCGCGGAGAAGTGGTCGTGAATGGGAAACGGGTGCCGACAGTGGGAAATATATGCATGGATTTGTTCATGGCCGACGTGACAGACGTTGATTGCCATGTCGGCGACAAAGTGGAAATATTTGGCGATGCCATGCCGGTGACGGAAGTGGCAAGCCGCATGGGAACGATACCTTATGAGGTGCTTGCTTCGGTGTCCTCTCGTGTGAAACGAATTTATTATAGCGAATGATGGCGACTATCAACGACGAATTTGTTCGACAGATGCAATCCGTTTTGCCCGACGAGATTGAAGCGTTTCTTGCCGCAATGCGTGAAGAACCGGTGGTGTCAATCCGTCTGAATCGTCGTAAAATCGGGGCATGCGAATATTCGGAGAAGCGTGTGCCGTGGTGCGACTACGGGTATTATTTGCCGCAGCGTATTGCTTTTACGTTCGATCCGGCGATGCATGGCGGCGTTTATTACGTGCAGGATGCGTCTTCGATGTTTATCTGCCATGTTGTCCGTCAGCTAATGGGCAATCGCCCGACGGCGTATCTTGATTTGTGTGCAGCGCCGGGAGGAAAGTCGACAGCGGCAATCGACGCGCTTTCCGATGATTCGTTTGTTGTGTGCAATGAAATAGACAAAACTCGTGCGCGAATACTTTGGGAGAATGTCGTGAAATGGGGCGCTCCAAACTGTGCGGTGACAAATGGTTCGGCCGACCGGTTGGGGCAGCTGCGGAATTGTTTCGATGTCATCGCAGCCGACATGCCTTGTTCCGGCGAGGGAATGTTTAGGAAAGATGATGAAGCGCGAGCGCAATGGTCGCCGTCGCTTGTCGAGCAATGCGCTGCCCGCCAGCGAAAAATAGCAACGGATGTTTGGGACGCATTGAAGCCCGGCGGATACTTTATTTACAGCACCTGCACTTTCAATCGGCCGGAAAATGAAGAAACGGCAGATTTCATCGCGCAGCATCTTGGCGCCGACTATGTGGATGTGGCTATCGATCCGGAATGGGGAATCGCCAATGGCATTGTTTCATCGGGGCGTTGCTATCGTTTTTTCCCTCATCGGGTGAATGGCGAGGGATTGTTTGTCGCGGTGTTGCAGAAGCGAGGCAGCGTGAAGGAGCAGAAAGCGAATCAAAAAGAAGAACGGCGGACACGCCGGAATTGTCCTGTCGGGAAATGGATAAAGAATCCGGAACTGTTGGAATTTGAAATGGATAATGACGGATGCAATGCAATTCCTGCAAAATATGCCAAATTTGTCGGGCGGTTGCGTAGCGTAGTTGATGTGCTCGCTGCGGGAGTTCGCATCGCCGAAAAGAAAGGAAAAGACTTGGCGCCTGCACATGCACTGTCGCAAAGCGTGATTCTGAATCGTGACGCATTCCCTGAAATTGAGCTTGGTTATGCGGATATCATAAAATATTTGCGTGGCGAAACTATTGCTTTGAGCGGAAACGATGCGCGGGGATATGCGCTCGCGACGTATCGCGGCAGAGTGGCCGGATTTATGAAAAATCTTGGCACGCGCGCCAATAACTGCTATCCGAAAGAGTGGCGCATACGCAGCTCGCATGTGCCCGAAACAAATCCGGATGCGCTTTCTTTGTTGGGAAATCGGCACGAGGAATAATGAATCAAGGAAGGGAAAATGTTGAAACTGTCTACTCGAATAAAAGCAGTATCCGGTTATGTGATTTTAGCCGTGTTCTTTATTGCAACGATTTTGTTTATAGTCGATGCATTGAGCGATTTGATTGTTTCCGATGGGGAAGAAATGCGGCTCAATCATCGGCAACAAGCCGCCAATGAAGTGGTGGTGAGGCTTTATCAGGCAGAAGTGACGGGACAAGCATTGAGCGCGGGCAAATCGGAATATTTGCAGGATTATGCGACTGCCATGATGAATACGGCTTCGGCTGTCGATTCGTTGCGTGTCTTGACGTCCGATAAGGTTCAAATTGCAAGAATAGACTCTGTTAAAATCTTGTTGCAGAAAAAAGTAGACAATATGGAGGCACTTCTTGTAGCTGTCGAGTCGGATAATTCGGAAGCGCTTTACCAAGAATATATCGATGAATTGTTGAGAGAGCAGGCGGAGGCTATAAATGTGCCGCAAGTGGCCAATTCGGAAGTGGTTCGCACGGATGAGTACACGGTGGCGAAAGAAAGGAAAAATTTTTTCGGACGACTTCGGGATGCTTTTTCCCGTCGGAAAAACGACACGGTGCGAGTGAGCAGCACGACGCGCGAAGTGCATTCAGACACGCTGATGCAATCGGTAAATCCGACCGATTCGGTGGTGAGGTTGCTGAGCGACGTGCGCGATCGGGTGGGCAACACGCGACTTCGGCAGATAGAAGAATTGAATCGCCAAATACAGGTGTTGCGTGAGAATGGAATGGAATTGAGTCGCGAGATAAATCGATTGCTGGCGGCAATTGTCGACGACAGCGCGCGCTCGGCTGCAATGAAACTGTCGCGGCAAGAGGAAATACGCCAAAATGCCATGCGGACGCTTGCGGCGACGGCCATTGTGTCGGTTTCGTTGGCAATTGCGTTTCTGATAGTGATTTGGCGCGACATTACGCGGAGCAATCGGTATCGGAGGGAGTTGGAAGCAGCCAAGCAGAAAGCAGAAAGTTTGCTTGCAATGCGCGAGAAGTTGATGCTGGCCATTACGCACGACATCAAAGCTCCGGTCGGGTCGATTATCGGATATTCGGACTTGTTGGGGCGGATTACGACTGAGGAACGGCAACGATTTTATCTTGACAACATGCGAAGTTCCGCCGACCATTTGTTGAAACTGGTCAATTCTTTGCTTGATTTCCATCGACTTGATGCCAATAAAATGGAAGTTGCCATATCTTCTTTCAATCCGAAGCAGCTTTTGGATACGATTTATGTCAGCCATAAGCCGGCTGCCGATGCCAAACGCTTGCTCTTCGACTATGAATGCGACGCGACGCTCGACGGTGTTTTTGTCGGCGATCCGTTCCGCATTCGCCAGATTGTGGAAAATTTGATTACTAATGCATTGAAATTTACGCAAGAAGGGCATATCGGCCTTTCGGCGGCATGGGACGACGGATATTTGCTTGTTTGCGTGTCGGATAGCGGATGCGGCATTTCGGATGCCGACAAGCAGCGTATCTTCAATGAGTTTACTCGCTTGCGAAGCGCGCAAGGGCAGGAGGGTTTCGGTTTGGGACTTTCGATTACTCAGAAATTGGTGCAACTCCTTGACGGAAGCATCGATGTCGAAAGTGAAGAAGGAGAAGGAAGCCGATTCTTTGTGAGATTGCCATTGGGGAGCGGCGTTGAAGCGGAAGCCGAAGAAGGAAAGCCGGAAGATATGGATGCCGCGGGACGATTCCGAGTTCTGCTGATCGACGACGACCGCCTTCAATTGCAACTGACGGCGGCAATGTTGGAGACGGCCGGGTCCGAGGCTGTTTGTTGCACAAATTCGGAAGAGTTGTTTTGCGAATTGGACAAGCAGAGGTTTGATGCTGTATTGACAGATATTCAAATGCCGGAAATCAATGGGTTTGATTTGTCGCGGGCGATATGCGAATATGCCGATTCTCGCGGAATCGATCTTCCAATAATAGCCGTGACTGCTCGCGACGACATGGATGCCGGCATGCTGTCGCAGCATGGTTTTTCCGGTTGCTTGCATAAGCCATTTTCGCAACGCGAACTTTTGGAAGCGATCGGAAATGCCGCAGGCGTTGCAGGAAAGATGGAATTGCAAACTCCGCACGAAGCCGGGCATGAGGGAAGCGGATATGATTTTTCAGCGTTGACTGCATTTTCCGGCGACGATAAAGCTGCATCTGCCGAAATAATAAATACGTTTATTGCAGAAACAGAAGCGAATATGTCGCGAATGCGCGATGCGTTGGATTCCGGCAATTTGGAGGAATTGTCGGCGGCCGCGCATAAAATGTTGCCGCTTTTCTCCATGATTGGCGCAATGGCTGCAACCCAATTGGCCGAGCTCGACAAGCGCCGAGGGGAGTTGGCGGATTGCGATCGGGATGCTGCGCGCATTGTGCTTGAAGAAGCTGCATGTGTTGTGGAAGAGGCGCATTCCGTTGTCGAAAAGTTCATGGGGAAATAATCGGATTGGGTTTGATTATTTTGGTAGCATTGGGATTGCTTTGAAGCATTATGTTCGATTTGTCTTGATATATGGCAAGATGTGGCTTGGAAAAAACAATTTCAAACAAGTTTGATTGTTTTTTCCGTAGGGTTGTATTACCTTTGTATAAGGTAAGCTGCATCTCGGCATAACCGCTCGAACAAGTTTGGCGTTTCTGCGCTCGATTTGCGATGCCTCGGAGTTTGCGGCTTTTTAAGGAAGAGAATTATGACGGCACATTCCATATTGATAGTCGAAGACGATCAGACTTTTTCCCTTATGCTTCGGACGTGGTTGGGGAAGAAGGGGTTTCAAGTAGAAACAGCCGGAAACGTTGCTTCTGCTCGAAAATTGTTGTCGAATCGGTCGTTTGATTTGATATTGTCCGATTTGCGTTTGCCGGATGGCGATGGATTGTCTCTTTTGTCATGGAAAAACGAACATGGAATGTCGGCGCCAATGATTATTATGACGGGTTATGCCGATGTGCAAGGAGCGGTGCAGGCTATGAAAGAGGGAGCTTGCGATTATATCTCCAAACCGATTCAGCCGGCTCTTTTGCAAAATAAGATTATGGAAGCTCTTGAAAAAGATTCGCATTCGGCATCGAAGCCGGTGAAGCATGAAGATAAAATTCCCGCTCCAATGATTGGCTCGGATTTTCTTGAAGGCAAGAGCGACGCAGCCCGCAAACTTTATGAATATGCAGCATTGGTGGCACCAACGCAAATGTCGGTACTTATAGAAGGTGCAAGCGGCACGGGGAAGGAATATGTGGCCCACCGGATACATCAGTTGAGCAAGCGTTCGGAAAAACCTTTTGTGGCAATCGATTGCGGTGCAGTTCCGAAAGAGCTTGCCGCTTCTGAATTTTTCGGTCATGTCAAAGGTTCGTTTACGGGAGCATTGTCCGACAAAATCGGTGCATTTGTCGAAGCCAATGGCGGAACGCTGTTTTTGGACGAGATAGGAAATCTTGGCTATGAGGTGCAAGTGCAATTGCTTCGTGCCATCCAAGAACGAAAAGTGCGGCCTGTCGGTTCGACAAAAGAGGTGGATGTGGATGTGCGACTGATTTGCGCCACTAACGGCAACTTGCGTCAAGCAATCGCAAAAGGCACATTCAGGGAGGATTTGTACCATCGGGTGAATGAATTCACGCTTCGAATGCCGTCGCTTTCGGAACGCAAGGAAGATATCATGCTGTTTGCTAATTTGTTTTTGGATCAGGCAAATCGCGAATTAAGCCGGAATTTGGTCGGTTTCGAGCCGGCTGCGGAACGTGCGCTTGTCGGATATTCATGGCCGGGGAATTTGCGCCAATTGAAAAATGTGGTAAAGCGGGCCGCTTTGCTTGCACGTGGGAAGCGCATTGAGTGGAGCGACATTGCCGGAGAATTGCCGGAACCGGAGAATGCAAATTCTTTCTTGCTGCACGACGCGCAAGAGGAAAAAGCAAGAATCATCGATATGCTGAAAAAAGCAAACAACAATAAGAGCAAGGCAGCCGCGATGCTCGGCATTGACAGAAAAACATTGTACAATAAATTGAAACAGTACGGCATTTCGTGAGAATGAGCCGGCAGATTGTGGATTAATTCCTCAATTTTTTCTACAAAAACATTGTGCCAATTTTGGATTGATTTGTGTAAACAATTGAAATATAATTGTTTATGTTGTTGCGTCGTTTTGGGCATGGAAATTGTCTTTTTCCATGTAGAAAAAATGGAATGATGAGAATTGTAGTATTGTTTGTTGCACTGACTTTTTGTACTGCTGCTTTTGGCGGAAATTTTCAAAAGAATTCTCCTGAATTGCTTGCAGAATACACGGCGTTGCCGGCTGAAAATCGTTTGCCTTCGGCAATCATTGATGCTGTGGTGAAGAATTTTCCGGGGTATTCGATGCAAAAAGTTTCAGAAAAACGCAGTCAGGACGGAACGGTGTCGTACGAATTGACATTGCGGAACATCAGTGGGACAGAAATTACAGTGACATTTTATCCCGATGGAAAGCTAAAAATTTAATTATATATTCTGCCGTTTATTTTCATGCTTTTATTCAGACATATTAAAAACAATTTAACTTTCTCATAGATAATGTGATAATTATTTTAGTGCCGGAATAGTCCGGCCAATAGGTAGAGTGTATGATTAATTCTCTTCGGAAAGAGTCTGCCGTGGTGGCAGGCTCTTTTGTTTTTGAAGCATGAAGATGATTTTTCGCAAGTTAATTCAAACATTTGCGGTTGTCGTGTGTTAAATACATATAACCTTTTTATATTGGCTCTTAATTCTATGAAATATGTGATAGTCGGAGGCGTGGCAGGCGGCGCGACTGCCGCTGCTCGTATTCGCAGGAATACGGAATCTGCGGAAATTGTCCTTTTGGAACGAGGCAACTATATATCGTATGCAAATTGCGGTTTGCCCTATTATTTAGGTGGCGTGATCCGCGACCGGTCGAGATTGCTGGTGCAAACTTCGGAGAGTTTTGGACGCCGTTTTAATATCGATGTCCGTGTCGGTTCGGAAGTGATAGCCATTGAAAGGGAAAGGAAAAGATTGAAAATTCGCAAACAAGATGGCAGTATCTGCGAAGAAAGCTATGATAAATTGCTTTTATCGCCCGGCGCGATGCCTGTGCGTCCGCCTCTGAAAGGCGTTGACGACGCGTCTGTTTTCACATTGCGCAATGTCGACGATACGGATCGGATTAAAGCATATTTGGAGCGGCATGCGGTTCGTCGCGCAGTTATTGTCGGGGGCGGATTTATCGGCTTGGAAATGGCCGACAATTTGGCCCATTCCGGAGCAGAAGTTGCCGTGGTCGAAATGGCAGATCAGGTGATGTCGCCCATCGATTATTCCATGGCGACGTTGGTGCACGAACATTTATTGCAAAAGGGCGTGAAGCTTTATTTGCGGCAAGCGGTAAGCGAGATAGAGCCCGCAGGAGATGGCGTGGTCGTGAAGTTTCAATCGGGAATGAGCTGGGATGCCGACATGGTAGTGCTTTCGATTGGTGTGCGTCCGGAGACGAAATTGGCTGTGGAAGCCGGTTTGGCTTTGGGGGAAATGAAAGGGATTCGCGTCAATGAGTATTTGCAAACATCGGACGAGAGCATTTATGCCGTTGGCGACGCGATAGAGTATCCGCATCCGTTGTTCGGCAAATCGTGGTTGTGCTATTTGGCCGGTCCGGCAAATCGGCAGGGTCGCATAGTTGCCGACAATATGGTATTTGGGAATAAGGTTAAATATGAAGGGTCGATCGGCACGTCGATTGCAAAAGTGTTTGACATGACGGTTGCTTCGGTGGGATATCCTGCAAAACGGTTGAAACAGATGGATGTGCCTTATTTGTCGGCTACGATTCATCCATTTTCTCATGCGTCCTATTATCCGGGCGCTTTGCAAATGTCGATAAAAATCACTTTTTCTCCGACCGACGGGACGCTGTACGGAGCGCAAATTGTGGGTTATGAAGGCGTAGACAAGCGAATTGACGAGTATGCATTGATTGTCAAGCAAGGAGGAACGGTCTATGATCTGACGAAGATAGAGCAAGCTTACGCACCTCCATTTTCATCGGCAAAAGATCCTGTGGCCATTTCCGGATATGTTGCCGAAAATATATTGGCCGGAAAAATGGTGCCGCTATATTGGCGTGAATTGCAGGAGGCCGACTTGTCGAAAGTGACGTTGCTGGATGTCCGCACGCCCGAAGAATTTGCGTTGGGAGCATTGTCCGGCGCGCGAAATATACCGGTGGACGATATTCGCGAACGGATGTCGGAAATTCCGAAAGATAAGCCGGTATGGATTTATTGTGGAGTCGGATTGCGAGGATATTTGGCTTCAAACATATTGAGAATGAATGGCTATGCGGAAGTGCGCAACCTGATAGGCGGTTTGCGGACATATTCGTCGGCTGTGGCGGAAGTGCCTGTTCCGAAAGGATGGAGCGAAATTTAATTGCTTTCCGGATGCCGATGGATGTGATTAAAACTTTCACTATATTTGCATAGTTGAACTGTTTATATAAAAGACAATTGCAATGAAAAGGAAATTAGCTGTCATACGCCATGACCCGTGGCTTGAACCGTATGCCGATGCCATAAACGGACGTCATGAAGATGCAATCCGCAAGGAGCGGGAGTTGGTGGGCGCGACCGGAAATTTGGTCGATTTCGCCAATGCGCATCGCTATTTCGGCTTGCATAAGTCGGAAGAGGGTTGGGTGTTTCGCGAATGGGCGCCCAATGCGACCGGAATCACTTTGATAGGCTCGTTTTCCGATTGGAAGGAATGCGATGAATACCGCCTGTCGAGTCTTGGCAACGGCGTTTGGGAAATCAATTTGCCTGCTGCCGTGCTGCGCCATGGAGATTTGTACAAGCTGATTGTTCATTGGAATGGCGGTAGCGGAGAGCGCATACCGGCGTATTCTTTCCGCACGGTTCAAGACGAGAAAACGTTGATATTTTCATCGCAGGTATGGGCGCCGGCAAAGCCTTATGAATTCAAGGTGACGGATTTCAAGCCCAAAACCAATCCGTTGCTGATTTATGAATGCCATATCGGCATGGCGCAAAACAAAGAGGGAGTCGGCACGTACGATGAATTTCGGCGAAACGTGCTTCCGCGAATAGCCAAAGACGGCTATAATGCCATTCAAATCATGGCAATACAGGAACATCCCTACTATGGCTCGTTTGGCTATCATGTTTCGAGTTTTTTTGCGGCTTCGAGCCGTTTCGGCACGCCGGACGAATTGAAGGCTCTCATCGATGAGGCTCATCGTTTGGGCATAGCTGTGATTATGGACATTGTGCATTCCCATGCAGTCAAGAACGAAGTGGAAGGGCTTGGGCGTTTCGATGGCAGCTACAATCAATATTTTTACGGCGATTCCCGTCGCGAGCATCCTGCGTGGGATTCGCTATGCTTTGATTATGGAAAGAACGAAGTGTTGCATTTCCTTTTGTCGAATTGCAAATATTGGTTGGAAGAATATCATTTCGATGGATTCCGTTTCGACGGCGTGACGTCGATGCTCTACTATAATCATGGCCTTGGGCAGGCATTTTCGTCCTACGATGATTATTACAATGGAGGGCAGGATGTGAATGCCATAACATATTTGACGCTTGCCAATAAGTTGATTCATAAGGTAAATCCGCATGCGATCACAATCGCGGAAGAAATGAGCGGAATGCCGGGACTTGCCAACAAATTTGCCGATGGCGGAATCGGATTCGATTACCGCATGGCAATGGGCATTCCGGATTATTGGATAAAAACCATTAAAGAAAAAAAAGACGAGGATTGGAAACCGTCGTCGATTTTTTGGGAATTGACCAACCGCCGCGCCGACGAAAAGACAATCAGTTATGTGGAAAGCCACGATCAAGCCTTGGTGGGCGACAAAACCGTTATTTTCAGGTTGATCGATGCCGACATGTATTGGCACATGATGGATGGCGACAACAATTTCGTTGTTGACCGCGGCATTGCGTTGCATAAGTTGATACGGCTTGTGACGTTGGCTACGATCAATGGCGGCTATCTGAACTTCATGGGCAATGAATTCGGGCATCCGGAATGGATCGATTTCCCACGCGAGGGCAACGGATGGTCGTATAAATACGCCCGACGCCAATGGGATTTGGTCGACAGGGCGGATTTGAAATATAAGTATCTTGGAAAATTCGACGAGGATATTATTCATCTTGTCGGATCTACGCGCAATTTCCAATCGACAGCAGTTGAGAAGCTATGGGACAAGGACGACGATCAGGTCTTGGCGTTTAAGCGGGGCAATCTTGTTTTTGTGTTTAATTTCAATCCTGTAAAGTCGTTTGACGGTTATGGCATTCTTGCTCCGGCAGGATCGTATGTGCCGGTGCTCGATTCCGACAGAAGGATATATGGAGGTTATGGCAATATTGATGAAACGGTGCGCCATTTCACAATGCCCGATCCGCTTTATGATCCTCATGGAATTGGGTGGTTGAAGCTGTATCTGCCGACGCGTACGGTCCAAGTGTTGCGCTATAAGAAGTAGAAGAAAATGTTTGAGAAACGTTTGGGGCTGTGTCGAAATGGTGAATTTTGGCGCAGCCCTTTGCAATTATGGCACACTGCCATTTCGCATGTTTCTTGCGCTCGATTCCATTCTGTCTTTTAAAGGGGAAACCGAGCCTCGGGTAAATCAAACAAGTTTGATTGGTTGCACAACGGCTTTTGCTTTTTTAGGTGAGATAAGAAGCATTTCGGTATAAGTTTTCGAACAAGTTCGAAATTTCTACACCCAAATTGCATTATCTTTGTTGTTCGAAAATAAATGTTGTTTGGACAGCATGGCAGATATAAAAGATCGGGGATTAAAACAAGGCGCCATCGGAATTTTCGATTCCGGCTATGGCGGGCTGACAATACTTTCTGAGATTCGGAAGGTATTGCCCGACTATGATTATATCTATTTGGGCGACAATGCGCGCGCTCCATACGGGAATCGCTCGTTCGACATTGTTTATGATTTCACGCTTCAAGCTGTTCGCCATTTGTTTGATAGCGGTTGTCATTTAGTTGTTTTGGCCTGCAACACTGCTTCTGCGAAAGCATTGCGAACCATACAGCAGCGGGATTTGCCGCAAATAGATGCGCGGCGGCGTGTGCTTGGCGTGATTCGCCCGACGGTGGAGGAGATAGGCCATTTGTCGCGCACGGGCAAGATTGGCGTGCTGGGGACGGCAGGCACGATTCAAAGCCGAAGCTATCCATTGGAGATACGGAAAATGTATCCGAATTTTGTCACTTACGGGCAAGCATGCCCGATGTGGGTGCCGTTGGTGGAGTGTAGAGAGTCTGATGGCGATGGCGCGGATTATTTCGTTAAGAAATATATTGACGAATTGTTTTCGCAAGATCCGGAAATCGATACGGTCGTGCTTGGATGCACTCACTATCCGTTGCTTTATTCGAAAATCAAACGGTATATGCCTGCCGGCGTGCATGTCGTCGTGCAAGGCTCGATTGTCGCTGCGAGCTTGGAAGATTATTTGCACCGGCATCCGGAAATTGATGCATTTTGCTCGAAAGGCGGGCAATGCGAATATCGCACGACGGAATCGGCCGACAAATTCAGCGCAATGGCATCTGTGTTTTTGGACGAAGAAATAAAGGCAAAACATATAATATTACGATAAATGAATAAGAAACTGTTAAGATTGTTTTTATTGCCGTTGGGTTCGGCAGTGCTTTTAGCCGCATCTTCATGTAGCGATGAGCCGGACAACACGGTGACGGTGTCGCTTTCGAATGCTGCGTTGCAGTACGATGAATCCGGCGTATGGGTCGATTGCCAGAATCCGGCAGCCGGCAATGTGGTGTGTCAGAATGTTAGTTTTTCGCATTCTGCTGAATCGAGCGAATGGGGCACGTTTTGGAGCGGATTCTGCCCGAGCCGTTCGAACGACATGGCAGACTATTCGGATGGAAATTGGCTTGACCACCAGTGGGGCGTAATGTCGGGCGGAGGAATTGCCGGATTGGGAACGCCGTTTTTGGTGGCGTATTGGAATAGTTCGGAAGGGGAAAATCCGGGCGATGCCGCTTCGTTGCAAATGCGCATGGCCGACAACGCGCTTTTTTCCATTCGTTCGGTATATGTCAATAACAGCACTTACACGTACTATACGATGAAAAACGGGAACGCTTATTCCAAAAAGTTTGATTCGGGCGATTGGCTGAAACTTTTGTTTTATGGCGTGACGGAGTCCGGCGCGGTGACAGAACCGGTGGAGTTTTATCTTGCCGATTACCGCGATTCCAACAGCGCTTCTTGGACAATGGTGAAGGATTGGACGCAAGTGAATTTGGAAGCGTTGAATGCCAAAGGCGCTTTGCGCTACGTGTATGTGCAAATGGCATCGAGCGATTCCGGCGTGTTCGGAATGAACACGCCGGGCTATTTCGCGCTCGACGGGTTACAAATCGTATTGGAATAGAATAAAAGCTAATTGTCATTGAATATGAAAGATACAGTTAAAAACTTAGAGGCGTTGCGCGATGTGATGCGTCGCAATCATGTGGATGCGATGATAATTCCGGGCACCGACCCTCATCAAAGCGAATATATAAGCGCACATTGGAAATTGCGCGATTGGGCAACAGGTTTCACGGGTTCGAACGGCACCGCTGTCGTCACGCTGAACGAGGCCGGATTGTGGACGGATTCGCGCTATTTCTTGCAAGCAGAAATGGAACTTGCCGGCACCGGCATAGTCATGTATAAGGAAGATGGAGGAAATGATCAAACCGTGACGGAGTGGTTGGCATCCCATTTGGAGGAAGATTCGGTTGTCGCCATCAACGGCCGATTGTTTTCTGTTGTTCAGGCCGGCAGGCTTGAAGCATTTTGTGGGGAAAACGGCTTCCGTTTGGCCACCGATTTCGATCCGTTCCCTGCCATTTACGCCGATCGTCCTGAATTGCCATTAGAGCCGATTTATGTGCATGAAGAAAAATATGCGGGCGAGAATGTCAGAAGCAAAGTGTCGCGCATTATGGATGCTTGCGCTGTTCATGGAGCCGATGCGACATTGCTGTCGGCGCTCGACGAGGTGGCATGGACATTCAATATCCGTTGCGCGGACATTGAATTTAATCCTGTGGCAATCGCTTATGCCTACGTGTCGGACGGAGATTGCGTTTTGTTTGTGGACGAGCGGAAGGCAAATGCGGAAGTTGCCAATTATTTGCACGATTGCGGAGTGAAAGTTGCTTCTTACGACAGCGTGGAGCATTTTCTTGAGAAACTGAAAAACAAGACGGTGCTTCTTGATCCGAACAAAACCAGTGACACGATTGCTCGCAGCATTTTGAACTGTTCGGTGGTCTATGCGCAGTCGCCTGTGGCATTGATGAAGGCTGTGAAAAACGAAGTGCAGCTCGAGGGCGTGCGCCGCGCGATGGAACGCGACGGGGTGGCGTTGGTGAAGCTATACATGTGGCTGGAAGAAAATGTGGCTTCCGAAAAACTGACGGAAATAGACGTGGCGGAAATGCTTGTCAAATTCCGTGCGGAAAGCCCGTTGTATAAAGGTGAAAGTTTTGCGGCGGCATGTGGCTACAACGCGCATGGCGCAATTGTGCATTATGAGGCAGAAGAGGCATCGGCATCTGTATTGAAGCCGGAGGGCTTGTTGCTGTTCGACACAGGGGCGCAATATCTCGATGGCACGACAGACATCACGCGAACGGTGGCTCTCGGCAATCCCACCGATGTGCAGCGGCGCGATTACACGCTCGTGTTGAAAGGGCATGTGGCCCTTGCAAAAGCTGTCTATCCGGCAGGAACGCGCGGTAGCCAGCTTGATGCGCTTGCGCGTCAATTCCTTTGGCAAAATTGCATGACGTATTGGCATGGCACGGGGCATGGCGTAGGGCATTTCTTGAATGTGCACGAAGGCCCGCAGAATTTCCGTTTGAACGAAAATCCGACAGTCTTGGTAGCCAATATGATAACATCCGACGAGCCGGGCTTGTATAAAACCGGCGAATACGGAATACGCATCGAAAATCTGATATTGTCGCGCAACTGCCGTCATACGGAAGATTTTGGCGACTTCATGGATTTTGAGACGTTGACGCTGTGTCCTTACGACAGCCGGCTGATCGACATGTCGATATTGACGGACGAGGAAACCGCTTGGATCGACTCCTACCATGCAATGGTTTATGACAGGCTTTCTCCATATTTGGACGAACAGCAAAAAGAGTGGTTGAAAAATAAAACAAAACCCTTGAAAAAATAAAAATATGGCTTTAATACGTTCGGTAAGGGGATTTACGCCCAAGATAGGCAAAGATTGCTTTATTGCCGACAATGCGACGATTGTCGGAGAGGTGATTATGGGCGATGAATGCAGTATTTGGTTTAATACCGTATTGCGCGGCGATGTCAATACGATTACGATTGGCAATCGCGTGAACATTCAAGACGGATCGGTGCTCCACACATTGTACCAAAAGTCGGTTATTGAAATCGGCAATGATGTGTCGGTGGGTCACAACGTGACTATCCACGGCGCAAAAATCAATGATTATGCGCTTATTGGGATGGGCTCTGTGTTGCTCGACGGTGTGGAAGTGGGCGAGGGCGCTATCGTGGCGGCCGGAAGCGTTGTGTCGCCGAATACGAAAATAGGCGCCCATGAATTATGGATGGGCGTCCCTGCGCGGTTCAAAAAAATGGTGGATCCGGCGCAGGCGAAAGAAATGAATCAAAAAATCGCTCACAATTATCTGATGTATTCGAAATGGTATGAGGACGACGTTTCTGAATAGTTATTGAATGGGCTTTGAAAAAAAAGATGCCGTTTGTTTTTGGGGCAAACGGCATCTTTTTTTATCGCACGGGCGGCATCGGCGGTATTGGCGGCGCAATTGTCGGATTCACATGGCGATCGTCGAAAAATGCCTTTTCCAGCAGTCCTTCGATGAGCCATCCGACGGGCAAGTCGAGCGTGAAATCATCGGTGATTCGGATATGCGGCGTGACGATCGGCGCGGTGCGCCATTGACGCAGAAACGGGTCGTAGACGCGTTCGGCGCCGAGGTCGATTCCAAATCTTTCGCCGGAAAAGGTAAAAAATCCGCCATAGCTGCTGCTCCCGACGTAGGGCTGAGCTGCATTTGAAAAAAAGGAATTCTTGTTGTAGTAAGAGCCGAACAACGTTATTGACACGTGGTCGGAAAAACGATAAGACGCGCTTCCGTGTATGCCGAATTGATTGCCGATGCCTCTCGGCAGCAAGTAGCGATTGGCTGTGACGCTTCCTTGCAGGGTGAAGTTTCCGAATTGTTGGGAGGCAGACACTCCGGCGGTTTGTTCGGAAAATAGCCCGGGCAACGTGGAGCGTGCGCCGAATCCGGCGATGAAGCCCGAATCCCATGAATATAGCATGCCGCTGTTGGAATAGTCGAAGGCGAATGGGTTGCGGTCGAATATGAAAAGATTGGCGTGCGAGAATGGCGAAGCGATGGTTGGCAGCGGGGATAGGGGAGACGTGGCTGCATTTTCGGCTTGCAGCCAAAATGGGTCGGTTAGTTGCCATGCTTCGGGCTGCGTGCTGCTTGGACGGAGGTTGAACTCAAAATCGGGCAAGTCGAGCGAGCCATGCTGTTCTTGGAGAAGCAATGGCATTTCTTGTGTTTCGGCGGCAACCGAAAACATGCATATTGCTGAAAGAAACAGAGCGGTGCGCATATTCCCGTCGTATAGTGTTGCAGGACAAAGTTAATGCATTTTGGCAAAACAAGCAAACTTGTTTTGTGCTCGTCTTTCGGCATCTTTGGATAAGATGGGATGCGTCTCGGCAAAACAAAATCAAACAAGTTTGCTTGTTTTGCGCTCGTCTTTCGGCATCTTTGGATAAGATAGGATGCGTCTCGGCAAAACAAAATCAAACAAGTTTGCTTGTTTTGCGCTCAACTTTCACTATCTTTGCAGGCGATAAAAAGAGAGGGGGCTGTTTTTCATATAGCATAACTAATTGAAAGATAACTCATAACGGATTTGGCGCATTGCAGCGCAAAGGACAAGACGATTCTGTCGCTTTGTCCTCAATAGTGTATATATCGGAATTAAATAATAAAAATTAAGGATAAAAACATGATTATTGTACAAGTAAAAGAAGGCGAAAACATTGAAAAGGCCTTGAAGAAATTCAAAAGAAAATTTGAAAAAACAGGTATTGTGAAAGAATTGCGCGCACGTCAGGCATTTGAAAAGCCGTCGGTGAAGAATCGCAAAAAAATGATGAAAGCCATCTATGTGCAAAAATTGCGCACGGCAGAAGAATAATATTTTTTTCGCGGAAAGTTTGGAAAATTGAAATTGTTTGCCTAAATTCGTTGCGTGAGAATTGCAATGGAAGCACGCAATGAAACAGGCGATAGATTCTTTCCTATATTATATACGGTATGAGCTGAATTATTCGGTTCATACCGTTTTGTCTTATGGCAAAGACTTGTCGCAATTTGCCGATTTCGCCGACAAGCGAGGCTGCGGCGATCCGCGAGGGGTGACGGTGGCGGATGTGCGTTCGTGGGTTTACGACTTGACGGAACGTCGGCGATTGTCGGCTCGAACGGTTCGGCGCAAGGTGCAGTCGCTGCGGGCTTTTTATCGCTTTTTGGAAAAACGAGGCGAAGTCGGAGCCAGCCCTGTTGCAGATGTGCCAATGGCGAAGGTGGCGCAAGTGCTTCCGTCGTTCGTGCGGGAAAAGGGGTTGGATGAAGTGCTCGATGCTCCGTTCGATCGTGGCAATTTCCGCGAAACGCGCAATCGGTTGATTGTTGCGATGCTGTACGAGACCGGCATTCGGCGCGCAGAGTTAATTTCTTTGAAAGACGCCGACGTAGACCTCGGCCGGCGTGAACTAAAAGTGCATGGCAAGCGTAATAAAGATAGGATCGTGCCGTTTTGCGAGGAGCTGGGCGAACTGATCGCGCTGTATCGCCCGTTGCGTGGCGCGGTGGCCGAGGCGGAAACGTTTTTTGTCACGGAAAAGGGCGCTCCTCTTTATGGCAAGTTGGTCTACGACGTGGTGTGCAATGCCTTGTCGGGGGTCACGAGCGGCAAGCGGTCGCCTCATACGTTGCGCCATTCCTATGCGTCGGCAATGCTCAACCATGGCGCGGGAATCAACAGCGTGAAAGAATTGTTGGGACATGAATCGCTCGCAGCGACGCAGATTTATACCCATATCACATATAGCGAACTGAAACAGAATTACAAACAAGCTCATCCGCGAGCACTAAAAAAAGGAGGTTAGCATGGACGTAAAAATTAAATCAATCCATTTCGACGCGACTTCAAAATTGGAGGAATTCATCAACAAGAAAGCGCAGAAGCTGGCGCGGCGCAATGAAAACGTGTCAACGTTCGACGTGACGTTGAAAGTGGTAAAGCCCGAAACAGCCATGAACAAGGAGGCGTCGATCAAACTGACAGTTCCAAATGCTGAAGATTTGTTTGCTTCCAAGACGGCAGATACCTTTGAGGAAGCGATCGATTTGGCAATCGACGCGCTTGATCGCCAATTGGTGAAACTGAAAGACAAGAAAAAATGATATAAGCAAATGTCGCAAACGAGAAGGAGGGCGAGTTTCGGACTCGCCCTCTTTTTCGCAGGACCGGAGGCGGTTACTTGCTATGAGCCACCGATTTCGTTTTGCCGCAAACAAAGATTTTTTTTGAAAAATAAGTGGGAAATATTTTGGAGGTAAAAAAAAATCCGTAACTTTGCAGTCGCTTTCCGTCTTGTGTGGTGGCGGAAAAGCGCGTATGCCTCTTTAGCTCAGTTGGCCAGAGCACGTGATTTGTAATCTCGGGGTCGTTGGTTCGAATCCGACAAGAGGCTCAAAAAGGAATCTTCTTTTAGAAGGTTCCTTTTTTATTTACATACATTTTACTTCTATATTTCATAACATTACAGTTGAAACCTCTATTTCACGAGGATTTATCTTTAATTATATATAAATATTTCCACCCTTTACACCTTATATAATAAAAAAGTTGTATTTTTGCAAATCGATATGTTACATCCGTAGAAATACAATAAAAACAATGAATACAGAAAATAACGAGAATCAGGAAGAAAAGAAGACAAGCCAGCAAATGCATAAGGTTAAAACGATTATCATCGACACAGGCAAGATAAGACAAACCAAAGCATTCGCCCGGCAAGATGGTGCCATCCTCGGAGCTGTCTGGATTGTCAGTTTCGTATGTACCATGCTGGCAGTAGACCCGCAATACCAGATGCTGGGATTCATTTCCAACATTCTCATCATAGCAACCCCATTTGTTGTGGCAAAGCGACTGAAGGCATTCCGTGACTATGCAAGAGACGGACATATCTCTTTCCGTCATGCATTCTACTATTGCATCCAGACATTCTTCAATGCAACCCTTCTGCTTACCCTTGTGCAATATCTTTGGTTCCGTTTTATGGATACGGGTCTATTCATGAACCAACTGCAAACCAACTATCAGATTGTAGCACAAGCGTACCAGTTAACTGCAGGGGAATCTAAAGCCCTTCTTGATGCCGTCAGTATGATGAAACCAATAGCCTGGGCTTCCATGTTTATGATTACCGACCTGGTAGCAGGTGCTGTACTCAGTCCGATTATTGCTGCTGTAATGGCAAAGAAGGATAAACAACAGCATACAAAATAACAATAAATAAGAAACAAACAGATAAATACAAGATAATGGATATTTCAGTAATAATTCCTCTTTTCAATGAGGAAGAGTCGTTACCAGAGCTCTTCGCCTGGATAAAGCGAGTAATGGACTCAAACGATTTTACTTATGAAGTCATCTTTGTGAACGACGGTTCTACCGACCGTTCATGGAACGTCATAGAAGAACTTGCCGAGAAGAACGAGCAAGTAAAGGGTATCAAATTCCGCAGAAACTATGGAAAGAGCCCAGCTCTCTTCTGTGGTTTCAAAGAAGCGCAGGGCGATGTTGTCATCACCATGGATGCCGATCTACAGGATTCTCCAGACGAGATTCCGGGACTCTACCAGATGATTATGAAAGAGGGATACGACCTCGTGTCTGGTTACAAGCAGAACCGTAAAGAAGGAGATCCTCTGAGCAAGACCATCCCTACCAAACTCTTCAATGCTACTGCACGCAAAGTAAGCGGCATACACAATCTGCACGACTTCAATTGCGGTCTGAAAGCTTATCGCCTCGACGTAGTTAAGAATATCGAGGTATATGGTGAGATGCACCGTTACATCCCATATCTAGCCAAGAATGCAGGTTTTGCCAAGATAGGCGAAAAGCCTGTTCATCATCAGGCAAGAAAGTTCGGCAAATCAAAGTTTATGGGATGGAACCGCTTTGTAAATGGTTATCTTGACCTGATGACTCTCTGGTTCCTGAGCAATTTTGGCAAAAAGCCAATGCACGTATTCGGCTTCCTGGGTAGCGTCGTATTCTTCATAGCCTTCCTATCGCTCATCGGCTTAGGTATAGACAAGGCCATCGACCTGCACAACGGCATCTACGGACATCTCATTACCGATTCACCTTACTTCTTCATTGCTCTTGTAGCGATGGTTTTGGGTAGCCAGCTGTTCCTTGCCGGATTCCTGGGCGACCTTATCAGCCGCCAGAACCCAAACCGTAACGATTATCAAATAGAAAAAGAAATAAGATGCGGAAAATAATACCTTTCGTCGTTTTCATGGTTCTGGCCATGATGGGATGTACATCTCTCGACTGCCCACTCAACAATACCGTATATACCAAATACAAGTTGATGGGCGACAACAAAACGCTAAAAGACACGCTAACGATTTCTACGAAAAAGATAGCAGGAACAGATAGTGTGCTGATCAATAAGGATGTAAATGTAGACAGTTTCAGTCTGCCTATGAGTTACAGCCTGGATGAAGACGTATTGTTTTTCGAGATACATACCCTATCGAAGCAAGTATTCAAGGACACCGTGACTGTATCAAAGGAAAACCGCTCTCATTTTGAGTCGGTAGACTGCAGTCCATCGTTCTTCCATACGATAACCGATGTTAAGACTACTCACAATTATATTGACTCAATAGTCATCAATCAAAAAGAGGTAAATTATGATGCATCCAAAGCACATTTCTACATATATTTTGGCAGCCGCAACTAGTGTGCTATCCCTATTTGCTGTTCTCCCCTGTCAGGCCCAAAGCAAGAAAAAGATCATAGAGCAGCAGCCTGATACCATACCTTTTTTTAGAGGTATGGCTGTGGGAGTTGACCTGATAGGTCCCGTACAGTTGATGGTTAGCGACTATGGGCAGTACGAAGCATCTCTCCGTATCAATCTGAAAGACAAGTATTATCCTGTTTTCGAATTGGGTTATGGAAAGGCAGATGCCAGCGATGAGGCAACCCAAATCACCTACAAGACCAGCGCTCCCTATTTCAGATTAGGTGTAGACTGGAATCTTCTGAAGAACAAACACGACGACTACCGTCTGTTTGGCGGTTTCCGTTATGCCTGCACCTATTATGAATATGACCTGAGCGCCCCACCCGTTACAGACCCAGTATGGGGCGGCGAAACGCCCTATGGAGGTAATGGCATTTCCTGCAACTATCATTGGCTGGAAGGCGTAATAGGTATTGATGCCAAAATCTGGGGTCCCGTCCGTATGGGTTGGAGTTTCAGATACAAACGCCGCCTCTTCAAGAACGATGGAGAATTAGGCAACACCTGGTATGTGCCAGGCTACGGTAAACAGGGAGGTTCACGCCTTGGCGGAACATTCAATGTAACCCTAGAGATTTAAAGACTTCATAATGTGTAAAGAATGAAAAAAAAGAAACTTATCTGGCAAATTCCATTTCTGTTGATACTTATCGTTGGTACCATCGTTATCATACGTCAGCAGCATAATACGCCCTATCAGAAAGATACCGGCTTTATCTTTGGCACCATCTATCACATTACCTATCAGAGTGATACCAACTACCAGCAAGAGATAGAAACAGAACTCAAGAAGGTAGACCAATCCTTGTCTCCTTTCAATAAGACCTCTGTCATCACACAGGTAAACCAAGGTAAAGATATTGAGGTAGACGAAATGTTTACCGAAGTATTCCGCATGGCAGAAAGCATCTCAAAAGAAACCAATGGAGCCTTTGATATCACGGTTGCCCCAATGGTAAACCTCTGGGGCTTTGGATTCAAGCAGGGGGTACCTCCTACGAAAGCCAAGATAGACAGTATCAAAACGCTGGTTGGTTATGAGAAAGTGGCCTTGGAAAAGGGACGCATCATCAAGCAAAATCCTAAGATCATGCTTGACTGTTCTGCTATCGCCAAAGGATATGGCAGCGACATTGTTGCCAGATTCCTGAAAAAGAAAGGTATCAGCAACTTTATGGTTGAGATTGGTGGAGAAATTGTAGTAAACGGTGTTAGCGAGAAACAGGTGCCTTGGCATATTGGTATCAACAAGCCAACTGACGATTCTACCAATACGAGTCAGGAAATTCAGGATGTACTTGATATTACCGACATAGCCATGGCTACGAGTGGTAACTACAGAAACTTCTATTATAAAAACGGCAAGAAGTATGCACATACCATAGACCCCAAAACAGGCTATCCTGTACAGCATAACATCTTATCTGCAACGGTTTTAGCCAAGAACTGTGCTACAGCCGATGCCTATGCTACCTCGTTTATGGTAATGGGAATGGAGGGCGCAAAACAGATTCTGAAAAAGCATCCGGACCTCTGTGCATATCTCATCTATGCTGACGAGAAAGGACAAAACAAGATATGGTATTCACCATCTCTCAAAAACAAGATATTAAATAAATAAACTTACATGTCAACCAATAGACTATACGACAGTTTATTATCACTCCCATTATTCCTGGGAATGACTTGCTATGACTTCCAAAATGTAGCAGGTAAAACCCGTTTTGACTTTCAAAAACTGGAAGCGGGTGAAACTATAGTTGAAGAAGGCACCAGTTGTACACGTCTATATTATTTAATCAGTGGAGATATTAAGGTGATAACCCAGGCAGATGACTACGGCTATCAGGTAGAAGAAGACATTTCGGCACCGGAATCATTCCAGCTGGAACGACTTTTCGGTCTTACCCAGCGCTTCACCCACACTTATGTGGCAAAGAACAACTGCAGCATCATGTCAGTCAGCAAGCAAGAGATCATGAAGTTATCCGATGAATATGAAATATTCCGCATCAATCTTCTGAACTTGGTCTGCACCCAATCCCAGAAGAACAACCGCAGACTGTTCAGAGTTCCTGCCAAGACACTGAGTGAGCGTCTGATCCGTTTCTTCGAGAGCCACAGCGTCCGCCCGGCAGGCGAGAAAATCTTTCATATCAAGATGACCCGTTTAGCAGAAGAGATGAATGTAAAGCGCATCTATGTATCCAAAGCCCTCAACGAGCTACAGTCAGAAGGACTTATCCAGTTAGAACGAGGCAGAATCTATATCCCTGCACTGGAAAATCTCATCAAACGATAAAGAAAGTATAACGACCGATAAATATAAGTTAAAAACGTTTATTATCAAGGCAATAAAGCATTTTTTTGCTAACTTTGCAGCTAAAAAGTAACAATATGCAAGACAATACAATACAAAATAGAACCAACCCATTCTTCGTGCCTTACAATACACCGCACGATACAGTACCATTCGAACGAATCCGTCTCGAAGATTATGAGCCAGCATTCATGGAGGGAATCCGCCGTGATGACGAGGCTACAGACAAGGTTGTAAACGATCCGGCAGAACCAACCTTTGAGAATACCATTGCAAGAGTTGATCCCGATAAGGGCGAACACTATTACGACCTCTTGAGCCGTGTATCTAACGTATTCTCTTGCATGATGAGTGCTGAAACCTGCGATGAGATGGAAGAAATTGCGCAGAAGATGAGTCCGATTCTCACCAAGCACGCAAATGACATCACGCTGAACAAGAAACTCTTTGAGCGCATCAAGTTCGTTCACGATCATCCAAACAGAGAACTGACTCCAGAAGAAAAAATGCTTCTGGACACCAGCTATGACGGATTCGTACGCAGTGGTGCACTTTTAGATGAAGAAGGTAAAGAGAAACTTCGCAAACTTACAGAAGAAGCCAGTATGCTCACTCTGCAGTTCTCACAGAATCTCTTAAAAGAAAACAAGGCATTTACACTCCATATCACAGACGAAGCTCAGCTCGACGGACTTCCAGAAACAGCGAAAGCTGCCGCTGCGCATACCGCCAAAGAGCAGGAAAAAGAAGGCTGGATCTTCACACTCGATTATCCAAGCTATTCTCCATTTATGACCTACTCTACCCAGCGTGAGCTCCGCAAACAGATGTATATGGCACGCAATACGGTATGTACCCATGATAATGAGCAGAACAACCTGGAAATCTGCAAACGACTGGTAAACCTGCGCAGAGAACTCGCCCAGTTGCTCGGTTTCGAAACCTATGCCGACTATGTTCTTCGCCACCGTATGGCAAGCAATACAGAACATGTATATAAACTTCTCAACGACCTGATAGATGCTTATAAGCCAACGGCAGAAAAGGAAGTGAAAGAAGTGGAAGCCCTTGCCAAGAAGCTGGAAGGTAAAGATTTCGAAATGAAACCATGGGATTTCGGCTTCTATTCTCATAAACTCCAGATGGAGAAATATAATCTCGATGCAGAAATGCTTCGCCCTTATTTCCAGCTGGATAAAGTGATAGACGGTGTGTTCGGACTCGCCAACAAACTGTATGGCATCACCTTTAAGGAGAACAAAGAGATACCGGTATACCATCCAGACGTCAAGGCATACGAGGTATTTGATAAAGACGGCAGCTATCTGGCAGTATTCTATGCCGACTTCTTCCCTCGCAAGGGCAAGCAAGGAGGTGCCTGGATGACTGAGTTCCAGGGACAGTGGATAGACCATAAGGGCAAAAACATACGTCCTCACGTAAGTGTGGTAATGAACTTTACCAAGCCAACAGAGGAAAAACCTGCTCTCTTGACATTAGGAGAAGTAGAAACCTTCCTCCATGAGTTTGGTCACAGTCTTCACGGCATGTTTGCCAATACCCGCTTCGAGAGTCTTTCGGGAACCAACGTATGGTGGGACTTCGTAGAATTGCCATCACAGTTTATGGAGAATTATGCAATAGAGAAAGATTTTCTCCGTACATTTGCCTTCCACTATCAGACAGGTGAACCATTGCCAGATGAGCTCATAGAGCGCATCGTGAAGAGTCGCAACTTCATGGCAGCCTACGGTTGCTTGCGCCAGGTAAGTTTCGGATTGCTTGACATGGCATACTACACCCAAGAGAAAGAATTTACTGCCGACATCATGCCTTATGAAAGGGAAGCCTGGAAAAAGGCGATGATATTGCCACAGTTGCAGGAAACCTGTATGACCGTACAGTTCTCCCACATCATGGCAGGAGGTTATGCCGCAGGATATTATAGCTACAAATGGGCAGAAGTATTGGATGCTGATGCTTTCAGTGTATTCAAGAAGAATGGAATCTTCGACCAGAAGACGGCTCAAAGTTTCCGTGACAACGTACTCTCTAAGGGTGGAACAGAGCATCCTATGGTTCTCTACAAACGGTTCCGTGGACAAGAGCCAACCATCGATGCACTGCTGGAACGTAACGAAATCAAGGTACAACATAAAGGATAAGAGGATGGCAAACGAACTTTCCAAACAAACCAAGCTCGACCTTCGCTATTTGCGAATGGCACGTATATGGGCTGAAAACAGCTATTGCAAACGCCGACAGGTAGGTGCACTGGTTGTAAAAGATAAAATGATTATCAGTGATGGCTACAACGGTACACCGAGCGGATTTGAAAATGTCTGTGAGGATAACAACGTAACCAAGCCATACGTTCTCCATGCGGAGGCTAATGCTATTACGAAACTGGCTCGCAGCAGCAATAACAGTGAGGGAAGTACGCTTTACGTCACCGCCTCTCCATGTATAGAATGTGCCAAACTGATCATACAGTCGGGCATCAAACGTGTTGTATATGCTGAGAAATACCGTCTGGACGATGGTATCAAACTGATGCAACGGGCAGGAATCAAGGTAGAATACCTCAATCCTGAAGAAACAACATCTTCTGTAGAAGATTAGAGATAAGATAGATAAAACGTTAGTAAAAAGAGAATTGTTATGAACATGAGTAAGAATAAGACCAACCGCTTTATGCCATTCATCATGGCATTCTGTGTTGTGATAGGTATTATCATCGGAACATTCTTTTCCAACCATTTCTCTGGAAATCGCCTCAACGTTATCAATAGTGGAAGCAACCGTCTGAACAACCTGCTCCATCTTATTGATGACCAATATGTAGATCCCGTGAACATCGACTCGCTGGTAGATAAGGCTATTCCACAGATTATGGCAGAACTGGATCCACATTCCGTATATATCAGTGCTAAAGACGCAGCTCAGGCCACCGACGATCTGAAAGGCTCGTTCTCGGGTGTAGGCGTAGAGTTTGTCATCCGCCAGGATACAATACATATACAGAATGTGATACAGAATGGACCTGCCGAGAAAGCCGGACTTTTGGCAGGAGATAAGATTGTAGCCGTAGACGGCAAACCTTTTGTTGGCAAGATTGTAACCAATCAGGAGGCAATGCATCGCCTGAAGGGGCCAAAGGATACCAAGGTGAAAATCGGAGTTATCCGATATGGAAGCAAGAAGGTTCAGACCTTTAACGTAACCCGAGGTGAAATACCGACAAAGAGTGTTACAGCTGCCTACATGCTAAACGATAAAACCGGCTATATCCGTATCAAGAACTTTGGCGAGAACACCTATCCGGAAATGCTAATAGCCCTTGCCAAACTCTCACAGCAGGGATTCACCAACCTCTGTATTGACCTTCGGGATAACTCAGGAGGTTACCTGACGGCTGCAGTAAACATGGCAAACGAATTCTTGCCAGACAAGAAGCTCATCGTTTACACTCAGGGACGCAAATCGCCTAGACATAACTATACGAGTGACGGTAAGGGTGCCTACCAGAAGATTCCGATGGTAGTTCTCATCAATGAAGGTTCTGCATCATCTGCAGAAATCTTTGCGGGTGCCATGCAGGACAATGACCGTGCTACCATCATCGGACGACGCTCGTTTGGTAAGGGACTGGTCCAGCAACAGATAGAATTCCCTGACCACAGCCTCATCCGTCTGACCATTGCGCGCTACTATACTCCTTCAGGAAGATGCATCCAGAAGCCATATACGCTGGGCGATGACAAGGATTATGAGCAAGACTTGCTTGACAGATATCAGCACGGAGAGTTCTTCTCACAGGATAGCATCAAGCATACAGGACCAGCTTATCATACAGGTAACGGCCGTATTGTCTATGGCGGAGGTGGTATCACCCCAGACATCTTTGTTCCTGAAGATACGCTCGGCATGACATCCTATTTCAAGGAGGCTAGTCTGAGTGGTCTCATCTTGCAGTTTGCCTTCACTTATACAGACGATAACCGTCCGAAGTTGAACAACTTCAAGGAGATGATGGAACTTGCCGATTATCTTGACAGTCAGGACATGGTTGAAAAGTTTGCCAGCTATGCTGATAAACGTGGTTTGAAACGTAGAAATCTTTTAATCAAGAAATCACACAAACTATTAGACCGTGTCATCGACAGCCGTATCATCTACAATATGTTGGACGAGCAGGCATGGACCCAGTACATCAATCTTGATGATCCAGTCATCAAAAAGACGCTGGATGTATTTGAGAACCATGCAGCATTTCCAAAGAAACCAGAGCCAGCCAGAAAACGCGCTGCGAAGAAAGAAAAGATAGCTATGGCGAATACGCCCTACAACTATTCTTCCTTACACCATAATAATTGTATGATAGCAAATGCTTAAGGCATGGACAAGAAAGAATTAAGAAAAATCATAAAAGACAGAAAGCGACAGTATTCCTCAAGACAACTTGAGGAACTGTCGCTTTCTGTATTATCACGTTTAGATTCCAACCCGCATCTTCAGAATGCCCAAACCATACTGATGTACTATTCGCTTCCTGATGAAGTGGACACCCATCATTATATAGACCAACTTGTTTCCAGGGGAAAACGGGTGATACTGCCCGTTGTGCTGGACGATACGAATATGGAACTGAGAGAATATTCTGGAGTTCAAGACCTGAAGGAAGGAGCCTATCATATACTTGAACCGAAAGGCAAGATTTATCCGGAAGAGAAATATCCTGAGATAGAACTTGCCGTAATCCCAGGTATGAGTTTCGATATGAAAGGCAACCGGTTAGGAAGAGGAAAAGGCTATTACGACAGATTTCTTGTCCAGATTCCACATGCATATAAAATAGGAATCTGTTTCGACTTCCAGAAAATCAAAGAGGAAGGACTCCTTCCTGTTACCCCTACAGATATATGCATGGACGAAATCATATAGTATATAGAGCGGGGAATATTAATAAAAGCGTATATCTGCAATAACCTGTGCACCAACCTGTTCATTCAAACGGTGAACAAGATTAGCACGGCTCATCGTGAGGTCAGCCCTCAATGCAGCATTCTCTACCTTTACATAGAGAGTCTGGTTCTTGATAAACTTATCACCACAATATGCAGCAATATTTTCCCCTACTACAGAATCCCAACTCATGATCAGGCGTTTCTGCTGTAAAGGAGTCTCCAAGCCTTCCTTTCTCAGAAATTCGGGCAAGAGTTCTGCTATTGACTTAACTTTTCTTTTAAACATATTCTTACTTCATTATTTCCCCATTCTCTACATAGAATATCGTATGATCTCCCTGCATGTTCTGGAGAATCTTATCCAAATGATCACGGTTCGTATCCGTAATAAAAATCTGTCCGAAATGGTCACCGGCAACCAGTTTCACAATAGCCTCAACCCGCTGAGCATCCAACTTATCGAAAATATCATCTAAGAGGAGCAAAGGAAGCGTATTGGAACTCGTGCGCTGCAGGAAAGTAAATTGAGCCAGTTTCAGGGCAATCACGAAAGTTTTGTTCTGTCCCTGACTTCCCTCTCTCTTCATCGGATAATCACCCAGCAAAAACTCCAGATCATCACGGTGAACACCATGCAGAGAATACCCTACTGCACGATCCTTAAACCGGTCGCGCTGGATAACATCCAGCAAAGGACCTCTCTGGCAATGAGAAACATAGTGAAGACGGACCTGCTCCTTATCACCCGAAATCTGCTGATAAATCTGCTGAAACAGCGGAACCAGTTCGTCAACGAAAGCCTGCCGTTTCTGGTACAGCAATTCACCATTACTCGCCATCTGCTGCTCCCAAAGTTCCAGCAGCGTAATATCAGGCTCCTCCTCCATTTTCAGCAAAGCATTTCTCTGTTGCAAAGCCTTATTATAGTTGGATAAAGCCTCTATATAAGAGTAATCATACTGAGAGATGACCACATCCATCAGTTTTCTGCGCTCTTCACTTCCTCCTTCTATCAGAGAAACATCAGATGGAGAAACCAGAATCAGAGGGATAAGCCCAATATGTTGCGAAAGACGTTTATACTCCTTCTTGTTTCTCTTGAAATGCTTCTTGGTACCCCGTTTCATGCCACAGTAAACATTCTCTATCTCCCCCTTATCATTATCATAATTTCCCTCCAGCATAAAGAAAGGCTCATCATGAGTAATAATCTGGGAATCGATAGAATTATAGGCACTCCTACAGAAAGAGAGATAGTAGATGGCATCAAGGAAATTGGTCTTTCCCATGCCATTATGTCCTATCAGACAATTGATTTTGGGCGACAACTCCAGATTGGCGCTCTTTATATTTTTAAAGTTAATAATGGAAATATTCTTTAAAATCATAGTCTCTTTTCTGCTTTTATAGTGCAAAGTTAGCAGAAAAAGAGGAAAAAACAAAAAAAATAGGCTAGAAATTTCAATAATTGAATAAAATTGAGTAAATTTGCAGAAGTTTAGCGGCATTCCACAATTTGAAAGCTAACTTTCTATTGAACAGATTGCCCCAAAACCAGAAACTAAAAAGTATAGAATAATAAAAAAAGCAAAATAAAAATGGCAAACAACAACGTACAGGCTCAGGAAACAGAGAGCCTAAACATTCGTGAGGCCTTCTTCTTGAAGTACAAGAAGGCAATTATCATTGCAGTAGTAGCTATCATTGTTATCATTGCAGGTGTATTCGGTTATGTATCTCAGATCTCAGGTCCGCGTGAGGACAAGGCTAGCACTATGCTTGCTAAGGGTCAGACCTACTTTGCTAACCAGATGTATGAGCAGGCATTGAAGGGTGATGGGGCTGGCTATGTAGGTTTTACTAAGATTGCTGACGAATACAGCAGCACAGATGCAGGTAACCTGGCAAACCTCTATGCAGGTCTTTGCTATGCAAACCTCGGCAAATGGGCAGAAGCTCAGAAGAGTCTGGAATCTTTCTCTTCAGAAGACGACCAGATGATCAGTCCTGCTGCTGAAGCTGCTTTAGGTGATGCTTATGCGCATCTCAACCAGCTCGACAAGGCTGTAGATGCTTTCAAGAAGGCTGCTTCTATGGCTGACAGCAAGGCCGAAGATGGTACAAACAACAGTCTTTCTCCTGTATTCGTTATCAAGGCAGGCGAGATTCTCGAAAGCCAGGGTAAGAAAGATGAAGCTTTGAAGCTTTATCAGGATGCTAAGAAGAAGTATGTAAACGCTATGCTCGTACAGAGTGGCGAAATCGACAAGTACATCGAGCGCGCTTCTAACTAATCTGTACTGATAACAATTCGAAATCAATATGGCAACAGCACTTCATAATTTATCTGAATACGACTTTACTAAAATACCAGACGCCAGTAACATGTGCTTCGGTATCGTTGTAGCAGAATGGAATCCTGAGATAACGGGCGCTTTGCTCGACGGAGCAGTAAAAACACTCGAAAAACATGGAGCACTCACTGAGAATATCCATGTAAAAACTGTTCCAGGCAGCTTTGAGCTTATCTATGGAGCCCATCAAATGGTTTTGAATGGCGGCTATGATGCAGTCATCATTTTAGGTAGTGTGATACGTGGTGAAACTCCTCACTTCGATTACATCTGCGAGGGTGTTACCTATGGTATTGCCCGTCTGAATGCTACTCAGGAAATTCCTGTTATCTATGGTCTCTTGACTACCAACGATCTGCAGCAGGCTAAGGATCGTAGCGGCGGCAAGTTGGGTAACAAGGGTGATGAGTGTGCTATAGATGCTATCAAGATGGCTAAGTTCTAGTCTTCACAACGAGAGTTGATAAACTGAATGTTATATATATAATAAGGTATAAGCATATGAAACTCTACCAGCTATTGCAGTCGTTTGAATTTGAAGAGATATTTCCAACAGTCAATGTGATGTTTCCAAATGCACAGTTGCATCGCGATATTTTTGAAAAAGCATTCGATATGCTTTGCAATATCCAACCTATCACATCCAAAAAGGTTATCAAGTTTGAACTGATGGAAGATCCTGACTCAAATGATATGTTTGTTGGAGCAAATGATAGCTGTTTCCAGTCCACATGGGATGTATGCCTGGGAAAGGAAGTCAAAAAAGGCAAAGGCGCTGATCTCAATGATGTAGAACTGGCAGCCAACTGCTTACTCAATGTTCTTTTCATCGGACGTCATCCTCAAGGATTTGACAAGGACTACAAAAAGTTATTGAAATAAAGGGTAAAAGGGTAAAAAGGTAAAAAAGCCTCCCCC
>ENA-OOXJ01000088-OOXJ01000088.1-human-gut-metagenome-genome-assembly--contig:-NODE-88-length-83737-cov-9.710428_pt1 | contig 83737 bp, 78 predicted proteins | sample MGYA00241587_ERZ501343 | MGnify/ENA primary metagenome ERZ501343 (study PRJEB25962, sample SAMEA2042918) | human gut metagenome | biome: human gut; feature: human-associated habitat; material: faeces... | reverse complement strand
AAATAAAACTGCGCCACAGCCTTGGCAGGCCATCGCGCAGCGATTTTGTTCAATCCGAATTTGAAGGATTGTTTAATGGGACGAGACATTAAGGAGGCCCCTTTTTTGTGGGGATTAGAAGATGCTCCTAACAATTTTGAAAAAATATAAACTGGAGGATGAACTATGATTTCAGAAGAGTTAAAAGCAATAGTAGATAAGTTTAAAGAGCAAGGAAAGATGAATTTCTTTGATGAAACAACTGAAGAAAAGATACTGGCATTTGAAAAAGAAAAAGAAATTACACTTCCATCAAAGTACAAAGAATGGATGTTGTTTTCTGACGGAGGAGAGCTGTTTCTTCCGGCAGGTGTTCAGCTATATGGAATTGAGCATAAGCCCCTTATAGATGTAAATGATAATTCAAGACCGAGTGATGACTATATTGTTATAGGTGCATTTGCTTCAGGAGACCCAATTCTATGCAAAAAGGCAGAAGAAACAATTTCTATATACAATCAGGAAGTTGGAGAAATTGATGAAGAATTGGTATATCCGGGCTTTGTAGCTTTCCTAAATGATTTATACGAACTACTTGGCATAGGAGAGTGATTCTATGGCAAAGAGTAGTTTTGTAGAACGAAACAAAGCGGTTCGTGAAGCATGGAATATGGAACTTGAACTTGTACAAGAAGGTAAAGGCACAAGAGAGTGGACGCCGGAGCAGCAAAAGGACATTCTTGAAAAATGGTGAGCTTATGATGAAAATGGCAAAGCTTTTGAAGGGTAGAATATGAAGAGCGCCGAAATGTATCCTGAGTATCAGGGTGAACCTGGAAATATACAATTCCTTACAAGAGCAGAACATTTAGAGGTGCATGATGGCAATTGGCAAAATCCAACGAACGGGTATTATAATCCGGTTACAAAAGAAAAGTTTGATTTTGGTGACGGGCCATTCATTCTGTGTGAGATAATTCAACTGCCGGAACCTATTATTTCTTTAACGGATGATTCGGCTATACAGGAAATAGTTGTTGAAGAAAAAGAGAATTTTAGTAAGGCTGAGGAGGCTTTGAAACAATCTACAGAAACAAGTAGAAAAACGTACAGTAAACCTGAAACACCAAAGACTCATAAAGTACAGATTGAGACTTCTAAAAAAGCAAACAATGCTTTTGTTAAAGGACTAAAATCAGTCGGAAGATTTATTGTCGAGCACCCAGTCGAGGCACTTGAAATAGCTGGATTAGCAATTGGTGGTGTAGCGAAAGCAGTATCTTCCATTTCATTTTTGTACTTACCCAAAGATGACACATCCTTTCTGCTATGTATAATCATACATTAACTATTATATCAAGTTTGAATGAATTTTTCAATCGTCTAAAAAGAAAATTCTTGCATTTATGAAGAAAAACGCTTGCATTAATTGAATAAAAGTGATATGCTAATAATAGTAACTTGGATAAGTGTGTCCTTTTGCAGAATAGAGAGGTGACTACAGTGGAAGTAAGTTATAAAAAATTATGGAAAATCCTTATAGATAAAGATATGAAGAAAAAGGATTTACAGGCAGTTGCAGGAATTAGTTGGGCTTCGGTTACAAAGCTTTCAAAAGGCGAAACCGTTAGTATGGATGTTTTGATGAAAGTTTGTAAAGCACTTAATTGCAATATTGGTGATGTGGTCGATTTGATTCCTGAAGATGAGAATAGAGAATAGAGGTGCTTAATATGTCAAGTAGTAATAACGACAAAATTATTAGCGATGCCCATCCGCACACGATTAAAAAGTTTGAGTTAATTGAAACATACATAAAGTCATGGGCACAAAAACTTATGCTACTTGATAGTTGTAGTGGCATTATTTTTATTGATTGTATGTGCAACAGCGGCGTGTATAAAAGTGATGAAGGGGAAATTGTTTATGGAACACCTATTAGAGTTGCAAACGCTCTACTGGATGTGGCAAGAACATATCCGCATAAACAAGTTCAATTATATTTTAACGATTATAATCAAAAGAAAATTGAAGAACTGAAAAAGCATTTACCAGAGGAAGAACGCAATTTCAGAATTGTCACAACCACTCAAGATGGTAATGACTTGTTGAAATGGATAGGGCCTCAGTTAAACAATAATACTCATATGAATTTCTTCCTTTTATACGACCCATATGATGCTTCAATCGATTGGAATGCTTTGACTCCGTTCTTTAGAAATTGGGGAGAAGTACTTATTAACCATATGATATCGGATTCTGTTAGAGCGATACCACAGGTAAAGAAGGAAGAAAAAAAGGAAAAGTACACCGGTACATATCAAGTTGAGGATATTTCTGAATTGGTTCCGTATGGTAGCAACAAAGAAGCATACGAAAAAAGAGTACTGGAAATTATCAACAAACTCAAAGGTTCTGCTTCAAGGGATTATTATGTGGCTGCATTTCCGTTTTTTAATACAAGAAATGCACTGGTATATGATTTGGTGCATTGTACCAGCCATGAAGTGGGATTTAAGCTTTTTAAATCAACAGCGTGGAAAACATTTGATGGCAAATCATCTACCAAAAACAGACACGGTATGGAAGGACAGCTTGTATTTGATTTTTCAGGTAATGGATTTGCTAAGCATAATACGGACGAGTATTGCTATGATTTGACTGACGTTGCAAGCTATGTTCAGGAACACTTCTGTGGACAAAAGGATGTTCCATTAGAAGAAATCTGGAAATTGCTTGATGCGCATCCGGTCTTTCCAAGCGATGGATACCGTAAGGACATAAAGAAAAGTCTTAAAGATGATTATGACGCTATAGTGAGCAAAAAAACAATTACATTTTCAGAAAGGAAATGACGATTCATGGCTGAGATAGAAGATTATATACAACGTAAAAGCATGCTCTATAAAACAGGCGTTGAGTATGGTGATTATACAATGAATTTCATGCAGGGTTGTTCACATGGATGTAAGTTTCCTTGTTATGCATATTTGCAAAAGAAGCGTTTTGGACAAGTGAAAGATTATGAGGATTGGTGCAAACCAAAACTTGTGTCAAATACACTTGAATTATTAGATAAAGAAATACCTCGACTTAAGGGGAAGATTGAATCCGTGCAGTTGTGCTTTTCAACGGACCCATTCATGTATGGTTATGATGAAGTTGAGGACATGGCATTGAAATCAATTAAAAAATTAAACGATGCAGGAATTAAATGCACAGTACTTACAAAGGGCATTCTTCCGGTGCCCTTAGCTTCTCTTTCAAAAGAAAATGAGTATGGAATCACATTGGTTTCTTTGAAAGAGTCTTATCGAGAAAGAATGGAACCGGGTGCGGCACCATATCAAGAGAGACTGAAGTCATTGCTAAAGCTTCATGAAGCTGGATGTAAAACGTGGGTAAGTATTGAACCCTACCCGACACCAAATATGATTGAGCAAGATTTATCGGAATTGCTGGAGACAGTGAGTTTTACAGACAGGATAATATTCGGAAGAACCAATTACAGCAAAGAAGCGAGTTCGTTTAAGAAGCATAAGGACTTCTATAACGAAAAAGCCTCAGAGGTAATACGATTCTGTGAAATGCGTGGTATTCAATATCACATTAAAGAAAAGACAATAACAGAAAATTGAGGTGAATATAGTGACTTTATTACAAGACCTTATCATGCAGATTGATGATACTGCTCTAAGAGAAAGAATTCTTCAAGAAACAGATAAGTTGGTAAAACAGAAAAAATTCGGATTAGTATTTGAGGAACACCTTCCGGAATGCACTCCGCTTTATGATATGCCTATTTCAGTAGGTAGAAAAGTGGCACTAAAAACAGGATATGTACGCGATATCTATACTGTATTGAAAATTGATGGTTTAGGCGTGATTTGTGAAAGTAGAAATACACATGAGCAATCGACATTTCAGATGAACGAAATTGTTGTAGTTGCTGAATTTGGCGAGCCTATCTATCCGACTTTAAAGTTGCTGGATACTGTGGAAAATGCTCCGGACAGTGACCTGTGGCATACATTGATTGAAGCAGACAATTATCATGCATTGCAACTTTTAGAATATCTTTATGCCGGAAAAGTGGATTGCATATACATTGACCCACCATATAATACAGGTGCTAAAGATTGGAAATACAATAATGACTATGTGGACAGCAGCGATGCATACCGTCACAGCAAGTGGTTATCTTTCATGGAAAAGAGACTGAAGCTTGCTAAGAAACTTTTGAATCCAGAGGATTCTGTATTGATTGTTACTATTGATGAAAAAGAATATTTGCATTTGGGATGTTTATTGGAAGAAATCTTCCCAGAAGCTCGCATCCAAATGGTTACAAGTGTTATTAATCGTAAAGGCGTTTCTAGAAAGGGAAATCGCTCTGAAACAGAGAAAAAAGAAATAACACAATTTTCAAGAGTGGCAGAGTATTTATATTTTGTTATGCTTGGAAATGCATCAATTAGAAAATCAGAAGGAAATATGCTTGATGTCCTGACGGACACAGGGGAAAAGGTTAGCTGGCTATCAATGCTTAGACGAGGTGCTGCATCACATCGTGCTGACAAATCTAAACATTTTTATCCGATATTCGTAGACCATAATAAAGCAACAATAATAGACGTTGGTGAACCTTTGGAATTAAGTGAAGATAGGTTTAAGGTAACGGCTCCCAGTGGAATTGATATTGTATGGCCAATTAGGACAGATGGTAGTGAAGGAAGGTGGCAGTTAAAAAGAGAAACCTTCATTGCGGCGCTCAAAGATGGGACTGCGAAACTTGGAACATATAATAAAAAGCAAGACAGATGGGCCATTAATTATTTGAATCAAGGAATAAAAGAAGAAATTGAAAAAGGAACAATAATAGTAACTGGTAAAGACGATAAGGGTGCTATGCTATTGAAACGAATAGAGGATAAGAAAGTTGAGCCTAAATCCGTTTGGAATCAAACTTCGCATAATGCAAGCGAATACGGAACTACATTATTAAATAAAATAATTGGAAGTGACAAGTTTACTTATCCTAAATCTTTGTATGCAGTTATGGATACGTTAGCTATGTGCATTGAAGATAAACCATCCGCATTGGTAATAGATTTTTTTGCAGGGTCAGGAACTACTTTGCATGCGGTTAATCTTTTGAATTATCAAGATGGCGGAAAAAGACGTTGCATTATGGTAACGAATAACGAGGTTTCATCAGATGAAGCGGACGCTCTTTCTGAAAAGGGATATAAGCCAGGGGATGAGAAATGGAATGAACTCGGTATCGCTCGAAATGTTACTTGGCCACGAACAGTATGCACAATACAAGGCCGTGATGCTAATGGAAACTCATTAAGCGGTAATTATGGTTGTGAAGCAGAAACATATGCAGAAATTGATGCTGATGTCATTAATCCTGAGTCAAACAAAAAAATAAGAGGGAAAGTGTATAAAAAAATCAAAGCACCGGTATATCAGCAACTAGCAGATTTGAAAATGGCAGAAGGATTTACTACTAATGCAGCATTTTATAAATTAAGTTTTCTTGATAAAACATCAGTTGCGCTTGGACGTCAGTTTAAAGAATTAATTCCTGTGCTATGGATGAAGGGTGGAGCTGTAGGAAAATGTCCAGAGCTTAATGAAGAGGAATTACCTCAAATGATGATTCTGCCTGAAAACAAAATGGCAGTACTAATTGATGAGGTTTTTTACAAGGAATTTGATAAAGAGCTGGATAAGCACCCAGAGATAAAAACAGTGTTCATTGTGACAGATTCCGAAAGTGCTTATCGAGAAATGACAAGACATTACGATGGCATAGATTGCTATCAACTTTATAGAGATTATTTGGATAATTTCCGAATTAATACAGGGAGGTAACCATGAGAGTTGAATTATTTCCATTTCAAAAAAGAGCTCTCGCAGATATTCGAATGAAAACTGCAGAGGCGATGGGTAGCTACCATAGGACACATTCTCCACAGGTGGTTTCCTTCACTGCACCGACAGGTGCCGGAAAAACTATCATTATGGCTTCTTTGATAGAGAGCATCTTCTTCGGTGAAGAGAACTACGAAGAGCAGCAGAACTCTATCATTATATGGTTGTCTGATTCACCGCAGTTGAATGAACAATCAAAGATTAAAATTGATACAAAGGCAGATAAAATCCGTCTGGGACAATGCGTAACGGTGAGCGAAGATTCATTTGATAAAGAATTGTTTGATGATGGGCATATTTACTTTTTGAACACACAGAAGCTTTCCAAAACATCTAATCTTACAAAGAATGGTGATGGCAGAACTTATACTATTTGGCAGACCATTGCGAATACTGTTAGAGAAAAAAGTGACCGTTTATATTTTATTATCGATGAAGCGCATCGTGGTATGCAGGGCCGTGAAGCAGGCAAAGCAACTACAATCATGCAGAAATTCATCAAAGGCAGCGATGAGGATAATATTCCACCAATGCCAGTTGTCATTGGTATGTCTGCAACGACGCAACGTTTCAATGCGCTGGTAGAAGGAACTTTCTCTACAATTCACAAATCAGTCGTAACAGCGGATGAAGTTCGTGCATCCGGATTGTTAAAGGATAGAATAGTTATTACTTATCCTGAAGCTGGTTCTGTAAATAATGATATGGCTATTCTTCAGGCGGCAGCAGATGATTGGAAAGAAAAGTGGGACCATTGGACACAGTATTGCTACGAGCAGCATTATGCCTATGTTAATCCTGTATTTGTTATTCAGGTTTTAAATGGCAGTGGTTCCAAATTGACTGATACAAATTTGGGAGACTGTATTAGCAAAATAGAAGAACGTATTGGATTCAGATTTGAAAACGGACAGATTGTTCATACTTTCGGAGATACTAAATCATCAATTTCTGTCAACGGCCTTGACATACAGTATGTAGAGCCTTCCAGAATTTCTGATGACAGAAATATCAGGGTGGTGTTCTTCAAAGAAAACTTATCAACAGGATGGGATTGTCCACGTGCTGAGACGATGATGTCTTTTAAGCATGCTACTGATGCAACTTATATTGCTCAGTTGCTTGGACGAATGGTAAGAACACCTATGCAGATGCACATTCAGGTTGATGATGTATTAAATGATGTTCATCTTTATTTACCTTATTTTAACGAAAATACCGTAAAAGAAGTAGTAGATGCTTTGCAGAGTGCTGAAGGTGGAGATATCCCTACTGATATTTATGGCGAACCTTTAACAGGTAAAAAGTTTGAAACTTTAACCGTTAAAACCAGAAAAAAGAAGGAAGAGAAACAACATCCCGGTCAGATGACATTGGATATGTTTGATACGGATACCGGAGAGTACAAAGGCAATGCGTCGCAGCAATCTGTTATCCCGGAAGATAAGCATGATGATTCTTCAGAAAATCATGACACTGGTTTAGATAAACCAGAAACTTCAGAAACACCTGTAATGCCTATACCATCAATTGGGGGCCATGATAGGGTGCCTAATGCAGAAGAGATGGGTGATGTTACTAAATCAGAAACCCCGAGGACAGAAGGTGCTGCAGAAAATGATACAGAAGTAGGAACTAAAACTGTTACGCCGGAAGAAGATAAGGAGCCTGAAGACCTTTTTGACCGAGAAGAGGTAATGAAGTTCATTAATGATGCCGGGTTGCTTTCATATAATGTAAGAGCGATAAAAATTAGCAATTATCTAACTTCTCTTTATAAGATGGCACACTTGCTTACAATGTCAGGATTGAAAAGAGAAGAGATACGTGAAGTACAAACAGAAATAGCAGATATGATTCATGATTATGTGGAATCTTTGAAGACAAACGGTTCATATGATGCACTCGTTTTACAGGTTAAGCAGTTTAAACTGGCGACACAAATTTTTGATGCCTTTGGAGAAACCGTAGACAATTTTTATGTACACGATTTATTCACTACAACAGATACTGATGTAGACAGGCAATTCCGTGCAGCTGATGTTAAACTGGGAAACGAAGGAATTGGAATGGTTTATGGAAACAAATACATGGATGTTGAAAAACCTAATAATTTCAAGATAGATGTTATTTTGTTTGTTACTGATGATGAATGCATCAAGAAACTTAATCTTTATGCGGAGCAACGTTTTCATGGATTGAATGATGATTATCGTAGATATATTGCTACGATTGATTCAGATAAAATCAGAAGACAATATGACAGTATAGTTTCGGATGGTGATGTTGTCAGTAAGCACAATTTCCGCTTGCCTGAAACAATACAGATTCCTCATGAAGTAGGAGGCAAAGAATATCGTAATCATCTGTTCGTTAATGATGCAACTGGATGTGCGACACTAAAACTAAATACATGGGAAGCCGGAGTAATCGAAGAGGAAGAAAAGCAAGAAGATTTTGTTTGTTGGATTCGTAATCCATCCAGAGGTTCATGGGCATTATGCATACCTTATGAAATTGATGGAGAAACAAAACCAACTTTCCCTGACTTTATCATTATAAGAAAAGATGACATTCTTGGATATGTTATTGATATTCTTGAACCACATAATCCTGAATTTAAGGATAATCTTGGAAAAGCAAGAGGTTTTGCTGAATATGCTCGTCAGAATCCGGGCGTTGGAAGAATACAACTAATACGAATGTCAAAAGATGCTTCTGGCAAGAATCGTTTTAAACGCTTAGATATGTCAAAGAGCGCTGTAAGGGACAAGGTGTCAAAAGCTATGACTAATGACGAACTAGACCATATCTTTGAAACAGATGGATTTTTTATGTAAGGAATTGTGATATACATGGAAATAATAGAATGTAAAAAAAGCGGAAAAAGTACGCATATGAAGTTTGGGAAACTGTATATCCCGGCGGTAAGGAAAGAGAAACAGCCAATTGTCCTTATTGTGGGGAAGTTGGTTATTCAGAAATGACAAGTCAAAACATCTCATCATATAAATTGGATGAGGACGGAAACCCAGATAGAAGAAAAAGTTATTAAACCTTAGTCCAGAAAGGAGCGTAAGAAGATGGGAAAAGAATTATTCGACAATATTCCTAGCAAGGTAGCTGATTTATTGTCTGATGTAAAGAATGGACGTATCGGTTTACCTGACCTTCAGCGTCCCTTTGTTTGGAAAGATAATAAAGTCCGTGAGCTGCTCGATTCAATGATGAAAGGTTATCCAATTGGATACATCATGCTTTGGGCATCTCCAGATGACTATGAAAATACAGGTCATATTGGCAAGAATGAGAAAGTCTATAAACGGCCAGACGACCTTGTTATTGATGGGCAGCAGCGTTTGACTGCATTACTTGCAGCAATGTATGGTGTAACCATCAAGGATAAGGATTATAAGGAAAGAAAGATTAGAATCTCTTTTAATCCACTTACTCGTGAATTTGCGGTATGGACACAGGCCTATGAGCGCAATCCTGAATGGATTAGTGAGATTAGCAGTGTGTTTTCAGCTGACCAAGAACATAACATTTCCAAATTTAGAAAGGCGTTTATAAAATCTGCAAATGAAAGTCGAGAGAAAAACGGTGAGGCTATGCTTACAGAGGATGAGGAGGACTTAATTGAAGAGAACATCAATGACCTTCTTAACCTTGGTATTTACTCACTTCCAACATTAAAAATCAATTCAAAGGCCGATGAAGAGGATGTGGCGGACATTTTCGTTCGAGTTAATTCTGGCGGTCAGAACTTAACAGAAAAGAACTTTATTGAAACCTTAATTGCTGTTTACGATAATGACGTACACGATAAGATTAATCAGTTCTGCGCAGAATCAAGAATTCCTGCCAATGGAACATCCTATAATCAGATACTCCTTGTGGACCCATCACACCTTATTCGTATGGCTGTTGGTGTAGGGTTTAGAAGAGCAAGACTTCGTTATGCATATATGTTGCTTCGTGGTAAAAACTTGAAAACAGGTGAGATTACACAGAGTGTGCGAGAAGATAACTTGGAAATTTTCAAGAATTCACTCGATGTTGTAACAAACCTCAATAATTGGCATGCATTCATGAATTTGTTTGCGACTGCCGGATATTTAAAAGGTGGCTTTGTAGCATCATCAAATGCAGTAGTATTTAGTTATGTTTTGTATTTGATTGGGAAGTACGATTACAAGGTTCCGTCAGTTGATTTACAGAAGATTATCCGCAAATGGATTTTCATGTCAACGATTACTGGATTTTATACGGGCTCAACAGAAACAGAGGTAGAAAAACAGTTTGCTGATTTGAGAGATGTACATAATGCCGATGAATTCGTGGCCTACTTGGATTCAGTAATTAAGAATAGATTTACTGATGACTATTTCACGTATTCATTTCCATCTGAATTGAATAGTTCTTCTGCAACATCACCAGCTTGGTATGGATACATTGCAGCAATTAATGTTTTGGGAACACCTATGCTATTTAGCACTGCGCCACTATCTCAGTATTTTGTGCTGGGAACAAGTGGTGATAAAAATTCGGTTGATAAGCATCATATCTTCCCTAAGCATTATCTTGAGCAAATTGGCTATGACAATGACCGTGATAGAAACCAGATTGCTAACTTTACATATTTAGACTACGCAACAAACATTGATATTTCGGATGCACCACCAGCAGAGTATGTGGCAAGATATAAAGAGAAGCTGGGAGAAGAAGGTTATAAGCTGGCGTGCGCACAGAATGCCCTTCCAGAGAATTTTGAGCAGTTATCTTATCCCGATTTTTTGAATCAGCGTAGAATTTTGATGGCCCAAATCGTAAAGAAAGCATATGAAAAGTTGTGTAAATAGAGAAATTCATTTTTTTTATCGAGAGAATGTTTGAAGTGTTGTATTAGTTTGAGCTGAAGGAGGGAATCCTATTTGAAGAAGAAAAACGACGAAATCACCATCCGTTCCAGCGCAGCAGAATACTTAACCTATGTTGCCTCTGTTGGTGACCAGCAAGACAGCATTGAGATGCGCTATGAGGATGAGAATATATGGCTGACACAGAAGATGATGGCCACATTGTATGATGTAGATGTTCGTACAATTAATGAGCATATTAAGAAGATTTATTCCGACTCAGAACTTGAGGAAGACGCAACTATCCGGAATTTCCGGATAGTTCAAACCGAAGGTTCCCGTCAGGTAACTCGTGATACAAAGCATTATAATCTTCAAATGATTATTGCGGTCGGATTCAAGGTGAATAATGAGCGAGCAGTACAGTTTCGCAAGTGGGCCAATGGCATCGTGAAGGACTACACCATCAAAGGCTGGGTCATGGATGATGAACGTCTGAAAAATGGTGGATCTGTGCTTACAGTAGAATACTTTGACCGTTTGCTTGAGCAGATTCGTGAGATCCGTCTTTCTGAGCGTAGATTTTATCAGAAGATAACTGACATCTATGCAACAGCTCTTGATTATGACCGAACAGCAAAAACAACAAAGCAGTTCTTTGCAAAGGTTCAAAACAAGATGCATTATGCGGTGCATGGTCATACAGCAGCAGAGTTGATTTACGAGCGAGCCGATGCAGACAAGCCACATATGGGATTAACTACATGGGCAGCAGCACCGGAAGGTAAGATTGTAAAAAGCGATGTGAGCATTGCGAAGAATTATCTAACAGATAAGGAAATGCGTTCATTAGAACGTATTGTGTCTGCTTATTTGGATTTGGCAGAAGACCGTGCAGAACGTCATATTCCAATGACGATGGAAGACTGGTCAAAGCGGTTGGATTTGTTCCTGATGGCTGATGACAGAGAGGTTCTTCAGGATGTCGGCAAAATCACAGCAGAGATTGCCAAAGCAAAAGCGGAAACCGAATTTGAAAAATATCGTGTTGTTCAGGATAGATTATTCATGTCTGATTTTGATAAGTATATGTTGGAATTAGAGGAAAATACAAAGAAATAGTATCATGATTTCAAACTTAACCGAAGAAAAGGCATTTGCTGCAGAGGCATCATTATCCGATTACATACCTGTATCCACTGGAGAAAGATAAAATTCATATTTAATGAAATTGACAAAACGGAGTTTGCTGAGGAATACAAAAAATGAAAAAAAGTGAAATTATTAAAAAGGTTGCACCATGTTCTTTAATGTGCCACACTTGTTCGGCGTATAATGATGGTATAATTTGTGTGTCGGCTAAAACATTATTAAAATATTTAGAGGGCATAAAAGAATTTTATGAGGTACATATGCCAGATGCCGTAGAAAGTTATAACAACTTTGAGGGAGTACTTAGCATATATGCGGGCGCTTCTTGTTCAGGCTGCCGCAGCGCAGATCATAATGGTTGCAGCATCGAAGGGTGTTTTTTGCTTGAGTGTACAAAGAACCATGGCGTTGATTTTTGTGGAGAGTGCAATGAGTTTCCATGTAAAAAAACGCAGGGATTGTTTGAAGAAATAGTATATCGGCAGTGGCTGGAAGGAAATCAACAAATTAGAGAATACGGTATAGAGGAATTTTGGAAAAATAATTCCGAAAATCCGCATTATAAACCGTATAAAAAGTAATTAAAATCCCGATCTGTACGGAGTTGATTTTTATTTTATTGAGGAAAAATATATGTTGAATAAGCAAATAAATATTGAATTGCAGGATACGCAATGGCAATTTGAATATGTTGACCATGACAGAAATATTGCCCGAGCAATAGTTTATGATGAAAACGGTTTGTTCTATTTTGTAAGAGCAGAACGAGATGATGATTTTGGGAAAGCAACATTGATTGAAACATCGGGTGGCGGAGTTGAGATAGGCGAGGACTTACAAACAGCCATTCAAAGAGAATTGAAAGAAGAACTTGGTATATCTGTAGAAATAATTTGCAAAATCGGAGTTGTAAGCGATTATTACAATCTGATTCACAGGCATAATATTAATAATTATTTCTTGTGTAAGGTAAAGTCATTCGGAGAAAAGAATTTAACTCAGGATGAAATAGAAAGTTTTCACTTATCTACATTAAAATTGACATATGACGAAGCTGTTCGAGAATATGAAAATAGGGCAAATACAAGGTTAGGAACACTTATAGCAAACAGAGAACTGCCTATTTTACAACGGGCAAAAGAAATAATTGATGAAAGTCAAAAGTAATATATTTATTATGATTGAGGAGAATATTTGTTATGATTAGAAAGTTGCTGAACGGAGATATCGATAGAGTTGCTGACATATGGTTAAAGATAAATCTGAAAGCACATTATTTTATTTCCAATCAATACTGGAAAAGTAATTATGAATTAGTGAAAGAAATGATGTCACAATCCGAAGTCTATGTGTTTGAAGCGGATAAAATAATACAAGGATTTGTAGGACTAAATGATGAATATATCGAAGGTATTTTTGTTTCTGAAAAAATGCAGTCATGTGGCATAGGTAAGCTTTTATTGGATTATATTAAGGATAAAAAAGTTAGATTACAATTAAATGTATACCAGAAGAATGCCAGAGCAATTTCTTTTTACCAAAGAGAAGGGTTCATTATTCAATGTGAAGGTTTGGATGAAGCTACTGGTGAAAAAGAGTACACCATGTTATGGAAACAAAAATAGAAATAGGAAATTATGGAGGTAAATATATGTTGACTATCGGTTCAATTGTATGGGGAGTAAAAGATATTGAAAAAGAAATCTTATTTTGGTGTGAAGCATTGAACTATAGATTGGATTTCAGAGAAGGTGATTTTGCTATGCTGTCTCCTATAGATGGAGAAGGAATAAATCTTCTCTTGAAGAGCACAAGCTCCCCTAAGGCAAGAAGACATCATATGGATCTATTCACATATCATCAGAAGGAAGAAGTTGAAAGGCTGATCTCTTTAGGAGCAACACTCAAAGAATGGGATTATGAAGAAGATGCTGATTATATTGTACTTAATGATCCTGATGGAAATGCATTTTGTGTTATTCAGCTATAACTTCCAGTTTACCTTTTATAATACCGTGGTTTGTGGGTTTCTAGCAACTCAATTATACTAAAACCAGACGGTTTAATGCTATATTTTTGCTGGTTATTATTGAATTATCAAGTTGCATAGGAACTTATTCAAGTGCGAAGTTTGAGTGTATAAAAATATATAACATATATGAAAGTATATAGAAATATATAAGAATATATAAAACAAAAAGTCGGGGAACTGACGAAAGTTTTATTTCAAATGTTATGGAAGGAGTAGACCGGAATGAAAAATGATAGGAAGAATGTTTCCAATATGGTGATTGTCATTGTGTGTGTCGTTCTGTTTGCTGTGACTGCGATTTATTGTGTGCCGAGATTCTCTTTGCTTTCATCAAATGCATTGCCGGCAACGGTTGCGAGTGCGGACAAGCATGGTACAAGCGGCTATGCAGTATTGAAGGTAGACGGAGCCAGAGAGGATGGAGGAACGATATTCTTTCACTATTATTATCCCGGAAACAAGTCACATCTAAAACAGGATGAAAAGGTGCTGGTAAGTGGGAACATCACGTTTATGGATGAATCGACAGAACAGGGAGTGAATGCAGACCTGATTATCGGAACAAAGACACCGGTGCTTATATGTTTGATTTTATCCTTGCTGGGGTTGGTTGGTGCAATCTGCTTGTTGCCATCAGCAATTCGCAATTTCCGTAGTAAACCATGGAGTCGTGATGAGGAGATAGAAACGAAGAGCAAATCGGTGAATGCATTCTATACGGCTGAGATTTTGGCACTTGTAGTTGCTTTGATTTTCTTTGTGGCGGGTACGACGCAGGTGGTCGGATATGCCTGCGCGAAGAACCATACAACAGGAACTGTAACATATCAAAGTTCTCGGCAGAGTTCCAATCATGTTAAGGTATATAGCGGAAATGATGTCAGAAATTACAAATCAAGTTATGGGAAAGGCATTCGGCCAACTTATACGGTGCTGCAGATTAAGGCAGATTCACCGGTCAATGGTGCTGATGTGTTCTGGTATGAGGGAAATTGCAGCATTCTGGGCAGTAAGAATGTTTATATAGGCTATAGTGATAATTCCATGTCGGTCTTATCACAGTTTGAACTGGTGATGACGGTCATAAGCGGTGCATTTTTATTATTCCATGCAGCTTTAGCACTATTGCTCAGTAAGAAAAATCCATACGGAGGGAAGCTTTTCTGGTTCTTTAAATTTTGACTAGTCCTGTAGTTTATCTTTTGTTTGGATATATTATTATGTTCGCATGGTTAGCCATATTAGAGGGGGTTGCAACATCGTATCCCCAGACTGAGGATATTATTGATAATGGTATTGTAAACTAAATGACGGCAGAACTGGGTATACAATATGATATAGGCGAATATATTAGCGTGCAGTCTGAAAATGCTGAATATTGTGATGCATTTGTGCAGAAACTGGCTGATTTCTTTGCAACGAATTATCCTGAACTGAAAGGATTTAATCGTCGTGGACTTTACAGAATGAAACAGTTTTATGAGCTTTACAAGGATAACGAAAAAGTGTCAACGCTGTTGACACAATTGAGCTGGTCAAAACATTTGAAAATAATGTCAGCTTGTGATATAAATAAGGTTGAGATGTCAGTGTTATGTCTGAGTTTTGCCTGAATAAAATGTCAGACTGTCATAAGGCAGTACTTTTTATTAGGAGGTAAACAATGATTAACTTGGACAAAAGCGAAAACTGGAGCAACTGGGAAGATTGGTTAGAAACCAAAAGAGCTTATTATAGTTCTAAGACTGGATTACAGGTTTACGGCGGTATTATTGATTTTGACCCAGACAAACAAAAAAATCTAGTAGGTGGAGAGAAAATAACATATGATGAGTATCTTGACCTGCAGATGGAGGCATGCGAAAACAAAGGTAAAGTACGCTGGTATCTTGCAATGTGTTATTACTATATCCCGTTAGAATTCAGAGGACAAATAGAACGCATTACAGGAAGAGCAGTTTGCTTTAAGCAAATTTATGTTTCTGGTATGTACCCCGATGGTACTTGCTTTGATGGCAAAGAAGAGCATGTTTGGATTGATAAACATGGACTAGAACAATATGCAGTCGGAGATTGTTTATCGTTCTTTGCTGAACCGTATCGTTATATTAAAACAGGAAGTGGAAAGCAGATTGATTTTGGGCTTCGAAATCCAGCAAATATAAAGATGATTGAGAAGAATGAGAATCCTTCTGATGATCAATTAATGCTACAGTCGATTAATTCCATTATTTGTGAAACTTGTTTATACAACGAGCAATGTTTCGGTATGTGCATCAGAAACAAACAAGAACTTGCAGCACTGAGAAAAGATATGCTCAGAGCAGTAAATGGTTCAAAGTCAGAGAAGGAGAAACAAGAGTAATGAAGAAATTTTTTGATTATGACGATAGCGATATGGCTTTCTCTATTTCTGATAATATGGCTATGGACTCGGATGGCGATTTGTTAATACGCTTGTCTGATAATATTGCAATGGATATGGATTCAGGAGAAACCCATTTTATATCTACGTGGTCAAATGACGACGAAGAAGATTAATTAAATTAGACTGAACAAGCAACAAGACTCCCCATCACTATTTTTACACTCATCACGAAAATACTTATGGGAACACTTGGCTGTGTTCCAGCATATGATAGGTATTTTATTGCAGGAATAAAGAATCAGAAGGTTGCCACTGGAAATTACAACATTAGGTCTATAATGCAGCTTGTCAACTTTTATGAGAAAAACGCTGACCGACTCGAACCTGTCAGAGAAAAGATGGAAGTTGAAGGTATGACATACCCACAAATGAAAATGATAGATATGGGATTTTGGCAGGTTGGCTTTGATTTGGATACGAACAAAGGAATAAAGAATGCACACTAGGAGAAATGCATGGATAGATTTTCAGAGAAGAGCCTTCTTTCACTTGGAGATTATTATGTGTATGGACTCATAGATCCACGCAGTAAGCAAATTTTCTATATTGGAAAAGGCACTAAAAACAGAGTATTTGAACATGAAAAAGAGAGCCTAGGCAGTCCTGATAGCGAGAAGTTGAAACTGAAGACTATTGCGGATATTAAGAATGCCGGATTTGAGGTTGAGAAAATAATCATCAATTCAAACTTAACCGAAGAAGAGGCATTTGCTGCAGAGGCTTCACTGATTAATGCTTTCAACTATGTTGGTGATGCGGGACTTACAAACATTGTTGCCGGACGCCATTCTGCAGAGGCTTTATCGGTTGATGAGTATGAAAGAATAAACGGTGCTGCCCCGCTTGAAGAAAAAGACATCAGGCACAGGATACTTATCATCAAAATAAATAGACTCTACCAGAGAGGTATGGATGAGAAGGTATTATATGATGCTGTTCGTGGTGTTTGGAGAGCATCAAAGGAAAAAGTTAAAACTGTTGAGTATGTTTTCGGTGTTTACAACTCTTTGATTGTTGCCGTGTATAAGCCATCAGAGTGGTTTGTATGCAAAGAGGCAAAGGACAAACTCCCAAGGCAGGATATTGTTCTTACACCAAAAACTGAAAACAGAGTGTTCTTCGTGGATGAAAGATACGAACATGGACTTCCACTTGATGAGAATGAAGAATTCTATTTAGGAAAGTCGATAGCTGGATTGAAACTTAATCAATCGGCACAAAATCCGATTACATATCTGTATCCACTTGAGAAAGATAAAATTCATATTTAATGAAATTGATAAATCGGAATTTGTGGAGAGATTTCCTGAACTTTCCTTATTTTACAGGCTTTTCAGCCCATTAGATAGTGAAATGATATGTATTTTCCCTTATTTTTGCCCTTATGCGGAATCCGTAAGGGAAATAAGGGAAATTTTTGTTTAAGCGTTGCTCGCTACTTTATCAAGAAGTCTTGCGGAATCCCGTTTTGCTTTTCTTGTTGAGTGAGCGTAAATATTCATTGTGGTACTGACATCAGAATGTCCTAACAGTTCCTGTACATCTTTCGGAGCCGCCCCGTTGGAGAGCAGGTTGCTGGTGTAGGTGTGACGTAACTGGTGGAAGTGAAAATCTTCAAATCCTTCCAGCTTCTTTGACACTGACCTGCAAGCAATGCCGAGTGTACTCGGCAGTTCCAGACTACCATCCGGTCTGAGGCAGACAAAGGATATTTCTTTATAATCTGCCGGGACTTCCTGCGTTCCGTCAAGGTGATAGTATTCATAATACACCCTGTTTTTTACATGCACCTCTTTGTAGTAGTTGCGGTGGTAAAGTTCCCCGTACTGCATCCGGCTTTTCAGTTGTTCCCGTCTTGCTGCTTTCAATATTTCAGTCAGTGTATCTCCAAAATCAACAATCCTTACTTTCTTTCGCTTGGTTGTTCCAATCACATTTTTATGCTTCGTTCCGTCATAACGGATACTGCGTTTTATGGTCAGGCATTGTTCTTCAAGGTTGATGTCCTGCCATGTAAGACCACAGGTTTCCCCGATACGAAGTCCTGCATAATATGCGATCTGAATCGGCAGAATTGCAGGTGGATTTTTCTTTTCCAGATACTTGATAAGCCGCTCGTAATCCTCATGTGAAATCGGCTGTGTACCTTCTTCTACCTCATCATCAGAAAAGAGGTCAACTTCCTCTGCCTGTCGTTTCAGCTTGATATATTGCATTGGATTGAAACTGATTAACTGTTTTGGAAATACTGCAAAACGGAAAGACTGCTGTAACACTGCGGAAAAAGAATGGATATAATCTTTGCTATATCCTTTTCGCACTTTTCCATCCGGAAACTCGCCACCGAATGTAAGCAGGTCGAGAAAACTCTGTAAATGTTCAGCGGTAACTGTTTTTAACTTTCGGTCTGCAATCGGGTGTTTTTTGATACATCGGATTGCACCAAGATAATTTTCCACTGTGCCATTGCTGAGTGTTCCGGCTTTCAGTTCTTCTTCCGCCCACATATCCAGAAGTTCTCCTACCGTAAGGCTTTCTGCCCTTGCGACAAACTTCTTATTTTCATAATCTTCCAGTGCTTTGCGGAGAAGCTTTTCCGTCTCACTTTTACTTTCGGTTCCGGCGTATTCTTTCTGAACCATTTTTCCGCTTGCGTCCTCTACATAGAAGCGATAGTACCATTTCTTTCCTTTTTTTCTAACAGATCCTTTTGCCATAACCGTATGTCTCCTTTCGATATCAGACAATCGGAACTGCTGAAATGCTTCTTGCGTGTAAGTATATCACAACTCCGGTTGTCTTACTATACCGATTCAGAATCCTCATACATAACTTCGGATAAAAGATTTGCAAGCCTTTGTTCTGCCGCTTCCGGTTTCTTTGAATAGAGCCTTACAACATCTGCCATATCGTTAAATGCGTTGACAGTATGCGTGATCTCCCTGAGAAACATAATCTCATTATATTCATCTTTCGATTCAAATCCCATTACTTTAGCAATGTCCGCATCTTTGGTACTGCCTTTGTAATTTTTACAGGCGAACTGAAACGAATCCAGAAACAGTTCATATTGCTTTAACATTAACAGCAGTAAGTCTTTAGAAAAAGCGTCTTCTGTTTTATTAAGATCAAGAGGTAACTGTTTGAGAATATCGCCCATCACATCACGAATCTGCAATTCTTTCTTATCCGTAATATCAGTTTCATATTCATCGGTTTCCCCTTTGAGCCATTCAATCGATACATGAAGTGCTTCCGAAAGACCTTCCAGTACCATCTTTTTGGTATTGTCAATCGAACCATTCTCATAACGCAGGATTGTGGAAGCGGTAACTCCCATCTTCTCTGCGACATAAGGCTGTGTCAGATTTAATTCGAGACGGCGCTGTTTTGCCCTGCTGCCGATCAGCTTGCGTAGTTCTTTATCTTTCATGCTGATGTGCCTCCTTTTTCGGTATGTCATTACTATACCACGCAATAAAATATATTGCAATATGCAATTAATAGAAAAAGAATAAAATTTCATAATGCTTGACAAAGAAATATAAACACGCTATACTGACAGCACAAATTAAATTGCATAATGCAATCAATAAGGAGGTGGTCATATGACGCAAAGAAAGATCGCCTTATCTATTGAGGAAGCTGCTGATTATACGGGAATTGGCAGGAACACCCTGCGAAAGTTGGTAGAGTGGAAGAAACTTCCGGTATTGAAGGTTGGGAGAAAAGTCCTGATCAAAACAGATATGCTGGAACTTTTTATGGAAGCCAACGAGGGCAGGGACTTGAGGGATAAGGGAAATGTGAAAGCCGTCACAAGAAACGGTTCCACTTAAAAAGGCGGTTCCCGAAGAAACCGCCAAAGGTTCTATCAGACCGGAGCCATGATATACCTACACGCAAGCAGATTATACCATGTACTTCGTCTGACAGACAACAGGAAACTTATGTTTGGTAGAAAAAAGAAAGGACGATGATATTTATGGCAAGATCAACAAAGAGTTATGAGGAGCGTATGCTCCAGTTGGAAAAAAGAGAACAGGAAAGCCTTGAGAAGGCGAAACAGTACGCAGCACAGAAACGGGAACTGAAGAAACGTCAGAAAGATGTGGAAACCAAAAAACGGACACACAGGCTCTGCCAGATTGGCGGTGCGGTGGAATCCGTGCTTGGATGTGCGATTGAGGAAGAGGATATTCCAAAGCTGGTCGGCTTCTTAAAAAGGCAGGAAGCAAATGGGAAATTCTTCTCAAAGGCAATGCAGAAAGAGCCAGTTGCAAATACGGAGGAAGTGTAATGCCGGAGGGAGTGGAGTTTCCATTCCCTTCATTGCTTTTTCATGAAGGGCGCACTTATGGACAACCAGAGGTCGTCCGTATAAGTTTGCCACAGGTGGCAACCGGTCTGCGCTTACGCTTGCCGGGCTCGTTCCGTCGGCGGGGCTTTCAGCCAGACCTGCTCATGCCGCAGGAGGCACTCTTCGCCAGAGGGGCACATTCCATGCAGGCTGTTATGCACAGGGCACTCTTACGCAGAGGGTGCTCCGGCAGATACCATTTTCTTTTAGGAAAAACGTTACCTGCCGGAAATCAAAGCCGGATACGGCAGAATGGGGGAAACGGAGCATGGCGATTTTTCATTATACAGTAAAGATTGTTGGACGCAGCAAAGGAAAATCCATCATATCGGCGTCTGCTTATCTCAATGGCGATGTGATGAAAAATGAAGAAACAGGCAGGATCAGCTACTATACTTCAAAAAAAGAAGTCGTTTATACCAGCCTGCTGATGTGTGAAAATGCACCACAGGAATGGCAGAATGTACCTGCTGAAAATATCAGACGGTTCCAGAAATCTGTCCGATATAAAAGGGCAGATAACCAAAATGCTGCACTGGAAAAATTCAAACTTACTTTTCAGAAGCAGCGTTTATGGAATGAAGTCTTGAGGATAGAAAAAAGTTCAGATGCACAACTCGGCAGGTCATTTGAGTTCTCACTTCCGAAAGAATGGAGCCGACAGGAACAGATTGATTATACAACTGAATATATTCAAAAGACCTTTGTAGATAAGGGAATGTGTGCGGATTGGAGTATCCACGATAAAGGAGATGGTAATCCCCATGTGCATTTACTGGTGACGATGCGACCATTCAATTCAGACCACTCATGGGGTAACAAAGAAATCAAGGATTGGGAGTTTGTCAGAGATGAAAATGGAAATATTGTGGTGGATGAATCCCATCCGGACTGGTGGCAGGATAAAAAGAACCCTGACCGTCATGGAATCCGAATCCCCGTACTTGATGAAAATGGAGTCCAGAAAGTCGGGACAAGGAACCGCAAACAGTGGAAACGTGTATTAACCGATGCTACCGGGTGGAACAATCCGAAAAATTGTGAGCTATGGCGGAGCGAATGGGCAAACGTCTGTAATGCACATTTGAAAACGGAAAATCACATTGACCACCGTTCTTATGCAAGGCAGGGGAAATTAGAGATACCGACGATCCATGAGGGCGCGGATGCCAGAAAAATTGATGAGAAATTTCAAAATGGGCAGACACAATCAGCGTCATGGAAAGTGGTAGAAAATCAGATCATAAAAAGACAAAATGCACTGCTGGATAAAATACAGATTTCTTTCGGAAAGGTATCCGGTGCATTGACACAATGGAAGGAGCGATTGGATGACATTAGAAGAAAGCCGGGAAGTCATTCCCATGATGGAGACAATGATAAACCAGATCGAGGAACAGCAGAATATTATGGCAGAGATGGTACAGGAATTGCAGGAACGGGACAGGCAACTCCTGTCTTTTCAGGAGCAGAACCAGAGTTTAAAAAGCTTAAACAGCGAATTATCCAGGCTGCTAAATCTTTTGCCAGATACAGAAGAACTGCTCTCACAGATCGAGCAACAGAAAACCAGAATCGAACAGTTGGAAAACGAGAATCAGCAATGGCAGGAATTAACGCAGAAGCTGAACAACGAGAACAGCTTATTGCAGAAACAGAACAGCGAATTGCTGACCTTAAACAGCAGATAGAGAAAGCGAGGGAGATCGATGAGCGAATGCAGAAACTTAGAGAACGTCGGGCAGGTGGAAGAACTTCTGCTGATGACCGAACAGATGCAGGACGAACTGGATCAGAAAGACCAGACAATCCAGGAACTAAACAGGCAGCTAAGCGAATCGCTGACCTTGAACGAGAAATTGAACAGCGAAAACAGAGCCGAGAATATCGAAGCATTGCGGACAAGATTAAGGCAAACAGAGGAACGATTGACCAGCGAGACAGACAGCAGGAAAAGAGCCGACGCAGAAGCCGTGGCATGGAAATTTAAGTATGAAAAAGCAGAGCAGGAAAAACTTTATGCACAGACACACCAAAAGACGGTAGAGGTAGCTGTTGAGAAAAAAGTGCCTTATGAGAAATGTGAAAAATGTGACCGTACTGCTTACCGGAAAGCAAAAGAAAAATGCGATAGCCGTAAAAGCCAGTTAGAAAAGAAATATAAAAATATGACGATTGGTTATGAAAGTATCTTGTTTCTACTGGCATGGTACAGCATAACAACAACACTGTTTACTGCGATTCTTTCGCCGGTTTTCCTTAACGACTGTATCGTCTTTTTCGGTGCGTTAGGAAAAGGAATGGGAAGTTTATTTCGGGAGTTTGTGACAGGTGCAGACTCTTTCGGACAGTTAAGCAGTGGAATACCTAACAGTATTCTTTCCGGGATTGTGTACTGGCTGATTGCCGGTACTGTCATGGCAATTTTATTCGTAATAACCGGGTGGCTGATAATCGGGATTGGTTATCAGGTAGGAAAAATCTACCGGAAATATTGTTGGGATATCATCAGTATCGTGGTAGCGATAACGAGTACAGCTGTTGTAATTTACTTTGGAGAATGGATTAAAAACGCTAATCCGATAAATCTTATTGTATTGCTATTACTGTCGCATATTATTTATATTGGAATCAGATGTTATGTGAAAGACTGGATGGAAGAACGAGGATATTATTAAAAGAGGACAGGGAAATTTCATAATCTTCCTGTCCTTAGTAAGGGACTATTGATTGTTTATATAAAGAAAAAGTATATAAATAAATCTTGACAATTAGTACGAACTCGGACTATAATATAAAAGTCCGGATTCGTACTAGTTTAAGGAGGAAAAAGATGAGAAAAGATAATAATATGATAATACAGTTGCAACGATATTATGCTTTATGGAAAGAATGTACAGCAATGTATGAGGAATGGTCAAAGGATCAGGGACTGTCTTCAAATGGAATTTTTGCTTTGTATTCATTTTATGAAAGTAATGGAAGATGCACGCAGAAAATGATAAGTGAAGAATGGAATATACCTAAGCAAACGGTAAATACGATACTAAAAGATTTTCAGAAAAAAGGATACATCAATATGGTATCTGATGATTCAGACAAGAGAAATAAGCTGATATGCCTCACAGAATCAGGAATGGAATATACGAAAGATATCATAGAAAAACTGCACTCAAAAGAAATATATGTAATCGAAAAAATGGGATTAGAGAATATAGAAAGTCTTAATGATAATACAGAGCTGTTTATCAGACTTTTCAAGGAAGGAGATTGTAAGAAAAATGAATCATAAATCATTATTTTTTAAATATGTTATTCCATCTATTATAGCATTTGCATTATCAGGAATATATGCGATAGTGGATGGATATTTTGTAGGCAATACCATAGGAGATGCTGGACTTTCGGCTATGAATATTGCATATCCGATTGATGCTTTGATTCAGGCTCTTGGAACAGGAATTGGTATGGGAGGAGCTGTTTATTACTCAATTAATGCAGCAGAAAAGAAAGGAAAACGGGCAGAAGAATTTATTGCTACAAGCTGGTGGCTTCTTGTAATAGTAAGTGTTATCAGTACCATAATTATTTACTCCTTTTCGTCTAAAATTTTAGGATTGCTTGGAGCAGATGGAATTATATTAACAAATGCGACAGATTATATCAAAATTATAGCACTTGGAGCAATATTGCAGATTCTTGGAACTGGAATGATGCCATTCATTAGAAATTATGGAAACTCTTTCTGGTCAATGTTTGCGATGGTTGGTGGATTCATAACCAATATTGTTCTGGATTTTATCTTTGTATGGATATATGAAATGGGCATGAAAGGTGCAGCCACAGCTACAATAGCCGGACAGGGTGTGACTGCAGCAATTGCAATCATATACGCATTATATAATAAAAAGTTTTATGTGTATGTATCCTTAAAAAATGTAAAAGAAATGTGTGGCGCTATATTCAGAGTAGGTCTTGCACCATTTGGGCTAGCATTGACTCCTAATATTTCATTGGTGTTTATAAACCGATTCTCCGCTTCTTATGGGGGAGAAAAAGCTATTGCAACTTATGCATGTGTATCCTATATTATCTGTATCATATATCTCATATTGCAGGGCGTAGGTGATGGAAGTCAACCTTTAATGAGCCGTTTTTATGGTGAGAAGGATCAAGAAAGCCTAAGAGGAGTTCAGAGAATGGCATACATTTTTGCAATAATTCTTGCTGTTTGTGGTGGAATTATCATGTATGTAAACAGAGCAAATATTGGAGGGGTTTTCGGAGCTTCTTATGAAGTAAGTATTGAGATTTCTAAAATTTTACCTATATTTTTAGTGTCATTACCATTTGTTGCGATTACCAGAATAGCGACAGCTGGATTTTATGCTACTGAAAAAAGTGGATTGTCATACATTCTTACATTCATTGAACCAGTATTGATGCTGATATTTATGCTTGTTTTACCACCTTTATTTGGTGGACAGATTATGATATGGTGGAGTACGGTATTGGCACGTGTTTTTTCAGCGATTCTGGCATTCATACTAATAAAATATTGCGAAAAGGGAGATTTGCAATATGGAATACAGAAAATTTAACAATCAGATAGTAGCAAGAATAATCTAGGTTTATCTATTGTATTTTTAAGGACAGCCTCATAGCAATAGGGCTGTCCTTTTAAAATTATGAAGCTAATTTTTAATAAATTCTAGTAGATTTTGATTGGAATAATCATAACTCTAATGAATCTTCAGCATCTACCCACATCTGTAAATTCCCATCAAGATATAACCTTGCATATTCTAATGGCTCATCGATTGCAAGCGATGTCAAAGCACAATCAGATCCAGGTGTGGTTCTTAAATTTTTTTCTGCTTCCCAACAATCAATACGGAGTATATAGCCCGTATTAGTATATACATCAATGCTGTTGCACTGTGGATTGTATTCTGCAAATATTGTTCTCATCGTATCCCATCTCCTTATCATTTAATCAATCAGTAGTAGCAAAAATTAAGAAGCATTTCAATCAGTTCACCATGTCACTTTTATTTTGTGTTATACTGTCTTATAGATTTTTCTTGCCCTTGTATTTGCCCTTATCAGAGTGCATAAACACTGATGGGACGATATAACACAAGGGAAATAATAAGGGAAAGCTCACCTGCGACAAATCCAGTGTTTTCAAGGGGTTGCGAAGAATTTAATAATAAAATATAACAGTTATTAAATTTCTTAAAACAGGTGAAATCTCAATCGGAATTTGTGGAGGTAAACGAAATATGGAACTGTGGGACGCTTATGATAGAGATTTCAAAAAGATTCAGGGTGTAACCTTGGTTCGAGGAGAGGTAATTCCAGAAGGCTTTTTTCATTTGGTCTGTGAAATAATTGTTAGACATATAGATGGGAGTTATCTCGTCATGCAAAGGGATAAAAGAAAGCATTTGGGCGGAATGTGGGAGGCTACAGCGGGTGGTTCTGCATTACAAGGTGAAGAACCTGCAATCTGTGCCGCTAGAGAACTTTATGAAGAAACGGGAATTACCTCCAATAATTTGGTAGAAATAGGAAGGGTGCTCCACCACAGCCATAAATCGTTTTATGTGGAGTATCTTTGCATTACGGATGTAGATGAGGATAGTGTCGTTTTGCAAGAAGGAGAAACATCTGATTATAAATGGATTACGGCTGACGAATTGCTAAAACTGTCCAGGGATGAGTTGGCAACGCAACGCATTCTAAATTTCGTTGAAGAACTTAATTGACAAATTCCAGTTTGTCGGTTTGATTTTCTCTACTTTTATATTAACCGTTTAATTTAGAAAATACCTTTGACAAACTTCGCTACAAGCAATATGAAAAGGACAAAAGGGAGCAGAATTTCTGCTCCCTTTTGCCAAACCTGTCTCCTATATATCGGACGAGCCGAGCTCGTCCTTTATCCGCTGTGCGGTCAACACAGGGGATAAATCATTGTTAATTGCCGCGTCCGCGCAATTTGAATATATCGGGTCGCGCGCCTCGAACATTTTGTCAAGCGTTTCGCGGCTCTTCGAGAGCGGTCTGCCATCGAGCGAGAGCAGATCGAGGTCTCTTTTGAGATAATATATGCGCCCGTTGCCCTTGAGCGCGCGGACATTTCCGGGGTCGAGCACCGCGCCGCCGCCCGTTGCGATTATCAGCCCTTTTTCTTTTGCCGCGCCGCGGACAGCCTGAGCTTCAAGCTCCCTGAAACGCTTCTCGCCGTATTGCGAGAATATTTCCGGTACGCTCATGCCCGCTGATTCTTCGACGAGCGAATCCGTATCGACCGCCTTTCGCCCGGTGAGCTTCGAGAGCTCCCCGGCGACGGTCGTCTTGCCGCATCCGGGCATGCCGACGAGAATTATATTCTGAACATCGAGCGCGAGCGAACGGAATACACGCTCGATTTCTTCTTTGCCTATCTCGGCGGAGCAGAAATATTTTGCACTCTGCGCCGCCTGCGCGACGAGCATATAGAGCCCGCCCGAGCATTTTATCCCGCGTTCGAACGCCTGCATGATAAGCTCTGTGCGCAGCGGGTTATATATCACATCGAGCACCGCCTCGCAGTGCGGGAATTTGTCGAGGCTCGCCGCCGAGCTGCCGTTGTTCGGATACATTCCGACAGGTGTTGTGTTTATCAGTACTTCGCAGTCGGCGAGCTTTTCGAGATTATCGTAGTTGTATTCGCCGGAGCGGGAGACTACGGTTATTCTCTCTGCGCCGCCGTCCGATGCCACGGCTCTCGCGGTCAGCGAGGTGCCGCCGCTGCCGAGAATGACGACTTTTTTGCCCGCAAAATCTATTCCCGCTCGCTCTGCCATGGATTTGAAGCCGAAATAGTCGGTGTTGAATCCGTGAATCCCGTCCGATGTTCTGACAACGGTGTTGACGCTGCCTATTTTCTGAGCCTCCGGGCTGATGTATGAGCAGTAGGGCATGACCGTGCGCTTATATGGAATGGTCACATTAAATGCGTCAAATTCTTCATTCTTCATGAACTCGCCTACCTTGTCTTTCGGCAGGCTGACCAGTTCATATGAATACAGTCCGAACGCCTCGTGAATGAGCTTCGAGTAGCTGTGACCGAGTCTTTCACCGATGAGTGCGCACTTCATGTCAGACCTCCGAATAGCTGCCGAGGAACACGAACAGCTCAGGGCTGTCCGAAAGTTCGTCGAGCAGGGCAAGGACTGCGGGGGAGTATACTGACGCTTCGATATCGAAATAGAACATGAATTCAAAGTCACTGCCGGCTATCGGACGGCTCTCAAGCTTTGTGAGGTTGAGTCCGAGGACGGAGAACTTCGAGATGAGCGAATAGAGCGAGCCGGGTCTGTGCGGCAGGGAGAGCATGAGGCTTATTCTGTCCGCGCCGGGGAAAATCATGGCTTTCTTCGAGATGCAGATGAAGCGGGTGAAGTTGCCGTCCGTGTTCTGAACGCGGGTGTCGAGCTTTTTCAGACCGTAGAGATTTGCGCAGCCCGCCGACGAAATAGACGCGGCGTCGTGCCTGCCGCTCTCGTGGAGCATCTTTGCCGCGGCGGCGGTGTTGTCGCACACGGTGACCTTTATGCCGGGGTGCGCCTTGAGAAACTCCGAGCACTGGCCGATTGCCTGCTCGTGGGAGAATATCTCCTTGACATCTTTAAGCTCGGTGCCGGGCAGGACGAGCAGGGAGTGGTCAACTTTGAGTTTGATGCTTCTTACAATATGGAAACGGTAATTTTTCATCAGGTCGTAGACCTCATTTACCGTGCCGTAGGTGCTGTTTTCAATCGGGAGAATACCGTATTCGCACAGCCCCTGTTCAACGGCGGCGAACACGCCCTCGAAATTCTTGAAATATGAGATGGACGGAGCAGTAAAGAGCTTGTCGCAGGCGAGCTGGGAATATGCGCCCTCAACGCCCTGGCAGGCGACGGTGCCGTGCTTCGGGAATATCGGCGGAGTGTTTTTGAGAGCATCGGTTATAGTTTCCGAGATAACGCCGCCTTTTGCTGTCAGTCTCTCCTGATAAGAGCGGCTGACATCCATGAGGGTCGCGAAAAATGTGCGGGCGTAGTCTTCGAGCTCTTCGCCTGCTCCCGCCGCCGCGGCGGCAAGAATCTCGCGCTCTCTGCCCTGCTGGAGGACGGGCAGCTTGTTTTCTTTTTTATATTCCGCAACGCCGCGCACGGTATTCATCCGCTGCTTGAAAAGCTCAAGCATCTGCGCGTCGATCGAGTCAAGTTCTTTTCTGTAGTCTGAAAGTTCCATTTTTACCATCTCCGCATGAATTTATTTGCCGAGCACTATATCAAGGACGGTCACTGCCGCCGCCGCTTCGACGCAGGGGACTGCGCGCACCGCGATGCACGGGTCGTGCCTGCCTCTGACTTCGAGGCGAGTCTCTTCGAGCGAGTCGAGATTGACGCTCCTCTGCGGCAGACCTATCGACGGGGTTGGCTTGAACGCCGCTCTGAATATTATCGGCATTCCGCTCGTGAGTCCGCCGATGATGCCGCCGTGGTTGTTCGTGACCGTTTTTATCTTGTCGTCAATGAGGCAGTAGGGGTCGTTGTGGACGCTCCCGGTCATGTCCGCCGCAGAGAATCCCGCGCCGAACTCGATTCCGCGCACGCCGCCGATGCCGAATATCATTGAAGATATCCTGCTCTCGACCGAGCCGAATATCGGGTCGCCGAGCCCAGCACCGAGTCCCGTGACCGCACATTCGACTATTCCGCCGACGGAGTCGAGCGACTCTTTTGCCTCGATTATTTTCTTCGTCATCTCTTCGCCCGCCTTGTCGTCAATGGTGGGGAAGAGCTTTGCTTTGAGCTTGTCAAAAATTCCGTTGTCCGGGTTGCATGGGTCAAACGGCGCGTCGTCAATGCCCGCCGCACGCGAAAGGTGCGCGGCAACTTTTATGCCCTTTCGTGCGAGTATCTGTTCGCTTATCGCACCGGCGACGCACAGGGGAGCCGTCAGCCTGCCGGAAAACTGCCCGCCGCCGCTTCGGTCGTTCGCGCCGCCGTATTTGACGAACGCGGGGTAGTCCGCATGGGACGGACGCGGAATATTTTTCATGTTTTCGTAGTCCGCGGGACGGATGTTGCTGTTGCGTATTATCGCGCAGAGCGCCGCGCCCGTTGTTCTGCCGCCGAGCAGACCGCACAGAAATTCAGGCTTGTCTTCCTCTTTCCGCGGAGTGCTCCACGCCTTGCCGCCCATTCTGCGGCGCATGAACTGCATTATCTGCTCCTCGTCTATCGCTTCGCCTGCGGGCAGTCCCTCAATAACAACTCCGACTGCGCTCGCGTGCGATTCGCCGAATACCGTGAGCTTTATGTTCTGTCCGTTTTCAGATGACATCCGCTTTGCCTCCCAGTTTTCTGTAGTCTTCAAAGAAGTTCGGATATGATTTGTTCACCGCCTGCGCGTCGTGTATAACAACGGGATTTTCGCATATGCACGCCGCGATTGCCGCCGCCATGACGATGCGGTGATCGTTGAACGAATCGACCTCGCCGCCGGGGAGTGTGCCCGTGCCGTGGACGGTCAGGGAATCCTCAGTGCTTTCGGCCGAACCGCCGAGTGAATTTATCATCTTTTCGACCGCCTCGATGCGGTCGCTTTCTTTTATTCTGAGCCGCGCGGCGTTTGTAAATATCGTATCGCCCAAAGCCGCACATGCGGTTGCCGCGAGGGTCGGGAAGAGATCTGGACACTGCGAAATATCTATTTTAATGCCGCGAAGTCCGTTTCCTCGGACTGAAATCATATCGCCGCATTTTACATCCGCGCCGAAGTCTTTCAGTATATTCACAATCGCTCGGTCGCTCTGTCGGCTGTCGAGTGACAGCCCCGTGATATCCGTCTCTCCGCCGAGCGCGCCTGCGCAAAGGAAGAACGCGGCGTTCGACCAGTCGCCCTGAACGCGCGGGGAATCGGGCTCGATATATTTTTGCGGACCTTTTATTTTGTATCCGCTCTGGGTCTCTTCTATATTAATAGAAAAGCTTCTGAGCGTATCGAGCGTCATGTCAATATATCCGACCGATTCGCGCTTGCCCTCTATTACGATTTCGCTGTCGCCGTCAAGCAGCGGCAGGGCAAAAAGCAGACCGGATATGAACTGCGAGCTGATGTTGCCGGGAACTCTGAACACGCCCGGATGAAGCTGCCCCGAGACTTTTATCGGCAGATTATCAGCAGAAATTACTGCGCCGTTTTCTCTGAGTGCGTCGGTGAGCGCCGACATCGGGCGCTCCGGCAGCCTGCCGTGGCCGATGAATTCTGCATTTATTCCGAGCGCCGAGGCGACGGGAAGCAGGAAGCGCAGAGTCGTTCCGCTCTCGCCGCAGTCGAGGATGCCGCCGTCATGCAGCTTGTTAAGACAGCGGAAGGTTGCGCGCGTGTCCTCGGAGGTGCAGAGCGATTCGGAATTTTTTTTGCCTGCGAGCGCCACGGCTGTCATCAGCCTGTGCGCGTGCGACTTCGACGGCGGAGCTTCGAGAGTGCCCCGAAGCGTGCTCGGTGTTATTATGATATTCATTGCGCCCTCCGTCAAAGAGAATATATGCTTTCGAGCTCGTCCGGGCTTGTCTTATATAGGATGCACTCGCCGATTTTAGTCGGCAGAATGAGATTTATTCCCGCCGAGCTGCATTTTTTGTCGCGGTGCATGACTCCCGCGAGCTCATGAACGGGAATATCGGTCGAGACGGGGAGCCCGTTTTGTGCCATAACTTTTTTCACGCGCTCCGATATATTATCTTTGCACACGCCCAGCTTTTGCGCCGCGATGCAGGCGCGAACTGTGCCTATCGCCACCGCGTGACCGTGCGAAACAGCGAAATCGCTGCACCGCTCTATTGCGTGGCCGAGCGTATGTCCGAGATTGAGCTTCTGACGCTCGCCCGTGTCAAATTCATCGCGCGAGACTATGTCGCTTTTTATCTCGACGCAGCGGCGCACGATGTTCTCTATATTGTCCTTTACATCGCCGGACTCAAAAATTTCAAAAAGACTTTCGTCGGAGATTATGCCGTATTTTATACTCTCCGCCGCGCCGTCGGCAAAGAGCGAATCGCTCAGCGTGTCGAAGCAATCGGGGTCGCACAAAACGAGCGACGGCTGATGAAATGCTCCGGCGAGGTTCTTGCCCTCGGGGAGATTGACTCCCGTTTTGCCGCCGACCGAGGAATCGACCGCCGCCAAAAGCGTTGTCGGTATCTGGACGAATCTGACACCGCGCAGATACGCGCTCGCCGCAAAGCCGGTTACATCGCCGACTATTCCGCCGCCGAGGGCTATGAATATATCGCTCCGGTTGAGGCTGAGCTGCGCCGCGAACGAGAGGATGTCGCCGACTGTTTTAAGGCTCTTGTGCTCCTCGCCGTCCTCAAAGACGAACTTCTCGCAGTTTATCCCCGCGCTTTTCAGCGACTCGAGCGCGGCTTTTGAATATAGCCCGTCCACCGTGCGGTCGGTTATCAGCAAAGCTCTGCCGGCGCCCGTGTATTTTTTTATAAGCTCTCCGGCTCTTTTTAATATCCCGCGCTCAATGAGCACATCGTATTCGGTCGATGCCCTGACTTTTACGGTCTGCATGGTCTTCACTCCTGTTTTTTATCCGCAGATGGCTTTTCTCTTCGTGCCGTCCTCGAGCAGGGCTTCGAGCTTCGCCCTGTCGTTTGACGCTATCGCGTCGCGGTATTCGGTCAGATTATTTATAATGTTATCTATTTCGTTCAAAAGATTGTCGCCGTTTTCGAGGAACAGCTCGCTCCACATATTTGAGTTGAGCGACGCGACGCGCGTCATGTCTTTATAGCTGCCCGCGCTCATGCCCGTGTGCTCGAGTGCGGTCGGGCTCTTTATATATGCGCTTGCAACGACGTGCGCGAGCTGAGAAGTGTAGGCGATGATCCTGTCGTGCTGTTCGGGAGAAACAACGGTGATGCTGCCGAAGCCTATCGAGAGGAACATCTGCTTTATCTCGTGCAGCAGTGCTATATCCGTGCCGCCGTCGGGGGTCAGGATCATCGAAGCGTTGTTGAACAGCATGCCGAACGAGCTGTCAAACCCCCATCTCTCGACGCCCGCCATCGGGTGTCCGCCGATGAATTCAAAGCCGTGGGCTTTTGCAAGCTCGTGAGCGGGTGTAAAGACGTATCGCTTTACACCGGAGCAGTCTATGACGACCGCGCCTTTTTTGATTATGTCCGCCTTGCTCTGAAGAAATTCGACCGTTGATTCGGGATAGAGTGCGATTATAACTCTGTCGCACTGCGCGAGGATATCGTCCGTCAGTTCGCCGTCTATCGCGCCGACGAGCTTCGCCTTGAGCACGACGCTCGCGTTTATATCAAGACCGTAAACCTCGCTGTTCGTGTTGTCTTTGAACGCTTTTGCCATTGAACCGCCTATGAGTCCGAGGCCTATAACTGCTGTTTTCATAATTATTATATCCTTTCGACAGACTGTTGGCAACCTTACATTTTATATGCGAACGGGCGGATGCTGTTGACGCCCTTGACCACATCGTCGAACGCCTCGGGTGTCAGCGACTGCGGACCGTCGCAGAGCGCGTGCTCGGGGTCGTTGTGAACCTCTATGATAAGTCCGTCCGCTCCGGCGGCGGTGGCTGCAAAGGCCATGGGCTTTACAAGCTTCGAGATGCCGGTCGCATGGCTGGGGTCGACGATTATCGGCAGATGCGAGAGAGTCTTGATAGCGGGAACGGCGGAAACATCGAGGGTGTTTCTAGTGTAAGTCTCGAATGTTCTGATTCCGCGCTCGCAGAGGATAACATTCATGTTGCCGCCCGCCATGATGTATTCGGCGCTCATGAGAAGCTCCTGCAGAGTGCTTGCAAGTCCGCGCTTGAGAAGTATGGGCTTGTTGATATGACCGAGCTGCTTTAAGAGCTCGAAGTTCTGCATGTTTCGCGCGCCGACCTGAATGACATCGACATCGTCGAACAGCGGCAGCTGAGACAGATCCATGATTTCAGTGACTATCGGCATGCCGGTCAGCTTCTTTGCCTCGAGCAGGAGCTTTAGACCCTCTGCGCGCAGTCCCTGGAAAGCGTAGGGCGAGGTGCGGGGCTTGAACGCGCCGCCGCGAAGCAGAGTTGCGCCGGACTTCTGAACCGCCTGCGCGATGCCGCATACCTGCTCTTCCGATTCAACGGAGCAGGGACCCGCGATGATCTGGAAGTTGCCGCCGCCGATTTTGATATCTTTTTCTTCGTCAATGACGACTACCGTATCTTCTGGATGGAACTTTCTGTTCGCGTTCTTGTAAGGCTCCTGGATTCTCTTGACATCCTCGACGATATCGAGAGCCTTGATAAGGTCGATGTCGATACCCGATGTGTCGCCGACGAGTCCGAGCACGGTGTTGTGCTCGCCGAGGCTGCTGTGAACCGTGATGCCGAGGCTTTCGAGCCAGTTCACAAGATTGTCGCGCTGCTCTTCGTTGTAATTTTCTCTAAGAATAACTACCATTGTTTTTTCCTCCGGTGAAAAATTGTAAAATAAAAAACCCCCGCAGCGTTCAACTGCGGGGGAGATTACCAAGTTTTGTGCGCCTTAAGCGCGGCTCGGTGCTGTCATTTCCCTGTCTGCGGTCAAACGCAAATAAGCCTTACCGTAAAAGTAGGTAAAGCTAAAGTAATAGGGAAAATATTTAGCTGTCAGTTTTGCTGAAAGCTTCATAATGATGACCTCACTGTCTTGTTGTCCCTATGATAACAGCATGAAAAGCGTTTGTAAATAGAAAATCTCAAAAAAATCCCGAAAAAGCCGAAGTTTGTTGAATCTCTATAAAAATACTGTGGATTTTTCGAGCCGCATCTGTAAAAAATATTTTGATTTCGTGCGAAAAATGGTATAATTATCTTCGACAGAAACGGAGTGATACAGATGAAAAACGAACTTTCGCAGATAATATCGCAGTCCCGTTCGCTCGTATTTTTCGGCGGAGCGGGCGTTTCGACGGAGAGCGGGATACCCGATTTCAGAAGCGTTGACGGGCTGTATAATCAGAAATATGACTACCCGCCCGAGCAGATGCTCAGCCACACATTCTTCGAGCGCAAGACGGAAGATTTCTACAGATTCTATCGCGACAAAATACTCTCCTATGCCGTCTCTGCAAAGCCGAACGCCGCGCACAGAAAGCTCGCCGAGCTTGAAGAAAAGGGCATACTCTCGGCGGTCGTGACCCAGAACATAGACGGTCTGCATCAGGCGGCGGGGAGCAAAAATGTGTTCGAACTGCACGGCAGCGTGCTCAGAAACTACTGCACGCGGTGCGGCAGGAGCTTTGATATTGACTATATGATAAACAGTGAGGGCGTGCCGCACTGCTCCTGCGGCGGGGTGATAAAGCCCGATGTCGTGCTCTATGAAGAGGCTCTTGACGACGAAACGGTGCGCGGCGCGGTCAGCGCGATAGCCTCAGCCGACACGCTGATAATCGCGGGGACGAGCATGGTCGTCTATCCGGCGGCGGGGCTTGTGAACTACTTCAACGGCAAGCATCTTGTAGTTATCAATATGAGCCCGACTTCGGCGGATTCGCGAGCCGATCTGCTGATTTGCGGCAAGGTCGGCGAAGTGCTCGGAGGGATAGATATATGAAAAACAATTTCAAAAGCGGGCTGCAAAAGGCACTCGATGAGCTTGAAAATATAACCCCGCTCAAGCCTTTTAATTGCGGAAAGCTCTGCTCGGCGCGCTGCTGCTCCGGCGGGGACAATGACGGCATGGGTCTGTTCCCCGGCGAAAAAGAGCTGCTCGAAAGCAGCATGGATTTTGAAATAAATGATTCCGAGGGCAACTTCGGCGAGCCTGTTGTCGTCTGCCGCGGCGGCTGCGACAGGCGCAAAAGACCGCTTGCGTGCAGAATATTCCCGCTGTTTCCGCTCGCGGTCGAGCGCGAAAACGAAATTGTTATAGTGCCTGTGCCCGACCCGCGCGCGGGTATGTGTCCGCTGCTCCGCTGCCCGGAGAAAATCGACCGAAGGTTTTACAGAGCCGTGCGCCGCGCCGGGGAATATCTTATGCGAGACGAAGATACCCGCAAATATCTCCTTGAACTCAGCTCCGAGATAACAGATATTGCCGAGCTTGCGGAGAGGCTGTAAAACAGGGCTTTTGCGAAAAAAGTTTTTACTTTGTTTTTTGACCGAGCGGTTGACACCTCAGTCTTGGCTTCGCCAATCCGGCTCCCCTGCAGGGGAGCCACGCGGGCAGTGTATATCATTTGATTATAGTAGGACGCGAAGGCATAGGGTGAATTATACAATTTCATATCGTGCCGCTGTCGCGGTAGCGGTGCGTCGAGTCGCCGCACCCTACAAGTGCGTATCAATAAAATCGTGTGATTTCGCGGGTGGATGATATCCGCCCATACTTACTTTGAACGAAGTGACTGAGGGGTTCGAACGAAAGCCGGATTCGATATCAATTCAGTTCGGAAACGGCGGCTTTTTATTTGCTCGGCAGCGATGTGTCACCCTCTTGCCTTCAACTTTAAAATTAGCCGATAATATCATGATTTAAAAAATATCGTCCTGCGCTATTGACTCTTATTTTGCTTGTGCTATAATAAAAATGTCACAAGGTGACCGACGGTCAGCAAAAGTGTGGAGGCGCGGAATGAAAAGCAACGACGAACGCATCAAAACTCTTGAAAAATTCAATATAATCGGACGGAAAAAACGCCCCGTTGCCGCGGTGCTGCTTTTACTGTTGACGGCTGTGTTTATTGTGCTCGGCATAGTCGTTCCGTCGTTTGCAATAGTTGTCGTGATAGTGCCGATAACCTCGGCGATATTCTTCTATCTCGCCGCCGCCGTGTTTCTTTCCTTGTCTATAGCTATGTTCAAGGGTGTGGATACGGTGCGCTGCCCGTACTGCGGCGCGGAATATTATCTCACGCCGGACAGGAGCCGTCTGCATTGCAAAAAATGCGGCAAGGACAGTTGCAGGGAATAAAACAAAATAAAAATCAACCGCCGCAAGGATTTTTCCCTGCGGCGGTTTGCTATACAATAATATATTTTAAATATATCTTATTAAATATATCTTATTTTATGCCTGCGGCTCCCTTGAGGGCATTGACCTTGTCGGTGTGCTCCCAGGGCAGGTCGATATCGGTTCTGCCGACATGGCCGAGAGCGGCTACCTGACGATAAATCGGGCGGCGGAGGTCGAGCTCCTTGATTATCGAAGCCGGGCGGAGATCAAAGACCTCGTTCGCGGCGGCGGCTATCTCGGAGTCGGGGATAATGCCGGTGCCGAAGCTGTCAACAAAAACGGAGACGGGCTCGTCAACGCCGATGGCGTAGGCGATTTCAACTTCGCACTTGTCTGCAAGACCTGCGGCGACAATGTTCTTCGCCATGTATCTTGCGGCATATGCTGCGGAGCGGTCGACCTTTGTCGGGTCCTTGCCGGAGAATGCGCCGCCGCCGTGGCGTGAATATCCGCCGTAGGTGTCAACGATTATCTTTCTGCCGGTGAGGCCGCTGTCGCCCTGAGGACCGCCGGTGACAAAGCGTCCGGTGGGGTTGATGAATATCTTCGTCTTGTCGTCCATCATGTCCGCGGGGATGATCTCGCGGATAACATTCTTTTCAATGTCGCGGCGGAGTGTCTCGGTCTCGATATATGCGGCGTGCTGAGAGGATACGACAACAGCGTCGATTCTTACGGGAGTGCCGTCCTCGGTATATTCGACCGTGACCTGAGTTTTTCCGTCTGGTCTGAGATAAGGGAGAGTGCCGTCTGCGCGGACTTTCGTCAGCTGAGCGGCGAGCTTGTGGGCGAGCGAGATGGGCAGGGGCATAAGCTCCGGAGTCTCGCGGCACGCATAGCCGAACATCATTCCCTGGTCGCCCGCGCCCTGACGGTCAACGCCGAGGGCGATGTCGGGGGACTGCTTGTCTATAGTTGTAAGTATAGCGCAGGTGTGGCCGTCGAAGCCCTTTTCGGGGCTGTCATAGCCGATGTCGCAGATGACCTGGCGCGCTATCGAGGGGATGTCTATCTTCGCGCTCGTGGTTATCTCGCCCATTATCATGACCATGCCGGTCGTGCAGCAGCACTCGCAGGCAACTCTGCCGTTCTTGTCCTCGGCGAGGATAGCGTCAAGGACTGCGTCGGAGATCTGGTCGCAGATCTTATCGGGATGTCCGCCAGTTACGGATTCTGATGTGAAAAAGTAGTTTGCCATGTTTTTGTCCTCCTTCTGACAAATAAAAAAAGCGCTCGGCGAAACCGCTAAGCACTTCTGGGCGATACGGAATTTTTCCGCCGCCGGCCTTATCTTCCGGTCTGCACCGCAGGATTTAGCACCTTGAATAATCAGGTTGCCGGGCTTCACAGGGCCTGTTCCCTCAGCCGCTCTCAATAAGGAAATATTAAATTTCGACAGCTATTCTACTCTTTCGTATGCATTTTGTCAATAGCCTTTAAAAAACATTCGGTTTGAAAATATTATAAGTATTGCTATCGGTTTGATTTTTGACGATATATGCGGCATAATATGAGCCTGTCATGAACTGACGAAACGCAGACTATACTTTTATATATAATATTGCCTGCGCCGCGAAAAATAAAATCAAAAAACACTTGCATTGTCCGGCACTTTGTGCTAAAATATCTAAGCATTTGTTATCCGTCACAGCTTCGGTGACGGGGTTTAATGCCGAAGCGGCATGGCCGCACCACATTAAAGCGGGCGCTCCTCTTTCATCTAATTTGTTACGAACGTCTGAAAATCAACGGAGGAATATAAAATGGACGCACTTAAAGTTATTGCACAGGATTCGCTTAAAACAGGCGACGAGATCCCCCAGATCAAGATCGGTGACACCGTAAAGGTTTCCGTTAAGATCCGCGAGGGCGAGAGAGAAAGAATTCAGGCTTTCGAAGGAACCGTTATTGCCCGCAAGGGTTCGGGCGTTTCCGAGACCTTCACCGTTCGCAGAGTTTCCTACGGTGTCGGCGTCGAGAGAGTCTTCCCGGTACATTCACCCAACGTTGCTAAGGTTGAGCTCATCAGAAGCGGTAAGGTCCGCAGAAGCAAGCTCTATTACCTCAGAGACAGAGTCGGTAAGGCCGCAAGAGTCAAGAGCCAGGTCAAATAATTGTGCGAATGAGGGTGTAACATTTATTTGTTACACCTTTTTCACTTAAAACGGGGTTTACGCGATGCGCAGAGTCGAGGAATATTGGTTCAAATTTGAATATCCTGCCGCACTCTCGCAGGAGGTGGACAGCGGAGAAGAGCTGCCCGAGCGGAATCAAAAGCTGTGGGGCATAGTATATGACGCAGTTGCCACGCTCGAGTCGGCGGTTATTATACTTATGCTGTTCTTTTCGCTGGTGTTCAGACCCGCTGCGGTTATCGGCGACTCAATGCTCCCGAATTTCAGCGGCGGCGACAGGGTTGCGTGCGTACATAGCTTTTCCGGCTACGAGCGCGGTGATGTTATAATAATATCCCACGCCACGCGCAAGGATGAGTCGATAATAAAGCGCGTTATCGCGGTCGGCGGCGACACGGTGGATATAGATTTTTATAAGGGCACCGTCAGCGTCAATGGTCAGGTGCTCGACGAGCCGTATGTGAATACCCCGACGAATCTGAGTTATGATATGACTTTTCCCGTGACCGTTCCCGAGGGTAAGCTCTTTGTTCTCGGAGATAACAGGAACGATTCCCTCGATTCGCGTTCGACTGATATCGGTTTTATAAACGAGAACAAGGTTCTCGGCAAGGTCGTTTTCAGGTTCTACCCGTTTGACAAGATTGAAATAATCAAAAACTGAGCCGCAAGGCTTGAGATTTGAAGGCGGACTGTTATGCAGGAAAATAATGAACTTCAAATGAATACGGAAGAGCAGGCTGACGTTAAAAAGCAGCCGAAGAATTCAAAGGCGGTCAGCAATATCTATGATATAGTCTCCGTCGTTGTGTCGGCGGTCGCAGTGATTGCCATTGTTTTCACTTTTGTGACCCGCGTGCTCGTCGTGTCGGGCGCGTCGATGAATCCGACGCTCAATAACGGCGATACCGTGGCGATAAGCTCGCTCAAGCGCTCATTTGATTACGGCGATATAGTTATCGTCGCCCAGCCCAACGCCATGCATAAGACGCTGATAAAGCGCGTTATAGCGGTCGGCGGTCAGACGGTGGATATAGACAGCGAAAAGGGTATAGTCTATGTTGACGGCAAGGCGCTCGACGAAAAATATACGCTCGAGCCGACATATTCCCGCGGCAATATAGAGTTCCCCGCAACCGTGCCCGAGGGTATGCTCTTTGTCATGGGCGACAACAGAAACGACTCGACGGACAGCCGCATGAGAGTTGTCGGATTTATCGACGAGAAATATATCATGGGCAAGGTCGTCGGCAGGATCATGCCGCTCGGTCAGTGGGATGTCTACTATAATTTCAATCCGGATTCGGACAAATAACCTGTCCGCGCTATAATATGCAATCAAGACGCAGCTTCGGCTGCGTTTTTTGCTTGTAAAGACAAAGTTTTTTTGCTATACTCATTTAGTAAAGCCGAAAAGCATTTTTTATATACGGCGCACGGAGTACGGGCGCACACAGTCCCAAGGAGGGAGAATTTTGGAAAACGGAGATCTTTATGTCCAGTGGTTTCCGGGTCATATGGCTCGGACGCGCAGACAGATAAAAGAGAGCCTGCCGCTCGTTGACGCGGTGGTCGAGATAGTTGACGCGCGCGTGCCCGTGAGCAGCCGAAACCCCGAATTGCCGGAGCTTATCGGACAAAAGCCGCTCATGGTCATTCTCAATAAGTGCGACCTCGCCGACGAAAACGCGACGCGCCGCAGGATATCCGAGCTCGGCAAGCAGGGCGTGACGGCTATTGCCGTTGACTGCCGCTCGGGCAAGGGCTTAAACGCATTTGCGCCGACAGTCCGCCGTGTGCTCAGCAATAAAATTGAGGCGAACGCTCAAAAGGGCATGGCGGGCAAGCCGCTTCGTCTGATGGTAGTGGGCATACCCAACACGGGAAAGTCCTCGTTTATCAACCGCATGGCGGGCAAGAACAAGGCGAAAGTTGCGGACAAGCCCGGAGTCACGCGCCAGAACCAGTGGTTCAGCATCGGGAGCGGCATCGAGCTGCTCGACACGCCCGGCGTGCTCTGGCCGAAGTTTGACGATCCGGATGTCGGTCTGCGCCTCGCGTTCATCGGCTCGGTCAAGGACACTATTCTTGACATCGAGCTTATCGCGGCGCGGTTTTTAACGATAATGAACGAGAACTATCCCGAGAGGATAAAAGAGAGATATAAGCTCGAATTTCCGCCGGAGAGCGAGGAATTTGAACGCCTTGAGATGCTCGCGAGAAAGCGCGGAATGCTGATAAGCGGCGGCGAGCCGGATACGGAGCGCGCGGCGGTCATGCTCCTCGACGAGTACCGCGCGGGCAAATTAGGCAGAATAACGCTCGACTGATAAAAGGAGAAGGATACCATGAAAAAGACGACCATTCTCAGAGTTATAGCTCTTTTGGCGGCTCTGCTCATGCTCTGCGCCTGCCAAAAGGCGGTGCCCGCCGGCGGAGAGGCGGAAAACACCTCCGAGAGCACGACTGCCGACACCCGCGAGCCCGTCAGCGTGAATATCCTCGCCGTGGGCGACAATCTTATTCACGGCGTAATATACAATCAGGCGCACGCCCGCTCGGCGACCGGCGGCTACGACTTCACCTATGCCTATAAAAATGTCGCTTCCACCGTTGCGGCGGCTGATATAAGCATAATCAATCAGGAGACGATAATCGACCCCGAGAAAGCTCCGAGCACATATCCCTGCTTCAATTCCCCGACCGAGCTCGGCGACGAGATGGTGAAGATAGGCTTCGATGTTTTTAATATCGCGAACAACCACTCGCTCGACAAGGGCGAGAGCGGGCTGAGAAACGCTATAAAGTTCTGGAAGAGCAAAAACGTTGTCTTCTGCGGAGCTTATCTCGACGAAGAGGACTACAAGACCATACCGACTAACACTGTCAAGGGTATAAAGTTCGCCTATGTCGGGCTGACCGAGCCCACGAACGGACTGAGCCTGCCCGAGGGCAGCGAGACGATACTTATGCTCGGCGCGGATGAGGACAGAATAGAGAAGCGCGTCAAGGCGGCGTCCGAGATAAGCGACATGACTATAGTCAATGTCCACTGGGGCGAGGAATATACCCACACGCCGACGGATCGTCAGCATGAGCTGGCGCAGAAGCTTGCTGACTGGGGTGCGGATATAATCATCGGCACTCATCCCCATGTCATTCAGCCCGTCGAATACATAACCGCCGCGGACGGCAGAAAAGTTCTCGTTATCTATTCGCTCGGCAACTTTATTTCCGCGCAAGACAGAGGCCCGAGAATGCTCGGCGGCATGATGCACATAACCGTCACCAAGGACTATCAAAAGAACACGACCGAGGTCACAAAGGCGAAGTTCACGGGCACTGTCACCCACTATGACTCGGGCTTCTCGAATGTCAGAGTGTATAACCTCGCGGACTACACCGACGCGCTCGCATCGCGCCACGGAGTGCGCTCGACAACGCCGTCGTTCAGCCTCAATTATCTCAACTCGCTGCTCCACGATGTCGTCAGCGACGAATTTTTGGAGGACTGAGATGGCTGAAGAGATAGACCGCTATTATTATGAAAGAACCGCCGCGGAGCACGGATTTATGTGTGTCTGCGGAATAGACGAGGCGGGGCGCGGACCTCTTGCAGGTCCGGTTTTCGCCGCCGCCGTGATACTGCCCAAAGATTATATTATCGAGGGCTTGAACGATTCAAAAAAGCTCAGCGAGAAAAAGCGCGACCTGCTCTTTGACGAGATAAAGGAGCACGCCGTTTATGCCGTCGCGAGCGCGAGCGTTGAAGAAATCGACGAGATGAATATCCTCAATGCGACCTTTCTTGCCATGCGCCGCGCGTTCGAGGCTCTGCCCGAGCGTCCGCAGGCGGCGTTTGTGGACGGAAACCGCCTGCCGGGTCTGCCGGTGCCGTCGAAGGCTATTATAAAGGGCGACTCATTGAGTGCGTCAATAGCCGCAGCGTCGATAATGGCGAAGGTCAGCAGGGACAGATATATGCTTTCTCTCGATGAGCAATATCCCGAATATTGCTTCAAAAAGCACAAGGGCTACGGCACGAAGCTGCACTATGAAAAAATACGCGAATTCGGCATATCGCCCGTGCACAGAAAGACATTTCTCAAAAAGCTGCCGGAGGGATGGTAATATGCTCAGCGAAAAGGAAAAGTCCGGTCTTTGGGGCGAGATATATGCGGCGCGCTTCATGCGCGAAAACGGCTATGAGATAATAACCGCGAACTACCGCTGCCGCCTCGGTGAGATAGACATAATAGCTAAAAAGGACGGCTTTTTGGTGTTCACCGAGGTCAAGACCCGCTCGCCCGGTGCGATAGCTCCGGGGCGCGAAGCGGTCGGCAGCGCAAAGCAGGAGCGGATAATCGAGACCGCTTCGCTTTTTATACAGAAAAATAACTACGATCTTCAGCCGCGCTTCGATGTGGCGGAGGTTACTCTCGGAAAGGAGAACGAGCCGATTTCTTGCGAATATATAGAAAATGCGTTTGACAGCAGCTTCTGAGTAATATTCGGCATCGGCGGAAATATTATTCTATGGGTGATTTTATGGATTTTTTTGATTTGCACTGCGATACTCTTACTGAGTGCATGGACGACGGAGACAGCCTTTTAAAGAATGAACGCGACATCGATTTTGAGCGCGGAAGCATCTTCGGGCGCTGGAATCAGGTGTTCGCAGTCTTTGTCCCCGACAGCATGGACGATTCGCTCGTCGAGGGGTATTTCGACTCGGCGTGTGATTTCTATTTTGACGAGCTCAAAAAGAAAGGCGACGTTTTCCCGATACTCTCTTCCGAGGACGTGCGCGGACATTCGCGCGGCGTTATGCTCGCCATGGAGAGCTCGCGCGGAGTCGGCAGCCTCGAGCGCCTCGAAAAGCTCTATGAGCGCGGACTGCGGCTCATAACCCTCACATGGAATCACAAAAATCGAGCCGCGGGCGGCTGCGATGAGGGCGGCGGCCTTACCGATTGGGGCAGGGAGCTTGTCTCGAAAATGGAGAAGTTGGGCATAGTCACCGACGTGTCGCATTTGAGCGACAGGAGCTTCTATGACCTGTGCGAATTCAGCGACGCGCCGTTTATCGCAAGCCATTCGGACGCGCGCGCCGTTCATAACGAGGTGCGCTCGCTGACCGACGAGCAGATAAAAATTATCATTGAACGCGGCGGACTGATAGGACTCAATTTCTATGACCGCTTCCTCGGCGGAAACGGCGGCAGAGAGGAGCTCCTGCGCCATACGGAGCATATGCTCTCGCTGGGCGCCGAGGACGTTATCAGCATAGGCTCGGACTATGACGGCTGCAGAATAAAGCCGGAGCTTCGCGGAATAGAGAAGATACCGAGCATCTGCGTCTATCTCGAGGAGCACGGAATACCCGAGGAGATATGCAAAAAAATATTTTTTGAAAACGCCGCGCACTTCTTTGAAAAGGTTTTACAACCAAGGCGCGTTATGCTATAATAAAATGTAATTTAACGCGAAGGATGGTCTCTATGCGATACACAAGTACAAGAGATAAAAATGTAGACGTCAGCTCATCCTGGGCGATTGCTCAGGGCATCTCTGCCGACGGCGGACTGTTTGTCCCCGTTGAGATTCCGAAGGTGAGCCTTGACGATATCGCCGCCATGGCGAATATGTCCTATGTTGAGCGCGCAAAGCGTGTGCTCAGCCTGTATCTTACCGATTTCACCGCCGAAGAGCTTGCCTACTGCGTCGAGGGCGCATACGGCGACAACAAGTTCTCCTCCGAGGATATCGCTCCGATACACGAGCTCAAAGCGGGCGAAGAGATTCTTGAACTCTGGCGCGGCCCCACCTGCGCTTTCAAAGACATGGCGCTCCAGATGCTCCCGAGACTTATGACCGTCTCGGTCAAAAAGGCAGTCGGAACGCGCGAGACCGTTATTCTTGTCGCCACATCGGGCGACACGGGCAAGGCGGCTCTTGAGGGCTTCAAGGACGTTGAGGGCACAAAGATTCTCGTGTTCTATCCCGATGAGGGAGTCAGCCCCATGCAGAAGCTCCAGATGACCACGCAGGAGGGCTCAAACGTTGCAGTCTGCGCGATAAAGGGCAACTTCGACGACGCACAGACCGGAGTCAAGACGATATTCACCGACAAAGAGATAGGCAAGAAGCTCGCCGAGCACGGCATGGCTTTCTCCTCCGCGAACTCCATCAACTGGGGTCGCCTCGTGCCGCAGATCGTCTATTATTTCTCCGCCTACTGCGACATGATAAGAAACGGCAGAATCAAGGCGGGCGATAAGATTAACTTCGTCGTCCCGACCGGAAACTTCGGCAATATCCTCGCCGCCTACTATGCGCGCGAGATGGGTCTGCCGGTTGACCGCCTTATCTGCGCGTCGAACAAAAACCGCGTGCTCACCGATTTCTTCGACACCGGCGTTTATGACATCAACCGCAGCTTCTATACGACCTCGTCGCCGTCGATGGATATTCTCATTTCGAGCAACCTTGAACGCCTGCTCTTCATTGCGAGCGGCTATTCCGATGAGTTCGTGCGCGAGATGATGGGCGACCTCAAGCAGAAGGGCAAGTACACCATGCCCGAAAATGTAATGAGCGCGATAAACACCGTTTTCTGCGCCGGCTGCTGCGACGATGAGGGCACGAAAGAGACAATTAAAAAGACATTTGAAGACTACGGCTATCTGTGCGACACGCACACGGCTGTCGGCATCAATGTCTATGAAAAATATGCAGAAAAAACGGGGGACAAGACTCCCACCGTTATCGACTCGACCGCAAATCCGTTCAAGTTCAGCCGCAGCGTGCTCGACGCAGTCGAACCCGGCGCATCCGAGGGACTTGACGAGTTCAGCATGGTCGGTGAGCTTGCCCGCGTGACAAAGACAAGCTGCCCCCCGCAGCTCGCCGATCTCAGGGACAAGCCCGTGAGATTCAGGGACGTCTGCGACAGGGACAGCATGGAGAAGGCTGTTTTCAGACTGCTCGGTATATGACGCGGGGCGTTCCCCGTGTTCAGCAGCCGCAGTGCTTCTTCGAGTTGTCGAGCTCAAATGTTGCGCACAGCGTGTCCTGGCATGAGCAGGCGCTCGTGTTGCCTATTTCGATGTGACCTGCGGTGCATTTGTAATCGTCCGCGTGATGGACGCAGTTGCAGGCGTTGCAGCGGATATCCTTGATGACCTTATCCATTTTCGATTACCTCCGAATGTTTTTGCGGCTCATGCCGCTGAAAGTATTTTGCCCGGTTCGAAGCCCGATTATTAAAAAGAAAAGGAGAGCACGATGTCACTTTTTGCAATTGCGGATACGCATCTTTCCCTGTCCGCGGACAAGCCTATGGATATATTCAACGGCTGGAGCGACTATGTGCAGCGCCTCGAAAAAAATTGGCGGGCTGTTGTCTCGGACGGCGACACGGTAGTTATTCCCGGCGATGTGTCGTGGGCGATGTCGCTCGAGGGTGCTCAGAAAGATTTTGCTTTTCTCGACTCGCTTCCCGGCAAAAAAATACTCATGAAGGGCAATCACGACTACTGGTGGAACACCACCCGGAAAATGGAAAATTTTTTCAAAGAAAAGGGCTTTGAAACGCTCTCTATAGTCCACAACAGCGCGGTGTCCGTCGGAAACATCTCCGTTTGCGGCACTCGCGGCTGGTTCTTTGACGCGGAGGAGGACGCGGACAAAAAAGTTCTTCTGCGCGAGGCGGGACGGCTCCGCACATCGATAGAAAGCGGAATCGCGCTCGGCGGCGAGCCGGTCGTGTTTCTCCACTATCCGCCGATAACGCAGGATAGGATATGCCCCGAAATATATGATGTCCTCGTCGAGTACAAAATAAAACGGTGCTTCTACGGGCATCTCCATTCTTTTGCAACAAAAAGCGCTTTCGAGGGCGAGCGCGACGGGATAAAGTTTTCTCTTATCTCCGGCGATCACCTCGAATTTTTGCCCAAACTTATTGAAAAACAGCCGTAATTTCTGCCCGACGGCGAATTTTGCGGCTAAAACGAAGAAAAAATCCCTATTTTGGCAGAAAATCTGAAAAATAGTGTAGAAATTTTAACATATCTCTGCTATAATCTTAAAGTTACCTGTATAATGGGAGGAAAAACGAATGAGTTTAAAATCATCAAACAAAACGGACACCAACGTCTATACGCTGGAGATCGAGATCGGTGCAGAGCCGTTCAAGGCTGCTGTTCTCAAGGCTTATAATAAGGCCAAGAGCAAGATAGCGCTTCCCGGTTTCCGCAAGGGCAAAGCTCCTCTTGCTATGATCGAGAGATTCTACGGCAAGGATGTCTTCTATGAAGATGCACTTGAGATAGCTTTCCCCGAGGCTGTTTCCGACGCTTACAAGGAAGCGGGCATCGAGCCTGTTGACAGCCCGAAGGACGTCAATGTTAAGTCAATCGGCGAGGACGGCGTTCTCTTCGAGATGAAAGTCACCGTCAAGCCCGAGGATATCAAGGTCAAGGCTTACAAGGGTCTCGAGGCCGAGAAGGCTGAAGCTGCCGTCACCCCCGAAGAGGTTGATGCACGCATCGAGGCTATGAGAGAGCGCAACGCAAGAACCATCACCGTTGAGGATCGCGCAGCCGCCAAGGGCGACATCGCAGTCATCGACTTCGAGGGCTTTGTCGACGGCAAGGCTTTTGAGGGCGGCAAGGGTTCCAACTATGAGCTTGAGCTCGGTTCGGGTCAGTTCATCCCCGGCTTTGAGGATCAGGTCATCGGCCACAACGCAGGCGAGAGCTTCGACGTCAACGTCAAGTTCCCCGAGGAGTACACTCCCGAGCTTGCAGGCAAGGATGCCACTTTCAAGGTCACTCTTCACGAGATAAAGGTCAAGGAGCTTCCCGAGCTCGACGATGAGTTCGCGAAGGATCTTGACTACGATAACGTCGACGAGCTCAAGAAGGGCGTCGAGGCTGATATGCTTGAGCACAGACAGTCCGATGTCGAGAAGGAGTTCGAGGCAAAGCTCATGGAAGAGCTTGTTGCCAATGTCGAGGCTGAGATCCCCGAAGTCATGTTCGACACCCAGAAGGAGGAGAACATCAACAACTTCGCTCAGAGACTCGCTCAGCAGGGCATCGATGTTGACACCTATCTTTCATACATGGGCACCGACAAGGAAGCTTTCGAGAGCTCCATGCGCGAGCAGGCTGTTTCTCAGGTCAAGCTCGGTCTTGCTCTCGACAAGATAGCAGAGGACGAGAAGATCGAAGTCAGCGCCGAGGATATCGAGGAGGAGTTCAAGAAGCTCGCCGAGATGTACGGTATGGAAGTTGAGAAGATCAAGAGCCTTATAGCTGAGGATCTGCTCAAGGCTGATCTGCTCAAGGAGAAGGTTGTCAAGTTCATCGTTGACAACGCAAAGGCTCTCAAGCCCGGCAAGAAGGCTGCGGCTAAGAAGGCTCCGGCAAAGAAAGCCGCCGCGAAGAAGACCGACGACGCTGAGGCTGCCGAGAAGAAGCCCGCAGCGAAGAAGGCTCCCGCGAAGAAAGCCGCTGCAAAGAAGGACGAGGGCGAAGTCGAGAAGAAGGCTCCCGCCAAAAAGCCCGCGGCGAAGAAGACTGCCGCAAAGAAGGCCGACGATGCCGAGGCTGCTGAGAAGAAGCCCGCAAAGAAGGCTCCCGCGAAGAAGAAAGCAGAAGACGCTGAATAATCTTCGCCAAACGATACTATAATTAATCCGTACTGCTCCCGTCCGGCTTTTTCGCCGGGCGGGCGCAAGCATACGGCACCTGCATCGGACAACAAAGGAGGAAAAAGTAATGGCATTAGTACCTTACGTTATCGAACAGACCAGCAGAGGCGAGCGTTCATACGATATCTATTCCCGCCTGCTCAGCGACAGAATAATCGTCCTCTCCGACGAGATAAACGACGCAACGGCGAGCGTAGTGGTTGCGCAGCTTCTCTTCCTTGAGGGTCAGGACGCCGAAAAAGACATTAGCCTTTATATCAACAGCCCCGGCGGTTCAGTCACCGCAGGCTTCGCGATATACGACACCATGCAGTTCATAAAGTGCGATGTTTCGACCATCTGCATGGGCATAGCGGCATCGATGGGCGCGTTCCTGTTTGCCGCGGGCGCAAAGGGCAAACGCCTTGTGCTGCCCAACAGTGAAGTTATGATCCACCAGCCTCTCGGCGGTGCTCAGGGTCAGGCAACGGAGATAAAGATCGCCGCCGATCATATCCTCAAGACCAGAGAGAGAATCAACAGAATTTTAGCTGAGAATATGGGCAAACCGATTGAGTTTGTTGAGCGCGAGACCGAGCGCGACAATTTCCTCACAGCGGAGGAAGCCGTCGAGTACGGACTTGCAGATAAAATAATTTACAACAGATAAATCCGGAGGGCTGTTATGCCGCGTGATGATGATAAGAGGGAAAGGACAGTCCGCTGTTCTTTTTGCCAGAAAACACAGGATCAGGTCGAGAAGCTTATTGCCGGTCCGGGGGTGTATATCTGCAACGAGTGTGTGGAGCAGTGCCTCAATATAATTGAGGCGGACGAAAAGCGTTCCCGCCGCAAGGGCGGTCAGCGCACGAGCGACAAGCCGCTCCCCAAGCCCCATGAGATCAAAGAGAAGCTCGACGAGTATGTTATAGGTCAGGACGAGGCGAAGAAAACGCTGAGTGTTGCGGTCTATAACCACTATAAGAGAATAAACAGTGCGAAGAACAGCGATGTTGAGATCCAGAAGAGCAATATCATTCTTCTCGGACCCACGGGTGTCGGCAAGACGATGCTTGCGCAGACCCTCGCGAAGATACTCGATGTTCCGTTCGCCATAGCGGACGCGACCACGCTCACCGAGGCGGGTTATGTCGGCGAGGATGTTGAAAACATCCTGCTCAGAATAATCCAGGCTGCGGACTACGACATAGAGCGCGCCGAGCGCGGCATAATCTATGTCGATGAGATCGATAAGATAGCGAGAAAGTCGGAGAATCCGTCGATAACAAGAGATGTCAGCGGCGAAGGCGTTCAGCAGGCGTTGCTCAAGATAATCGAGGGCACGGTTGCCAATGTTCCCCCGCAGGGCGGCAGAAAGCATCCCCAGCAGGAGTTCATCCAGGTTGATACCTCGAATATCCTCTTCATCTGCGGCGGCGCATTCGACGGCATCGAGAAGATAATCGAGAAGAGAATGGGCGGCTCTGCGCTCGGCTTCAACGCCGATGTCAAGAGCAAGAGCGACCTCAAGAAGAGCGATCTGCTCTCGCAGGTCGTGCACCAGGATCTCGTCAAGTTCGGTATAATCCCCGAGCTTGTCGGCAGACTTCCGGTGCTCACTTCTCTCGACGAGCTCGACAAGACCGCTCTCGTGCGCATTCTCACCGAGCCGAAGAACGCCATAACCAAGCAGTACAAGGCGCTGTTCGAGCTTGACGGAGTCGAACTCGACTTCGATATGGGCGCTCTTGAGGCGATAGCCGACAAGACGCTCGAAAAGGGCACGGGCGCGCGCGGACTTCGTTCGATAATCGAAGCCGTGCTTCAGCCGGTCATGTACGATGTGCCGTCAGACCCGACGATTGAGCGCGTTGCGATAACCTCGGGTTGCGTTGCGAACGGAGTTCCTCCGCTTATCGAGCGCAATCCCTCGCACCGCAAGCGTGCCGTCGGAGCAGAATAAAATTTAAGCTGCAAAATGCGGGCTCGACCTGCACTTTGCAGCTTTTGCTTTTATAAAAATAACCGACCGTAAAGCTTGTCACTTTACGGTCGGTATGTTTTTGTTGTTTTATTCTTGCTTTGATTCCTGTGCCGCGCCTTCGCTTTCTTCATGCTTCTTGTGGAAGGGGAGGCTGACTTTGAATTTCTCGTTGCCGTAGTTCATGAGGTGCTTGAGGATGACCGTGGCGGAGACGAGCAGCGAGCCGATGACGAACGACATGGTGTCATGAAAGAAGAAATTGCTGACGGCAAAGATGAACATAGAGATAATAACTCTGAGCGAATCGGGCTTGACTATGATTATCAGGCTGAATATGGCGGTTATTATAGCCATTCTGAGCACTATGAAGCTGTCCGGAATCAGCGCGAGCAGAACGCCGTAGGATGTGGCGATCGCCTTGCCGCCCTTGAATTTGAGTATTGGCGTGAAAGCATGACCGAGCACGGGCGCCGCTATAACGAGCGCAAAGAGCATATTTTTGAAGTCGGGGACATAGAGCTTTGCAAGAAATACCGGAGCGAAGCCTTTTGCGACATCAAGCAGGAGGCAGAGCACGCCGAGCTTGACGCTGACGCAGCGCATGACATTGGTCATGCCGGGATTGTGATCCTCGCCCTCTTTGACGATATCGACTCCGCAGAACAGCTTTGGAATAAGGTAGCTGTACATGATGCTTCCCGAAACATAACCTGCAAGAGCGAAAAGCAAATATTTCAGTATACCGTTTTCCACAGTTTACACCTCTCCTTGGATATTTGTGAGAATAAGCAAAAACCATTCTCTCGATCAACACTGCTATTGTAGCATTTTTAGTCTTAAAAGTTGTTCTTTTCTACAATTATATGCGCTGTATTGCAAATAATTTTTAAAAATATCCCAACGCTTTTGTTTAATAATTATATATTCGGCGGGAAATTTCTTTGCTCCTGATGCGGTTTATATCCAACCCTATTTACAAGCGGACAAACCTGAGATATAAAAATAAAACGGTCGGTGGATTTTAGCAAAGATAACCTCTTAGCGCACCTGCCGGGTGCAGCGTAAACTAAAGCGGACAGGGTGAGCACTCTGTCCGCTTTGATTTATTTAATAGATGAATTCGATATCGCTGTCCTTGAGCAGGGGGGCTTTCATATCCTTGTCCGAGAGGATAGGCACTTTTACGCCCCAGGCAACTCCGATATCCGGGTCATCAAATTTTACGCTTCTGTCGTTCGCGGGGGCATAGTATTCGTCGACCTTGTATGAGACTTCAACATCGGGGGTCAGCGTCACGAAGCCGTGCAGGAAGCCTTTGGGGATGAAGAACATCTTCTTGTTCTCTCCGCTGAGCTCGACCGCCGTCCACTGCATGTATGTCGGCGAACCGCGTCTTATGTCAACCGCGACATCCATTATTCTGCCGCGCAGGCAGGTCAGAAGCTTTGTCTGCGCCATGGGTGAAGTCTGGCAGTGCAGACCTCTGAGCGTGCCCTGCTGAGCCGAAAAAGAACGGTTGTCCTGAACAAATTCAACGTCTATGCCGATGTCGTGCATCTTCTGCTTCGAGTAGCTCTCGTAGAACCAGCCGCGTACATCGCCGAAAACCTGCGGCTCGATAATAAACGCGCCGTCAAGCGGGGTTTCAATTTTTTTCATATATCGTCATTACCTTTCATAACAATGCTACTGGCGGTCAGCGCTTCTCCTGCTCGCTCTCGATGCCCCAGCGCGGGCGCTCACCGATGCCGCTTATATCGTTGCTCGTGTAGAGTATCTTGCCCTCGGCAACGCTGAGCAGATGCTGACCGTAGGAGGATTTGCCGTATTTCTCCGCCGATTCGAGCAGCGCGCGCTTGCTTATCCAGCGCATGTTATAGGCTATCTCCTCCGGCGCAGAGATTTTTATACCCTGCAGGCGTTCAACGGTCTTGATGAAGTTCGCCGCATCGAGCAGTGCGTCAACGGTGCCCGTGTCGAGCCACGCGAAGCCTCTGCCCATAAGGCGGATATCGAGATCGCCGTTTTCGAGATATATCTTGTTTATGTCGGTTATCTCAAGCTCGCCGCGCTTGGAGGGCTTGAGCGATTTTGCGTATTCAACGACCCTGTTGTCGTAGAAATAGAGTCCCGTTACAGCGTAGTTCGACTTCGGATGCTTGGGCTTTTCGACTATCGATACCGGCACGCCGTCGTCATCAAATTCGACAACACCGAAGCTCTGCGGATTCTCGACATAGTAGCCGAAAATGGTCGCTCTGTTCTGCTGCTTCGCCGCCTCTCTGAGCAGATGGCCGAGGCCGTTGCCGTAGAACAGATTGTCGCCGAGCACCATGGCAACGCTGTCATCGCCGATGAAGTCCTCGCCGATTATAAAAGCCTGGGCGAGTCCCTCGGGCTTGGGCTGGACGGCGTAGGAGAGCTTCAGACCGAACTGGCTTCCGTCGCCGAGCAGACGCTCGAACTTGGGCGTATCGTCTATGGTGGAGATTATGAGTATTTCGCGTATGCCCGCGAGCATGAGCGTCGACAGCGGATAGTATATCATCGGCTTGTCATATACGGGCAATAACTGCTTGCTCGTAACCATGGTCAGAGGATAGAGCCTCGTGCCGGATCCGCCGGCGAGAATGATACCCTTCAAACAAATTCACTCCCTGAAAAAGTTGTTTTTATATTTATGTCAACTTCGGGGCGGCGTTTTATAAAATAAAAAACCTGTCCGTTACAATAGAATTATTGCACGGATATCAGAAAAAACGCCCATCATTTTCACTTTCTCTCAGCCTAATAATACCACTTGCGGCGTGATAAGTCAATTATTATTCGCATCACGGCGTTGATGTTGACAAGCGGGGCGCGTGGGAATATAATTTTACCGTTACGGCGGTGGAACGGAGAGTATATGACAACTACTGCCGACAGGCTCGCTCCCGGCGAGAGCGGGTATATCGAATCGCTTCTTATTTCCGGCGCGCGGCGCAGCCGGTTGCTTGATCTGGGGCTGACTCCTGGGACTCTGCTGACCGCCGGCATCTCGTCGCCGTTCGGCGACCCGGTGACTGTCACGGTGCGCGGCTGCGAGCTCGGGCTCAGACGCTCGCAGGCGAAGTGCATAAGGCTGACGGTGCTGCGATGAGCATACGCATTGCACTCGCAGGCAACCCGAACTGCGGCAAGACAACGCTTTTTAATCTCCTGACAGGCTCGGACTGCCATGTCGGCAACTGGCCGGGCGTGACGGTCGAGAAGCGCTCGGGAATAATAAAAAGCCTTCACGGCGCGGAGCTTGTTGACCTGCCGGGGATATATTCTCTACGCACGCTCTCGGACGAAGAGGGCGCGGCGCTCGGCTTTCTTATAAACGAAAAGCCCGATTTGATAATCAATGTCATCAACGCAAACGACCTTGAGCGCAGCTTATATTTAACTGTTCAGCTTGAACTTCTCGGCGTGCCGACGGTTGCGGCGCTGAATATGACCGATGTACTCAAAAAGCGCGGCGATAAGCTCGATTATAATCTCTTAGGCGCGCTGCTCGGCATCCGTGCGGTGCCCGTCAGCGCGGCGGAAAATACGGGGATTGACGAACTGCTCGCGGCGTGCGAAAAGGCGCTTCAAGAGAAAATATCAAGTCCGCGATATGATTTTCTGCCCGACGGCGCGAAGCTTATAGCAGAACTGATATCGCCCGTCTGCAAAGAGAAGAATATTCCGATAGGACTTGGAACTCTGCGGCTCATGCGAGGGGACATAAGCGCCTGCGATCTGCTCTCTCATAGAGAAGCGCAGGCAGTTGAAAATCTGATTTCATCGAACGAGACGGAGAATTTTGACCGCGAACTGCTGACCGTTTCGTATATATATAGGTTTACCGACAGCGTCTGCAAAAAGACGCTCAGAAAAAGCAAACGGAGCGGGGGAAATTTTTCCCGTCGCGCGGATAAAATATTGCTCAACCGCTTTGCTGCCGTGCCGCTGTTTCTGGCGGCGGTATTGACTGTGTTTTATCTCACCTTCGGCTCGCTCGGCACGAGGCTCGGCGAACTGGCAGATTCGTTTATAAACGACACTCTTGCCGATGCCCTGATGCGCCTGCTCGGTTCGCTCGGAGCGTCCGAATGGGTAAAAGATCTCGTCTGCGGGGGAATCCTCGCGGGTCTCGGCTCGGTGTGCTCGTTTTTGCCGCAGATAGCCCTGCTGTTCTTCTTTTTGGGTCTGCTCGAGGACTGCGGATATATGGCGCGCGGCGCGTTTATCGCGGATTATCCGCTGCGTCTGCTCGGTCTCGGCGGCAAGTCGTTCGTCCCGCTGTTCATGGGTTTCGGCTGCTCCGTGCCCGCGCTGATGAGCACGCGCACTCTGCATGCGGGGCGCGAAAAGAAAATCTGCGCGGCGGTCATACCGTTCATGTCGTGCAGCGCGAAAATGCCCGTCTATGCCATGCTCATCTCGGCGTTCTTCCCGGATGTGCGCTGGGTCGCCGTGATTTTGATTTATTCGCTCGGCATAGCCTGCGCCTGTGTGGGTTCGCTGATACTTAAAAAATGGGTTTTCAAGGGAGACGAACCGCCGTTTACCTTTGAACTGCCCGAATACCGTATGCCGTCTGTGCGCTCGGCGCTTCGCTATGTGCGCGACAGGCTGCGCGAATTCTTGAAAAAAGCGGGTGCGGTGCTCTTCCCGGCGAGCGTTGTTATCTGGGCGCTCGGTTATTTTGATTTTTCCATGCATCATGCCGCCGACGCAAAATTCAGCATGCTCGGCAGGATAGGCGGCGCAATCTCGTTTATATTCTCTCCGCTCGGGCTCAGCGACTGGCGGTGCTGCGTGGCTCTTATCAGCGGGCTTGTTGCGAGGGAGACGACGGTCAGCACACTCGGTATTTTAATAGGCTCGGCGCAGAGCGTGAGAGATATAATTTCTCCGCAGGCGGCGTGCGCGTTTATGAGCTTCTCTCTGCTTAGTATGCCGTGCGTTGCGGCGGTCGCGGCTCTTCGGCGTGAGCTTGGGATAAAGAGCACTTTAAAAGTTTTGATTTTTGAATTTATAACAGCGTGGACAGTGAGCTTTGCGGTGTATCGCATCGCTCTTCTGATATAAAGCAAAGGAAAATGACATGAAAGAGAGCTTTGACATATTGATAGTCGGCGCGGGAGCGTCGGGGCTTGCGGCGGCGATAAGCGCAAAACGCACATTGCCGCGGCTTTGCGTCGCCATGCTCGAGCGTCTGCCCCGTGTCGGCAAGAAGATACTCGCCACGGGAAACGGCAGATGCAATCTGACGAATCTCAACGCCCGGTCGCACGGCTACACCAACCGCGAATTTGCCGATTCGGTGTTCGAGAAATACGACGAGCAGCGGGTTCTGCAATTTTTTAAAAGCATCGGGCTTTTGACCTACAGCGACAGCTGCGGCAGAGTCTATCCGATGAGCAACACCGCGTCAGGCGTGCTCGACTGCCTGCGTTTTGAGGCGGAACGTCTCGGGGTGAAAAGCATATGCGAGGACAAGTGCGAGGGTATAAAGAAAACCGCCGATGGCTTTTTGATAAACGGGCGGTACAGAGCGCGGGAGATTATAATCTGCGCGGGCGGCTGTGCGTCGCCGTCGCAGGGCTCGGACGGGAGCGGGTATAAGCTCCTCTCGTCGCTTGGACATACTGTTACCGAGCTTTACCCCTCGCTCGTCCAGCTGACCTCGCCGGACAAGCAGCTGAGGCAGCTCAAGGGTATGCGAGTCCACGATGCGGTGATAAGCGCCGCAGGGCGAACCTCGCGCGGGGAGCTGCTCTTTACTGATTATGGGCTTTCCGGCATAGCCGCGATGGAGATAAGCGCGGACATAGCAAAGGCGGCGAAGCGTTCGCCCGTCAGCGCGTCGCTCGACTTAATTCCGTCGATGGGGGAGCGGGAGATAGCTGATTTCTTGTCGGGACTCGGCGGGAAATGCGAGGATATGCTGATAGGCATTCTGCCGCGCGCCGTCGGAGCGGCGGTTATAAAGACGGCGGGTGTTGATTCAAAGTCGGACACGCAGTCGCTCGGCAGAAATGCGCTGCTGAATCTCGCGCGCACGGCGAAAAACTTCAAAGTAACGTTTGACGGCACCAAAGGCTTCCAAAATGCGCAGGTCACGCGCGGCGGAGTCAATATAAATGAGTTCGACCGCGAAACACTTGAATCGAAGAAAGTGCCCGGGCTTTTCTGTGCCGGGGAGCTTCTCGATGTTGACGGCGGCTGCGGCGGCTTCAATCTCCAATGGGCGTGGGCTTCAGGTCTGCTCGCAGGGGAGAGCGCGGCAAAATCTATTTAACGGAGAAAAAGTATGCTTAAAATAAATCAGATAAAGCTTCCGCTGACTGCGGACGAACACGATCTCAGGCGCGCGGCGGGTAAAGCTCTTCGCCTTGACGAAAACAGAATACGCACACTGAGAGTGACGAAAAAAGCGGTCGATTCGCGCAAAAAGGACAACATTTTCTTTGTGTATAATGTAGAAGTTGATGTTGACGGCGACGAGAACGCGATTCTCAAGCGTTGCGGCTCTGGTGTTGAAACGGTAAAGAAAGTTGACTTTACCCCCCCGGAGGTAAAGCGCACGAGCGAACTGCGCCCTGTTATAGTCGGATTCGGCCCCGCAGGCATGTTTTCGGGGCTTGCTCTCGCCCGGGCGGGCTTCAAGCCGCTCATTCTCGAGCGCGGCTCGCATATTGAAGACAGGCAGAAAGATGTTCAGACTTTTTGGCGCGAGCGCAGACTCAATCCCGAGTCGAACGTTCAGTTCGGCGAGGGCGGCGCAGGAACTTTTTCGGACGGCAAGCTCACAACGGGCATAAAAGACCCGCTGTGCCGCTTTGTTATAGACGAGCTTGCGAACCACGGCGCGCCCGAGGAGATACGCTGGTCAGCAAAGCCGCATATCGGCACCGACCGCCTTGCCGAGGTTGTCCGCAATATCAGAAAAGAGATAATCTCGCTCGGCGGTGAAATCAGATTCAACTGCAAAATGACGGATATAATAGTCGCGAACGGCTATATCCACGGCGTGAAGACCGAGCATGACGGGCATTTTGAGGATATCGAGACCGATACCGTCCTGCTCTGCACCGGACATTCGGCGCGCGACACCGTGAGAACGCTCTATGCCCACGGGGTCAGGATGATGCAGAAGCCGTTTTCGGTAGGCGCGCGAATAGAGCATCCGCGCGAGTTCATCGACCGCGCGCAGTACGGCGACTTCGCAGGGCATCCCGCGCTCGGTGCGGCGGACTATAAGCTTGCCTGCCACCCGGAGCATGGGCGCGGAGCTTATACATTTTGTATGTGCCCCGGCGGCACGGTGGTCAACGCGGCGAGCGAAGAGGGCGGAATAGTCGTCAACGGCATGAGCGAGTACGGGCGCGACGCTGAAAACTCTAACAGCGCGCTGCTCGTCGGCATCGAGCCGGAGAATTTCGGCAGCGACCATCCGCTCGCGGGAATGGATATGCAGAGAAAGATCGAACACGCGGCGTTTCTTGCGGGCGGCAGCGATTACACCGCCCCGGCGCAGCTCGTCGGCGATTTCCTTGCGGACAGACCCTCTACCCGCCTCGGCGCGGTTCATCCGAGCTGCCCGACAGGCGTTGTGATGAGCGATCTGAGAAAGATACTGCCGAAGAAAGTGACGGATACATATGCAGACGCGCTTTTGAAGATGGACAGAATGCTCAAGGGCTTCGCCATGCCAGAAGCCGTGTTCACGGCGCCCGAGACCCGCTCGTCTTCGCCCGTGCGCATTCTGCGCGATGAGATATATCAGTCGAATATCCGCGGACTTTACCCCTGCGGCGAGGGCGCGGGATATGCGGGCGGAATAGTGTCCGCCGGAGTTGACGGAGTGCGCTGCGCCTATGCCGTGCTCGCCGACGAAAACGACGAGTGGTAAAAAGATTTTACACATCGCGTTTTGTGTGGTATAATGTATAAAGATTTGCAAGGAGTGGATAATAATGAAAAAATTTCTTTTCTATTTAGTCCAGTTCACCTGGGCTCTGCCGCAGAACCTTGTCGGCGGAATTGGCTTTCTCGCGCTGAAAAAAAAGTATAAGCACGAGCGCTTCAACAACGCGTTTGTTACATATGTCCCGCACGATAATTTCGGCGGCGTGTCGCTCGGAATATTCATTTTCATGAATCCCGACCGCCCGGCGGACAGAGTCCACGACACCCGTATGCACGAGTACGGCCACACCATTCAGTCGCTTCTGCTCGGACCTCTCTGGGCTTTTGTGATAGCGATACCGTCGTTTATCTGGTGCAACGTCCCCAAATTCGTCAGAATGCGCAAAGAGGACGGTGTATCATATTATAAACTCTACTGCGAAGGCTGGGCGAACATCTGGGGCAGAGCGTGGAGCCGCGAGAACTTCATCAGCGATGAGTTCAAGACGACCGGCTATTACGGCAAGCCTATCGAACCGATAGATTTCAGCAAGAAGAAGTAAGAGAATCTCAAACGAAACAGGAGACCCTATGGACGGATACGATGCATTTTCCGCGGGCGTTGAGCCGGGCGGACTGCGCAACCGTAATGAAATAAAAGTGCTGATAGCTTTCCTGCTCAAGAACACCGAGCGGGGACTGTCGCGCCGCCAGCTGATGGAGGTCATTCAGCGCGAGGGACTGGCGAACTACTTTGAGGCGAGCCAGGCACTCGAAAGCCTTATCGAGGGCGGGAGCGTTGAAGTTGACGAGAGCGATAACGACGAACTGCTGAGCCTCACCGCAGCGGGAAAGACGGCGGCGAATATTGAGGACGAACTGCCGCGCGCCGTGCGCGACAAGGCACTCGCGACTGCGGAAGAGCTTCTCAAGCAAGAACGCCGCATGAAAGAGACACCGGTCGAGATAATCCCGCTCGAAAACGGGTGCAATGTCAGATTCACTTTCAACGACCTTATGACGCTGACCCTCTATGTCGCGGATATGGAGCAGGCGCAGAGCGTCCGGGATAAAATCCTCGCCGATCCCGAAAGCCTCTATTCGGCGGTTATAGAACAGCTGATGTAAAAATAAATAAAACAAGACCTGCTTTCTGTATAGAGAATAGAAAGCAGGTCTTTTGTGCTGATATATTTTATTCGAGATTTACAGAGTAGTCCTCTTTGACGGTCGAGAGAACGACGAGCGTCTTTGTCAGCGAAACGCCGCCGGCGCTCTTTATCTCATTGAGCAGAGATTCAAGTCCGCCGGTCGATTCGGTGTTGACCTTGAGAAGAAAGTCGAAGTCGCCGGTGATGTAGTGACATTCGGTTATCTGCTTATGGGTCTTGACGAATTCGTTGAAATTGTTGTTGTACTTCGGATGCTCCATGCTCACCGAGATGAATGCGGTGATGTCCATGCCGAGCTTCTTGCTGTCGAGCACGACGGTATACTGCTTGATTATGCCGTTGGCTTCGAGCTTCTTGATGCGTTCGATAACAGCCGAGACGGACATGTTGACCTGCGAGCCGATTACCGAAGCGTTTTCTCTTGCGTTTTTCTTGAGACATTCGATTATCTTAACATCTATCTTGTCCAAGATATCATCCCCTGTGCCGCGGTCTGCACCGCGTGATTTTTCTCTATTTTAACACCGCTTCCGCTAAAAAGTAAAGTTTTTTCTGGAATTTCTGAATTTTTTATCTTTTGATGCTTTTACGGCACAGCAAACCGAAACTTTTATCAAATCTGTGAAATACATCTTTGCGTTGCGCGTCATATTGAATCCGTGTGTTGCGTTTGCGTTATTGAATAAAAAATACCGGAGAGTCAAAACTCCGGTATAATTTAACTATGCGGTCCTTTCACCGGGCGCTTTTATCTCGCTGAGGTGCTCGTCCGCGCAGCGGCGACCCTCTTCGTAGAGCTTTTCGAGGGCGGCGGGCTCGCGGGTCAGCGTATTCACGCCGTAGCAGTCCTGCGGGGCTAAGATAATCACTTTGCCCTGCTCCTGAAGCTTTATTGCCTCTTCAAGCTGGCGGTTGTATACCTCGTGCCTTACGGCGAGGCGATCAAAGACTTTCGGATATTTTTTCAGCGCGGCTTTGATTATCGGCATATGCTTCTGCGGCGATTTGCGGAAGTCAATGGGCTTCGAGATGACAACGATGACTTTGTCGCAGCCCATGTCGAACGCTTTCTGAAAGGGGATAGGGTCGGAGATCCCGCCGTCGAAGCAGTCCTTGCCGTCGATAACTATCGGCTTGCACACTGCGGGCAGGCAGCATGAGGCTTTTATGACCGTCAGATCGTCGCGCTTTATGCTGCTTTTGGGGAAGTATATCGGCTCTCCCGTCTCGCCGTCGGTGACTACGGTTATGAAATCCGTGCGGTTCGCTGTAAAAGCATCATAGTTCAGCGGATCTTCGCCGTCGGAGTTTGAAATAGTGGAGTAAATATAATCAAGCCCGATATATGAGCCGCTGTGTATGAAATTGTCGAAGCTCATATACTGCTTGCGCTGAGCGTAGTTCACATAAAAACGCTTGACTCGGTCATGGTGTCCGGCGGCATAAGAGATGAGATTCGCGCTGCCCGCCGAGACGCCTATGCACAGGTCGAAGTTTATTCCCTCTTCAATAAAACGGTCGTAAATGCCTGCGGAAAAAACTCCGCGCATTCCGCCGCCGACATCAACAATACCGGTCATGCTCTTCCTCCGACAAACTAAAAATTGCAGATATTATATCACACATCGGCTTTTAAGTCAAAAACGATATGCGAAATCATGGAATATTATCGGTATTTTAATTTGTAATATTCAGTCGCGCCGATTTTTGCTTATATAATACCTTATATTTAGCCGACAGGCGGTCAAAATTGCAGAAATTCCGCGCCGATAAGAGCTAAGAGAGCGGGATTGTGACGGATATTGTAAAAAGTTTGAAATTACTCTGAAAAATGGCATTCTTGCTCTTGACAAAGCGGGCTTCATAGTATAAAATGTAAAACTGCACAATTATAATGGAGCGTTGTGTGCCCGGCCTTTTCGGCTAAGGGCTTGTTACAGCTTTCCCGAAACGCGGAAAACCGCTTCATTATTGCATTTCAACGCTCTTCAAAAGAGCTTGCGCGAGCCGTCAATTGACAAAAGTGTATAGCCCCGAAAAAAAATGGGATATCTGCTTCTGTCAATTGATGGTGATAACACGAAACGGATGAAAAAAGAACGGAGTGAATTGGCCTATGCTGAATGTTAAGCCCGTCAAAAAAGGAACGACCACGCGCATGAGCTTCGGCAAGATCGAAGAAGTCATGGAGATGCCCAATCTCATCGAGGTTCAGAAGAACTCGTACAAATGGTTTCTCGACACCGGACTCAAGGAGGTGTTCCGCGACATAGCGGAAATCACCGACTACACCGGCAACTGGGTGCTGACCTTTATAGACTATCGCATTGACGAGAAGACTAAACACACCGTGCAGGAGTGCAAGGAACGCGACGCTACCTATGCAGCCCCCATGCGCGTCACTGTGCGTCTGCTCAACAAGGAGACGGGTGCAATAAAGGAGTCCGAGGTATTTATGGGTGAGTTCCCCATCATGACCGACAGCGGCACCTTTGTTATCAACGGCGCAGAGAGAGTCATCGTCTCCCAGCTCGTCCGTTCGCCGGGCGTATATTTCGATATGACCCACGACAAGACCGGTATCGAGCTGTTCTCAAGCACAATCAACCCCAACCGCGGTGCATGGCTTGAGTATGAGACGGACATAAACGATGTCTATTATGTAAGAATAGACAAGAACAGAAAAATATTCATCACCACTTTCATCAGAGCACTCGGACTCGGTACGGACGATGAGATCCGCGAGTTCTTCGGCAACGATGAGAGAATCGAAGCCACCATCGAGAGAGACGAGACGAAGAACCAGGGCGAAGCGCTCATGGAAGTCTTCAAGCGTCTGCGTCCCGGCGAGCCCGTGACCCTTGAGTCCGCCCAGCAGCTGCTCGACAATCTCTTCTTCGATCCGCGCAGATACGATATCTCGCGCGTCGGCAGATACAAATATAATAAGAAGCTCGCCATTGCCGCCCGCCTTGCAGGCTGCAAGCTTGCCGAGCCCGTTATCGCTCCGCTGACCGGTGAGATTCTTGCCGAGGCAGGCGAGGTTGTTACCAAGGCGAAGGCTAAGGAGATCGAGCGCGCAGGCGTTATGGTCGCCGTCGCCGATGTCGAGGGCAAGAAGGTCAAGATCATCTCCAACGGCATGGTCGATCCCATGGACTATGTGCCCGAGGGCGTGACCAAGGAAGAGCTTCTTGAAGCCGGCATCAACGAAAAGGTTCGCTTCCAGATAATCACCGAGATAGTCGACGAGTGCGGCGACGACAAAGAGGCTCTTCTCGAGCAGCTCAGACTCCGCCACGACGACCTTATCCCGAACCACATCATAATCGACGATATCTTCTCTTCGATAAACTATATCAACTGCCTTGCGAACAAGATAGGCACCACGGACGACATCGACCACCTCGGCAACAGACGTATCCGCTGCGTGGGCGAGCTGCTCCAGAATCAGTTCAGAATCGGTCTGTCGAGAATGGAAAGGGTTGTCCGCGAGAGAATGACTCTCCAGGCTCAGGAGAAGGAGGAGAACATCACTCCTCAGGCTCTTATCAACATCCGTCCTGTCATGATGGCGATAAAGGAGTTCTTCGGTTCTTCCCCGCTGTCGCAGTTCATGGATCAGATCAACCCCCTTGCAGAGCTGACTCATAAGCGCCGTCTTTCCGCCCTCGGCCCCGGCGGTCTTTCAAGAGACCGTGCAGGATTCGAAGTCCGAGACGTTCACTACTCGCATTACGGCAGAATGTGCCCCATCGAGACTCCCGAAGGTTCCAACGTCGGACTTATCTCCTACCTTGCAACTTTCGCGCGCATAAATGAATACGGCTTCATCGAGGCTCCGTTCAGAAAGGTCGACAAGGCCACCGGACGCGTCACCGACGAAGTTGAGTATATGACAGCCGATGTCGAGGACGACTACATTGTCGCCCAGGCGAACGAGCCGCTCGACGAGAACGGAATGTTCGTCCACGAGAGAGTCAACGCAAGACACAGGGACGGCTTCCTTGAGATCGACCGCATGAAGGTCGACTACATGGATGTCTCCCCGAAGATGGTCGTCTCCGTCGCAACTTCGATGATTCCGTTCCTCGAGAACGACGACGCAAACCGAGCCCTCATGGGATCGAACATGCAGAAGCAGGCGGTTCCGCTGCTCAAGACCGAGAGCCCTATAGTCGGCACAGGTATGGAATATAAAGCGGCTGTCGACTCCGGCGTTGTCGTGCTTGCAAAGCACTCCGGCCGCGTCACAAAGGTCGACGCCGAGCAGATCGAGATTCTCAGCGACGAGAACATTCTCGACCATTACGATATAATCAAGTTCATGCGCTCCAACCAGGGCACATGCGTCAACCAGCGCCCGATAGTCACCCTCAACCAGCGTGTTGAAAAGGGCGACGTCATAGCCGACGGTCCCGCAACGGATCACGGCGAGATATCCCTCGGCAAGAACGCCCTTGTCGGCTTCATGACCTGGGAAGGCTACAACTACGAGGACGCGGTTCTCATCAACGAAAAGATGGTTCGCAACGATGTCTACACCTCGATTCACATCGAGAAGCACGAGATCGAAGCGAGAGATACAAAGCTCGGACCCGAGGAGATCACAAGGGACATCCCGAACGTCTCCGACGATCTTCTGAGCAACCTTGACGAGCGCGGCATAATCCGCGTCGGCGCCGAGGTTCACTCCGGCGACATCCTTGTCGGTAAGGTAACGCCCAAGGGCGAGACCGAGCTGACCGCAGAGGAGAGACTGCTCCGCGCCATATTCGGCGAGAAGGCGAAAGAGGTCAGAGATACCTCCCTCAAGGTCTCCCACGGCGAATACGGCATCGTCGTCAAGGTCGAAGAGTTCACCCGCGAGAACAGCGATGAGCTCGCACCCGGCGTAAACAAGGTCGTCCGCTGCTATATCGCCCAGAAGCGTAAGCTTTCCGTCGGCGATAAGATGGCAGGCCGCCACGGTAACAAGGGTGTTGTTTCAAGAATACTTTCTCAGGAGGATATGCCCTTCCTTCCGGACGGCACGCCGCTCGACATCGTGCTCAACCCCCTGGGCGTTCCCTCCCGAATGAATATCGGTCAGGTGCTCGAAGTGCATCTCGGCTTTGCCGCGAAGCATCTGGGCTACAAGGTCGAGACTCCCGTCTTCGACGGCGCGCACGAGGATGATATCCGCGAAGCGCTCAAGCAGGCAGGACTCAGAGAGGACGGCAAGACGATACTCTACGACGGACGTACCGGCAGACAGTTCGATAACCCCGTCACCGTCGGCGTCATGTATTACCTCAAGCTGTTCCACCTTGTTGACGATAAGATTCACGCACGTTCCACCGGCCCGTACTCGCTCGTTACGCAGCAGCCCCTCGGCGGTAAAGCCCAGTTCGGCGGCCAGCGTTTCGGTGAGATGGAAGTCTGGGCTCTCGAGGCTTACGGCGCTGCCTACACCCTCCAGGAGATACTGACAGTCAAGTCCGACGATGTTGTCGGCCGTGTCAAGACCTACGAGGCAATAGTCAAGGGCAACAACGTTCCCAAGCCCGGCATTCCCGAGTCGTTCAAGGTTCTCGTCAAAGAGCTTCAGTCCCTCTGCCTTGATGTCAGCGTCCTTGACGCGGACGGCGAGGAGATTGACCTCAAGCAGACCGACGAGGAACTCGGATTTGCACCTTCAGACGATAAGGCATTCTCCTCCGTCAACGACGCCGGCACTGCAGGCGGCTACGGCACGGAAAACGAAGAGGGCGATATCTTCAATGTCGGCTCCGGCGAGGACGACGATGACAGCGCCGATTTCGCAGACGATGCCGAGGGCGAAGATGACTACTATGACGGCGACATCTTCTCCGACAGCGAAGGCGAGCTTGACGACTACGACGACTGAGAACAGTCACCTTAAAAATATATTTTAAAAAGGGGCAGTCAACGGATGGAAAACAATACCTTTGAATCCATAAAAATAGGTCTTGCGTCTCCCGATAAGATCAGAAGCTGGTCTTACGGCGAGGTCAAGAAGCCCGAAACCATCAATTACCGCACACTCAAGCCCGAAAAGGACGGACTGTTCTGCGAAAGGATATTCGGACCCCAGAAGGACTGGGAGTGCCACTGCGGCAAATATAAAAGAATCCGCTACAAGGGCAAGATATGCGAACGCTGCGGCGTTGAGATAACCCGCTCCAAGGTTCGCCGCGAGAGAATGGGTCACATTGAGCTTGCAGCTCCCGTTTCCCATATCTGGTATTTCAAGGGAATACCCTCAAGAATGGGTCTTATCCTCGATATATCGCCGCGCAACCTTGAGAAAGTTCTCTACTTTGCGATGCATATCGTTATCGATCCCGGCACAACGGATCTTAAAAAGTATCAGGTTCTCGACGAGAAGGATTACGACGAGTATCGCCTGATGTATGAGGACGATTTCAGGGCAGGCATGGGCGCCGAGGCTATCAAGGAGCTTCTTGCCGAGATCGACCTCGACCAGCTCTCCGCGCAACTGCGCGAGGAGATAGAGAAAGCAAGCGGTCAGAAGAAGGCTAAGGCTCTCAAACGCCTTGAGGTTGTCGAGGCGTTCAGACAGAGCGGCAACAGACCCGAGTGGATGATCCTCGACGTGCTTCCGGTTATCCCGCCGGAGCTTCGTCCCATGGTTCAGCTCGAGGGCGGACGCTTTGCAACGAGCGACCTCAACGATCTTTACCGCCGCGTTATCAACAGAAACAACCGTCTGCGCAAGCTCCTTGAGCTCGGCGCGCCCGAGATAATAGTCCGCAACGAGAAGCGTATGCTTCAGGAAGCTGTCGATGCTCTTATCGACAACGGCCGCCGCGGCAGACCCGTAACCGGTCCGAACAACAGAGCGCTCAAGTCGCTCTCCGATATGCTTAAAGGTAAGCAGGGACGTTTCAGACAGAACCTGCTCGGTAAGCGTGTTGACTATTCCGGACGTTCGGTTATCGTCGTCGGTCCCGAGCTGAAGATCTATCAGTGCGGTCTGCCGACCGAGATGGCTCTTGAGCTGTTCAAGCCCTTCGTTATGAAGAGACTTGTCCAGACCGGCAAGGCGAACAACGTCAAGTCCGCAAGAAAGATGGTCGAGCGTCAGAATCCCGTTGTCTGGGATGCTCTCGAAGTGGTTATCAAGGATCACCCCGTGCTCCTTAACCGCGCTCCCACGCTTCACAGACTCGGTATCCAGGCTTTCGAGCCCATCCTTGTCGAGGGCAGAGCTATCAAGCTTCATCCCCTCGTTTGTACCGCATTCAACGCCGACTTCGACGGCGACCAGATGGCAGTTCACGTTCCGCTTTCTGCGGAGGCTCAGGCTGAGGCGCGCTTCCTTATGCTCGCCGCCAACAACCTCCTCAAGCCCTCCGACGGACGCCCGGTCACCGTTCCCACGCAGGACATGGTCCTCGGCTCCTATTACCTCACCCTTGAAAAGCCCGGTGAGCCCGGCGAGGGCAAGGTGTTCAGAGATGTCGATGAGGCCACCATGGCTTACGACGACGGCACCATCGGACTCCATGCGAGAATCAAGATCCGCATGACCAAGGAGATAGACGGCAAACCCGTCAGAAAGCTCGTCTCCACCACCATGGGACGCGTTATCTTCAACGGACCTATCCCGCAGGATCTCGGCTTTGTTGACAGAAGTGATCCGGAGAACGACTTCAAGCTTGAGGTCGATTTCCTCGTCAATAAAAAGAAGCTCGGCGAAATTATCGACAGATGCATCAAGATTCACGGCACTTCGATAGCAGCCGATATGCTTGATAAGATCAAGGCTCAGGGCTACAAGTACTCGACCCGAAGCGGTATCACCGTCGCTGTCTGCGACGCTACCATACCGCCGCGCAAGGGCGAACTCATTGCCGACGCCGAGAAGGACGTCGCCGAGATCATGGACAACTATGAGAACGGTCTTCTCTCCGATGAGGAGCGCACGAACATGGTCATTGAGACCTGGGAAGACTGCACAAAGAGAGTTGCCGCAGAACTCAAGGCGAACTTCGATCCCTACAACCCGATCAACATGATGCTTGACTCCGGTGCGCGAGGCAACGACAGCCAGCTGCGTCAGCTTGCAGGTATGCGCGGACTTATCGCGAATACGGCAGGTAAGACGATTGAAATCCCCATCAGAGCCAACTACCGTGAAGGTCTTAATATACTCGAATATTTCATCTCGTCGCGTGGTGCGCGTAAAGGTCTTGCCGATACCGCGCTTCGTACCGCGGACTCGGGTTACCTTACCAGACGTCTTGTCGATGTCTCGCAGGATGTTATCATCCGCGAGGAGGACTGCGGCTGCACAGAGGGCTCGGATGTCTACGATATCTTCGACGGAAAGCGCCGCATAGTCAGCCTCACCGAGCGTCTTACCGGCCGCTATCTGCTCAACGACTTTGTCGATGAGGATACCGGCGAGCTTATCATGAGCAAGGATAAGATGATGAGCGAGGACGACGCAAAGCGCGTCGCCGACAAGGTATATGAGTACCACGATAAGAAGGTCGCCGCGGGCGAAGAGCCCGAGGACAGCCTTGCAAAGATAAAGATCCGTTCGCTGCTTACCTGCCAGTCCGAGCACGGCGTCTGCATCAAGTGCTACGGCGCGAACCTTGCAACCGGCGAGCCTGTTACGGTCGGTGAAGCAGTCGGTATCATCGCGGCTCAGTCGATAGGCGAGCCCGGTACACAGCTGACGATGAGAACGTTCCACACCGGCGGCGCGAAAGACCAGTCCGATATCACGGAAGGTCTTCCCAGAGTCGAGGAGCTGTTCGAGGCGAGAAAGCCCAAGAGCCTCGCTCTTATCAGTGAGATTTCCGGTACGGTTTCCGAGCGCGAGATCAAGAAGATCAGAAACATCATCGTCACAGATCCCGAGACCCTCGAGGAGAAGGCGTATCCCATCCACTACGGTATGCGCGTCAAGGTTGAGCCCGGCGATCACATCAACAAGGGCGACACCATCACCGAAGGCGCTCTCAACCCGCATGATATTCTCGCAGTTCTCGGCGTCGAGGCTGTTCACGATTACCTCATCCGCGAGGTTCAGAGAACCTACCGTATGCAGGGTGTTGACGTCAACGATAAGCACATCGAGGTCATCGTCCGTCAGATGATGAAGAAGGTCAAGATCACCGATCCCGGCGACACGACTTTCCTGCCCGGCGCTGTTGTTGACAAGCTTGAGTTCAAGGCGGAGAACGCACGCGTCGCCGCCAAGGCTCAGGAGACAGGCGAGGAGCTCGCAGAGGCTCAGTGCATGCCCGTGCTCATGGGTATCACAAAGGCTTCTCTTGCAACCGAGTCCTTCCTCTCGGCCGCATCCTTCCAGGAGACCACGAGAGTCCTCACCGATGCCGCCATCAAGGGCAAGAGCGATCCGCTGCTCGGTCTCAAGGAGAATGTCATCATCGGCAAGCTCCTGCCGTCGGGTACCGGCATGAAGTGCTACAGCGATGTTCAGGTGCTTCCCACTACGGGCATCTTCAGCGACCTTGCCGAGAAGCTCGAAGAGGCGGAGAACCAGGAAGAAGCAGAATAATAAACAACCATCGAGCCGGAGTCTGCCGCTTTTGCGGTGGACTCCGGCAGCGGTGACTATAAAGAGATGCGTTTATTGGACAAAAATCATATATAATGCCCCGATAAACGCCGAATATTTTGTCATTTGACGAACCGAAAAGGTTGACAAACAGAACCTTCAGCGGTATAATTTTAAATTGTGATGTCTTGTGTTTTGGGATAATTATGCCCGAAGCGCGGATTTCATATATAAATCTTAGAAAGGAGATGTACTGCTTGCCAACGTTTAATCAGCTTGTGAGAAACGGAAGAGAAACTCTTGAGAAGAAACCCAAAGCCCCCGCGCTTTTAAAGGGTCTCAACTCCAAGAAGAACATCATGACCGACACTGCTTCTCCGCAGAAGCGCGGTGTTTGCACAGCGGTTAAGACCACCACCCCCAAGAAGCCCAACTCGGCACTGAGAAAGATCGCCAGAGTTCGTCTTTCCAACGGTATAGAGGTTTCTGCCTATATCCCGGGCGTCGGTCATAACCTCCAGGAGCACTCGGTTGTTCTCATCCGCGGCGGCCGTGTTAAGGACCTTCCCGGTGTACGTTACCATATCGTACGCGGAACGCTCGATACACAGGGCGTCAACGGCAGAATGCAGGCCCGTTCCAAGTACGGTGCTAAGCGTCCGAAGGCTGCCAAAAAGTAATTCCGCATGACGCGGAAAGCTTAAGAGACAGAATCTTCTTGCAGGTGATTACTCCAATGCGAGAGTGCATTGAAATACATGCCTCCCATTGACACCACGAGAGTTTTGTCACTCGAGTACCTATGATATCATTACTATGAAGGAGGGAAGCGAAGTGCCAAGAAGAGGCAAGATAGCAAAACGTGACGTTTTGCCCGATCCGCTTTACAACTCAAAGCTCGTAACACGCCTTATCAACAACGTCATGATCGACGGTAAGAAGGGCGTCGCTCAGAAAATCGTTTACGAGGCTTTCGACATTATCCGTGAGAAGACCGGCAAGGAACCGCTTGAGGTTTTTGAGGCTGCTATGGAGAATGTCATGCCCGTTCTCGAAGTCAAAGCTCGTCGAGTCGGCGGTGCAACCTATCAGGTTCCCATGGAGGTTCGTCCGGAGAGAAGACAGACCCTCGGTCTGCGCTGGATAACCCTTTATTCCCGTCAGCGTTCCGAGAGAACGATGAAGGAGAGACTTGCTAACGAGATCATGGATGCCGTCAATTCGACCGGTTCGGCATTCAAGAAGCGTGAGGATACTCACAAGATGGCAGAGGCCAACAAGGCATTTGCACATTTCAGGTGGTAATTTCACCTATATATTTTGCTATTCGCACAAAGGCGAGATACGGAGGTTTTTATGCCGAGAGAGGTTTCACTGGAAAAGACCAGGAATATCGGAATCATGGCGCATATTGACGCAGGCAAAACCACCACAACGGAGCGTATCCTGTTCTATACAGGAAAGACCCACAAACTCGGCGAAGTGCATGATGGTGCTGCGACAATGGACTGGATGGAGCAGGAGCAGGAGAGAGGTATAACCATTACCTCCGCTGCAACCACTTGCTTCTGGAAGAACCACCGAATCAACATCATCGACACTCCCGGCCACGTGGACTTCACCGTTGAGGTTGAGCGTTCTCTGCGTGTTCTGGACGGTTCTGTTACCGTTCTTTGCGCAAAGGGCGGCGTTGAGCCCCAGTCCGAAACCGTCTGGAGACAGGCGGACAAGTACCAGGTTCCGAGAATGGTCTATGTTAACAAGATGGACATTATGGGAGCTAACTTCTATAATGTTATAGACATGATGAAGGAGCGCCTGAAGTGTAACGCAGTTCCGATTCAGCTCCCCATAGGCGCGGAAGCTGACTTCAAGGGAATCATCGACCTTGTTCAGATGCAGGCTGATGTCTACTATGATGACAAGGGTCTCGACGTCAGAGTTGAGGATATTCCCGAGAACATGAAGGAACTTGCACAGAAGTATCATGATGAGCTCGTTGAGCACGTCGCCGAACAGGACGACGAGCTGCTCGAGAAGTATCTCGGCGGCGAGGAGCTCACCATTGATGAGATAAAGACCTGCATCCGCAAGTCTACTATCGCCAATAAGATGGTTCCCGTATGCTGCGGTACTTCTTACCGCAACAAGGGTGTTCAGCAGCTGCTTGACGCTATTGTTGATTACATGCCCGCTCCGACGGATGTCCCGTCTATAAAGGGCACGAACCCCGAGACTGGTGAAGAGGAGTTCCGTCATTCTTCGGATTCCGAGCCGTTCGCAGCTCTTGCTTTCAAGATCGCGACCGATCCCTTCGTCGGTAAGCTCTGCTTCTTCAGAGTTTATTCGGGCACAGTCACAACCGGCAGCACTGTTTACAATGCTACCAAGGACTGCAACGAGCGTCTGGGAAGAATCCTGCAGATGCACTCCAACCACAGAAAGGATATCGACTGCGTTTACGCCGGAGATATCGCTGCTACTATAGGTCTTAAGAACACCACTACCGGCGACACGCTCTGCGACGCCAAGGCTCCGATAATTCTTGAGTCTATGGAGTTCCCCGATCCCGTTATCAGGGTCGCTATCGAGCCCAAGACCAAGGCAGGCCAGGAGAAGATGGCTATCGCGCTTGCAAAGCTCGCCGAAGAGGATCCGACCTTCAAGTGCTACACTGATGAAGAGACGGGTCAGACCATCATCGCCGGCATGGGCGAGCTTCACCTTGAGATAATCGTTGACAGACTTCTTCGTGAGTTCAAGGTCGAGGCCAATGTCGGTAAACCCCAGGTCGCATACCGCGAGACCATCACCAAACCCGCAGAGAGCGATACCAAGTATTCGCGTCAGTCGGGCGGCCGCGGACAGTACGGTCACGTCAAGATCCGCATCGAGCCCAACCCCGAGAAGGGTTACGAGTTCGTCAACGAGGTCGTCGGCGGCGCTATCCCGAAGGAATATATCGGACCTGCAGAGGCCGGTATCAAGGGTGCAATGCAGTCGGGCGTTCTTGCAGGCTTCAATGTTGTTGACGTCAAGGTCACTCTTTACGATGGATCTTATCACGAGGTCGACTCCTCCGAAATGGCGTTCAAGATCGCCGGTTCTATGGCGTTCAAGGATGCGATGAAGAAGGCAGCTCCCGTGCTCATGGAGCCCATCATGAAGGTCGCCATTATCGTCCCCGAGGACTATATGGGCGATGTTATCGGCGATGTCAACTCCCGCCGCGGACAGATCGAAGGCACCGAGATGCGTACGGGCGCAGTGCAGATCAATGCATTCATCCCGCTGTCGAACATGTTCGGCTACGCTACCACCCTTCGTTCCAAGACGCAGGGACGCGGTCAGTATGTCATGGAGCCCAGCCACTACGCCGAGGTTCCGAAGTCCATTGCTGAGACTGTCATCAAGGACAAGTAATTTTTAAAAAGCACTTGAATTTTCAGGTGTAAATTGATAGAATAGTTTTATGCTGATGCATGAGACAATTATTTAACCAATTAAAGGGAGGAAATTCCAAATGGCAAAAGCTAAATTCGAAAGAACTAAGCCCCATGTAAACATTGGTACCATTGGTCACGTTGACCATGGTAAGACTACTCTTACCGCTGCTATCACCAAGACTCTCGCTATGAAGGGCGAGGCTGAGTTTGTTGATTACGCTAACATCGATAAGGCTCCCGAGGAGAGAGAGCGCGGTATTACAATCAACACCGCTCACGTTGAGTATGAGACTGCTACCCGTCACTATGCTCACGTTGACTGCCCCGGCCATGCTGACTATATCAAGAACATGATCACCGGTGCTGCTCAGATGGACGGCGCTATCCTTGTTATAGCTGCTACCGACGGCCCCATGGCTCAGACCAAGGAGCACCTTCTTCTTGCCCGCCAGGTTGGTGTGCCCTATATCATCGTCTTCATGAACAAGGTTGACCAGGTCGACGATCCTGAGCTCCTTGAGCTCGTCGAGATGGAGATTCGCGATACTCTTAACGAGTATGGCTTCCCCGGCGATGACACCCCGATCATCAAGGGTTCTGCTCTTAAGGCTCTTGAGTACAACGGCAATGATCCTGACGCCCCCGAGCTTGCTTGCATCTGGGAGCTCATGAACGCTGTTGACACCTATATCCCCACTCCCGACCGTAAGGCTGACCTGCCTTTCCTTATGCCTGTTGAGGATGTCTTCACCATCACCGGCCGTGGTACTGTTGCCACCGGTAGAGTTGAGCGTGGACAGCTGAGAACCGGCGACGAGCTTGAGATCGTTGGTCTTAAGGAAGAGAAGGGCAAGACCGTCTGCACCGGAATCGAGATGTTCCGCAAGACCCTCGATTACGCTGAGGCCGGCGACAACATCGGCGCTCTTCTTCGTGGTGTTCAGAGAAATGAGATCGAGCGCGGCCAGGTTCTTGCTAAGCCCGGCACCATTCATCCCCACACCAAGTTTGTCGGTCAGGTTTACGTCCTTACTAAGGACGAGGGCGGCCGTCACACCCCGTTCTTCAACAACTATCGTCCTCAGTTCTATTTCAGAACTACTGACGTTACCGGTATCATCTCCCTTCCCGAGGGCGTAGAGATGTGCATGCCCGGCGATAACATCGATATGACTGTTGAGCTTATCGCTCCCATCGCTATCGAAGAGGGTCTCCGCTTCGCTATCCGTGAAGGCGGCCGTACCGTCGGCTCGGGCGTTGTTATCAAGATTATCGAGTAATTGACGCTTCTTGATCCCGTAGGTTTTCCTGCGGGATCTTTTTTTATGCCGATTTATCTGTTTTTAATAATCAATATCCAAAAAGTACGGGCGTTTTTATTGATTTATCTCGGCGGGTATGATAAAATTAATTGAAAATTTTATCACAGGAGTGAAGTAAATGGGAAAGTTAAACAATATCGACAAGGCCGCAGCGGGTAAAGGCTCCGGCATCAACACACTCTGGCAGTTTGTCAAGTTCATCGTCGTCAGCCTCGGCGCCTGCATCGTTCAGGTTGCATCTCTCGCGATTCTTTACAACATCCCCGCAATCAAGGCTCTGAGCACGCAGGCATTCCACTGGTTCGTCTTTGACTATCCGGTTATCGAGGGTCAGCGCTGCGGACTTGCGCTCTTCATTGCATTCAACGTTTCGAACCTTCTGGCGCAGATAGTTGCATTCTTCATCAACAAGGAAAAGACTTTCAACTCGGGCTCCAACACCGCTATTACTCTGCCCATATACATAATCTTCACCCTTGCTCTCGTCTGCTTCTCTGCGTGGTTCAACCCCGTAGTTTTCGAGTTCTGCACCTCGAAGTTCCATCTGAACAGCGGTCTTTCGCTCACTATAGCTACCGCTGTTTGCTCAGCTCTCCAGTTCTTCCTCTATTTCCCCGTGGATAAGATTCTTTTCCACAAGAAAAAGGAAGACAAGAAAGCAAAATAATCAAAAAATAAAAAGGGTCGGCGCAGATGTGCCGACCCTTTCGCTTTGTTAAATTACGCACCCTCCGCGCTTTTACGGAGGGTGCTGTGTTTTATTTTCAGCTTCTCAGCCACTCAAGAGCCGCTTCAAGAGGGGAGTCGGTGGCGACATCCGGCTCGATTGGTGTCTCTTTGAATATCTCGCCCGTGCGCGCCTTGTCAAACGCGACGGTCAGATACATCTGCGCGCCGTCATACATGTTGTAGAGCATATTGACGCTCGTGTAGCCAGCGGTCGGTGCGCCGAAAGTCCTTGTGTTTTCGAGTCCTCTGAAGCAGAGCGTCAGAGCTTCGCCCGAGCTCGCAGTCATGTCGTCGGTAAGTATCGCAACGGGTACATTCAGCTTCTCTTCGGGATAGAGGCTCCTGCCGCCCGTGCCCGCATTGCTGACAACGCCGTTTTTGAGCGTGACTGGGATATCGTAGCTGCGGTAGTGATAATAAACCAATTCGCCGTCTGGCAGCAGCGACGAGACAGCCGTCGCCATCGGACCCATGTCACCGCCGATGTTGCCGCGCAGGTCGAGCACAACGCCCTTTATTTTATCGCGGTTCTCGTGAATGAAGTCCTCCGCGACTTTTGCGTATTTCTGTCCCGCTTCGGCTGTGCCGAGGAAATCTTCGGCTGTGCCGAGGAAATCGGGGAGTTTTATTATTGCAATATCGCCGTCGAGCGAAACGGTGGGCCGAACCTCGTCATAGCTCTCGGTTGTGTCCTGCGATTCCGATTTTGTCATGAGCATTGAGTGCTTGCCGCCGCAAACCGAAAGAGCCTTTTTAATCGCGGGGTATGTGTCCTCATAGCTCTCGGCGTTTTCTATCATCTTGAGACATTCTTCGTAAGTGCTTTTCCACTCGTCGCTTCCCGAATATATCCCGTTTTTGCCTATGGTTGCAAGAGCGTCCTTGCCGTAGCGCTCTGCCGACGGCGGGACGAGATAAAATCCGAATGTCGGTCCGTATTTCATAACAACTGCCAACGCCGCAGCGATAATGATTATGAGCGGTATGCATATTCCGAGCGCGATGCGCAGCTTCTTATTTTTGCTTTTGGTTTTCATAAAAACTCCTCCTGTCGATAATGATTATATCAAAAGAGTGGGTCGTTCTCAATAACAAAGCCTTACATTGTGCGCCTGAGTTCTTACATTTATGTAAGATTCGGCGGCGAAAAAAGTTGAAAAAACTATAAATTGGGTCTTTACAACCGATAAACAATATGATATAGTATTCACAGCAAAAAATCTTTAAGAGCGGTACAGAGATGCCGACAAGATGGTCATATTCAGTGCGGATAGGGTATATCTGCGTGTTTTTGTGCGATTTTGTCGGTGCGGCAGAATCGTATTTTTTTATGCTTCGGGGTGAGTAAATGGAGTTCAAGGCCTATATCATGGACAGCGCGGCGGTCAACCGTGCACTCGCGCGGATATCGCACGAGATAATCGAGCGAAACGGCGATTCAGATGAGATATGCCTTGTCGGCATAATGAGAAGAGGCGCGCCGCTTGCGGATATCCTCGCCTCAAAGATCGAGAGCCTCGGCGTGAAGACGCAGAAAGGCTATCTCGACATCACGCTCTACAGGGACGACCTGAGCGAGAGCGCGAGTCAGCCGACGGTGAACTCCGGCAAGCTTGATTTTTCCGTTGAGGGCAAGACGGTCGTCATGGTCGACGATGTGCTCTACACCGGCAGAACGGCGCGCGCCGCGATGGATGCGATAATCTCCCTCGGCCGCCCGGCGAAGATACAGTTTGCAACGCTTGTTGACAGGGGACACAGGGAGCTCCCGATAGTCGCCGACTATGTCGGCAAGAACGTGCCGACCTCGCGCAACGAAGTGGTCGTTGTGAAGATCCCGCCGTTCGACGATGAGACAAGCGTCTCGATATACAGCAAATAAGACTTTGACGCAGAAACGGTTCACCGGGACTGTGTTGAGTATAGACAGGCAAAATTTGAGGAGGTCAATAGTATGAAATTGATTTACGGTATCAAAGACAAGCCGAAGTTCGGCAAGCTTATCGTCTTTGCGTTCCAGCAGCTGCTCGCGATTATGGCAGCGACCATCGCAGTTCCCATGATAACTTCGGGTGTTTATAACTGCGGCGAAGTGCAGATGAGCACTGTCGCGGCGCTCTTCGGCGCAGGCGCAGGCACCCTTGTATATGTTCTCTTCACGAAGGCTAAGAGCCCTGTTTTCCTCGGTTCTTCTTTCGCTTTCCTCGGCTCAATGGCAGCCGCTTTCGCAGGCGCGACCACCGTTGCGCTCGGCTATCTCGGACTGATTCTCGGCGCTGTGTTCGCGGGTCTTGTCTATGTTGTTATAGCGATAGCGGTCAAGATTTCCGGTGTTGGCTGGATCAATAAGCTCATGCCCGCCGCCGTTATCGGACCTACCGTCGCTATAATCGGACTTTCGCTCGCAGGAAACGCTATCGGCGATCTCCAGAAAGGCTCCTATGCAGTCAACGGCGAGCCGACCGCAAGCGTCTATGTCGCTATCATCTGCGGTCTCGTCACTCTCTTCGTGACAATGTTCTGCTCCGTCTTCGGCAAGAAGATGGTTAAGCTCATCCCGTTCATCATCGGCATCCTCTCCGGCTACGCTGTTGCGGCTATCTTCACTGTCATCGGCATCAAGACCGGAAACGAAGCTCTCAAAGTTATCGACTTTAGCGGCTTCACTGCACTCGTTGCTGACGGAGTGGGAGTCAAAACCTTTGTTTCGATACCCGACTTCACCTTCCTCAAGGCTTTCGGCGCCTTCGGCGAGCTCAGCGGTTCTTACGTAGCGGCTGTTGCAGTGGCTTATGTCCCGGTTGCATTCGTTGTCTTCGCAGAGCACATCGCTGACCACAAGAACATCTCTTCCATAGTTGAAACTGACCTCCTTGTTGAGCCCGGTCTCCACAGAACCCTGCTCGGCGACGGTATTGGCTCGATGGTCGGCGCTGTCTTCGGCGGCGCACCGAACACCACTTACGGCGAGTCCATAGCCTGCGTGGCTATCTCCGGCAACGCTTCCGTTGCGACTATCGTCTGCACGGCAGTCCTCGCGATAATCATCGCGTTCCTTTCGCCCTTCGCAACTTTCCTCGCTTCGATTCCCTCCTGCGTCATGGGCGGCGTGTGTATCTCGCTCTACGGCTTCATCGCAGTCAGCGGTCTGAAGATGATCCAGAAAGTTGACCTCGAGGATAACAGAAACCTCTTCGTTGTCTCCGTTATTCTTATCGCCGGTATCGGCGGCCTGACCGTCTCCTTCGGCAAGGTCACGATAACCTCCATCGCCTGCGCACTCATCCTCGGCATCCTGACGAATGTTGTGCTCGGCAACAGAGAGAAGAACAAAAAGGCTGAATAAGCCGATATAAAACAGAATCGGGCGGTACAGATTAGCTCTGTGCCGCCCGTTTTTTTGCTCTTCGCCGCAGGAAAATGTCCATATTGCGAAGCTTTGAACTAAACAAATATACATCGTGCATCATTATAGAGCACGCGAAACGGAAAATCAACCGTTATAAAGCACCCGCCGTTCGTCAAATTGTACAGCTTTCGAGGTCAATTTTTGTGACAACGGACAGGGGCTTTTATGGTATAATTATATAATCAAAAAGGGGTTCGATATTTTTAGCGGAGGAATATATGCTTTATAAAAAGAATTATCTCAGCACCCTGTCTGACGAGCTGTTTCGCTCCCCGACGAGCGAGTACCGCGCCGCGCCGTTCTGGGCGTGGAACTGCAGGCTCGAAGAGGACGAGCTTTTGCGGCAGATAGAAATTTTTCATGAGATGGGCTTCGGCGGATTTCATATGCATGTCAGAACCGGCATGGATACGGAATATCTGAGCGACGAGTTCATGCATCTCATCCGCTCCTGCACCGACAAGGCGAAGAGCGAAAAAATGCTTGCTTGGCTCTATGACGAGGATAGATGGCCCTCCGGCGCTGCCGGCGGAATAGTAACAAAAGATAAGCGTTTCCGCGCGCGCCACCTGCTCTTTACCGTAAGACCATATGACGGCTCTGCGGGCTTCACGGACGACTCCACATCGCGCGGAGTGCGCTCCGAGGACGGCGAACTGCTTGCCTGCTATGACATAGTGCTCGATTCCGACGGATATTTGAAGAGCTACAGGCGCATCGGCGAGAACGGCTCTGCCGAGGGCACAAAGTGGTATGCCTATCTCGAAATAAGCGGCGCGAACCCGTGGTATAACGGTCAGGCTTATCTCAACACGCTCGACAAAAAGGCGGTCGAACGCTTCGTTGAGGTCACTCACGAGCGGTACAAAGAGGTCGTCGGCGACGAGTTCGATGAAACTGTCCCCGCGATTTTCACCGACGAGCCGCAGTTCACGCGCAAGACGCTCATGGACAACTCGACCGACACGGATGATCTCATCATGCCGTGGACGGACGATTTTGCAAAGACATATTCAGATACATATTCTCAGGATATAATGGAGTTCCTGCCGGAGATATTCTGGGATCTGCCGGACGGAAAAGTTTCCGCCGCCCGTTACCGCTATCACGATCATATTGCAGAGCGGTTCTCTTCGGCGTTCGCCGATACAGTCGGCGGCTGGTGCCGCGAAAACGGCATCGCGCTGACCGGCCATATGATGGACGAGCCGACGCTCGAAAGCCAGACGGGTGCGCTCGGCGAAGCGATGCGCTCATACCGCTCGTTCGGGCTGCCCGGTATTGATATGCTCTGCTCGTGGAAAGAATACACGACCGCGAAGCAGGCTCAGTCCGCCGCGCATCAGTTCGGCTATGAGGGCGTGCTCTCCGAGCTCTACGGCGTCACCGACTGGGACTTCGACTTCAGAGGACACAAACTCAACGGCGACTGGCAGGCGGCTCTCGGCGTCACTGTGCGCGTGCCACATCTGTCGTGGGTCTCCATGGCAGGCGAGGCGAAGCGAGACTATCCTGCCTCGATAAACTATCAGTCTCCGTGGTACAAAAAATATTCCTGCGTTGAAAATCACTTCGCGCGAGTCAACACGGCGATGACCCGCGGCGTGCCGATTGTAAAGGTCGGCGTTATCCACCCGGTAGAGAGCTTCTGGCTCCACTGGGGACCCAACGACAAATCGGGACTCATCCGCGAAGAGCTTGACAAGAATTTCCAGGATCTGACAAAGTGGCTGCTGTTCGGCAGCATAGATTTCGATTTCATCAGCGAGTCGCTGCTGCCCGGGCTCTGCCCGCATGCGGACGCGCCGCTGAGAGTCGGCGAGATGAAGTACGATGTGATAGTCGTACCAGGGTGCGAGACGCTCCGCTCGTCAACGCTCGACAGGCTCGAAAAGTTCCGCGAGGACGGCGGCAGGGTAATATTCCTCGGCGAAGCCCCGACTCTCGAGGACGCACAGCCGTCCGACAGGGGAGAGAGGCTATTTAAAAACAGTGAGCACATACCATATCAGCGCGCGTCGCTTTTGACTGCGCTCGACCGGTCAAGAACCGTCTGCATCCGCGATGACGACGGCTATCTCTCGGACGGGCTGATATATCAGCTGCGCGAGGATACCGACAGTCTGTGGCTCTTTATCGCGCACGCTGTCGAACCGTATGACTGCAACATAACGAATTTCAATGATATAAAAATAACCGTAAAGGGCGAATATTCGCCCGTGATATACGACACCTTGAGCGGCGAGATAAAGCCCGCGGAGTTCGATTGTCTCAACGGCAACACCGTGATAAGCGCACGGCTCTATGAATACGACAGCCTGCTGCTCAGACTCTATGACGGCTGCTCCGAGGGTCAGTATACTGAGCCGGAGGAGCGCGAGGACAAGAAAATTGCAGTCCCCTGTGAGACGGAATATGAGCTCGACGAGCCGAATGTCATGCTTCTTGACATGGCGCGTTTTGCGCTTGACGGCGATGAGCTGAGCGGCGAAGAAGAGGAACTTCTCAGGGCTGATAATATCTGCCGCGAAAAGCTCGGATTCCCGCTTCGAAGCGGCGCGGTGATGCAGCCTTGGGTTATTCACGAGCCTGTGCCCGAGCATAAGGTGAGGCTCCGCTTTAAGATAGACAGCGCTCTCGCGTTTGACGGCGTATCGCTCGCCCTTGAGGACGCGGAGAAAGCGGAGATAACGCTAAACGGTCAGGCGGTTGACAACACCGTTATCGGCTTCTATGTTGACAGAGCCGTAAAAACGGTCGCCCTGCCGAGGATAGCGCAGGGGGAAAATATTCTCGAAATCGTTCTCCCGTTCGGCAAGCGCACGAATGTCGAATGGTGCTATCTGCTCGGCGACTTCGGAGTTGAGGTGCGCGGCAGGCTCAAAAAGCTTATAAAGCGCCCGGATAAGCTCGCATTCGGCAGCATAGTCAATCAGGGCTTGCCGTTCTACGGCGGCTGTGTGACCTACCGTTTCGGCGTCGACTGCCCCGGCGGGGATATCAAAATTACCGTCCCGCATTACGACGGTGCGCTGACCGATATATTTGTTGACGGCGTTCACGCGGGGGAGATAATCTTCCCGCCGTATGAGCTGGAGCTTAAAGAGCTTTCGGCAGGCAGGCATGAGATAGAGGTGAAGCTCTATACAAACCGCAGAAATGCGTTCGGCACAGTTCATCTTTATGATAAAAAGTGCCACTGTATAGGTCCCGATGCGTGGCGCACAAGCGGCTGCCAATGGAGCTATGAATATGTTCTTCGCAACGTAGGCGTGGAATCCGCGCCTGTGATATACAGTCTGAAAAAATAAAGATAAAGGAGAAACAAACGATGAAAAAAGCACTCAAATCGATTCTCGCAGTCGTTCTGGCACTGACGATGATTATGTCGTGCTCTTTCGCCGCCACTGCAAGCGCAGCGAGCGCGAATGCCGCACCGACTGACGTCTCGGTCTCGGAAATTCCGCAGATTATCGCGGGACTTGTGAAAATCGGCATTGAAGTCGCCAAGAAAGCCTATGAGTACTACGACAAGTATGTCCCGGATTCGGTAAAGGACTTCAATTCTACCGTTGCCAAGGACGCTGCCGGCGCGGTCAAGAATCTGGCAAAAATCGAACCGCTCAAGGTTTTGATAGGCGGCAAGGAGTACGATGTGAGCACCCCGTGGGGACTCATTACGGCTCTTGCGAAGATGGAGACGGATAAAGAGAAGACAAGTATTCTCATGACCTATCTTGACTGCATCTTCACAAAGATAATCAGCTTCATTGCGGACATGGTCCCGCTGCCGAGGGGACTTACCAAGCTTGAGGACTATAAGCCCGAGAGCGAGAACTTCTACAAGGGCAGCAAGGAATTTGTCAGCGAGGCTTCTGAGGACGCGAAGTGGCAGCTCGGCTACAGCCAGGCGAGCCTCGTCCCCGACGATGTTCTCAACGGACATTATTATCTTGCGGGCTACCTGCTTCAAAACTTCCCGTCGAACACTGTTGAGACCGTGCTCGATGACATGAAGGTTCGCACTGTTGTTGTTGACGACGGACGCGGCAAGGTCGTTTTCTCGACCATCGAGTGCATCGGCATCGCGAGCGAGGACATCAAGCAGATCCGCGACCGCGTTGCAAAAGAGCTCAAAGACGAAAACATAATCTCTGTCAATGTCTTTGCGACCCATTGCCACAGCTGCATCGACACGCAGGGTCTCTGGAATCCCTTCTTCGTCAAGCTTGCGAAAAACATCGGCGTCACCTATAGCGGTAAGGGCGAGTATTCCTCCGGTACCGACCCGAAGTATATGAATTTCCTCTTTGAAAAGACCACCGACACTATCGTTGAGGCGTGCAAGAGCATGAAGTCCGGCGAGATGTATGAGGCTACCCTCGACCACCTCGGCGAGGACTATATCAACGACAAGCGCGGCGTGTTCGACGCTGTCGACAATCTCACAAGACTCCGCTTCGTCCCCGACGACGGCAGCACCGAGACCTATATAGTCAACATGTCCGCTCATCCCTATATCACCGGTCTCAAGACCGACAAGAGCAGCGGCAAGGAGCTCTCCGCAGACTACACCTACTACATGGAGCAGATAATCAGCAGCGCGGAGAACAACAACACGAACTTCATGTTTATCAACGGCGCTCTGTGCGGCATCTATTCCGCCCGCGGAGTCACAAACGACGGCGTTGCCACCGTGCGCAGAAGCGAAGAGGCTACCCGCTACGGCAACGAGCTCGGCAGAATGGTAGTCGCTCTGACCATGACCAAGGATGAGATAAAGCGCGCGGGCGACTGGCTCACGAACGACAAGTTCTATGCCGACGCCGCCGAGGCGATAAAGAACAACACCGAGCTTACCGACGAGGAGAAGCAGAAGAAACTTAGCGAAATAAGCGTCTGGTACGAGAACTGGGAGCCTGTCAAAGAGACGAGAGTTGAGCCCATACTCAACATCAGACACAAGGAAGTTCTGGTCGAGATAAGCAATCCCGTTATCGAGGCTGTCGGCAAGGCGAGACTCGTCGGCAACAAGATATATTACGATAAGAACGAGACTCTCTATACCACAACGGAGATAGGCTATCTTGAGATAGGCAAGAACATTAAAATTGCTCTTCTGCCCGGCGAAGTATCGCCCGAGCTTATCGACGGAAAAGGCGCCTGCCTTGCCGAGAACGCTTACAGCGGCAAGGACTTCGGCTATCCGTCGCTCAACAGCATCGTCAGCGACTATGCGGGCAAGAATGTTGAGCTCTACGTGTTCGGCGAGGCTAACGATGCCTGCGGATATGTCGTGCCTGACAATGACTACTGCATGATCTTCTTCGACGGTTCCGACCTGCTCGGCGACCACTATCAGGAGACCATCTCCTTCGGCAGAACGGTTGCTTCGACCCTCGTCAAGGCTTATGCCGAGATGATGAAGGATCTCAAAGCCGGAAAATAAAATGAACAAAAGCCGGGGCTTTCAGCTCCGGCTTAGTTTATGAAGGCTTGCGGACTGCAATTTTGATGTAGATATAAAAAGAC